>Ga0065704_10070200_pt1 | contig 89591 bp, 71 predicted proteins | sample SwiRhicommuniRL2_FD_59091 | JGI IMG/M metagenome (GOLD analysis project Ga0065704, IMG submission 59091) | Switchgrass rhizosphere bacterial communities from Rose Lake, Michigan, USA - RL2 v2 (version 2) | ecosystem: Host-associated > Plants > Roots > Rhizosphere > Soil | place: East Lansing, MI | reverse complement strand
TTGCCCCGGCCGCCGCCGATGCCGCGGCAGGCAGCGACGGCGCGCTGACCGCGTCGATCGCGCTCGACCGCGCCCGCGCGCTGGTGGCGGTGAACCGGCCCGACGAAGCGGCTGGCGCGCTGACGCAGGCGCGTGAGGCGGAGCCGGGCAATGCGCAGGCATGGCTGCTATCGGCCACGCTGTCGCGCCGGCAGGACAAGCTGATCGAGGCGCAGATGCAGATCGAGAAGGCGGCCGAGCTGGCCCCGCGCGATCCCGAAGTCGGCCTGGAGGCTGGCGTGATCGCGGTGCTTTCCGGCAAGGATGAGGCGGCGCGGCGCAGCTGGCAGTCGGTCGTCGCCGCTGCGCCCGGCAGCGACAGCGCTGCCATTGCCAAGAAGTACATCGCCCGGCTTGATGGCAATGGGAGCCCTGATCCGTGATACCGCTTTCCGTCCTCGATCTCGTTTCCGTCCGCGAAGGCGGTACGGTCGCCGAAGCTCTGGCGATCACCGCCGAAACCGCGCGCGTGGCCGAACGTGCCGGCTACAAGCGCTACTGGGTCGCCGAGCATCACGGCATGGAAGGAATAGCAGGCGGCGCCACCTCGGTCGTGCTTGCGCATGTCGGCAATGCGACCAGCACGATCCGCATCGGCGCCGGCGGGATCATGCTGCCCAACCACAACCCCTACGTGATCGCCGAGCAGTTCGGCACGCTCGCGGCACTGTTTCCAGGCCGCATCGACCTGGGCCTTGGCCGGGCAGCGGGCGCGGACGGACGGCTTGCCAACGCGCTACGCAAGGACATCATCGGCGCGGCGGAACGCTTTCCGCAGGATGTGGTGGAACTGCGTGCCCGCTTTGCCGGCCAGGCGGTGGGCGGCGTTGCCTCTCCGCAGGCTTCTGGCGCGGATGTCGAGATGTGGCTGCTCGGCTCCAGCCTGTTCGGCGCGCAGCTTGCGGCGATGCTCGGCCTGCCTTACGCTTTCGCCTCGCATTTCGCGCCGGGCATGCTGGATGAGGCGGCCCGCGTCTACCGTGAGCGGTTCGAGCCGTCCGAAGTGCTGGACAAGCCCCATTTCATGGCCGCGATCAATGTGCTGGCCGCCGACAGCGACGAGGAGGCGCGTTACCTCGCCTCCTCGACCGACCAGAGTTTCGTGGCCCTGCGCACCGGGACGCCCGGCAAACTGAAGCCGCCGGTCCGCGGCTACCGTGACAGCCTGCCGCCAGCCGCGCTCGTCATGTTGGAGCAGGTCCGCTCGGTCAGCGCGGTCGGTACGCCAGCGACGGTCCGCGCGGATATCGAGGCGTTCGTGGAGCGGACAGGTGCCGACGAGCTCATGATCAGCATCGCCACGTTCGATCCGGCCGCGCAGCAGCGTTCGCTCGAATTGACCATGGAGGCGCTGGCATCCGGCTCGTTCATGCCCTGCGATTGAAAGACAATTCCGCGGCGGGCATTGACCGCGCGCGGAAATTGCGGAATCGGAGTTGCCCATGAACAAATCAGATGTTGTGATAGTGGGAGCAGGGCACGGCGGAGCGCAATGCGCCATAGCGCTGCGCCAGAACGGCTTCGCGGGGACCATCATCGTCATCGGGCGCGAGCCGGAATATCCCTATGAGCGCCCGCCGCTCTCGAAGGAATATTTCGCGCGCGAAAAGACCTTCGACCGTCTCTATATTCGCCCCCCGACATTCTGGGCCGAGAAGGAAGTGACCTTCATGCTCGGCACCGAAGTCACCAAGGTCGATGCCAAGGCGCACGAACTGACGCTCTCGACCGGTGACACGCTCGAATACGGCAAGCTCGTCTGGGCGACCGGCGGCGATCCGCGCCGCCTCTCGTGTTCGGGCGCGGAACTGGCCGGGGTCCATGCCGTGCGCACCCGCGAGGACTGCGACACGCTGATGGCCGAGGTCGATGCCGGCACGAAGAACGTTGTTGTCATAGGCGGTGGCTACATCGGCCTGGAGGCGGCTGCGGTGTTGTCCAAGATGGGTCTCAACGTTACCCTGCTCGAAGCGCTGCCGCGCGTGCTGGCACGCGTCGCGGGCGAGGAACTGTCCGCCTTTTACCAGAAGGAGCATGTCGATCACGGCGTCGACCTGCGCACCGGGGTAGCGGTGGCGTGCCTCGAGGGCGACGGACACAAGGTGACCGGGGTCAAGCTGGCGGACGGCGAGATCATTCCGGCAGAGGCGGTGATCGTCGGCATCGGCATCGTGCCCGCCGTGGGCCCGCTGATCGCGGCCGGCGCGGCGGGCGCCAACGGTATCGACGTAGACGAATATTGCCGCACCTCGCTGCCGGATATCTATGCCATCGGCGATTGCGCCGCCTTCGCTTGCGAATATGCCGGAGGCACTGTGATGCGCGTGGAATCGGTGCAGAATGCCAACGACATGGCGACCTGCGTCGCCAAGGCACTGTGCGGTGACGAGAAGCCCTATCACGCCTTTCCGTGGTTCTGGTCCAACCAGTATGACCTGCGCCTGCAGACCGCCGGCATCAACGTCGGTTTCGACAAGACCGTGGTCCGCGGCTCGCCCGAGGACCGTTCGTTCTCGGTCATCTATCTGAAGCAGGGCAAGGTCGTCGCGCTCGACTGCGTGAACATGGTCAAGGACTATGTGCAGGGCCGCAAGCTGGTAGAAGCGGGCGCTTCGCCCGATGCGGAGCGGCTGGCCGACAAGGACGTGCCGCTCAAAGAACTGTTGTAGTCGCAGCAGGATTGCCACGCCCGTGAACACCTACCGTCAAAATGCGCGGGTTCTCGTCGCTAGCCTCGTCGGCACGGCGGTGGAATTCTACGACTTCTATATTTATGCGACTGCTGCGGCGCTGGTGTTCGGCACGCTGTTCTTCCCCGCCGATTCCGCCTCGGTGCAGCAGCTCGCCGCTTATGCCAGCTTCGGCATCGCCTTCGTCGCCCGGCCGGTCGGTGCGACGGTGTTCGGGCATTTCGGCGACAGGATCGGCCGCAAGTCGACGCTTGTCGCCTCGCTGCTGCTGATGGGCGGCGCCACCGTGCTGATCGGGGTGCTGCCGACTTATGAGACGGCCGGCTGGATCGCGCCGCTGCTGCTGTGCTTAATGCGCTTCTGCCAGGGCCTGGGCCTTGGCGGAGAGTGGGGCGGAGCAGCATTGCTCGCCGTCGAAAGCGCGCCGCCGGGCTGGCGCGCGCGCTTTGGCATGTTCCCGCAGCTTGGCGCCCCGGTGGGCTTCATCGCCGCCAACGGGTTGTTCCTGATCCTCAGCACCGTGCTGACCGATGAGCAGTTCGTCAGCTGGGGCTGGCGCCTGCCGTTCCTGCTCAGTTCCGTGCTGGTCGGCCTCGGCCTGTGGATCCGCTTCCGACTGCATGATGCGCCTGCCGTGGCGGCGGAACTGCACGATCACGCGCCGCGTTCGATCCCCTTCGTCGAACTGTTCGCGACCCACCTGCGCCAGACGCTGGCGGGCACCTTCGCGGTCGTCGCGTGCTTTGCGATCTATTATCTGACGACCGCCTTCGCGCTCGGATACGGCACCACGACGCTCGGCTATGACCGGCAGGATTTCCTTGGCGTTCAGCTCTTCGCCATCCTGTTCATGGCCGGTGGCATTGTCCTAGCCGGCTATCTGGCAGACCGCTGGTCGTCGCGGAGCGTGCTGTTGGCCGGCAGCATTCTGGCGATCTTTGTAGGTCTGCTGATGGGGCCGATGCTGGCGGCCGGGTCGCTGGCTGTGATCGCGCTGTTTCTCTCGATGGGCATGTTCACGATGGGGCTGGTCTACGGCCCGCTCGCCGCGCTGCTGCCTCAGCTGTTCAGCGCCCGCGTGCGCTATACCGGCTCCTCGATCGCGTTCAACGTTGGCGGCATCCTCGGCGGCGGCTTCGCGCCTGCCGTGGCGCAGGGGCTGGTCGACGCGGGGGGGCTGGAGTTCGTTGGCCTCTACATCACCGGGGCAGCGGTGCTGACGCTGATCGGGCTGCTGACGGTGCCCCGGGATACCGAGCGCAACTTCACCGTCTGAGCCGCTCCGCAGCCCATGCAGCGGCATCGGAGACGGCGGGATCGGCATCGTCCAGCAGCGCTTCCACCTGGTCCAGCAATTCAGGACGTCCGCTGTTGCCGGCGGCATAGAGGCAGTTGCGCACGAACCGGTCGCGCCCGATGCGCTTGATCGGTGAGCCGGAGAACAGCTGGCGAAACCCCGCATCGTCGAGGGTCATCAGGTCGGCGAGGTCGGGCGCGGTCAGCTCCGCGCGCGGCAGGAAAGCCTTCATCCTGTGCGCGGTCGCGGCGAACTTGTTCCACGGGCACACCGCAAGGCAGTCGTCACAGCCATAGATGCGGTTGCCGAGTCTTTCGCGCAGGTCTTCCGCCACCGGCCCCTTGTGCTCGATGGTGAGATAGCTGACGCAGCGCCGCGCATCTAGCCGGTAGGGCGCGGGGAAGGCGTCTGTCGGGCAGGCATCCTGGCAGGCGCGGCACGAACCGCAGCGATCCCGCCCCGGCGCCGAGATCGGCAGCGCAAGCGTGGTGTAGATCTCCCCCAGGAACAGCCACGAACCGTGTTCGCGGCTGACCATGTTGGTATGCTTGCCCTGCCAGCCCAGCCCGGCGGCAGCGGCGAGCGGCTTTTCCATCACCGGCGCCGTATCGGTGAAGACTTTCACGCCGGCCGGGCCCAGGCCCCGCTTCTCAGCCTCTAGGACGATCCACCGCGCGAGGTGCTTGAGCGCCTTCTTCACCGTGTCGTGGTAATCCGCTCCCTGCGCGTAGGTGGAGATGCGGCCAATTGCCGGTTCGCTGGCCAGGCGCAGCGGGTCGGCCTGTGGCGCGTAGCTCATGCCCAGCGCGATGACGCTGCGCGCCTCGTCCCAAAGCCCGGTCGGAGAGCGCCGGTGGTGCGCGCGCTCTTCCATCCAGCCCATCGATCCGTGCATACCCGCGTCCAGCCAGGCATCGAGCCGCGCGGCGCGCACCGCGTCCTCGTCGGCGCCCGCAACCCCGAAGGCGCAGAACCCCAGTTCGCGGGCCTCGCGCTCGATGTCTGACAAGAAAGTGTTTAGGGCAGTGTTAACCAAACTTGCGGATGCTCCGGTTCACATGAAGAGCCTACATGGCGGCCAGGATATGCCACGTTCACTAGGAGAATCGCCCTTGGCCGGCAATGACGCGGCACCTGCGGCCCGCCCGCTCGCTATCGAGGCGCGCGGTCTGGTCAAGCGCTTCGATGGCTTTACCGCCGTTGACGGGGTCGATCTGTCAGTGCCCGAAGGCGTGATCTATGGCATTCTCGGGCCTAACGGCGCGGGCAAGACGACGACGCTGCGCATGCTGCTGGGCATCATCGACCCCGATCAGGGCTATCGCCGCGTTCTGGGGGCGGAGCGGCCGCACGATGTCGCCCACGCCATCGGCTACCTGCCGGAAGAACGCGGGCTCTATCCGGCGATGAAGGCCACCGAGGCGATCGCCTTTGTCGGCGCGCTGCGCGGGCTGCCGCTGAAGGAAGGGCGCCGCCGCGCGCGCGAATTGCTGGAGCAGCACGGCCTTGGCTATGCGGCGGACCGGCAGATCCGGCAGCTTTCGAAGGGCATGGCGCAGCAGGTGCAGATCCTCGGCACGCTGGTTCACCGCCCGCGGCTGGTCATCTTCGACGAGCCGTTCTCCGGGCTCGACGCGCTCAACCAGGGGCGGCTCGAAAAGATGATGCGCGCGCTGGCGGGTGAGGGCACGACCGTGATCTTCTCCACCCACGTCATCGCCCATGCCGAACGCCTGTGCGACGACGTGGCGATCATCGCCGGCGGCAAGGTGCCGTTCGCCGGCTCGGTCGACGTGGCGCGCGACCGTATCCCTGCGCAGGTCCGGCTGGAGACGCGCTGCGGTGACGGCGCCTGGCGCGCGGCGCTTCCGGTAGAGGCGCGCCGCGACGGCAAATCAGATGGCGGCGCATTCTGGTATTTCCCCCTGCCGGCGGAAGGTATCGAGCCGCTGCTGCGCGCGCTCATCGAAGGAGAGGCGGGCATTCTTTCGTTGTCGATCGAGCGCGCCGGCCTGCATGACGCTTTCGTCGCCATCGCCGGTGAAGCGGCTGCACGCGCACTGGAACAGGAAAAGCCCGGGGAGGCGCGCCGATGACGTCCGCTGGATTTGATGACATCCGCCCCAAGGGCCGCCTTTCCACGCTCGCCGCCGCGCGGGTGGTGGCGCGGCGCGATTTCGCGGCGATCCTGTTCTCGCGCACATTCTTCTTCTTCCTTCTCGGCCCGCTGTTTCCGGTGATCGTCGGCGTCCTGGCCGGCAGCGTCGGCCAGCAGGTTCAGCAGACGGTGCAGCGTCCCGAACTCGGCGTCGTGATGCAGCCCGCCGATGCCAGGGCCATGGTCGAAACGCGCAATGCGCTGGCGGAGCGGCTGGACGATCGGCTGCCGCATTTCCTCATCGTCAGGGCGCTGGGACCGGGCGAGGTCTACGATCCGGTGCGTGCGCTGGAGGGGCGCCAGGCCAATATCGCCGCGATCCTTTCTGGGTCCCCGGATTCTCCGGTGCTGACCGGGCCGGAAGGGCAGGTGGACGAATGGCGCGGCGATGTGGCGATGGTCGCTGCGCAGGCCAGGGCCGGCCCGCTCGGTCCCTGGCCGCAAGTGGAAGTGCGCACCACCACCGGCAGCGCTGCCAGCGACCGCGCCGGCAGGCTGCACACCGCGCAGTCCGCACAAGTCCTGCTGTTCCTGCTGACGATGATGCTTGCGGGGATGGTCCTGTCGAACCTCGTCGAGGAAAAGGGCAACAAGATCATAGAAGTGCTGGCGGCGGCGATTCCGATGGAGGCGGTGTTCCTGGGCAAGCTGTTCGCCATGCTTGCGGTTTCGCTCGTTGGTATCGCCGTATGGGGCGGGGTCGGGGGGGCGCTATACCTGGCGGCGGGATCTGCAGTGCCGTCCCTCCCGACGCCGGCGGTGGGCTGGCCTGTGCTGGTCGGGCTCGGAGTGATCTACTTCGCCATGGCCTACCTTCTCCTCGGCTCGGTGTTCCTGTCGATCGGTTCGATGGCGACCACGGTGCGCGAGGTCCAGACGCTGTCGATGCCCGTGACGATGATGCAGCTGATGATCTTTTTCCTCGCCAGCTATGCGATGACGATGCCGGACAGCGCGGTCGAGATGTTCACGCTGGTGCTGCCGTTCAGTTCGCCCTTCGCGATGCTGGCACGTGCGGCGCAGGACCCGGCACTCTGGCCCCATGCGGCGGCACTGGTTTGGCAGGGCTTCTGGGTGCTGCTACTGGTCCGTGCGGGTGCCTCGCTGTTTCGTACGCGCGTGATGAAGTCGGGGCCGACAGGCGCACGCCGCACGAAGAAGCGGTGGAAGAAGAACAGCCGAAATGTACCGACTGGCTGATACCGTTCCGGCAATGTTCAGGCGCTGGAGGCTATAAGCCGCACGTTAAGGGAGAACGCGATGCGATCCGATCTGTCCCGCAGGCGAGCGATGGGCTGGCTTTTTGCCGGTATTGCAGCGCCCGTGCTTGCCGCATGCGGCTCGGGCGATGCCGAGGCGAAAACCTATCCGGTCAGCCACAGCGAGGCCGAATGGCGCAAGCGGTTGACCCCAGCCCAATTTCGCATCCTGAGAGAGGCTGGCACCGAGCGGCCCTATTCCTCCCCGCTCAACAAGGAACACCGCAAGGGCATCTTCCTGTGCGCCGCGGACGGGCACCCGCTCTATTCTTCCGCGACCAAGTTCGAAAGCGGCACCGGCTGGCCGAGTTTCTGGAAGCCGCTGCCCGGCGGCGTCGGCACCTCCACCGATTACAAGCTCGGCTATCCGCGTACGGAAGTGCATTGCGCCCGCTGCGGCGGACATCTCGGCCATGTCTTTGACGATGGGCCCAAACCGACCGGAAAGCGCTATTGCATGAACGGCGCGGCGATGACCTTCAAGCCAGCCTGAACCGGGGCGGCTGACAAACCTTGGTGCGGGCGGCGGGACTCGAACCCGCACGAGCAAAGCTCAGGGGATTTTAAGTCCCCGGCGTCTACCATTCCGCCACGCCCGCACGCTGCGGCGATCTGGCAGATCGGCGGCGCTGCTGCAACAGCGATCGGCAGGGCCTTGCGCCTGACCGTCAGTCGTCGTTGAGGCGGGTGCGCATTTCCTTGCCTGGCTTGAAGTACGGCACCTTCTTGCCGGGCACGACCACACTCTCGCCGGTGCGCGGATTTCGGCCGGTGCGACCTTCACGCTGGCGGGTGGAAAAAGCACCGAAACCGCGTAGTTCGACCCGGCCGCCGTCTGCCAGACGCTGGGCGATCTCGTCAAAGAACGTATCGACCGCCCGCTCGACATCCTCGGCGCGCAGTTCCGGATTTTCCTTTGCCAATGCCAGCAACAGCTCCGACCTGATCATTGCGTATTCCCCCCGCAAAAAAATCCTCAAGCCGTTACGAATCATAAAATTACGCAAAATCGGCCGAGAGGCTGCCGCGAAAATGCCATTACAATGGTGATTGCGCAATGGCTTAACCCTAATGGTGAAAAAGCGGTCTCGCCGGGCTCGATCGCTGCACCAGCGCAAGTCTACGGACCATTTACAGCCCGGTTTTGCTTGCTAACCTGCGTTCCCTTCAAGACCTGACCATCCGCGACAAAGAACAAGGACACGGGGAGCCGCATGAAGGATATAGCAAGCTGGACCGAAGGCGACTGGATCGGGGCGATCGGCGCCATGGCCCTGTTCGCCGTGCTCGCCATCGGCGGCATCATCGCCACCCGAAAGAGCGAGGAATTCGTCGGTCATCCGCGCGGCTTGTTCGTGCTGTTCTATGCCGAGATGTGGGAGCGCTTTTCCTACTACGGCATGCGCGCGCTGCTGATCCTCTATCTCACCAAGTTCTGGCTGTTCTCGGACGGGTCATCCAGCCTGATCTACGGCGCCTATACCAGCCTGGTCTATATCACGCCGGTGCTGGGCGGATACCTTGCCGACCGCTGGCTGGGCCAGCGCAAGGCGGTTTTGTTCGGCGGTGTCGTGCTGGCGCTTGGCCACCTGTTCATGGCTTATGAGGGTCTGCAGGGCGTTACCGATCCGATGGTCAAACAGGCCGACCCGGCAATCAATGTGTTCTGGTTGGCCCTGTCGCTGATCATCGTCGGCTCCGGCTTCCTGAAAGCGAACATCTCGGTGATCGTCGGCCAGCTCTATCCTATGCGCGACACCCGGCGGGACGCGGCCTACACGATTTTCTACATCGGCATCAATTCGGGTGCGGCGCTCGGCACCATTCTGGTCGGCTATCTCGGTGAGACGATCGGCTGGTCGTGGGGCTTCGGCCTCGCCGGCATCGGCATGGTCCTCGGCATGCTTATCTTCGTGCTCGGCAAGCCGGCGCTGAAGGGCAACGGCGAACCGCCGGTGCCGCTGGCGAAGAACAAGGAAATGACGCTCTACGGCATTGGCACGGCATCAGTGGCGGTGATCTGGTTCCTGATCCAGTACGTGGACGTCATCCAGACGCTGCTGATCATCTCGGGCGTCGCGATGCTGGGCTATACGCTCTACGAGGCGTTCAAGCTGCCCAAGGAACCGCGCGAGCGCATGTTTGCGATCCTGTTCCTGATCGCGCTCAATCCGATCTTCTGGGGCCTGTTCGAGCAGGCGGGCGGATCGCTCAGCCTGTTCACCGACAAGTTCGTCGATCGCGGCGGCGTGCCGACCAGCCTGTTCCAGTCGATCAACCCGATCTACATCGTCATCTTCGGCCCGATCTTCGCCGGTCTGTGGCAATGGCTGGGCAAGCGCGGGCTTGAACCTTCCGCTCCGGCCAAGTTCGGCCTTGCGCTGATCCAGGTCGGCCTTGGCTTCCTTGTCTTCGTGTGGGGCGCGGGCACCGGCGATCCGGCGGTGATGACCTCGGTCGTCTTCGTGTTCCTGATCTACCTGCTGCACACCACCGGCGAGTTGTGCCTGTCGCCTGTCGGCCTCTCCGCCATGACGCGGCTGGCGCCGCTGCACCTCGGCAGCTTCATCATGGGCGCGTGGTTCTACATGACGGCCGTTGGCAACTTCGTCGCGGGCAAGATCGGCGAGGCCACCGGCGGCGAAAGCGGCGAGATGAGCAAGGACGTGACGCTGGCGATCTACAGCAAGATCGGCTGGGTCACGATCGGCGTCGCCGTGGTAGTGCTGGCGCTGTCACCGATCGTGCGGCGCTGGATGCACCTCGATACGCTCAAGGACCGCGGCCTCGAGGGCGGCAGCGAGGTGGGGCTGGAGGCGCAGGAAGCGGGCATGCATCCGCAGCTGAAGCCGAACTGACGGAAATACAGGCGGGTTTCGGCCGGCCGTGCAACAGGGGAAATGCGATGAAACTGCGACGCGAAATGCGGCGATGGCCGGTGTGCATCGCGCTTGGCTTTGCGCTTTCGCTCGGCGCGACTGGCGCGGGCGCGAAGAAGAAAGACAAGGACGAGGCGGCGGCGGTCCCTTACGCGTCGACCTACAAGCCTTATCCGGGCCGCCCCACCGCGCTCGTCGGCGCCACCGTGTTCGATGGGCGTGGCGGGCGGATCGACAATGGCACGGTCCTGTTCGCGGGCGGCAAGGTAGAGGCGATAGGCGGGCCGGACATGGCGATACCCGATGGCTATGACCGGATCGACGGCGCCGGCAAGTTCGTCACCCCCGGCGTGATCGACGCGCACTCGCACCTTGGCGATTATCCCAGTCCCGGCGTCGATGCCTCGTCAGACGGCAACGAGGCGACCAGCCCGACCACGCCCGATGTCTGGGCCGAGCACTCGGTATGGCCGCAGGATCCCGGCTTCACCCGCGCGCTTGCCAATGGCGGCGTCACCTCGCTGCTGATCCTGCCGGGTTCGGCCAACCTGATGGGCGGGCGCGCCGTCGCGCTCAAGAACGTGCCGAGCATTACCGTGCAGGGCATGAAGTTTCCCGGTGCGCCCTATTCGCTGAAGATGGCCTGCGGCGAGAACCCCAAGCGCGTCTATGGCAGCAAGGGCCAGAAGCCCTCGACCCGCATGGGCAATTTCGCGGTCAACCGCCAGACTTGGCTTGATGCCAAAGCCTATGCAGACAAGGCGGACGCCGACCGCGATCTCGGCAAGGATACGCTGGCGGGCGTGCTCAAGGGCGAGATCCTCGTCCAGAACCACTGCTACCGTGCCGACGAGATGGCGCTGGTGATCGATATGGCCAAGGAAATGGGCTACAAGGTCACCGCCTTCCACCATGCGGTGGAAAGCTACAAGATCGCCGATCTTCTGCGTGATAACGACATCTGCTCGGCTGTCTGGGCGGACTGGTACGGCTTCAAGATGGAAGCCTACGACGCCATACCCGAGAATGCCGCGCTGCTCGCCAAGTCGGGCGCGTGCATCATCATCCACTCGGATGACGAGAACGGCATCCAGCGGCTCAATCAGGAAGCGGCCAAGGCGCAGGCCGATGGCCGCCGGATCGGTATCGACATTCCCGATGCGCAGGTGGTGAGTTGGTTCACCTTCAACGCTGCCAAGGCTGTAGGCGTGGCCGATCAGACCGGCAGCCTGGAGCAGGGCAAGATGGCGGATGTGGTGCTGTGGAACGGCAACCCGCTCTCGGTCTATTCGCGGCCCGAGAAAGTGTGGATCGACGGCGCGCTGATGTTCGACGCGCTCGATCCCAAGCGCCGCCCGGTCAGCGATTTCGAACTTGGCCAGCCCGGTGAAGGAGATGTGAAATGAGCCGCTGCGCCATCATAGCCACTGCGCTGGCGGCCGTCGTCCTTCCCTTTGCCGCGCAGGCGCAAGACATGGCGATCATCAACGCCACCGTCGCCATTGGTGACGGCAGCGCGCCGGTGGAGGGCGCGACGGTCGTCGTGCGTGCCGGCAAGGTCGTTGCCGCCGGCGCAGGCATTGCCGTGCCCGCTGGCGTCCAGACGATCGACGGCACCGGCAAATGGGTAACGCCGGGGCTGTTCTCCGCGGCGACCGACCTCGGCCTGTGGGACGTCGAGGCGGTCGATGACAGCAACGACCTCGAAGCCGAAGATTCGCCGTTCAACGCCGCGCTGGACGTCGTGCCGGCGCTCAATCCCTCCAGCCAGCACATCGCCATCAGCCGCGCGGGCGGGGTGACGCGCGCCAGCGTGGCGCCGTTCAACGGCAAGTCGATCTTCGCCGGGCAGGGCGCGGTGATCGACCTTGCGAATGATGCGGCGATGGTAATGAAACCGCGTGCGTTCCAGTTCGTCGAACTGGGCGAGGCGGGTGCGAAACTGGCGGGCGGCAGCCGCGTCGCCGCGCATGTCGCCCTGCGCAACGCCCTGCGCGAGGCGAAGGAAGCTTCAGCCCTGCCCGCCGGCGCACAGCGGCAGAGCGATGCCATGCTGACCCGCGCCGATGCATTGGCGCTCGCCAAGGTACTCGATGGATCGGAAGCGCTTTACGTGGGCGTCGAGCGCGCGGCGGACATCCGCGCGGTGCTTGCGCTGAAGAGCGAGTTTCCGGCGCTAAGGCTCGTTCTTATCGGCGCTGCCGAGGGGTGGCTTGTCGCCTCTGACATCGCCGCGGCCGGGGTGCCGGTGATCACGATGCCGCTACGCGACCTTCCCGCCCAGTTTGAGATGCTGGCAGCTACGCAGTCCAACGTCGGGCGCATGAAGCAGGCCGGGGTGAAAGTCGCCATCGGCATGTTCACCGGGGGCAACCAGCCCCGCTATGCGCCGCAGCAGGCAGGCAACCTCGTCGCCCTGTCCAAACTGCCCGGCGCCGCCGGGCTGACGTGGGGCGAGGCTTTCGCGGCGATTAGTTCGGTCCCGGCCGAGATCAGCGGCTTTGGCGGGAAAGCGGGCGTGCTCGCGCCCGGCGCGGTGGGTGATGTCGTGCTGTGGGACGGCGATCCACTGGAACTGTCCTCCGCGCCGGTGGACGTGTGGATCGACGGCGTGAAGCAGCCGCTCGAAAACCACCAGACCCGCCTGCGCGATCGCTACAAGGACCTCGATCGGGAGTATCTGCCCAAGGCGTATGATTGGTAGGGGCAGAACCTACTCCTAATGCGAAGTCCCCGAGGTTTGCTGAGCCGTAGGCGAAGCCAGCCATAGCGGTTAGGGGCGTCGAGGTGACAGCAAACGAGACCGGCAACTTCCGCCCACTGCGGACCTGATGGCGGCGATCCCCGTGACGGAAAGCAGTCGTTCGTTCAGCACTAGCTTTCTCCGTCTTCCGCAGCAGTTTCGGGAGAGAGCAAGCAAGAGCAGTTTTGGGAAAGTTGGTGCGGTGCAACGCCCATAAGCCGCTTGCCTGGGCGCTTGCCCCACCCAGGTTCGTTTTCGGTAAGACGACAGTTTGCAGGAATGGCAGCGACTACTAACCTCCATCATCGCAAGTCGGCTGATTCTTAACTGCGGATTGCGCCCTCGAAATTGGAGATAGGAATTGTTGCGTTTCCGGTTTGTCGTGCCGCCGCTACTCGCACTCACCCTCGCCGGTACGGCCGCCCAAGCGAGCAAGAACGACACCCCGCTGGAGGACATTAAAGTGCCAAAGGTGGAACGAAAGGGCGTGTGGCAACCGACCTCTGGCGGCACACAAGTGCCGTTGTGGCCTACACACGTACCTCTTGCGAAACCGGACACCGGCGATGGGGCCGAAGTTACGGGCAACGGCTCGGCGCTTGTTGGCGGCAGGATGTGGCATTGGGCAAGCTATGTCACCCGGCCGACCATGACCATTTATAAGCCAAAGGGCCGGAACACCGGTGCCACGATGATGGTGCTGCCGGGCGGTGGCTTCTACGCGGTCGCAACCGATCTAGAAGGCACCGAAATCTGCGATTGGGTCGTGCAGCAGGGAATGACCTGCGTCATGCTGAAGTACCGGACGCCGCAGGTATGGCCGGAGAAAAACGGAAAGCAGCAGCGGCCGAAGGTACTGTTGGGTTTGGAAGATGCCCAACGCGCGATAGGATTGTTGCGCCAGCGGGCCTCTGCCTACGGAATCGCTCCCAACAAGATCGGTGCGATCGGCTTCTCCGCAGGTGCGTATCTCGTGGCGAACATGAGCAACACGGAAGAACGTACCTACCCGCTAACCGACGCAGCCGATCAGCAGTCACCCCGGCCAGACTTTGCGATCGTGGCATACACGGCGCGTATGCTGGATAACAGCACGGGTAGAAACAACCTCGAACTTCAACCTTGGGTGAAGATCAGCCCGAAGGCCCCGCCGACTCTCATCATCCATGCAATGAACGATTCCGTCGATGATATACGACAGGCGATGGCTTACGCGCTGGCACTGAACGACGCCGGCGCACCGGTTGACATGCGTCTATACGCAAAGGGCGGTCATGCTTTTGGGATGCGGCCAACTGCCGATCCGATTACGAGGGAGTGGCCCGGTCAGGTCAAGCAGTGGCTGCAGAACATCGGCGTGCTCTAGCGGGCGACCAACTTCAAGGGCGGGATAGTGATTTCTACTCGGGTCGAGCGCCTTCCCGTCTTTCGATCCTTTATGGGAAAGATAGGTCGGGGGAACCGCCACTAGACTAACGGCTATCTTCCACCACTTCCGGTCGTTTCGCCTAAACTAAATTCCAGCCCAACACGGCTCTGCTGAGGCGCCTGAACCCGAAAGTCAGGCCCGCGCCTCTTCCATCCCGGTGCTGTTGTGCCGCAGGGCCTTCAGCACCGTATCGACGATCTGCGGGGCGTTGAGGCCGGCCTCGTCGTATTGCGCCTCGGGCTTGTCGTGGTCCTGGAAGACGTCGGGCAGGCGCATGGTGCGGATCTTGAGGCCGGCATCGGTCAGGCCCTCGTCGCTCGCCATGGTGAGGACGTGGGCGCCGAGGCCGCCGATGGAGCCTTCTTCCACGGTCACCACGACCTCGTGACTGAGCATCAGCTTGCGGATGAGGTCGGAATCGAGCGGCTTTGCGAAGCGCAGGTCGGCGACGGTGGTGGACAGGCCCTTGGCCTCCAGCGTGTCGGCGGCCTTGAGCGCCTCGGCAAGGCGCGTGCCGAGTGAGAGGATGGCCACCTTGCTGCCTTGGCGGACGATGCGGCCCTTGCCGATTTCCAGCAGCTCCGGGGTCGCGGGTATTTCCACGCCCGTGCCATTGCCGCGCGGATAACGGAAGGCGATCGGCCCGGAATCGTACTGCGCGGCTGTGTGCGTCATGTGCACCAGTTCCGCTTCGTCGGCAGCGGCCATGACGACCATGTTGGGCAGCGTCGCGAGATAGGTCACGTCGAACGAGCCGGCGTGGGTGGCGCCGTCCGCGCCGACAAGGCCAGCGCGGTCGATGGCGAAGCGCACCGGCAGGTTCTGGATCGCCACGTCATGGACGACCTGATCGAAGGCGCGCTGCAGGAAAGTGGAATAGATCGCGCAGAACGGCCGCATGCCCTGCGCCGCAAGGCCGGCGGCGAAAGTGACGGCGTGCTGTTCGGCAATGCCGACATCGAAGCTGCGATCGGGGAACGCGGCCTCGAACTTGTCGAGCCCGGTGCCCGAGGGCATGGCGGCGGTGATCGCACATATGCGATCGTCGGCTTCGGCTTCGGCGATCAGCGCCTTGGCGAAGACGCCGGTATAGCTGGGCGGGCCGGCGGGCGCCTTGGCCTGCTCCCCGGTGACGACGTTGAACTTCTGCACGCCGTGATACTTGTCGGCGGCGTTTTCGGCCGGTTCGTAGCCCTTGCCCTTCTGGGTGACGACGTGGATCAGGCAAGGCCCGACATCGGCATCGCGCACGTTCTCCAGGATCGGGATCAACTGGTCGAGGTTATGCCCGTCGACCGGGCCCACGTAGTAAAAGCCCAGTTCTTCGAACAGGGTGCCGCCCATCGCCATGCCGCGTGCGAACTCGTCGGTCTTCTTCGCGGCCTTCTGCAACGGTTCCGGCAGGCGGCGCGAGATGCGCTTGGCCAGATCACGCAGCGACAGGAATGGGCGAGAGGACACCAGCCTGGCGAGATAGGCAGAAAGTCCGCCGACCGGCGGCGCGATCGACATGTCGTTGTCGTTGAGGATGACAACCAGCCGGTTGCCCGCCTGCCGGGCGTTGTTCATCGCCTCGTAGGCCATGCCCGCGCTCATCGCGCCGTCGCCAATCACCGCGATGCCGCGGCCCGGCTCGCCCTTCAGCTTGTTGGCCACCGCAAAGCCCAGCGCCGCCGAGATCGAGGTGGAACTGTGCGCGGCGCCGAACGGATCGTATTCGCTTTCGCTGCGCTTGGTGAAGCCGGAGAGGCCGCCGCCCTGACGCAGAGTGCGGATGCGGTCACGCCGGCCAGTCAGGATCTTGTGCGGATAGGCTTGATGGCCGACGTCCCAGATCAGCCGGTCGACCGGCGTATCGAACACGTAATGGATCGCCGCGGTCAGTTCGACCACGCCAAGGCCGGAACCGAGGTGGCCGCCCGTCTGGCCGACGGCTGAAATCATTTCCGCGCGCAATTCGTCTGCAAGCTGGCGCATCTGGCCAGGCTTCAGATTGCGGAGATCCTCAGGTGTTGAAACCGTATCGAGCAGTGGTGTGGCCGGGGTGGCATTCATCCTGTTGGCCTTACACGGTTGTTTGCAATGTGTCGATTGACGGCAACGGCCGGAAAAACGTCGTGTAGACGCTAGTTGCAATCCGCACAGGTGCCGCGCAATTCCACGACCGGACGAACATCGGCAAAGCCGGCTTCGCGGGCGGCGCCGATGAGCGCTCCGGTGAGCTTGTCATCGTCGATATGCACGATCTTGCTGCATGATTCGCAGATCAGGAAGATGCAGTCGTGCCTGCAGCCGGGGTGGCTGTTGGCGACATAGGCGTTGGCGCTTTCCACACGGCGCGCGAGGTTGGTGCGCACGAACAGGTCGAGGATGCGGTAGACACTGTTGGGCGCCACGCGCTTTCCGCGCAGGGCGGAAACGCTTTCCGCCAGATCATAGGCGGAAGCCGGGCGCTCATGCTCGGCCAGCGCTCCGAATACGTCGGCGCGCATCTCGGTCCATTGCTCGCCCGATTCGACGAGCGCTGAACGGGCGGCCATTATCAGGCTGTCGCCGCTGTGTTCGTGGTGGGAATGTTGAGCAGACATGCCGCCCATATGAGGCTTGCCGGCGCGTAGTGCAATCAGCGGGTGTTAGCGCGCGCCCTGAGCGGCTTCAGCATGGGCAGGCGGGACTATATTGTCGGCCAGCCGGGAATTCTCGCCCGATCCCATGAACGCTACGACCAACGCCGCGCCGCCAGCGAAGCCGAGAACGAAGAAGCGATAGAAGTCGGCTTTGAAGAGTCCCATGTCAGATCCGGTATTGCGTGCGTTAACAAGATTGCTGGGCCCACTCTGCCGAAATCTCCTTTCCGTCGAGTGAATGCCGCCTCGCAACGCCCATTTAGGCGGCGAACGGTTTGACGCACGCGGCGAAACGCGTGGGCGGCGGCAACTTTGTGAAAATGCGTCTCAGTGCCGGAAGTGACGCATGCCGGTGAACACCATGGCGAGACCAGCCTCGTTCGCCGCCGCGATGACTTCAGCATCGCGCATCGAGCCGCCGGGCTGGATGATTGCGGTGGCTCCTGCCTCCGCCGCCGCCAGCAGTCCGTCGGCGAAGGGGAAGAAGGCGTCGGAGGCGACCGCGCTGCCCACGGTGCGCGGCTGGTCCCAGCCGAACTTCTCCGCCGCTTCGGCAGCCTTCATCGCGGCGATGCGCGATGAATCGCGCCGGTTCATCTGGCCCGCGCCGATGCCCGCTGTCACGCCGTCCCTGGCATAGACGATCGCGTTGGACTTCACGTGGCGGGCGACGGTCCATGCAAACAGGCAGTCGGCCAGTTCGGCATCGGTCGGTGCACGCTCGGTAACGACCTTGAGGTCATCGAAGCCGATGGCGCCGTTGTCGCGTCCCTGCACCAGAAGACCGCCGGTGATCGGCTTGACGGTCAGGCCCGGACGGCGCGGATCGGGCAGCTCGCCGGTGAGGAGCAGGCGCAGGTTCTTCTTCTTCGCGAAAAACGCGCGGGCCTCTTCGTCGGCGTCGGGGGCGACGACGACTTCGGTGAAGATGCGGCAGATTGCCTCGGCGGTGGAGCCGTCAAGCGTCTGGTTGACGGCGACGATGCCGCCGAAGGCCGAGACGTCATCGCAGGCCAGAGCGCCCTGCCAGGCTTCAAGCAGTGTTTCGCCCTGCGCTACGCCGCAAGGGTTGGCATGCTTGACGATGACGACCGACGGCTTCTGTCCCCGGAACTCTGCAGCGAGTTCGAAAGCAGCGTCGGCATCGTTGTAGTTGTTGTAGGATAGTTCCTTGCCCTGCACTTGCTCGCTTTGGGCGAGACCCTTCACGTAAGGTCCGACCGGCGTGTAGAGCGCTGCGTTCTGATGTGGATTTTCACCGTAGCGAAGCTCGGTGACGAGGCGGCCGTTGACGGCGATCATTTCGGGGAACTGCTGGCCCTGATCGGCAAAGGCGAACCACTGCGAGATCATCGAATCGTAGGCGGCGGTCTGCGCGAAGGCGCGGGCGGCCATCAGCTTGCGAAAGGCGAGTGTGGTGCAACCGTCGGTCGCCTCAAGTTCCACCATCAGGCCCTCGTAGTCACGCGGATCGGTGACGATGGTGACGTAGGCGTGGTTCTTAGCGGCGGAGCGGACCATGGACGGGCCGCCGATGTCGATGTTCTCGATAACCTGTTCGCGGTCCGCGCCCTTGGCGACGGTTGCCTCGAAAGGGTAGAGATTGACGACCACCAGATCGATCGCGCCGATATCGTGATCGGTCATCGCCGCCGCATGTTCCGGGTTGTCGCGCACGGCCAGCAATCCGCCGTGGACCTTGGGGTGAAGCGTCTTGACGCGGCCGTCCATCATCTCCGGAAAGCCGGTGAGGTCCGAGATGTCCTTCACCTCGAGACCGGCGTCGCGCAGCGCCTTGGCGGTGCCGCCCGTGGAAACCAGTTCCACGCCGCGCTCCGCGAGCACCTTGCCCAGCTCCGCGAGGCCGGTCTTGTCCGACACCGAAAGCAGCGCGCGGCGGATCTGGACGGAATCGGTCATCGGCGGGGTCCTTCGCGAAGTGATCTTTGCGCGCGCCCTTAGGCCGGGTGGGAGAAGGGGGCAAGGGCGCCCCGCAGGTTCATGCACTGGACGGCTGCAACCGGCTGGAAGCGCCGGGGGCCGTACCGCCTCGCAGGCTTCAGCCCATTTTCTTGAGCAGCCACCCGAAATTGCCGCCGCCGCGCGAGACGAGGCCTTGGATGACGAGTTGCTGGGCTGCCTGCGGACGGCCCTGTCCATCGACCCACAGCGAGTCCTCGATCGTCACCTCGCCGGCGCCGCTGCGGAACTGCCAGTAGGATCCATCGGGCAGCGCAAGGCCCGCGCCTTGCCCATCGGCAGTCAGTCCGACTTCGACTTCGGGGCCGAGGTGGAAGCGGATGGCGAAACCGACCTTGCCGCGCTTGCCCTTCTTGCCGGAGGGGAGGAGCAAGTCCTCGCCGCGCAGTTCGGTGCCGTCATCGCGCAGGATCAGGATGCGCTGGTGCGTCAGCCCATAGCGTGCGGCGTAGCCATTGTGGCTTGCCTCGAGCCGGGTCGCCGTCGACCCGTTGTCCTGCGGCAAGGTCTTGCGATCGACATCGACGGCACTGACGCCGGATCCGATCATGCCGTTGATCAGGATCGCGGTTGAATTGGCGTCATCCAGCGTCAAAGTCGAATGCGCGGCGGTCGCGCGCAACCCCTGCTCCAGACGGACGGGGACAAGCCCGCCGCCGCTTGCCGCGCCGCCGCAGTTGACGATGATCCGATGGCTGCCGTGCGAAAGCTCGAAGGCCAGCGTCGAGGCGCAGCCAAAGCGGGCGTGCTGCGGCAGCGGCGGCGGCGCGGTATCGAATTGCAGGATCGTGGCCGTGGCGACGGCCCGCTGGTAGCCCCACTGGCGGACATCGCGAAGCGGGCGCGTCCGCACACCGCTGGCCTTGATCAGCGCGCCGACCTCTTCGCCATCGACGGCCCAGCCGCCCTGCCACGAACCAAGCGATCCGTCGGCGTGGGTGAGCGCAAGCAACGGGGGCACCAGCATGTCCAGCACGCGCTCCATCGCCGCCGGCGCGTCGCGGCGAGTAGCCTTGTAGCAGTCGCGCAGGCGCACCAGCAGCGCGATCGCTTCCATCTGCGCCAGCGGGCTGCGTGACAGCACGCCGCCGTCATCCCCCATCAGTTCGCCCAGCGCCCGGATCAGCCCTGCCTCGCCGAACAGGCGGCGAGGGCGCCCATCGGGCAGCAACAGCCCCGCGGCGACGATGCCGCACCAGCCGGCGACTTCGGCGAGACCATCCTCGCCGCGCGTCACATGGCGATCGAGCCAGCGCGCGGTGTCGGCGATATGGGCCAGGGTGCGCAGGCGCAGCGCCTTTTCGCCGGAAAGGATCAGCGGTGCATGAACCAACCAGTTCATCAGCCGCATGCCGGTGTTGCCGACGCTCCACGCAGGTCCCTTGCCGGGTTTCGATGGCGGTTCCGGGTTGGCTTGCAACCACGCGACGAGAATGCGCTCCGCGACCGGGACGCCCTGCTCTCTCGGCGCGGAGGCCTCGAGATCGGAAAGCCATGCGAAAGAGTGGACCACCCGCTCCAACGGCGGGCTCACGCGTGCGGCACCGGCATAGTCCACTTGCGCGATGGGCGTCTTGGCGCCGTGGACCAGGAAATGCCCGGCGCGGATAGCGGTGCCTGCGACGCGGCTGCCCGGCAGCGAATTCGCCACCGTGGCGAGCAGCCGGGTCTTCGACTTCTTGCCCATCGGCGAGGACAGCATCGAACCGGGGATGCCGATGCGATAGGCGAAGCGGATCAGCCGCTCGCCGGTGCTGACCGTAGGCGGCGAAAAGTCTGCAAGTGCCAGTTCCCGACCCGGACCGGGCGCGGCGGGCTTTCCGCTCTGCGTGGCAGATTGCATGGCCGCTGCGCCTACGACAGGTTCGGGTGCGCTGGTATCGCGGTTCAAGAGACCCTCCTCGGCCGTGTCCGACAAGGGAATAGCCCGGACCGGCTCCGGGTTCCTTGTGGCGGGCCGTTGGCGGGTCCTGGTGGTCACGCCTGTCCCAGTCCCTTCAGCGCCTTGATGTTGGCGGCATATTGCGCCGGGCCGCCGCGGAAGGTGGCGGAGCCGGCCACCAGCACGTCCGCGCCCGCATCGACGCACATGGGCGCCGTGCGGGCATCGACCCCGCCGTCGACTTCCAGCCGGATGTCGCGGCCGGACTTGTCGATCATCTTGCGGACCGCCTCGATCTTGCGCAGCTGGCTGGAAATGAAGCTCTGCCCGCCGAAGCCGGGATTGACGCTCATCACCAGCACGAGGTCGATCTCATCGATAAGGTAATCGAGCATCTTGGCCGGGGTCGCCGGATTGAGCGAGATGCCGGCTTGCTTGCCGAGTGCCTTGATCGTCTGCACTGTGCGGTGGGTATGCGGACCGGCCTCGGGATGGACGGTGATGATATCCGCACCGGCGTCGGCGAAGGCCTCGAGATAGGCATCGACCGGCGAGATCATCAGATGGACGTCGAAGGTCTTGGCCGAATGTGGGCGCAACGCCTTCACGACGGCAGGACCGATGGTGATGTTGGGCACGAAATGGCCATCCATCACGTCGACGTGGATCCAGTCGGCACCGGCCTCGTCTACAGCGCGCACTTCTTCGCCAAGGCGCGCGAAATCGGCAGAGAGGATCGACGGGGAAATGAGCGGCACGGTCATGTCGGGAAATGAAACTCCTCAGGAGCAAAGAGTAGGCTACCATATATTGTGGCTACAAGCGCGGAGTGACGCGTTTTCCACACGCGATTTGGTGCGCACGCGAAGATCGCGCACATTGCCATACGAACGGGGCACCTGTTGCAGGACGGGAAAGGGCCTTGCGAGCGCGAGTTCAGTCATCATTCACGGCACTTGCGTTAGATGCATCGAGGTGAAAGACGAACTATACGCCGGTTGCCGGTAGTGAGCGCCCGGCAACCGCTATCCGATATATCCTCATGCTATCAGCCAGATGGACAGTACATGAAAACGACCAATCCCCTGGGATCGATCGAGCGAAAATCAACGACCGCGGCGCGCGCTGCAATGACCGCGCTGACCGTTGGCACGGTTCTGACGCTTGTCGTACCCGCCCCCGCAATCGCGCAATACCGCAATGAGATCCGGAACGACATGCGCCGATGCACTGCCGGTTCCGGCCCGGCGATCATGGTGACGGTGGACGGCGTCAAGGCATCGAAAGGCAAAATTCGCGTGCAGAGTTACCACGCGACGTCGGGCGAGTGGCTGCAGAAAGGCAAGTGGCTCTCCCGCATCGAGGTTCCCGCCAAGGCCGGGACGATGACTTTCTGCCTGCCGGTGTCGGGGCCAGGAACCTATGCGGTCGCGGTTCGGCACGATGTCGAAGGCAACGGCGAGACGAATATCCGCTCAGACGGTGGCGGGATGTCCAACAACCCGTCAATCAACATCTTCAATCTGGGCAAGCCCAGCTACACGAAGGTGGGCGTTCAGGTCGGCAGCAGCGTGAAGTCGATCCGTATCGCCATGAAATACATGTGAGGTCTCACTCGGCGCGGCGCGCGGCGATGATGGCGCGCACGTCGGCCAGATCTGCGGGCTTGTCGACGTCCACGGCCGCAAGGCCGTCACGCGCCGGTACGAGCCGGGCCTCCACTCCGATTCTTCGGCCAAGGCCCGCGATCGCCGAGGCCAGCGTCAGGCGGCCGAGGACATAGCCCGCGAGCATGCGCAGGCCCAACCGGGCGGCGATCCGCCATGGCCGCTTGCGCTCCGCCTCGACGAGTTTCCAGGTGTCGATCGCGGCTGCGGCGCGGGGGGTGGCGAGAAGGAACAGGTTGCACCCCGACCACTGGCCGTCCGCGAATCGCAGATAGGTCCTGCGGCTGCCGGGCAGGGCGGCTGACACCAGCTCCCTGCGCGCGAGAAGCACGGCGACATCGGCCTCGCCCGGCGCGTCCGTGACGAAGTCGCTGATCCATTGCGGGCTCAGCAAGGCGTGATCGCTGGTCGTTACCAGCATGGGGGCGCCCAGTTGCTCGAAACCCGCCGCGACGCTGGCGCTGGGGCCGGATGCGGATGGCACTATCTCGCAGTCCAGGGCACGCGCGGCCCCGATCACGAGCGGATCGGATGCCGAAACCGCGATCTTTTCGATCCCGGCCCGCCTCAGCGCGGTTACCACCCTTGCCAACATCGTCTTGCCGTGGATGAGAACGAGCGACTTGTGGGCGGCGTTTTCCGCAAGGCCGACAGGATCGGGCGGACCAGGCCGCGATCCGGCCAGTATCAATGCAGCTGGCATCTTGGCGTTCGGCATCACCGCGTCTTGCCCGCCGCTCGCCGGCCGCGCCAGACTTGCCAGAGTACGCCGGGCGCAGCCAGCACCGGATGGCGCTCTCGCCAGGGAGACAGTTTCACGGGCACTCCGGTATGCCGCTCGATCTTCCAGGCGGCATAGCGCGCGGCGCCCTCGAAGGTGGTGGAGGCCTTCAGCAGACGCACGACATTATAGGGGCGACCCAGCCGTTGCCGCCGTTTCCACCAGCGCAGCAGGCGCTGCCGCTTGCTGGTGGTCAGGTGCGGGCGGATTGTCCCGGCCGGTCCTCTTTCAAAGTCGATTCCTTGCGAACTCAAGGCAAGCGGTAGCATGCCTTCGAAGTGCTCCCGGTTGGCGGAAAGGATGGAATCCTCCCTGCCCGATTTCTCGACCCGGAATTCGGCTGCATAAGTCGCCTGGAACAGCGCCCGCCAGTAATCGTCAGATGTTCCGCTATCCGGGCCGAGTGCGACGGCGAGACGCGTCGCGGTGCGTGCGGCCCCGGACACGGCATGCGCGATAGTTGCGGCGGCCCCGGCGTCGCGCTGCCAGGCCAGTGCGCTTGGCTGGACGAAGCGCGCCCAGATCGTGGTGTCGAGCAGTTCTCCGGCCGCGGCGGCGCGGAAGGTTTCCATCGACATCGTGGCCACCTTTGCCCGCAGCGCAGTCCCGTCGCAGGCCCATTCATGGTAGCTTACCCGCGGCCAGATGCGTTCGCGCTGTCTGCCGCTGGTAAGTACGTAGAAATCGAGCACGCCCTCCAGCGAACGGGTGCGCAGGTTCGAGCCGTAGAACAGGATACCGACGGCGTCCGCAGGGGCAAGGCGCGCGGCGAAGGCACGAACTTCCGGTTCGACCGGACGGCCGAGCATGGCGTTCACGCGGCTCTCCAGGGTCTCGGTAACGTCCGGGCCATCGCTCATGGCACTACCGTTCCCGCAGGCAGAGCTACAAGGCAAGCCGGCAAGGCCTTCCGTCACTGAAAAATCAGGGGACGACGAAAGTGATCAGCGGCCCTTCGCCGAGGATGTAGCGGCCGGCGGGGAATGCCTCGCCGTCGAGGATGAAGGAGCCGCCCAGTTCGAGTTCGAGTTCGTTCGCGCAGAAGCGCTGGGCGCCGTTGCGTTCGAGGAAGCGCCCCTTCAGGCCAAGGAGTATCGCCGGAAGCAAGGCCATGACCCACCGCACGGGCGAATCGATGACGCCCATCTTCAGGCCGGGCGCCGGGTTCCTGCCGAACGGACGAGCGCCGAGCGGAAAGTTTTCGAATGTCGTGGCGACGGCGATGAAGCGGCGTGCCGGATCGCCCGGACCGGGGTGCGGCAGGCTGCGGCCGGTCTCACGGTCGACGATCTGCATCGGGGTACAGGAGCGCCACGGATTGTTTGCGCGGCCGAAGAGTGATTGCAGCACCGCCCACAGGATCGCCAGGCCCACGGCAAAGCTGTTGAACGCGCCGCGACGATGCACTTCCTGGCCGGCTTGCGTGGCCATGGAGAACACGCCGTTACCGAAGAAGAACCCCTGCACGCTCGCTGCGCGGATATTGCCATCCACAGAGGTAATGCGCAGCGGCCTGCGAGTCACTGTGTTGCCCGCCCGCGCGGCTGCCAGCGCTTCGGTCAGCGACCAGCGGTTGGGCAGGCCGATATCCACGGCCAGCGCATTGGTCTTGCCTTTGGGCAGGACGATCATCATCGGCCATTCGTCACCGAAGATGTCCGCGCCGCACGACAGGACATCGCGCACGGTGCCGTCGCCGCCGTCCACCACGAGGTAATCGATCCCGCGCCGCGCGAAGCCGGCCAGCGTGTGGTAGAGATCCTCGCGGCTGCGCGGCGTTTCGGTGAGTATGTTGGAGCAATCGGCGAGTTCCGCCTGCACACCCTTGTTACGGTGGCTGCGCGGATTGCGGATGATTCCGACCAGAGGCACGGCACGGCCACGACGCGCGCGGAAAGAACTGCCCGAGCGGTAAGGGCGAGCGATCTTGCCGAAGGTCGGCAGCGTTTCAAATTCGTAAATGGAGCCGTGCACGCGCGCTATGTAGTGTCGCGCGCCCGCAAAATCATCAGAAAATATTCAGTGACACATTAAAGTTACAGATATGTGGCGGTCGTGGCACAAGCGGGGCATCCGCGGATCGGTGCGAGGGAAGGCGAAAGTGGCCGGGCGCCGAGATTGCCAGCAGACACGCGCTGGATTACGGCGCTCGCCATGGAGAAAACGACTTTTCCGCTGGACGTGAAAGCGATCGGGACCAACCCAGTCAAGCTCTGGGGCATCGACATGCAGGAGCGCACCATGCGCATCGCGCGCGGCGCGAACCTGCATTCGCCGGATGCTGGAGGCACGATCCTTGCCAATGCGGCGCACGCCTGGGACCCCACCTGGCTGCGCCATATCGCCGGGCAGCCCGGGATGGTGCTTACCCTTGGCGGCATTCCCGCGCTGGCCCATGTGACGGATCGTGCGCAGGAGCAGGAGATAGCGGAAATGATGCGCGGCGGCACGGCCTATGCCGCGCAGCCGGGGCTGACACAGGTCGCCTACGAAAGCGGTCCGACTGTCGAGAACAAGCAATTGCGCAAGCGCGAAACTCCGTTCCTGATGGAATTGACGCCCGCGACGGTACGGCAGATCGAGCGCGCCAGCTATTTCGGTGCCTACAAGGGCGTGACGGACCTGCTGACCAAATACCTCTGGCCGGAATGGGCACTGGTCCTCACCCGCGTCTGCGCCAGGCTGCACATCACCCCGAACATGGTGACCGCCGTCGGCGCGGTGTTCTGCGTGATCGCGACCGTGCTGTTCGCCTATGGCCAATACTGGACGGGCATGGCCTGCGGCCTCGTGTTCATGGTGCTCGATACCGTGGACGGCAAGCTGGCGCGCTGCACGATCACCTCTTCGTATTGGGGCAACATATTCGATCACGGCATGGATCTGGTGCATCCGCCCTTCTGGTGGTGGTTCTGGGCGACCGGTCTTGTCCACTGGGGGCTGGGGTATGATACCGCCACGTTCTGGTGGGTGCAGGGCGCGATCCAGGGCGGGTATGTCGTCCAGCGCCTGATAGAGGGTGCGTTCATCGCATGGTTCGGGGGCATCCACATCCATGTGTGGAGGCATTTTGATAGCCAGTTCAGGTTGATCACCGCACGCCGCAACCCTAATATGGTCATCCTGTTTGCGGCGATGCTGGCTGGACGGCCTGACCTCGGGCTTATCGCGGTCGCGGTCTGGACCGCATTCTCGTGCATTGTCCACGCGGTACGGCTGGCACAGGCCTGCGCGATCAAGGCGAACGGCGGCCGGGTCGAATCATGGATGGCGTCGGGAGCGTGAAATGAACGAGACGATGAGGAAATTTGGCTGGCCTGCGTCAGTCGTGACCGAGCTGGAGCACTGGGCGGTGCTGGTGCGGCCCGCACAGCCGACGCTTGGCTCGCTGGTGCTGGCCGCGCGTTCGGACGCTATCGCGTTTGGCGATCTTCCGCTGGCGGCTCATGCGGAACTGAAGGAGGCAACCGGGGCGATAGAGGCTGCATTGCAGCTATTTACCGGTTATGAGAAACTCAACTACCTGATGCTGATGATGGTCGACCCCCATGTCCATTTCCACGTCATTCCGCGTTACGAAGGCCGCCGCGAATGGAGCGGGCTGACGTTTGCCGACGCCGGATGGCCGGCTGTCCCCGCGCTTTCCGCGGCAACCCCGCTGAACGATCCGCAGATCGCTGCGATGGTGGAGCAACTCAGGGCTGTCTGGCGCTGATTCCGGCGCAGACCGGATTGCAGGCTTGAAAATCGCGTTTTCCTTCATCGGCGGCGTGCACCAGTTTCTTCATGGGGCGCCGGTAGCCGCTGCGCTTTCGCGCCGCCCAGGCGTGGAGGTCCATGCTTATGTCGCAACGCAGCCCGATGCCGTCGCTCTGGCCGGGATGCTGAGGGCGCTTGGCGGTGAAAAGGTACGGGTGGTGGAAATGCGCTTGCCGCTGCTTCCGGCAAGCGTGGGCGCTTCCCTCAAGGTTGCGCGGCTTGCATGGTGGGCCTGCCGCATGCGCAGCGCTGATGCGATAGTCGCGCTTGAACGCACTTCGGCGCTGCTGCGCCGGCTGCCTGGCCGATGCCCGCCGCTGATCCAGATTCCGCATGGGGTGGGCGGGGCGAGACGCGCCGGCGGCGGCGGGGTGGACCGGCGCTTTTCCCTGTTCCAGCTGGCGCTGGTCGCCGGGTCTGCTGACCGGCGCTCTACACTTGAGCAGGGCTTGCTGCGCGAGGAACAGGTTGTTGCGGTGGGTCAGGTAAAGCTGGCTGGGCTGCGCCGGATGGGAAAGCTCGAACGCTCCCGGCTCTTTGCCAACGAGAAGCCGACGATCATCTACAATCCGCACTTCCATCCGCGCCGGGGCACATGGGAAAATTTCGGACAGCCGCTCATCGAAGCGGTGCGAAGCGACGGATCGTTCAACCTGGTAGTCGCACCGCATGTCCGGTTATTTCAGGACGTACCGGATGATGTGCGCAGGTCGTTGGAGGCATTGTCGGACCCGGACTGGCTGATCGTCGACACCGGTTCCCAGCGATCCATCGACATGACTTACACGCTGGGCGGTGACATCTATCTGGGCGATTTCAGCAGTCAGCTTTACGAATGGCTGATTTATCCACGACCCTGCGTGTTCATCGATCAGATCGCTGATGGCGGCATGGATGACACAAAACTTCCGACGATGTGGAGCCTTGGAGAAACCGTCACCGATTTTGCGCAGGTTCTTCCTGCCCTGCACCGTGCTGCCGGTCGACACGCAACGTTCCGGGAGGCGCAGGATGATGCCGTGCGCGATGCGATGGGAGATCCCGCGATCCCTGCCGACGAGGCCGCCGCAGGCGCCATCTGCGATTTTGTTTCGCGGCAATCGCGTGTCAGGCGCCGGCCCAGCGATCGGTAAGGGCTGACGCGATCTCTATATCGTTCAAATAATCCACTTCGGCCCAGCCCAACCCTGCGATCGATACAGTGCCAACCTTGCCCGTCGGCGCGATCGAATCGATGACCTTCAGGTACCAGTGCTGGACCCCTTCGGGCGTGCGCATGGCCTGCCGGACCGTTTCCCGGAAAAGGTCAGCGCCTTCGCCTCTGAAGGCGAGGAAACCGATCGATTCGGCGTTCGACTGCTCGGCGGTCAATGTCTTGCCGATTCGAATCAACTTCCCTGCCGCATCGCGTTCCACTTTCATGTCGTCGCTGTCGTACCCGTCGGGCTTGACGTCCACAGTAACGCAGATCGGCGCTTTGCCGTCACTCTGCACGCGCTGCACGATCTCTTCTGACACCAGCGTGTCGCCGTTGAGGATCATGAAATCTCCGCGCATCGCTTCGCGGGCGATCCAGCACGAACCAAGGTTGTCTGCTACCTTGTAGAACGGATTGAAGCGGACGGTAATTTCCACGCGTGGGTCGTTGATGGCGTTCAGGTGGTCTTCCAGCATGTCGGTCATGAACCCGGTCACCACGTCGATCCGCTTCACGCCGCCGCGTGCCAGCATCTCCACCTGCCATTCGATCAGGGACTTGCCGGAGAAATCTATCAGGCACTTCGGGCGCTCGGCAGTGAGCGGGAGAAGGCGCGACCCTTGGCCGGCGCTGAGGAGAATGGCGTGGTCTATCATGAAAAGGGCCGAATCCGGGTTCTGGAAAGATCATAGATCAGGGGGTTGCCGCCTCTACCGCGTGCGCCGTTAAAGGGAAAGCCTCCCGGTCAGTGCGCCGCAGACCTTGCAAGTGCGCAAGTGCTCGTCCAAATGCACCGCGATGTCCGCTCAACGCGACCGCCTGGAGCATGCGACTCCTTTGGGGCGGATCTTTCGTAACACCATCTGGCTGCTCGGCGGCAAAGGCTTTGGTGCCGTGTGCGGGCTTGCCTATCTTGCTATTCTGACGCGCACGCTGGGTTTGAAGGACTTCGGCCACTTCGCGCTGATCTTTGGCACCGCGCAGACGCTCATCGCGCTCGCCGGGTTCGAAACATGGCGGGTTGTCGTCCGCTACGGCAGCGAGCACGTCCATGCCGGGCATTGGGATAAATTCGGGCGGCTGGGCATGCTGTGCGGGATGCTCGATGCGGTTGGCGCGGTGCTGGGCTGTATCCTGGCCGGCGTAGTCATCTATGGTTTCGCTCACGTTCTGGAGCTCAATCCTTCCTACATTGATACCGCGTTCTGGTTTTGCTGCGCCTCACTCTGGGCTTTGGTATCCGCCCCCACCGGGATTGTCCGGGCACTCCACCGTTTCGATATGGCCGTCTATGTCGAAGCCGTGGTCCCTTCCGGCCGCCTGCTTGCCGCCGTGGCGATCTGGGCGACCGGCCCTAGCGTGGGACGCTTCCTGATAGCTTGGGCGGCCATCGATATCCTCGAAGCGGTCCTGTATTGGGGGATGGCGCGCCGGCTGTGTCCGGAGGCCGTGCGCCTCGCCAATTTCGGCAAGTGGCGCCAGGCATTGGATGAGAATCCCGGTTTGACGCATTTCTTTCTCGTGACCTACGCGGGCGCCAGCATAGACGCGGTGATGAAGAACGGACCGTTGCTGGTGGTCGGCGGCTGGGTCGGAACGCGTGCGGCGGGTCTTTACCGGCTCGCTTCGCAGCTCTCGCAAGCGCTTAGCAAGCTTTCCTCGTTGCTGACCCGATCGGTCTATGCGGAAGTCGCGCGGGTGCGCGTCGCTTCGGAGATGGCGGAATTCAGGAAACTGGCGGCACAGACAACCATGTTTGCCGGACTGGCCGGTATCGTTGTCGTGCTGATCGCTCTCCTCCTCGGCAAGCAGTTGCTTGCATTGATCGGGGGTGACGCCTTTGAAGACGGTGCTGCGATCCTGGTCCCCCTGGCGATCGCTGCGAGCTTCGATCTTGCCAGCGTCGCCTTCGAGCCGGTGCTGCACTCCACCGGCCGCGCCCGGCTGTCGCTGACGGCCCGGTTGCTGGCTCTCATGGGTCTCGGCGTGGGGCTCGTGCTCTTCCTCCCTTCAGGGCCAAGCGGTGCGGCATGGGCTGTGGCGCTTGCAGGGGCCGTGTCCTATGTGGCGATGGGCGTGATGGCGTGGCGGACCTTGCGCAAGGTGATGGCAGAGGAAAATGCCGCTTTGCACCAGGCGCGCGGCTCGACAGATATCTGAGCGGGGGTATCATGGCACGATGTCCCAGACGATCGTTGCCGAAGCCGCCGCCATTTCCGATCGCATCGTCGCGTTGCGCCGCGCCGTTCATGCCGAGCCCGAACTCGGTCTGCACACTCCCAAGACCCGCGACAAGATCCGCGCGGCGCTGGCGCATTTGCCGCTTGAATGGCGCGAAGGGCCGTCAACGACCGGGCTGGTCGCGACGCTGAAGGGCGGCGCGGGCGCGGGGCCGAGCGTCCTTCTGCGCGGTGACATGGACGCGCTGCCTATGCCCGAGGAGACCGGGCTCGATTTCGCCTCGACTATCCCCGGCACGATGCACGCCTGCGGGCACGATGCCCACGTGGCAATGCTGGCTGGGGCGGCGGAGGTCCTGGCGAAACAGGCGGCAGGCTTGCGCGGCGAGGTGCGCTTCATGTTCCAGCCGGGAGAGGAAGGCTACCACGGTGCCCGCTTCATGCTGGAGGACGGCCTGCTCGGCGGTGAGGGGACGGGGTTCGCACTGCCCGACGCGGCTTTCGCGCTCCACGTCATGCCCAATGCGCCGCACGGCCTGATCGGCGGGCGGGCCGGGCCGTTGCTGGCCGCCGCGGATCAATTGAGGATAATCGTCACCGGGCGCGGCGGCCATGCTTCGATGCCGCACGACACTCTGGATCCGGTGCCCATCGCCTGCGAGATAGTGGGTGCTATCCAAACGATGGTGGCGCGGCGCTTCAGCGTCTTCGACCCGGTCGTCGTGACGATCGCGAAGATCGAGAGCGGTACTGCGCATAACGTCATTCCAGATACAGCGCGCATGCTCGGAACGATGCGCACGCTCTCTCCCGCTAACCGCGCGAGGCTGCGCGATGAACTGCCCCTGCTGGCGGGGGGGATAGCGGGTGCGCACGGCCTGACCGCTGATGTCGAGATCACCGAAGGGTTTCCGGTTACCATCTGCGATGCCGGTGCGGTCGATTTCGGCGAGCGCGTGGCTGGCGACATGTTCGGCGATACAGCTTTCCTGCGCCTCGCCGATCCGATCATGGGGGCGGAGGATTTCGCCTATGTGCTGGAAAAGGTGCCGGGTGCGATGTTCTTCCTGGGGGTCAGCCATGAAGGCGCCGACTGGCAGCACTGCTGCGGCATCCATTCCACGAAAATGATGATCGATGAAAGCGTGATGCCGCGTGGCGCGGCCTATCTCGCCGGGCTGGGGAGAGAGTTCCTGGCGCGCGGCTGGCGCTGATCTGCCGGCGCGATCTCCTGACCTTCAGGCCTTTACGTCAGCCCATTCCGGGTGCTTCTGGAAAGCGGCGACGACGTAGCTGCAGACGGGCCCGATCCTGAAGTTGTTCTCGCGCGCGTCGGCGACCATCGCCTCGACCAGACGTCCTGCCACTCCCCGCCCGCCGATCGCGGGCGGCACCAGTGTATGCTCGGCATAGCGAACGCCGCCGCGCTCGGTCCAGGTCAGGCGTCCCACGGCGTCGCTGCCGGCGACATGGGCGTGGTACTCGCCGGAGGAGCCGTCTTGGTGACTGGTGATGGTAACGCCGACCATGGTCTTCCTCCGCTTCGATGGGAATGCTTGACGCGGCATGCGCCGCGCATCAGGGCATATGGTCATGCAGTTCCTTTCCGACAATGCCGCAGCCGTGCACCCCGCCATATGGAAAGCGATGATGGCTGCCGACGCCGCCGCGCCGCCCTATGACAACGACGCGCTTAGCCGTGAACTCGACAATGTCTTCACCGCGCTTTTCGGGCGCGAATGCGCGGTGCTGTGGGTGGCGACGGGCACGGCGGCAAACTGTCTCGCGCTTGCCTCGATGGTGCAGCCGCACGGCGCCGTCGTCTGCCACCGTGAAGCGCATATCGAGGTGGACGAGGCGGGTGCGCCGGGTTTCTATCTTCACGGCGCCAAGCTGCTCCTGGCCGCGGGCGCGAGCGCGAAAGTCACCCCCGCCAGCCTCGCCGCCGTCGTCGATCCCATCCGCGACGATGTGCACCAGGTGCAGCCGCATGCCATCTCGATCACGCAGGCGAGCGAATACGGCTGCGTCTACCGACCCGAGGAAGTGGCCGCGATCGCGAACTACGCCAGGGCGCGGGGACTGGGCCTGCACATGGACGGTGCGCGCTTCGGCAACGCGGTGGCTTTTCTGGGCTGCGAGCCCGCCGATGCCTGCCGGGATGTCGATGCGCTGAGCTTCGGCTTCGTCAAGAACGGGGGCATGGGCGCGGAGGCGATCGTGTTCTTCGATCCTGAGGCGGCAAAAGTGATCCGTTATCGCCGCAAGCGGGCGGGACACCTGCAGTCCAAGGGCCGGTTCATGGCCGCGCAGATCCTCGCCATGCTGGAGGGCAGCCTGTGGCTCGACAATGCACGCGCCGCCAATGCCGCCGCGGCGCAGATCGGCGCGGCAGCGGGCGGGCGCCTGCTCCATCCGGTCGAGGCCAACGAGGTGTTCCTGCACTGCACGCCGGTCGAGCGCGAAGCCCTGCGCGCGCAAGGCTTCGGCTTCTACGACTGGGGCGAGGACGCGGCCCGGTTCGTTACCGCATGGGATGCGCGCGAGGATCACGTGTCGGCGCTGGCCCGTGCGATCGCCGCGCTGTGAGGCGGCGATGAGCACTGAAACGCCTTCCTTCCTGCGGCCCGCCGTCGCGCTGCCGTTCCTTCTCGTGGCATTGATCTGGGGATCTACCTGGTGGGTGATCACCGGGCAGGTCGGAGACGTCCCGGCGAGCTGGTCGGTCGCGTGGCGCTTCCTGCTGGCGACGCCGGCGATGTTCGTCGTCGCGGCGGCGATGGGGCGCAGCCTGAAGATCGGCGGCGCGGGTCACCTGCTGGCGGCGCTGGTCGGGATCACGCAGTTCTGCGGCAACTACAACTTCGTCTATCGGGCCGAGCTACACCTTACATCCGGAATAGTCGCGGTGATGATCGCGCTGCTGCTGGTACCCAATACGATCCTCGCGCGGCTCCTGCTCAAGCAGCCGATCACTGCGCGCTTCGCGCTCGGCAGCGTGATCGCGATCGCCGGGATTGGTTTGCTGCTGCTTCACGAGGCGCGTGATGCGCCGCTGCAAGGCAAGGTATTCCTCGGCGTGATTTTCGCGCTGGTGGCCATGCTCTGCGCCTCGGTGTCCAACGTGATACAGGCCAATGAGACAGGGCAGCGCCTGCCGACGGTCAGCCTGCTAGCCTGGGCGATGCTCTACGGAACAATTGCCGATGTGGCCGTGGCATGGCTGACTGCCGGGCCACCGGCGATTCCCGGCAGGGCCACCTACTGGCTGGGCACAGGATACCTCGCCATCTTCGGCTCGGTAGTGACCTTCCCGCTCTACTACACGCTGATCCGGCAAATCGGCGCAGGCAGGGCCGCGTACAACGGTATCGCCGTCGTGGTGATCGCGATGGTGATTTCCACCGTGCTTGAGGGTTATCGCTGGACGCCGGTGGCGTCAGCCGGCGCAGTGCTGGCCATGGCCGGGCTCATCGTGGCCCTGAGTGCCCGCAAGCCTTCGGCATAAGTCGGATAGCGCGGGCGCCAGCGCAGAACGCGCTTGGCCTTGCCGTTGGCGACACGGCGATTCTCGGCATAGAAGCCGCGCGCCATCGGCGACAGGCACGCTTCATCGAGGGTCTGCAGCGGCGGCGTTTCGAGGCCCAGCAGGCGGCAGGCTTCCTCAACCAGCAGATTCTGGCTGCAGGGCAGGTCATCGGCGAGATTGTAGGCGCCCGGCCGCGCTCCCAGCCCGGCGATCACCCCGGCGGCGATATCCTCCACATGGACCCGGCTGAAGACTTGCCCCGGCAGGTCTATCCGGTGCGCGCGGCGTTCCAGTACGCGTTCGAGAATGGAGCGGCCTGGACCATAGATGCCAGGCAGCCGGTAGACCCTCGCTCCGAGCGACAGCCATGCCGCGTCCGCTTCGCTGCGCGCGGTGCGGCGCCCGGTGCCGGTCTTCGAAGATTCGTCCACCCATGCGCCCCCGGCGTCGCCGTAGACGCCGGTAGACGAAAGATAGGAAAGCGTCTTTCCGCGCAGGGCATCGCCATAGCGCTCAAGTACCGGCTCCAGCGGTTCGCCGCGCGATTCCCGGCCCGGAGGAACCGACGACAGCACATGATCGGCGTCGGACAGCGCCATGCGCACGGTGCCTTCGTCATCGAAGGCGAGCGTGCCCTGGCTTCCCGTCGAGACGACTTCCCAACCCTGAGCTTCGAGGCGGTGGGCGATGGCGGCGGCGGTATAGCCAAGGCCGAAGATGAACATGCGCGGCATGGCGTTTGCCTAGCAGCGCCGGCGCGGCAGGGCAAAATTCGCAAGGGCGATGCTGGCAATCGCACCGCGAAGCTCTAATTAGGGCAGATGGACATCGCCAGCAGACCCGCCGAGCCCGCAGAGAACAGCCAGATCGCGGACGCCGCGCCGCCGCCGCAGGCGCCGCCGGTGATCCGGCGCGAGGATTACTTGCCACCCGCCTGGCTGGTGCCCGAGGTCTCGCTCGATTTCGCATTGGGCCTCGACGAAACGCGAGTGGCATCGAAGCTGAAGGTCACGCGCAACCCCGCCGGCAATGGCACCGCCACGCTGCGCCTGAATGGCGACCAGATCGCTCCCGCCGCCGTCAGGGTCGATGGTGAAGCCGTCAACGACTGGCGCCTCGACGGAGCGGACCTGCTGATGGAGCTCTATGGCGATGAGCACATCGTCGAGATCGAAACGGTCATCAACCCGGCTGCCAACAGCCAGCTGATGGGTCTCTATGCATCGAATGGCATGCTGTGCACGCAGTGCGAGGCGGAAGGCTTTCGCCGAATCACCTTCTTCCCCGACCGGCCCGACGTGCTATCCACCTATTCGGTGCGGATGAGCGGCGACAAGGCCTCGTTCCCGATCCTTCTCGCCAACGGCAACTGTACAGCACAGGGCGACAACGCCGACGGCACGCACTGGGCCGAATGGCATGATCCCTGGCCCAAGCCGAGCTATCTCTTCGCGCTGGTGGCTGGTGATCTGGTCGCCAACCGTTCGACTTTCACGACGATGTCAGGCCGCAAGGTCGATCTTAACATCTGGGTCCGGCACGGCGACGAAGCGCGCACGCAGCACGCCATGGACTCGCTGATTGCGTCGATGAAGTGGGACGAGGAAGCCTTCGGCCGCGAATACGACCTCGACCTGTTCAACATCGTCGCCGTGTCGGATTTCAACATGGGCGCAATGGAGAACAAGGGTCTCAACGTCTTCAACACGCGCTATGTGCTGGCGGACCCTGAGACCGCGACCGATGGCGACTATGACGCGGTCGAGGGCGTGATCGGCCACGAATACTTCCACAACTGGTCGGGCAACCGCATTACTTGCCGCGACTGGTTCCAGCTCAGCCTCAAGGAAGGCTTCACGGTTCTGCGCGACCAGTTGTTCAGCGCCGACATGGGAAGCGAGGCGGTGAAGCGGATCGAGGACGTGCGCGTCCTGCGCTCGGCCCAGTTCCCCGAGGATTCCGGCCCGCTGGCCCATCCGATCAGGCCGGATTCCTATCAGGAAATAAACAACTTCTATACCGCCACCGTCTACAACAAGGGAGCCGAGGTGATCCGCATGATGCGGACCATGGCCGGGCCCGAGCGCTTCCGTCGGGGGACTGACCTCTACTTCGACCGCCATGACGGCGAAGCGGCGACCTGCGAGGATTTCGTCAAGGCGATCGAGGACGGCGCCGGGCTTGATCTGGCGCAGTTCCGCCTGTGGTACTCGCAGGCTGGCACGCCGCAGGTCACCGTCGAACTCAGCCACTCGGACAATACCGCGACGCTGCGCCTCACGCAGACCGTGCCGGCTACGCCCGGCCAGCCGGACAAGCAATCGATGCCGATCCCACTGCGGATCGCGCTGTTCGACCGCGAGACCGGCGCGCATCGCGGCGAGGAGCTCGTCGTTTTTGACAAGGCGAGCGACACCTTCACCTTTGACGGTTTCTCCACCCCGCCGGTGCTGTCGATCAACCGCGGCTTTTCGGCCCCCGTTTCCATCGAGTTCGAGCGGCCGGTGGAGGATCTGGTGTTCCTCGCCGCCAATGACGACGATCCCTTCGCACGCTACGAGGCGATGCAGAGCCTTGTCGTCCAGCACCTCGTGGGCGCCGTCAGCGGCGCGCTCGACGAAGCTGAACGGGCAGCCGGGCGCGCGGCCATCGGCAACGCCTTCGCCGCCATCGTGACCGACCCTGCGCTCGACGATTTGATGCGCGGCGAACTGATGATCCTGCCCGCCGAGGGCTATCTCGCCGAGCAGATGCTCGTTGCCGATCCCGGCGCGATCCATGCCGAGCGCGAAGCGCTCAAGGCGTGGCTGGGCCGGGAATGCAGGGCTGACCTTGCCGCGCTTCACGACCGTGCGATCGCCGTGCCTTACAGCCGCGAGGCTGCCGCGCGCGGTGCCCGCAAGATCAAGAACCAGGCGCTTGGCTTCATTGCCGCCGGCGATGCCGAAGAAGGCGCGCGCCGAGCGATCGCGCAGTACCGCGCTGCCGACAACATGACCGACCGGCAGGGCGCGGTGCTCGTGCTGGCCGGCCTCGACGTGCGCGAGCGCGCAGAAGCATTGGCGGACTTCCACGATCGCTATGCCGGCAACGCGCTCGTCATAGACAAGTGGTTTTCGCTCCAGGCGAGTTCCTTCCACCCGGATGTGCTCGCACATGTTCGGGAGCTTACGGGGCACGCGGACTTCACGATGAGCAACCCCAACCGGGTGCGGGCGCTGTACATGGCCGCTGCGATGAACCCGGCCGCCTTCCACGATGCGAGCGGTGACGGCTATCGCCTGATCGGCGACCTGATCCGACGTCTCGACCCGATAAATCCGCAGACGGCGGCGCGCTTCGTGCCCTCGCTGGGGCGCTGGCGGCGTATCGAGCCGGCCCGCGCGGCAATGATGCGCGCGGAGCTGGAGAAGATCGCTGCTGAACCGTCGCTGTCGCGCGATGTGCGCGAACAGGTGACCAAGAGTCTTGGCTGACTTGTCCGAAGAGGTCGAGGTTGTCACTGCAGCGGCGCTTGGCGCCGTGCCGCACGGCTTCCTCGGGCGGCGAGGCGGCGTGAGCACCGGCGAGCTCGCCGGGCTCAATGTCGGCCATGGCTCCGGCGATGATCCAGCGCTCATTCGCGAGAACCGCAGGCGCGCGGCAGAGGCCGTGCTGCCCGGCGCACGCCTGTTGAGCGTCTTTCAGGTCCATTCTCCGGACTGCGTGGTGGCGGACGCCGCCGGCTGGCCCGACGATTCCCGTCCGCATGCCGATGCGCTCGTGACCGATCGGCCTGGCACGCTGCTGGGCATACTGACGGCCGATTGCACGCCTGTCCTTTTCGCGGACCAAGAGGCCAGAGTGATCGGCGCGGCGCATGCGGGCTGGAAAGGCGCGATCGGCGGGGTGACCGACAGTACCGTCGCGGCGATGGAGCGTCTGGGGGCGAAGGCGGAACGCATCGTTGCCGCCATCGGCCCGTGCATCGCGCAGCAAAGCTACGAGGTCGACGAATCGTTCCGCGATCGCTTCCTCGCCGCGCATCCCGCGAATACGGAATTTTTCCTGCCGGGACGGGTAGGGCATTACCAGTTCGATCTGGAGGGCTACGTCGCCGCGCGCCTGCGCGCTGTCGGCGTCGGCCGGGTCGAAACCGTGGCAGAGGATACTTACGCCCAGCCGGAGCGCTTCTATTCGTTCCGCCGTGCGACACATCGGGGCGAGGCCAGTTACGGCCGGCAGTTTTCGCTCATAGGTCTTCGCTGAGACGTTGAAACGCCGGCCTTTCCCGCCGGGCCGGCGATAGACTAAAAAGGCGGTTGGCAGGGCCAGCATTCGCGTATATCAGGCCGGCCAAGTCGGTTCCGGGCCGGGGTGCGCCCGTTCTGGACGCCGCAACGGGGGATACCAGGCTTCGCATTGGTCATATTGGCCTGCTGTCGGCCCCCCGGCAGTGGGTTGTCGTAAGCAAGGCAAGGGCAAACATGGCAGAAGAAGATGGCGTGCGGCGGCGCGATTTCATCAATATCGCCGCGGTGAGTGCGGCAGGTGTCGCCGGTATAGGGGTCGTTATTCCGCTGGTAAGCCAGATGTCGGCTTCTGCTGACGTTCTTGCCGCTTCCTCGACCGAAGTCGATATTTCCGCGATCCAGCCCGGTCAGGCGATCAAGGCGATCTTCCGCAAGCAGCCGGTGTTCGTCCGCAACCTTACGCCGGTTGAGATTGCTGAAGCCAACAAGGTTGACGTGTCTTCCCTGCGCGATCCGCAGACGCTTGCCGAGCGCACGAAGGAAGGCAAGGAAAACTGGCTGATCACGATGGGCGTCTGCACCCATCTCGGCTGCGTGCCGCTGGGCGCGGGCGAGGGTGAGAACAAGGGCGAGTTCGGCGGCTACTTCTGCCCTTGCCATGGCTCTTCCTACGATACCGCAGCCCGTATCCGTAAGGGCCCTGCGCCCAAGAACCTCGAGGTTCCGGAATACGAGTTTACCTCCGATACCGTCGTGCAGATCGGTTAAGGGCAAGCGAGAGGACAACGATCATGAGCTTCCCCTGGGCCAACGAATACAAGCCTTCGCATCCCTTCATGAAGTGGATGGACGAAAAGCTGCCAGTCCCGCGCCTCGTCTACAATTCCGTGGGCGGCGGCTATCCGGTTCCGCGCAACCTCAACTATTTCTGGAACTTCGGGTTCCTGGCGCTGATCTGCCTGACGATTCAGATCATCACCGGCATCGTGATGGCCATGCACTATGCCGCCAATACGGCGGTGGCGTTCGACACCATCGAACAGACGGTGCGAGACGTGAACTGGGGCTGGCTGATGCGCTATGCGCACGCCAACGGCGCGTCGGCGTTCTTCGTCGTCATCTACGTCCACATCTTCCGCGGCTTCTTCTACGGTTCGTACAAGGCACCGCGCGAAATGGTGTGGCTGCTGGGCGTCGTGATCTTCCTGCTGATGATGGCCACCGCCTTCATGGGCTACGTGCTTCCCTGGGGCCAGATGAGCTTCTGGGGCGCCAAGGTCATCACCGGCTTGTTCGGTGCGATCCCGTTCGTCGGCGAACCCCTGCAGCAGTGGCTGCTCGGCGGTTTCGCGCCTGACAACGCAGCGCTCAACCGCTTCTTCTCGCTGCACTACCTGCTGCCGTTCGTGATCGTCGGCGTGGTCGTGCTGCACATCTGGGCGTTGCACATTCCGGGTTCGTCCAACCCGACCGGCGTAGAGGTGAAGAGCGAGAGCGACACAGTTCCGTTCTATCCGTACTACGTCGCCAAGGACGGCTGGGCCGTCGGGGTTTTCCTGTTCCTGTTCGCGGCTGCCGTGTTCTTCTTCCCGAATGCGCTCGGCCACCCCGACAACTACATCCCGGCGAACGCCATGAGCACCCCGGCGCACATCGTTCCTGAATGGTACTTCTGGCCGTTCTACGCGATCCTGCGCGCCTTTACCCAGGACTTCTTCTTCATCCCGGCCAAGCTGATGGGCGTGCTCGCCATGTTCGGCGCGATCCTGGTGTGGTTCTTCCTCCCCTGGCTCGACAAGTCGCCGGTGCGTTCGGGCGCGTACCGTCCGCTGTACAAGAAGTTCTTCTGGTTCGGCCTGATCCCGGCGATGGCAGTGCTGTTCTATTGCGGCGGCGCTCCGGCTGAAGAACCGTTCGTGATGTTCAGCCAGCTCGCTGCGCTGTATTACTTCGCACACTTCCTGATCATTCTGCCGGTCGTCTCAGCGATCGAAAAGCCGCTTCCGCTGCCGTATTCCATCACGGAATCGGTGCTCGGACACGACGAGGGCTCGCAGATCCGCCCGGCCCACGGCGCGACCGAGGCGACTCACGGCGACACCGCCGTGCAGGGCGCATGATCAACAGCTAGAACGAAAGACGAAAGACATGGCACGCATTCTCTCGATCCTCGTCGGGCTGTTCTTCACGGTCGCCCTGGCGTGGTCCTTCGGCAAGGGGGCTTATACCCAGATCACCGAACCGCCCGCAGTCACGGCCGAACACGAGTTCCACAAGCACCCCAAGGATGTCCATTTCGCCAGCGACGGCGCGTTCGGCAAGTTCGACCGCCAGCAGCTGCAGCGCGGCTTCCAGGTCTACAAGGAAGTCTGCTCGGCCTGCCACTCGCTGACCCACGTCGCATTCCGCGACTTGGAGCAGCTCGGCTATTCGGAGCCGGAGGTGAAGGCAATCGCAGCGGGCTTCCAGGTTCCGGGAACCGATCCCAATACCGGTGAAGCCAATACCCGTCCGGGCATGCCGACCGACTATTTCCCCAAGCCGTTTGCCAACGACATCGCCGCGCGTGCTGCCAACAACAACGCGATCCCGCCGGACCTGTCTCTGATGACAAAGGCGCGCCATGACGGTGCGGCCTACGTCTACTCGCTGCTGACCGGCTACAGCAATCAGCCTGCGGAGCTGCTCAAGGAGTTCCCCGAGGCCAAGACGCCCGCTGGGCTGCACTACAACCCGTACTTCGCGAACCTCAACCTCGCGATGGCGCCGCCGCTGTCGGGCGAAGGACAGGTCAGCTATGGCGATGGCACCAAGCCGACGGTCGACCAGATGGCGAAGGACGTCGCAGCGTTTCTGATCTGGACCGCCGAGCCGAAGCTGGAACAGCGCAAGCAGACCGGCTGGACCGTGCTTGGCTTCCTGCTCTTCGCAACGATCCTGGGCTACATGTCGTACCGGAACATCTGGGCCAACAAGAAGCACTGACAAGATCGTCCAACCCGGAAAATGCGCCTCTGCCGTCGATGATGGTGGGGGCGCTTTCCATTCTAGCCGGGAACTGCGTGTGAACCTCGATCAGCTGCGCTCGCTGGTGCGCTCCGTGCCGGACTTTCCCAGACCTGGGATACTTTTCCGCGATGTGGCCACGCTCATGGCCCACGGGGAGGGCTTTGCCGCGGCCACCCGCTTTCTGGCGGACATGACCATGGACGCGGGCCCGCAGGCGATTGCCGGTATCGAAGCGCGCGGGTTCATATTCGGGGCTGCCGTTGCCGCCCGGCTCGGGCTCCCCTTCATCCCTGTCCGCAAGCCGGGCAAGTTGCCGGTGCCGGTGCTGGCGATCGACTACGCGCTTGAATATGGCACGGACACGCTCGAGGTCGATCCTGACGCAATAGTGGATGGCATGGAGATCATGCTGGTCGACGATCTCATCGCCACGGGCGGCACCGCCGTCGCCGCCACCGAACTCCTGCGCAAGGCCGGCGGCACCGTCTCGAACGCCCTTTTTGTGATCGACCTGCCCGAACTTGGCGGTGCCGATCGGCTGCGCGCCTCAGGCGTAAGGGCGGATGCGCTGCTGGCCTACGAAGGCCACTAAGGCAGGCAGGCGCGCGAGGCCGTGCGTCATCAGGCTGGAAGCGGATCCTGCTCCTTGCCCGCTTTCCTGCCGCGACTTTTCTTTCCGTCCCCTTCGCCATCTTCGAGGAGAGCCTGAACAGGCTTCGATGTCGTCACGATACCGAGTTCGGTCAGCGCGAAGAAATTGGCTTCGATGTCGGCGAGGTCATACAGATAATTGACCATGACGCCGTACGACTGTTTCTGTCCGTTGGGCGAAAGGTCCGCGTTGGCGTGGATCGCCTCCAGCCGCGCGCCATTGCCGAGGTGAAAGCGCGCGACCGGGTCCGCTGGCTGGTTTCCCTGGCCCTTGACGTTGACGAGGTAATGCGCGGCGAGCTGTCGTAGCTCCCGCGCTCCGGGCATTTTCGCGTCGGCTCCTCTTTCCTTTGCAAGCCATTTGGCAAAACCGGGTACGGGCGAAAGCGTCGCGAACGTCTTCAGGTGCGGTAGTTCTTCCTTGAGAAGCCCCACCACCCGCTTGATGAGGTGGTTGCCGAAGGGAATGCCTTTCAGCCCAACCTGGCAGTTGCTGATCGAATAGAAGATCGCACAACTGGCCTCGCGCGGCGCGATCGTGTCGCGCTCCTCTGCGATCACCTGGTGGATCGCGCCGGGAAGCTGCCCGGCGAGAGCTACCTCGACGAAGATCAGGGGATCGTCGCGCATCTGCGGATGGAAGAAACCGTAGCAACGGCGATCAGCAGGTTCCACGCGGCGGCGCAAATCGTCCCATCCGTGGATTTCGTGTACGGCTTCGTACCGAATGATGCGTTCCAGAAGTGCGGCCGGCGAATCCCACCCGATGCGCCGCAATTCAAGGAAGCCGGCGTTGAACCAGGCGGCAAAGGCGCTTTCCATTTCCCTGTCGAGCGCCGCGAGACCGTTCGACGTCGCGGATCGGGGAACCGCCAGCAGGTCCTCACGCATGCTGATCAGGCGCTGCGTACCCTGCGGCGCAAGGTTGAGCTGGTTGATCAGCCGCGCGCTTGGCGATTCGGTGGCGGCATGGAGCGCCAGCGCGGCTGCCTCGTCGCGCTTGTCGCTCCATTTCGCGATGGCCTTGTCGATCGCCTTGGTGTCGGCGGGGTGCAGATCATGCACCTTGGCCAGGAAATCCTGCCGGCCCGCCAGATCGGTGCCCTCATAGAGATCGAAGAACGCCGATGCGAGGGCAGGGCCCGAGGCGCGCCCGCGCAGCGAGAGTAGCGCATCGGCGAGATCAAGCAGGCTCTCGCCGCTATCCTGCCGCGGGGCCACTCCGATATTTCGAAGCAGCTTGCCAAGGCCGGAATTCATCAGCAGATCAAGCGGGCTGCGCCGCTTCACCGCAGAAAGCACATCTGTCGCGGTGCGGTTACGTGTCGCGTCCATATCGGCCAGATCCTTCTCTTTGCTCGCGATGCTATCATTGCTGCAGCCGCGAGAAAATACATGGTGGCTGTCAAGATGGCGGCGTAGGCATCCCGACGACCTTCAGCAGCATTCTGCCTGTCCACGTCGCCGGGAGCGGGCCGACGACCAGCATCGAGCGTTCATCACAAGCAAGAGAGCGCGCTCAGAACACCAGATCAGTTGACGACAACAGACATCCGTGGCAATCGGCCCGGCGCTAGCACAGAAGGCTCGATGCCTTTTCGGTGCATGCGGGTATAGCTTAGTGGTAAAGCTCCAGCCTTCCAAGCTGGCTATGCGGGTTCGATTCCCGCTACCCGCTCCAGCCGCCCTTCCAAAATCACCCTAAAAATGGTATAAAACCCGCAAAAAACCTAGGCTTTTGTGCCTTGGTTCGTCCGGGTATGACCACTTAAATCCACCCCCATCCGCCCCATATGGGGGCCAAACGGGGGCATGGCATTTTCCGGGCGATTAGCGTGGCCCCCAAGTGGGGGCCACGCCGCGGAAAAGGTAACGAATCATGGCACTTACCGATGTCGCTATCCGGAACGCCAAGCCACGGGCGAAGCCATACAAGATGGGAGATGCGCTGGGCCTGTTCCTTCTCGTCCAGCCGACCGGCGGTAAGCTGTGGCGTTTCAAATACAGGATTCATGGCAAGGAGCGTAAGCTTGCTCTTGGCATCTATCCGGAAACCGGGCTCGCCGATGCACGGCGCAAGCGAGATGAAGCGCGTGACATCGTCGCCTCCGGCAAGGATCCTTCGATCGAGAAGCGACGCGCCAAGGTGCGCGCGCGCTACCAGGCCGAGATGACCTTCTCGGCGCTGGCGGCCGAGTACTGCGAGAAGCGCAGAAACGACGGTGCGGGCGGATGGGCGCCAAGCACCGCGACACGGTGTGAATACCTGTTGTCACTGCTCAAGGGTTCGATCGGAGGAATGCCCATCACCGATATCGAGCCGGTCGACGTTCTGGCCGCCGTTCGCAGGATCGAGACCAAGGGCAACTGGAAAGCGCCCGCCGAACCATGCAGTTGGCCGGATCAGTGTTTCGTTACGCGGTTGCCACCGCTCGGCTGACGTCCGATCCTACCCGCGACCTGCGCGGCGCACTAACCACGCCGACAGTCACACATTACGGTGCGATTATCGAGCCTGAACGCGTCGGGGAGCTGCTCAGGGCGATAGATGGCTATGACGGCCCGCCGATCTCGAAACTGGCGTTGCAGTTGGCACCCCACGTATTCGTCCGTCCCGGAGAATTGCGACATGCCGAGTGGGACGAGTTCGACCTGGAAGGCAAGCTGTGGACGATCCCTGCTGCGAAGACGAAGATGCGCAAGGACCATCTCGTTCCTTTGTCCACGCAAGCTGTTGCGATCCTATGCGACGCGAAAGCGATCTCCGGTCCGAACGGGTTCGTGTTCCCATCGATCCGCAGCCGGACCCGGCCGATGAGCGACAATACGATCAACGCCGGACTGCGACGGCTTGGTTATACCGGTGACGAGATGACGGCGCATGGCTTTCGGGCAATGGCATCCACCCTGCTCAACGAATGCGGCAAGTGGCATCCTGACGCGATCGAGCGCGCGCTAGCCCACGGCGATAGTGATAAGGTGCGGGCCGCGTACCATCGCGGCGCCCACTGGAACGAGCGGGTGGAAATGGCCCAATGGTGGAGCGATCATCTCGACACGTTGCGCGACGGCGCCGAAATCCTCCGGCCCTCGTTTCGACAGGCCTGCAAGCGATGAGAACAGGAGGGACCGGTAGCATCGTTCACTGTTTCTGAAGCAGTAGAAGCGTGTGACCGGGTGTTAGGGCTGGGTCGCATTCTCTATCCCCGGCCAAAGCACTCAACACGCGTCCGAACAGACGAACCAAGTCCTCCTCGTCGGCGGGCCAACCATCTTGCGAAACCTCCGCGAGCGCGCGGGCAATATCGACTTCGCTGACGTGCGTGAACGGAACAGGCTGCCCCATAGGCCCCCCCAACAAATCCTCTTAATGGTTGACCGCAATCTTTCGCTGTTGCCAGTTACAACGCTGAAACCGGCGGGTCGTTCACTTCCTCCAAGGCCGCGCCAAGCCGCGCGCGATCAGGTATTCGCCTGCGTCGCGATCACCGACATAGATCTGCGCTAGCGTGCGGCCGTAGCGGTCTTGCCCAAGCCGCTCGATCGTGACGCGACCGCTTGCAAGAAGAGCTCGTAGAGCGTCGCGGCTTCGTTCGCCGGCACCGTAGTCGCACCACGCCGGGTTCCTGGATGCAGCAAGGCGCTGGCGCTGCTGAGGTGCGCATCGCGGCGAATCCCTAAGTTCGGGGGCGTCGATGTTGGCGATACGCACCTTTTCGTGAGTGCAAAGTGTGAGGGTGTCGCCATCATGAACATTGGCGATGCATAGGCCCGCAGCGGCGGCGAGTAAGAGTAGCGACTTAAACGCCGTATCGCTTATTGCCACCGCTTGTGATGCTGTAGCGGCCGCCGCGAGGACCAATGCAGACGTTACCGCCCCTGCAGGGGCAACTGCCACCGTATGATCCGCTGGATCGACCGCGCCGAGACGATGACGCCTTCTTCTTGCGTGATGATGAAAGCGATGTTTTTCGCGTCGAACCGTACTCTTTGGACGAGGAGAAGTAGCTCGGTGTGCCATACGACTGGCGCTGGGCATTGTAGTGCGAGTTGATGCGCGTCGTCGTATCCGTTAGCCGCTCCGATGTCAGGAAACGGGCGACAACCCAGCAGTTCGGCGAGACGATGTGCGACCACCCGCCACCTGCCTCGCTGACTTGAACGTGGCGCCCGCGCGCGAGCTTGGCGACAACCGTCGCATTGGCATCCGGCCTGCTCCGGCAGTTCAGCGCGTTGGCTGCGACCTGCTCCGCGTGAGCCTGCGCGCTGAGAGTCTGTTTGAGAATGGGTTGAGCTTTGGCGTCCTGCGTGATTCAAGCTCGGGATGTGGACCCGAGCGAGCCGTAAGCCGGATGGCTGAACGAGAGAAGCAAGCAAAGCGCTACCCGACCGATCTGACGGATGCGGAGTGGGAAATCGTGCGGCCGTTTCTGCCCGTTCCGCTGAAGCGCGGGCGCAAGCCCACGACGGACCTGCGCGAGGTGTTGAACGCCTTGCGGTATCTGGCTCGTTCGGGCGGCGGCTGGCGCATGCTGCCCAAAGACTTTCCGCCGTGGCAGACGGTTTACTGGTGGTTCCGGCGTTTCGTGCGTCGGCTGCTGTTCCGCACGATCCACGACATGGCGCTGATGCTCGACCGGGAGCGCGAAGCACGCGAGCAGAGCCCGTCCGCAGCCGTGGTCGATAGCCAGTCGGTCAAAGCGCCCTCGGCTCCGTCAGGCGGGGGCTATGATGCCGGCAAGCGGATCAAGGGGCGGAAGCGCCACATTGCGGTGGACACTGACGGGCGCCTGCTCATGGTCAACCTGACCACGGCTGACATCTCCGACAGCGCGGGTGCACAGCAGATCGTGTTCGCGATCCGGCGTCGTTGGCCATGGCTCAAGCATCTGTTAGGCGACGGTGCCTACGACCGCACCGAGCTGCTCGATGCGGCCGCTTTGCGCGACTTCACTGTCGAGATCATCCGCCGTTCGGACGACGTCTCCGGCTTCAAGGTGCTACCCAGGCGCTGGGTCGTCGAGCGGACCTTCGGCTGGATGACACGCTGGCGCAGACTTGTCCGAGACTATGAGAAGCGCCTCGACGTGTCGGAGGCGATGATCCATCTTGCCATGGCTAGCAACCTGCTCCGGCGGCTCCCTCCCCTGAACGGATAATCGATGCGCAAGCCCGAAATCATCACCATAAACAACGGCTTCGCGATCGTCACGGCCAAGGGGAGCGATACCGTATCCTTTGACGAGGTGAGCGCGATCGTCGCCTACAAGCTCGATGCACTCACGACCGATCTGATCTGCTGCGACATTGTCACCGGCGCCGGCGATGGTGAGCGGATACGCACCATTCACGAAGAACTTCTCGGCTTTGAAGCGGTCATGACCAGTTTCGAGGTTCTGCCCGGCTTCGATCGGAAATGGCGCGACGAGGTCAGCGACCGCCGTTCGCGACGAACCGCACCGTCATCTACACCCGAAGTGCCAGCGCCTGACACATTCTCAAACGGACTCTGAAAGCCGTAAGAACTAAAAGCAGAATTGCACTGAATATAGCCCGCATAGTCACTCCTCATTTGAATTAGCGCTATGCGAGGTTGCGTTAATATTTGTCTAGAATGCACCGAATTAGATTTTGTAATCCATGCCAGGAATCGCTTTTCGCGGATATGCGGCGTTGAAGACCGGGAGGTGTCGTGCACAAAGTACATCTTCGTGCTTTCGCGGACCGAAAGGTTCGGCACTGTCAGGACTGTTCCGTTCGGTCGCCCGTTCGATCGATTGTACCGCGCTGTCATGCCGCCCGCCTTACCAGTAGCGTTGCGAGAAGCGAACCTACTTCCAGCAAGACATACGCATCCGGTGCGCGAAGGCAGTCCTCCGCCGTTATAGTTGGGGTTCGCATGTGTGTGCGTAACCCATGAACCGCCACCAGGGCCCTCGCCCGACAGCGCACCCAACGTAACGGATGTGCAAGCGTGGACACAATGTCAGGCCTGTCGCTATGAGCCATCACCTAATGCAGCAAGGATGAGATAAATGTCTAAACAGGCTGAGCAGGCTTTCCTGTCTGTCATTGGCGAGGAGGGGCGCCAACACTCCTTGTTGAAGCCATTTTCTGACCCTTCGTGCGGGGTACTGCTCAGTTCGATTGGTGCAATCATGGCATTGCTTCCACCTGCACCTGCAAAGATTCTCGATCTTGGTTGCGGAGGCGCATGGACCAGCGTTTTCTATGCGTTGCGGGGGTACATCGTTACGGGGCAGGACATAGCGCCCGATATGATCGATCTAGCAATTGAAAACCGTGCCCGTCATGGCCTGACTGACGAACAGCTGACATTTATCTGCGGAGATTTTGAGGCGATTGCCGGTAGCGCAGACTATGATTGCGCCATCTTCTTTGACTCACTGCATCACGCCGAAGACGAGGCGCTTGCGATCCGTTCCGCTTTCGATGCCTTGAAGCCTGGAGGCATCCTGATCACGCACGAACCGGGCGAAGGGCATTCGACAAATCCACATTCCATTGCCGCGATGGAAGCGTTCGGAGTCAATGAGCGCGATATGCCACCCAGCCTTATTATAAAACGAGGCATCGAGGCGGGCTTTAGAGGCTATCGGGTTTTGCCCATGCCCGCAGACCTCATACAGGTATTCTATGAGCGCACTTATCCAGAAGGCTGGCTGAGTAATCGAGGTTTCGTAGTTATGCGCCGACTTTTTCGGATGCTATTTGCCCCGAGAAAAACGATAAGCTCCATCGTACTTCTCACGAAGTAAAGACATGGTCTCAGTCTCCCGCTGCCCTAAATTCACTACCTTTGTTCGGGCGACTGGAACATTCGGTTCGCGTATGAACAAAGGCATGAGTCCACACGACGCAATTGTTGATTTGCGCATATTTTGACGTTATATTGCGTCATATTCTTTGCGTCAGGAACAGGCATGAGTCTGCTAGAATATGCCGATCATGGGCTTTTCGCCCCGAGCAAGATCGCAGCGGCTTTCCGCACCACCAGCGAGGAAATAGCGCGTTCCGCAGGACTGGGGCGTGACGCGGTTCAGCGCAAGGAGCGCGTGCGCTCGGACAAGACCCAGCGCCGCCTGCGGGAAATGGTCGAGGTGGTCACCAAGACCACTCCTCGCTTCGGGTCCGCTCTCATCGCCTATGCCTGGTACAGGTCGGAGCCGCTGCCCGGGTTCTCGGGAAGAACCGCGATGCAACTCGTGCAGGAGGGCAGGGCGGGCGAAGTCCTTGAATATATCGACGCGGTGGACGCCGGCGTTTACGCCTGACCGCACCGGTGCGTTATCAAGGCAAGCTCTATAGGGCGCTGAACCCGATCCATGCGCGCGAGCCTTTGTCCGGGCGCGGCGCCGGGCTCTACGGTGGCCGCTTCAACCCGAAAGGAACCGCAGCGCTGTACCTTGCGACCTCGCTGTACACGGCGATCAGGGAGGCCAACCAGGTCGGCGACCTGCAGCCGACCACGATCGTGGCCTACGATGGCGATATAGAGAACGTGCTTGACAGCCGCGATCCGAAGGAACTCGGAAAGTTCGGCATGACGCCGGCGGGTCTCGCCGACCCGACCTGGCGGGACCAGATGCGAGGCGGCGGCAAGGCGGCGACCCAGACCTTCGCCCAAACCCTCATCGCCGAGGGCTTCAACGGCTTGCTGGTCCGCAGTTTCGCCCGCGGTTCTTCCGAAGGGGATCTCAACCTCGTGCTCTGGAACTGGGGCGACACGCCGCCGTCGCAAGTAACCCTCATCGATGATGACGGACGCCTGGGCAGAATCTGAGCTTTTCAGACCGGTATCAGCTCTGTGCTGCCCCCCTCTGTCGACGCAGAACGCTGCAACCCATAAACATTTTTGTCATCCCTTTGGATTTTCTAGACATTGGCCTTTTATCTTAGCAGGGTGAAAACTTAGCGGCTACGCGGCTATACAGGGGGATTGTTCCAATGATCGACCGACAGACGGCGCCGGTGCGTCGCTGGTCCTTTGTGCTCGGCTCGAGCATCGTTGCCATGGCCGCTGCATCGGCTGCTCCGGCCTGGGCACAGTGCAGCCCCGATCCGACGGTAGCTGATAGCATCACCGACTGCACTGGCACGGATAGCGACGGTCTGCTCGTCACCACGAACGGAAGCGCGGTGCAGGTCGCTCCCTCGGCCAGCGTTTCCGGCGCGGGTAGCGCTGCGATCACCGTGGATATCGCCCCGGTCCCGGATGCCTACTCCGCCCGCACCGCCGCGATCACCGTGGGCGGCAGCGTGCACGGAGGCACCCAGAGCGGGATTTCGGTCCTGTCCGGGTCGGTGCCGACCAACAGCTACGACTTCTACGGCACCAAAGCCGACGTGACGGTTGAAGCGGGCGCGTCGGTCACCGGGGCCATCGGCATTGGCGCAGGCCCCTCGGCGACGAACAGCTATGGGCCGGCTCTCGTCAACATCACCAATGCCGGCATCATCTCGGGTACGAGCGGCGTTGCTCTGCGTGCGACCGATCCCGCGCGCGGCGCTTTCGATGTCATTGACAACAAGGAAGGCGGCACGATCGGCGCGATCGTGGGTACGATAGGCGCACTCAACAATGCCGGCGTGATCGACGGCGGCGCACTCAGCGCCGTCGATCAGACCACCACTTATAACGCAAGCCCCTATCCCGCCGGGTGGACCAACAGCGGTACGATCCGCTCCACCTCCACCACCTCGACGATCGCCAACCTGTCCACGCCGTTCAATCCGCTGACCAACAGCGGAACCATTGCCAACACTGGCAGCGGGGCCGCCATTCAGAGTGAGCGTGGGCTGGAGATCGTCAACCTCGCCGGTGGGGCCATTTCCACTGCTGGCAGCACGGTGATTTCGGCAGGATCCCTGACGCTGACCAACAGCGGCAAGATCATCGGCGATATCGTGACCCAGCCTCCCCTCGGCTACTCTACCTACAGTGTGATCGATTCCACGCAGGGTACGGTCGCGGGCAACGTCTCGCTCAGCAGCGGCAACGACTTCGTCTACGGCCGCTACGATGGCACGGAAACGCTGGTGACCGGGATTACCGGCACGCTGGACGCCGGTCTTGGCACCAATTCCCTCGTCCTCAAGGCCGACACAGACCTGACCATCTCGACCGCGATCACACTGCCCACCGGGTTCCAGCGTTTGCAGCTCGAAGCCAAAGCAGACACCACGCTCACGCTTGCCGAAGGGTTTGTCGCCCTTGGAATGATCGGGGTGGATGGCGCCGGCACGGTTGTGAACGAAGCTGCGATCACCACGCAGGGTCAGGCTTTCGCCGTTGGCGGATCCTGGTCTGATGGCGCAAGCTTCATCAACAGCGGCACCATCTCCACCAGCGCCACCGGCTACTATGAATATGCCGTAGGGGTGGGCTTCTACACCATGCTGAACAACAGCGGCACGATCACCTCTGATGGAGGCGGCGTGAATGCATCCGGTGACGTCATCAACTCAGGTACTATCACCGCCACCGATACCGCACTTTCGATGTTCGGCGGCTCGCTGAACAACAGCGGTACGATCCGCTCGACCAGCGGCATTGGCGTCGATCTGAACGGCAACACGAACAACACCCCCGCCATCAACAGCGGCACGATCGAAGGCGCGACCTACGGCGCCGTGATCGGCTATGTCCTGGACAACAGCGGCACCATCTCCACCAGCGCCACCGGCACTGCCGTGGGCCTGGACGGCTACGGCGTGCTGAACAATCTGGCGGGCGGGGTGATCGAAGGCGGCGCCTGGGCGATTACCGGAAAGGACCCCTACGGATCGATTAGCACGTATAACGCCGCAGTCTTCAATGCGGGAACGATCAACGGAGACGTGACCTTCGTCTCCCCGCGCGATGGCGGCTATTACAACAACAACACCTATGTCGCGCTCACCGGCGGCGCCCTCAACGGCAACCTGACGCTGGGCAAGGGCGATACGCTGGTGACCGACCTGGTCAACACCGGCACGGGCCAGTTCGCCGGCATCAACGGCACGGTGATCACCACTGGCGGCCTGCTGCGTTACCGTGTTTCGGGCGAGGCGAGCGCCGTGATCGGCGCCGTTGGTCCTTTTGCCACGACCGGCTACGAACTGGTCGACGGCGCGAAGCTGACGCTGACTGCAGACGCGCCGCAGACCCTGCCGCTGATCCTTGCCGGCACCGGCACGGTAGACCTGACGGCCGATATCCAGACCACGAACCAGACAGCACTGAGCGTGGTTTGGGCGGCGAGGCCCGATAATGCGACGCCCGTCAATCCGGACTCCCTGACAGTCGTCAACCACGGCACGATTTCTGGAGCGATCAATGATTACTGGGGCGGCGGCTTCGGGGTCGTCAGCCTCAGCACGAACGACACGCTGCAGAACGACGGCACGATCAACGCCGCCTTCACCGCCACCAATGGCGGAACCTCGTACAACGCCGCTGTCATTTATGGCAGCACGCTGATCAACAACGGACGCATCACGCTGGACGGCAGCTACGGCACCTATAACGTCGATACCGTAGTGAACACGGGCACGATCGAGCAGACCGGCCCGGGCGCTTCCTACGGCATTTATAATGCCTACAGCGTGACCAACAGCGGCACGATCCGGACCGCCAACAGCGCGATCGCAGGCGGCACCAAGGTCGTCAATTCCGGCACGATTGCCAGCACCGCAGCCACTGCCATCACCTCCGCGACGCAAATCACCAATCTGGCAGGCGGCATGATCTCAGGCGGCGCCGGGATGGCCATCTCCATGAACGGAGGATCGGTTAGCAATGCAGGTTCCATCATCGGCGATGTCGATCTCGGCTACTGGGGCGATTACAGCAGCGCCTATTATGCCAATGGCGGGACGCTGACCGGCGACCTGAGGCTGGGCAGCGGCGACGACCTGTTCCTCCAGAGCGGGACCGAAACGGGTGTCAGCGGCACGATCGACGCGGGCCTTGGCCGCGATGCATACGGCATTGCGCTGACCAGCAGCGGCGCGGTTGCCGTCGGCGCCGCGCCCGGAACCGGCTTCGAAGACGCCATGGTCGCGGCGTTGGGCGCCGATACGGTAGCTACCGTCACCGGCCTCGATGCCGCATTCACCGATCTCCACGCCGCCGGCGATGGCACCGTCGTTAACGCGATGAACTTCTCCGGCGCGCTGATCATGGGTAGCGGACAAGCCCATATCCTGGGCCAGACGCTCGGCACGCTCATCAACGACGGGTCCGTGGCGGGCGGGGTGAGCGGTTCTGCGGCCCGTCTGGTCAACACCGGCACGATCGGCTCGGCAGAGCTGGCCAATACCCCCATCATGGTCTGGAACTGGGGCGATATTGTCTTCGAAAACAGCGGCATCGTAAACGCCAGCCAAACAGATGACGCCTTCTCGTCGCTGGCCGGATACGCCATTGACATCGCCAATAGCGGCACGATCGCAGGCGGCTTCCAGGCCTATGCCGCTGCCTCGCAGGAAGGCATGTCGGGCACCATCAGTGTGACCAACAGCGGCACGATCGCCAATGAAGGTGCCGGCGCGGCTCTGCAATTGCTGGGGGAATCGACCGATGTCACTGTGCCCGCCACTCTGGCGCTCACCAACAGCGGCATCATCAGCGCGAATGGAGAGCGCACGGTCGCGGTCGGCCTTGGTCTTGCCGCTCCCGACTACGGCTTAATCCCTACTCCTCCGCTGGGCACGGTGGCCGCCACGATCGTCAACGCGGAAGGCGGGACGATCGTGGCTTCGGGCACGGATGCCATTGCGATCCAGTCGCTGGGAACCACGTTCAATCTTGAAAACCACGGCCGGATCGAGGCCAGCGGCGAGGGTGCTCTGGCCATTCTGGCCACTGATGCCTTCCCCGCCGTGCTCCGCAACATGGGCACGATCCTGGGCAGTGTGATGCTGGGCGGTGGTGACGATCTGGTCGACAACAGCGGCACGATGGGTTCCATCGATCTTGGCGCCGGGGACGATCTGCTGCGTCTTTCGGGCGGCACTTTCGCTGGCGCAGTCTATGGCGGCGAGGGTAGCGACAGCATCGAGATTGCCGGCGGCCAGGCTGCATTCTCGACGATTTCCGACGTCGAAGCCCTGCGCATGAGCGCGGGCCACGCCACTGTAAGCGGCAGCGCCGCGTTCGACAGCATGACGCTCACCGGCGGACGGGTGACCGGGCTTGCGGGCTCGACGATCATGGCCCCGACGATCACCGTGGGGCAGGGGGCAACCTTCGGTTCCGCGGGCACCGTCAACGGCGACATCGCTGTCGCCGGCACGCTCAGTCCCGGCGCCTCGCCCGGCACGATGACGGTCAACGGCAACGTCACGCTGGTGGACACTTCGGTCTCAATCTTCGAGATTACGCCCACGGTTTCTGACAAGCTGATCGTCAACGGCAATCTCACGATCGCCTCGGGCGCCACGTTGCAGATCGACGCCAGCGGCATCGTGAACCCTGGCCAGTCGCTCGACCTGATCGACGCCCAGAGCATCACCGGCAGCTTCACCAACATCGTGCGTTCGGGGTCGCTGTTCGGCGTTCTTGTCCAGGAGGACGACACGATTTCGCTGCTCGGCGAGTTCATGAACGACACGGCTTTCACCCCGCAGGTTCAGAACTCGATCAACTACGTGAACGGCCTTCTTGCCAGCGGCCAGGCTTCTGCCGCGTTCCTGGCGGCGGTTCCGGAGCTGGCGGCCAGTTCCAGCACTGCCAACCAGACCACCTTCGCGCAGCTGACGCCGGAAGCCTATGCCTCCGCTGGCCAGATCGCTGTGGAGCATGGGCTGGAACTGGCGGATGTCGGCCGCAGCGACGCGTTCGCGCCGCGCCGCGACACGCCCGGCGCGTTCACTTTCGCAAGCGCGCTCGGCAATACGCGCACGCTTGAAGGCGGCCCGCAAGGTGCGGCGCGTGCACAGATCAACGGTTACGGCTTCCTCGGCGGGATTGGCTGGGGTGGCAGCGACTGGTCGATCGGCGGCTTCGTCGGTTACCTCAACAGCCACCAGACGCTATCCTCGCTGGATGCCCGAACCGACGTCGACGGCGTGGTCACGGGCGTTCATGGCCGCTGGAGCAACGGCAAGCTCGGCATCAAGGCGACCGTTGTCTATGATGCGGGCAATGCCGATACCCGCCGCAACCTACTCGGTACTTCGGCAAACGGGTCTTATGATCTTACAGGCTGGACCGGCGATCTCAGCGTCACGTATGCGATGCCGCTCAGTCGCGGTTGGACAGTGCAGCCGACCGTCGGCCTGACCGCAATCCGCACGGTTCGCGACCAGGTGGCAGAAGGCGCCGGCAGCCCTTATTCTCTGGAAGTGGAACGCGAACGCGACCACGCACTCTTCGTCGACGGCGGCCTCACATTCAAGGGCGGCATGCAGGACGGTGCGGCCTTGCAGCCCTACCTCACGGTCGGCATGCGCTATCAGGTGGAAGGCCGGGCGCCCTCCGCCCTTGCCGCTCTCGGCGGGGGAGGCTTCGGCCTGGCTGCGGTCGGCGCCTCGCGCGCGCCCGTTCTGGCCACGGCCACGCTAGGCGCGGATGTTGCGGTCAACTCCAGCCTGACGCTGTTCGGTGCAGCAAGCGGCGAGGCTGGTGATGCAGACCGACGCGCCAGCGGGCGCGTGGGCCTGCGTCTGGCATTCTGATCACGATAACCGGGCCTGACGCAATCAGGCCCGATTATTGTATGTCGGGCTTTTAGATATCAATGTGATATCCATTGGTATCTACATATAGCGGAATGCAGCCCAGCAAGCTGATCCGATCCGCAACTGTCCTTCACAGCCGCGAAGGAATTGCAGCACTCTCCCCCCTGGCGACGACCAGCAGCATGGGTGAGTGTCCTCTCTCCACAACGCAGTTGGCAAAAGCACCGCATCACCGCACGAGGAACGCGATCTTCTGCGCCCACGCAGGTTGAGCGGCCGCTTCATAGATAGCCTCAGTCACGCCAAACAAACCGTGCGCGGTGAAGACGGCATCATTCAATGATAATGTCCTTTATCATTGAATGAATTAGTGCCACACCCTGACAGCTTTCGACACTGCCACAAGGCCGCAGAGATGAACCTTAGCGTAGCAACAACGCTTCACATCCCGATCATCGCGCAATCCAGCGCGCAGACCCGTACGCGCTTCATGGAATTCTTCGCCGCTGCTATTCGCAACCCCAACACGCGCCGTGCCTATGCCAAGGCGGCGACCGATTTTCTGACCTGGTGCGCGAACCACGGCGTCAGCGATCTTGCCGCTATCTTTCCAATGCATGTCGCGGGCTGGGTTGAGGAACTGGGGCGCGATCTGTCGGCACCCACTATCAAGCAGCGGCTCGCGGCCGTCCGGCATCTGTTCGACTGGCTGGTGACCGGGCAGGTCGTCCTCCACAACCCCGCCGCCTCGGTACGTGGCCCGGCCCATTCGACGCGTACTGGCCGTACGCCGGTACTGGAAGCGGAAGAAGCAAGGGCGCTTATTGAGGCGATCGACACTTCAACCGAAATCGGTCTGCGCGACCGGGCGCTGATCGGCCTGATGGTCTACACTTTCGCCCGCGTCGGCGCCGCGCTGGCGATGAAACGCGAGGACGTCTTCGTGCAGGGCCGCCGCCTGTGGGTGCGCCTGCACGAAAAAGGCGGCAAGCGCCATGAGATGCCGTGCCACCACCTGCTCGACGAGTACCTGACCGCCTACCTCGACGCCACGGACTGCGGCTCCGCGAAAGCCCCGCTGTTCCGCGCGCTGTCCCGCCAAACCAAGCAGCTGGCCGAAGCGCCACTATCTCAGGCCGACGCCTTCGCCATGGTGCGCCGCCGCGCGCAAGCGGCCGGAATCGCCACGAAGATTGGCAACCACACCTTCCGCGCCACGGGGATCACCACATACCTCAAGAACGGCGGCACGCTGGAGAACGCAGCGGCGATGGCGGCCCACGCCTCCACCCGCACCACCCAGCTCTACGACCGCAGGCGCGACGATATCACGCTGGCGGAAGTGGAGCGGGTGCGGCTGTAGCCGGTTACACCTTCGTCATAGCGGCGAACCCATTTTGCATGCACGCCAAGTTTGGCTATGCCGCGCCATCACTTAAGTGCGAGTTTTCATGACCGGCAGTTCCACGATCGTTCCCACCATCCTGTCCGGTGGGGCCAGCACCCGGCCTTGCTCCGAAAAGCGCGACGCTGCGCGGCCACAAGGGGCGGAATGATAATGACGCGCACCGCATCGATCGCCGCGATCATGGCGGATTCCGGCGTTGCCTTTGGCACAAGTGGCGCCCGCGGCCTCGTCACCGCGATGACGGATGAAGTCTGCTTCGCCTATGTGTGCGGCTTCCTGCAGCACATGGCCAACATCGGCCAGTTCACGTCTGGCCGTGCCGTGGCGATCGCCGGAGACTTGCGCCCGTCGACCCCTCGCATCCTGGCTGCCTGTGCCGCTGCAATCCGGCACATGGGCGGGCAGGTCGCCTACTGCGGCTTCGTGCCGTCACCTGCTGTCGCGGCCTACGGATTTGCGCAAGCAATTCCGTCGCTGATGGTGACGGGAAGCCACATTCCCGACGATCGTAACGGCATCAAGTTCAACCGCGCGGACGGCGAAGTGCTCAAGCCCGACGAACTGGCGATGCGCGCGCAGACGGTGTCGCTGCCCGACCTGTTCGACGGCGCGGGCATGCTGGCCCAGCCCGAGGACTGCGGCCCGCTGGTCGACGTGGCAGCGCCTTATGCCACGCGTTACGTCGATTACTTCGGCACCGAAGCGCTACGCGGCGTGAAGCTGGGCGTCTATGAACATTCTGCGGTCGGCCGCGACGTGCTCGCCCAAATCGTGACCGAACTGGGCGCCGAGGTCGTGCGCCTGGGGCGTTCCGAAAAGTTCATCCCCGTCGACACCGAAGCGGTCCGGCCCGAGGATCAGGCGCTTGCGCTCGACTGGGCGCGCGACCTCGGCCTCGACGCCATCCTTTCAACCGATGGCGACAGCGATCGCCCGCTGCTGGCCGACGAAACCGGCGCATGGATGCGCGGCGACGTGCTGGGCATCCTGTGCGCGCAGGCGCTCGGGATCGAGGCCGTGGCCACCCCGGTCAGCTGCAATTCGGCGGTGGAACTGTCCGGCGCCTTCGCCGCAGTGCGCCGCACCCGCATCGGCTCGCCCTTCGTGATCGAGGCGATGAACGCCCTGCTGGCCGATTTCAGCAGCGTCTGCGGTTACGAAGCGAACGGCGGCTTCCTGCTCGCCACGCCGGTGAAAGCAGGCGACCGCACACTCGCGGCACTGCCCACCCGTGATGCGGTGCTGCCGATGGTCGCGGTGTTGGTCGACGCCCGGCGCCAAGGTATGACGCTGGGCGCTTTGCAGGCACAGCTGCCCGCGCGTTTCACCTTCAGTGACCGGCTGCAGAACTATCCCACAGCACAGAGCCAGGCGCTGCTGGCACGGCTTCAGGAAGGCACAAACGAAGACGTGCTGGCGCGCACCTCGGCGACGTTCGGCGAACTCGCGGGTAAAACCACCGCCTTCGACACCACCGACGGCCTGCGCATCACCTTCGACCAAGGCGACATCATCCACCTGCGCCCCAGCGGGAACGCCCCTGAACTGCGCTGTTACACCGAAAGCGCCACGCCGGAATGGGCGGCTTCTCTCAATGGAGAGGTGCTGGAAATGATCCGGACAAGCTGATCCCACCATCGAAGCCGGCCGGGTGGTGGGCTTGGGCGGCTTCGATCAGGCCGTTGCCCGGATAAGGAGCGCAGCCGGTTCGGACTGGTCGTCCAACGCATCGAGGATGACCGCGGCGGATTTCTTCCAGTTGGCGTCAGGGGCCGTGACCACCGCGCGGCCCAGCCTGATGTCCGTCACCCAGTTCCGGATGCAGGCACCCAGCATCGCGGCGTCGCCCGCTGCGGGGAAATAGCGAACCCCGCGTTCCTCATGGATGCGAAAGATCGGCAGGTCGCGCGCCAGTACGGGCTTGAGATGTCCGAGAGCCTCGATCAGCGGCAGGCCGAAGCCTTCGGCATGCGAGCCGATGATGACTCCTTCGCAGGCTTGGTAGATCTGCTCCAGTTCCAGATCTCCGACATCATCGAACCACATCAGCTTGTTGCCATGCTCGGGGTGGTTACGAATGGTATCCCGCAGCGCTTCAATCTGCCAACCCATGCGCCCGACCAGCACCAGGCGGTGCTCCGAACCCTGCCGCCACATCTCGCTGAAAGCCGCCACGATATCGGCATGCCCCTTGCGCGGCTCCAGCGTTCCCACCATCAGCGAGAACGGCTGCGTGATATCAAACCGGGCGGTTGGGGGTGCTGCCGCAGCAGCTTCCTGCAGCATGGAATCCATGATCGCATGCCCCATCGGGACGATGCGGGTAGCGTAACCTTCCTCAAGGCGGAAGCGATCGGCCAATACCCGGCGCAAGTCGTCTTCAGTCTGCTGCGATATACACAAAAAACCATCGGCGATGCCGGCAATGATTTCCAGCCACGCCTTGTAACGGATGACATTGTTGACGGAGAACCACTCGGGCCGCTCGGCGGGCAGCAGGTCGCATACTAGGAACCACAGACTGCCCCCGGCGCGCCGGAAACGGGCCAGCTGGGCGCGGTGGAAACGCACGGTGTCGAGCGAGAAATCCAGGCCAAGGAAGACATCGCCCGGCCGCGCTTCGATCGGCGTCCGATCGATGGACTTACCGGCCTCGGGCCAGGAAATCACGTGATAGGGCCGGCGCCTGTCGGCTGCGACAAACCGTACGTCCCATTGCTCCGCCGGGGCGTCGGTCAGCGCCAGCGCCAGCGCCAGCGCGCGCACGACGCGCTGGATGCCGGTCCCGGCGTCGTGCCGGCTGATCACAGCCAGATCCACGTAAAGGCACCGCTTCTGCCCGGGAAGCGCAGCCGCCATGACGCCGAGCATCTTGCGCCGGCGCCTTATCCGCCACCGACGCAAGGCCGGCCCGGCAAAGCGCTGGTCGAGACGGAACGGCAGCAGATCTAGAAAAGGACGCAAAGCGATAGCCACGTCTTGGAATCCTCGTCGGACGCTATTGCTGCGAGATCACCGCTGCGGTGGTCGCCGCCGGCAGGACCGTGGAGAAGACCGCGCCGAGGAACTTCTGGAAATCAGCCAGCGGGGCGTTGGAAACGTAGAGCACATCCTTGTCTTGCATCGGGAAGCTCTGCGCCACGAAAAGCGTCGCAGGATCCTTTAGATTGATGCGATAGATAACCGGGATCCTGCCATCCGGCGTAGGCCTGCCTAGCTGGCGCAGGTTCTGCGGCAGAGCTTCGGGTCGCTCGAAGCGGAAGATGAACGCACCCTTCGCATTGGCGCGGGCGTCATCCAGGCCGGAGACACGACCCAGTGCTTGCGCCAAGGTCAAGCCGGTCGCCTCGAATGGCTGTTCCCCGTTCCTGCCCACTGCGCCAAGCGCAGTGAAGCTGTAGGGCTGGAACAGCAATGTCATGACATCATCGGGCTGCAGGCGCACGTTCTGGCGCGGATCACGGATTACCGTTTCCAGTGGCAGTGCCGATACGCTGTTCCCGCGGGTGATCTGAATCACCATCTTACCCACCGGCTGCTTCACGCCGCCGGCTGTTGCCAGAACGTCGAGCACGCGCTCGCCCCGTGCGGTCAGCGGCACCCGCGCGCTGGTAGCGACATCACCGACCACGGTCACATTCGCCGCCGCGTTGCGCACCAGGCGCACGATCGTCTGGGGCTGGTGTGCCTTGCCGGTGAGGCGCGCGTTGATATCGCGACCGATTTCCTGGGGGGTGCGCCCGGCAGCCTGGATGCGACCGACGAACGGCACCACGATCTGACCGTCGCTGTCGACCATCTGCTCGGGCAGCGAGGTTCCCCTGGCGGTCGCGCCCGAGGCCGTCAGCTGTGTCGCGCCTCCGGCAATGCCGAAAAGTGCGGCGGGGGGCGCTTCCCATATACCGATATCCAGCACGTCGCCTTTGCCGATCACCGATCCTATCGACAGACCTTCTCCGAGAGTTTCCGAGAAAGGAATCTGGCGATTTCCGGCCACGATCTCGCGCGCGACCGCGTCATTGACATCGATGATGGCGATACCGGCATCGCTGGCGGATGGCGAGTTTGCAGCACGGGTGATCTGCCCGGTCGACGGGCCGGAACTCGGCAGCGCTGCACATCCGGACAGGGCCGAGGCCACGAGCAATATGGCGCTCAGCCGGGCAGGGGTAATCAGCTTGGTCATATCGAAATCAGCTAGCACCGTTTACAGCCGCCCGAAAATGGACGAAAGACCCGGCGTATGGAGCAAGCGGGGTTCCGGATCAAGAAATGCCGATCGCATATAAGGAATCGTGGACCTGCTACGTCAAACGTTCCATAGAAAACGAATGACAATTATCGATGCTGGACGCTGGTAACTCTGATCGCTAGGGCTTCCCCTGCGTACAGCTACGGACTGCAAAATTCTGCCGCCGACTGGAAAACCATGATGGCTCGCCCATAGCCAACGGGCGCTGCCGATCTGCAATAGCTCCACAGCGATGTGGTGAACAAGGTCCGAATGAAAACGTCGTTTAAAGCAAGCCTCGGAAAAGTGCGACCGCTCTTCCTTCTCATGGTCGTCATACCAACCGTGCTATCGATACTGTATTTTGGAATATTTGCGTCCGACGTCTATATTTCTGAATCTCAGTTCGTCGTCCGTAGCCCTGACAAGCAAACACCCTCTGGTCTGGGCGTGCTACTCAAATCTACAGGCTTCGGTAGTTCAGGTGACGAGATTTACGCAGCCCAAGAGTATATGCTTTCACGCGATGCCCTGAAGGCCCTCAATCACGGTAACGACTTCACCCAAGCCTATGCAGCACCATCGATATCCGTTTTCGACCGCTTCGATCCTTTCGGTCTAAACAATAGCTTCGAAGATTTATATAGATATTACAAAAAGAAGATCGCAATTCAGCAAGATTCGACATCTTCGATTGTGACGCTTACCGTTCGAGCTTTCACGCCGAAGGACGCTGCCCGCTTTAACAAGCAGCTGCTGGAAATGGCCGAAGCCACCGTCAACAAACTCAACGAGCGCGGACGACAGGATCTCATCCGGTTCGCGCAAAGAGAGGTTAATGAGGCCAAGGCTAATTCCAAGGCCGCTGCCTCGGCCTTGTCGGGCTATCGCAATCAGGCGGGCGTTGTGGATCCGGAGAAGCAGGCGACAGTCCAGTTGCAGATGATCTCCAAAATTCAGGACGAATTGATCGCTACCCGCATGCAGCTTCGCGAACTTCGGGCATACACCCCGAAAAATCCGCAGATCGAAATCCTGGACGTTCGGGCCAAAGGCCTAGCGCAAGAAATCGACGAGCAGCTCGGCCTCGTTGCCGGGAATCAAAAGTCGCTTTCGTCGCGTGCAGCCGAATACCAGCGACTGTCGCTGGAGAGTCAGTTCGCGGATAAGAATCTCGCCAGCGCCATGGCCTCGCTGGAGGAAGCCCGCAATGAGGCGCGGCGCAAACAGGCCTATGTGGAACGGATCGTTGATCCCAACGTGCCCGATGCTCCGCTGGAGCCTCGCAGATGGCGTGGAATCTTTTCTACCCTAATCCTTGGCCTCGCTGCTTGGGCTGTTATCAGCATGCTGGTCGCAGGCATGCTGGAACACAAGGACTAGTTAATAGGCCATGGCCTTCCAGCAACTCACGGAAATAGGCAAAAGCGCATCAGTCCAGTGGAGGGTAATCTACGCCCTGCTGTTGCGCGAAATCCTGACACGTTATGGACGGCACAATATCGGCTTTCTGTGGCTGTTCGTAGAGCCCATGCTCTTCACCACCGGGGTGACCGTCTTGTGGACGCTTACTCAGGCGGTGCATGGTTCCTCTTTGCCTATCGTAGCATTTGCGATCACTGGGTATTCCAGTGTTCTTTTGTGGCGCAACATGCCCTCGCGGTGCATTGGTGCGATTGATCCAAATCTTGCCCTAATGTACCATCGAAATGTTCAGACTATCGACATCTTTCTGGCTCGTCTGTTGCTTGAGATCGGCGGTGCCACCATATCGTTCATCACCTTAAGCGTCTTCTATATTTATATTGGATGGCTCGAACCACCGGAAGACATTCTAGTGGTTGCCGAAGGGTGGATTTTGATCGCCTGGTTTGGTGCCAGTCTTGCAATGCTTTTAGGCAGCCTTTCGGAGAAAAGTGAGATTGTAGAACGCTTGTGGCATCCTGCATCCTATCTCCTGTTTCCGCTTTCCGGAGCAGCCTTTATGGTAGATGCCTTGCCGGCAGCGGCTCAAAAATATGCTCTTTACATACCGATGGTGAACGGCGTCGAGATTGTCCGTGATGGATATTTCGGCGACCATATCAACGCGCGTTATGACATAGCATATCTAATAGGGTTTTGCGTAACGCTGACTGTCTTGGCACTGGCGCAAATTGCTGTTGTCAACCGCGAGATCACACCAGAATGATTCAAGTGGACCACGTAAACAAAGTCTATCCGACGCGGAGCGGGGACAGACTAATTCTTAACGACATTTCGTTCTGCTTGGAACGTGGCGAAAAACTTGGCATTCTGGGACGGAACGGAGCCGGAAAATCCACATTGATCCGCCTTGTCAGTGGTGCCGAGCGCCCGACGTCCGGGAACATTCTAAGAACAATGTCGGTTTCTTGGCCGCTCGCCTTCGGCGGAGCTTTCCAGAATTCTTTGACTGGCTTGGATAACGTTAGGTTTATAAGCAGAATATACAAACAGGACTATAAAGACAATATCAGGTTCGTTGAAGAATTTACCGAACTAGGCCAATATCTTCGTGAACCCCTGCGTGCCTATTCCCAAGGCATGAGAGCGCGTCTAGCGTTTGCGATATCAATGATTATCGAATTTGACTGCTATCTCATTGACGAAATAGCCGCCGTTGGCGACGCAAAGTTTCACGAAAAGTGCGCAAGTGAGCTGTTTGACAAGCGTAATGATAGATCGATGCTGATCATATCCCACGATACGGGATACATCAAAGATCATTGCAGCCGCTTCGCAATTTTAGATGCAGGCAATATGTCGTTTTACGAGAACTTCGATGAAGCGCTGCACCAGCATAACTCTAATTTAGATCTGAATAATGTATAATTTCGTGAAGTTTGAGCGCTTCGCAGGCTCCGCAAAAGGATGAGGCGATGCGGACAAATTTGAGCCAGTATCTGGCGGTGGCGATATGAACTATGCCGAGGAATCTGTTGGCGAGCTGATCGAGCGGGTGGCGATGGCACGATTGATCTTGAGGTGGCCGAATATGCGGTCGCGCTGTTGTAGCGCCCGGTCATGTTCAATCTTCACGCGGCGGTTTGGCCAGTGACCTGCCCCCCGCTGGTTCCCTCGATCTGATGTAGAGTCTGCCCTCAACTGACCTGCCCCCCGATCCTGGCCCTCCGATCATAACTGGAATTTTCCAGCTCAAAATGGTCCAGGATTCGGGAGGCTGGTCACAACGAAGGAGCAGACGAATGAGGCAGATCACTTGTCCACACCCAAAATTCAACACACGCGACCCGACGCTAGCGCTTGGAGCTTTAAAAACAGCGGGTATTCTCGTAACGCTTGGGAGAGACCTTGGATCTTGCCTTGTGCTTGAACGCAGGCAAGACCTGCGTCCAAAACCAGGTTTGAAACTACGCATCCGACCTAATGGTGATTACATGAATTACAATGAATCCACGGATAGCTCTGAGCTAATTAAATTTCTCATGCAATACGACGATGATGAATTTATTACCCAATCCTATAAATTCGTGTTGCACCGAAAGGTCGATATCGGTGGTTTGCTAAACTACCGTAAAGCTCTTTATAAATCAGGAAGCAAGGCCAAGGTCCTATTGGATATCCTTTCGTCAAAGGAGGGTAGATCCAAAAATGATTGGGCTGAAATGGTTGCGGCCGTCCGCCAAGTTCGGCGTAGAGAGTGGTTGAGAAAAATCGGATTTACCGGTGTGTGGACCGCAATCTGTCGGGGTCCAACCGTTGGTCATGAAGCAGGCTCTACGCAGACTTATAAATCTTCGTATGAGGTTAGTAGCGTGCCAGAGATCAGTGGCCCAACCTATTCTCCAGAAACGACTTTCAATGATAGAAAATATCTATGCGAGTTTGAGAGGTTGTACTCACCAAGAGCTGTAAGGATAGCAAATATTCTAGCTTCAACCGAACGGCGCTAACGGAGACAATTTGTGCGAATTATTATTGATCTTCAAGGAATGCAGACGGAATTTTCGTCTTATAGAGGCGTTGGTCGCTACACTCAAAATCTTATTTTAGAAATTTTGAAGTTAAATTATGGCCTTCCTGATACAGATAAGCATGAAATACTTTTAGCGATGAACGGCGGCCTTGAAGATCATATTCAACGTATCAAAAACTTGTATTCACAATATATACCTCCAAACAATTTTATTGTTTGGAGTCAGACGTTTAATACAGGTGTATTTAGCGGGTCCAAGCCCGAACTAATTGAAATTGGCGAAATAATACGTGAAGTATTTTTTGCGTCGTTTCAGCCAGATGTCGTATTTAGTACTAATCTGCAAGAAGGCATGCACGAATGTGCGGTCACAAGTGTCAATCGACTTGGGCTGCCGATTTTATATGCGACCACTCTCCATGATGTGGTGCCATTGTTCTACGAAGATGAGTATTTGTCTGACGAGCAATTACGTAATTGGTACTTTTCCAAAATTGAAGCGTCAATGGCCAGTGACCTTCTTTTTACGGTTTCACATAGTGCTAAACGAGAAATTTGTGAAAAACTAGGCTTGGATGAGGCACGAGTTGTTGTTGCTGAGAACGGGTATGATCAACGCCTTTATCGTCCAAATAAAAACTCAAATTTAAAGAACTCAATACTTAACAAGTATGGAATTAAAAAACCCTACGTTATGTACTTTGGGGGAAGCGACGAACATAAAAATTTAAAGCGGCTGGTTGAAGCGTATGCGCTGTTGCCGCGCGATCTGAGGCAGTCTTTCGACTTGATCATGGCAGGGAAGGACATTGCCCAGAACGCCGAACTGCGAGCTTTGGTTATGTCCTTGGGGATCTCTGCTACAACCCGCTTTTGCGGCTATATTGCCGAGGAAGACTTACCAGTACTCTTAAACGCGACCGCCTGCTTTGTCTTCCCATCTACCCATGAGGGGTTCGGCCTTCCTGCCCTCGAGGCCATGGCGTGCGGAGCTCCAGTTGTCGGCTCGCGATCTTCCAGCGTGGAAGAGGTCATTGGAAACTCAATGGCCCTTTTCGATCCCTATGATGTTAACAGCATAGCCCAAAAGATCGAAGAGGTCCTGCGCGACCCGGAGCAAACGCGCCGTTTAATTGACAATGGTCTGACGAGGGCAAAACAGTACTCATGGCGTAAGACTGCGCAGATTATCACAACGGAGATATTCTCTGCCGAGTTAAACGTCCCCGTTGAAGGCTGGTCTTTGGGCAATCCTGTAGAATATATCTTAAAGGAAATTATTGGCAAAACTAAAACGTTATCCGATCTAGAGCTGATGAAAATTTCTGAATCCATCTCCCTCTCATTTCCTAACAACACAGGAAAAAAGCGAGTGTTTATGGATATTAGCTCTGTGATTATGGAAGACCATAAGTCTGGTATTCAGCGCGTCACCCGCGCAATTTCATCAGAGCTTTTAAAGCTAAATCATAATAGCGATGAATTTGAATTCATATTAGTATACTCATCATCAAGTGACTTGAACTTTTATCATGCGTTTGATTATACAAAATCAACAATCAATGCGAAACCTAAAACGCAAAATTCGTTTATAGAATTTTCTCCAGGAGACACGCTGCTATATCTTGACCTGCATCCTTCTATGGCAATTGCACACCGGGACTTTAATATAAGCTTACGAAATCGTGGCATTAAAGTTTATCATGTAGTCTACGATATACTTCCTATACTTAAGCCTGAGACGTTCTGGCCGGAGCTATGCAATGAGTTTCGAGCTTGGGCTGAAACCGTTAGTGTTTCTGATGGAGCGTTGTGCATATCGAATGCGGTCGCTCAAGAACTTGAGAATTTCATTGCCAACTTTGGGGCCGTGCGACCTGACCCGCTCAAAATAGGTTGGTTCCATCTGGGGGCGGACATCGAGAATTCGGCTCCGTCGTCTGGCTACCCATCGGACTCTGCGATTGTTCTAAAAAAAATGCGGGGAGCGCCTTCCTTCCTTATGGTCGGCACTGTTGAGCCCCGTAAGGGACACAAGCAGACCGTCGCGGCTTTCGAGACCTTATGGGCAAAGGGGCGCGACGTAAATCTCGTGATTGTCGGGCGCCTGGGTTGGGGCATGCATGATTTAGAGCAGAGATTGCTCGAACATCCAGAACTCGGCCGACGTTTGTTTTGGCTGGCGGGTATCAGTGACCAATATCTGGATGACATATATAAAGCTTGTCTCTGCTTGATTGCGGCATCGGAGGGGGAAGGCTTCGGTTTGCCACTCATTGAAGCAGCGCAACGATCGCTTCCGATCATTTGCCGTAACCTCCCGGTGTTCCAGGAGGTGGCAGGTTCCTGCGCTTTTTACTTCACCGACAGCAAGGACGCCGGCGTCATAGGCGAAGCGGTAGATCAATGGCTGCAGATGAAGCGGCAGCGTGAAATTCCTTTGAGCAGTGGAATGCCTTGGCTCAGCTGGGAACAAAGCGCCGCGCAACTGATGGCGCTGATTCAAGGCGACGCGTGGCCGATTGAAGTGCGCGGTAGTGGCGCTATCATCCCTGATCTTTCCTTGTCCCATCGTACGAACCGAATCAAATTCGAGGGCTTTGCGGCGCCCGAACGTCATTTTCGATGGACGGATGGACGAGAGGCTTCTCTTACATTCGATTGGCGGTATCCTTGCGCCAATGGACTTTTGAAGATGGAGATCGACACGCTGTTTCATCAAATGCAGCATGTGGAAATCTATCTTGATGAACGGAAGATTTTCGCGGGCTCCGTTCAAGGTGCCCATGTGCAACTAATCTGTATTATTCCGGATCTCAAACAGGGCAGAAACACGATTGTATTGAAATTGCCGGATGCCCGTCGACCGAGCCAAGGTGATAAGCGCCTCCTGTCGTTGGCTTTGAGAACAGTTGAGATCGGCTTGGAACCTCCACTCCTTCAATTGGATAAAGTGTATGATTGCAGAAGTGAGGAACTGCTTTTCAACAATTGGTTCGCCGCTGAGCAGTCGTTCCGTTGGAGCAACGGATTGGAAGCGGATATTTTTCTAAATATTCCTGAAGAAGGTTTGTATTCATTCCATATTACAGGAAGATCATTTCAAGATCAGAAAGTATCTATTGCGGTGGGTGGTCAAATAATTTGGACAGGAACATGTAGTGGTGATGATATGAATATTATTACCGATGCCATATTTATGGAACGAGGATTGAATTGCCTCGATTTTGACTTGCCGGACGCAGCATTGCCTGACGGTGATCCACGCATGCTGGCATTCGCGTTAAGCAGCTTCAGCGCAGTTCGTTCCAGCGATATTGGCGAAGCAGTGTTGCACCGAGCCGAACCGTGTTTAGGTTAAGGCGCGTGGTCTGAGCCCGAAGTTTCTACCAGTTACGAGTAGAGCCTTGGGCCGTTTTGACCCTGTCCCGGATTTGCCACCGTCCAGAATGAGAGATCCGGCGCTTTATCGGCCAGGGTTAACCCCGGCCGATAAAGCAAATTCGGCAGGCGTCATGAACCCCAGGGACGTGAGGTCGGCTCTCGTTGAAGTCGGACGCTTCGAAAAACTCTGGCGTTGGAGTAGCAGATTTGATTCACTTCGCCGACGATGCGGCGGAGGCGTTGATGGTTGGGCAGCCGGGTTTTTTCGATCTTTCGGACCGTTACGAGGCGCTGAGCGCGGCGGGTGTTCCACTGGAGCGATTGGCGGCTGTCGTGGATTTCGAGCTTTTCCGTGGCCCGTTGGTGGCAGCATTGCGGCGCAGTGTTCGCGGCAAAGGCGGGCGCCCGCCGTTTGACCCCGTGCTGATGTTCAAGATCCTGGTGCTGCAGGCGCTCTACTCGCTGTCGGACGAGGCAACCGAGTTCCAGATCAAGGATAGACTGTCTTTCCAGCGGTTCCTGGGCCTCGGGCTTGACGGAACGGTGCCTGATGCGACCACCGTCTGGCTGTTCCGGGAGAGGCTCGTGAAGGCCCAGGGCGATCGACCGCCTGTTCGCCCGCTTCGATGCGGCGCTCCAGGATCGGGGCTATCTCGCCATGGGTGGGCAGATCATCGACGCCACGGTCGTGCCGGCGCCCAAGCAGCGCAACATGGAAGCCGAGAAGGTGGCGATCAAGGAAGGCCGATTGCCCGAGGACTGGAAGCCGGCCAAGGCGCGGCAGAAGGATCGCGATGCACGCTGGTCGATCAAGTACAGCAAGACGAAGGTCCGGGAGGGTGCCGATCCCAAAGCGGCAAAGCCTGTTGATCTCGCCATCCCGATGTTCGGCTACAAAAATCATATCGGCATCGACCGGGCCCACGGACTGATCCGCACCTGGGATGCCAGCGCCGCCAACGCACATGATGGTGCGCGGCTGCCGGACCTGATCAGCCAGCACAACACCGGTTCGGGTGTCTGGGCGGACACCGCATACCGGTCGAAGAAGAACGAGGCGTTCCTTGCGGGCGGCATGTTCACCAGCCACATCCACCAGAAGCGCAAGCCGCGGCGAGCGCTGCCCGAGAGGATCGCCAGGGCCAATACCAGGCGCTCCAGAATCCGAGCCCAGGTCGAGCACGTGTTCGCCGGCCAAAAGCACCGGATGGGACTGGTCGTGCGCACCATCGGCATTGCACGGGCCGGTATCAAGATCGGCTTGGCCAATCTCGCCTATAACTTCCAGCGCCTGGCCTGGCTCGAGGGGCGTACTGCGTCCGCGTGACGCGAAAGCAGGCGTTTGCAGCAGGCTCCATACCAAAATCAGCAGATCAGCCCACGAAGCAGGCGCGCACCGTCCCTTCGCGCTGCGTCACGTCGCCATCACGCCAAATTCCGACGGTACTTCGAGGTGTCCAATCGCGGACAAAGCCGATCAAAATGCGCCCAACCCGGCAAGCATCACATGAGCCTAGGGTAAATCAGGGTGTCCAACGGATCGGATTGGGTGATGCGCAGCTTGGCAAACAGCCAGCGGTGCGGCGGCTTTCATGGGCTACGACCCTAGCAATCGTTTGGGCCTTATAACAGCGGGTCATTGCGAGACGGTATTGCCGGCCGTGATATTATCCCTCAAGCATCCAGGCCAGAGTGTCGCGCAAGTCGTAGTTGGGCCGCTGTCCAATCAGGTTTTCGATCTTGCTGCGATCACCCCACAGCATCTTGACCTCGTTCTCGCGGACAAAAGCGGGATTGACGGTAACATTGAAATCATGCCCCGAAATTTCCTGGATCATCGCGATCACATCACGCAGCGTCTGTGCCTTGCCAGAACAGATGTTGAAGACTTGGCCGATAGCATCAGGATTGTTCAACAGTGCGGCATAAGCAAGCACCACGTCGCGCACGTCGGAAAAGTCGCGAGCTACATCTAGATTACCCAATTCGATCGTCGTTTCCCTGAGCCGGACATGATCGATAATCTTGGGTATGATAAAATTGATCGCCTGTCCGACTCCGGTATAGTTGAAAGGCCGTGCGAGGATGATCGAGAGCCGGTCCTGATAGAGGCGAGCCACAAACTCCATCGCCAGCTTGCTGACCGCATAATCGTTAATCGGATCAGGCGCGACAGTCTCGTTAATCGCGCCGCTGACGCGATTGCCATAGATATTGGCGCTGGAAGCAAGGAGCACTGCATCTGCGCTGCCGGCGGCGCTCACCGCTTCCAGAAGATTGCGACTTCCCACGACATTGGTGCGGTAGATATCCTCGACTACACCATGAGAGACAAAAGCGATCGCGGCCAGATGCGCAACTTTGTCGGGCTGCACGGCGAGAAGAATATCCTTGAGGCTCTGCGCGTCGGTGAGATCACATGTGTGGGAGGAGGCTAGGCCTTCGATCGGCGTGACTATCGCGCTGTGCGAGATGCCGACCACCTCATGCCCCTGCCTTGCCAGTGCTGTCGCCAGATAGCGACCCGTGAAGCCATCCACGCCGGTAATCAATACTTTGCTCATAACCATCTCACCGTCGCTGAATAATGCGTACCCGGCGGCGGCGGCAGGCACCGCCGGGTACGGACTGCTGTTTAATCTACCGGCTTCCTGTCAAGGAAATCAGAAGGATGCATTCACGCTGTTCCGCAAGATGTCGGCATCGACCATCATCTTGCAGAGCTGCTCCAGCGTCGTTTCCGGCTTCCATCCCAGCTTGTTCGTCGCCTTTTCCGGGTCGCCGATCAGCAGGTCGACTTCCGCAGGGCGATAGAAGCGCGGATTGACCCGCATGACCGTTTTGCCGGTGGCGGTGTCGACCGCAATTTCCTGGTCTTCCTTGCCGGAAAATTCAACGTCGATATCCGCGGCCTTGAACGCCATCTGCACGAAGTCGCGGACGGTTTCCGTCCGGTTGGTCGCCAGCACATAGGTGTCGGGCTCGTCGGCCTGCAGCATTCGCCACATGCCCTCGACATATTCTTTGGCAAAGCCCCAGTCGCGCCGCGGATCGAGATTGCCCAGCTCCAGACAATCAAGCTTGCCTAGCTTCACCTTGGCGACGCTGTCGGTGATCTTGCGGGTTACGAACTCGCGGCCCCGCAGCGGGCTTTCATGGTTGAAGAGAATGCCGCTGCACCCGAAGATATCGTAGCTCTCTCGATAGTTGACCGTGATCCAGTGCGCGTAAAGCTTGGCAACGCCATAGGGGCTACGCGGATAGAAAGGCGTGTCTTCCTTTTGCGGGACGGCCTGCACCTTCCCGAACATCTCCGAGGTGCTCGCCTGGTAGAAGCGGATCTTGGGATTAACGATCCGGATCGCCTCCAGCAGGTTGAGCGGACCGATGCCAGTGATTTCGGCGGTGGTGACGGGCTGGTCGAAGGACACGCCGACAAAGCTTTGTGCGGCAAGGTTGTACACTTCGGTGGCGGCAGTAGTCTGCAGGAGCCGGATGCTGGATGACAGATCCGTCAGATCATATTCCACCAAGGTCAGATTGGGGTGATTGGCGACGCCGACCTCCTCGATCCGCCAGAAGTTCACGGAACTTGTCCTGCGATAGGTGCCGTAGACCTTGTATCCCTTGCCCAGCAGCAGTTCGGCCAGATAAGCGCCATCCTGGCCGGAAATTCCCGTTACTATCGCAGTCTTCATATATTCCCTCATGTGACACAAACATCCGGCGTCAAGCCGGGCAAAGCGATCCGAGCGGCTGTGTCGACGATCCTTACGCCGGATGCAACTCTAAGCATGGTCGTAAGGCGATATGGTAGTATCTTATAGATACCAGATAGCTATCTTCTTCAATAATGTTTGGTAGCTAATAGCTATCTCATGCCCACCTGGACTCAGGAGAGGTGTCCAATCTCGACAAGGTGCAGAGCAAGACCACCGGTGCCGCGGCAACCGAAGCCCCGGGCTCTCCTTCCCGGCTGCTACGGCGTCGACGGACCATCACTGAACGAAATTAGCAGATCAATATCAAAGCGATCGAAAAGACAATCGCGGGACTCTACCGTGTGACTACCAACTCGACCTACCGCTTGACGCCGTGCTCGAGCAGGCTTTGCAAGCGCTTTATCTCCACTATACTCGTTAAAAGTAGCCAAAGCGTTTGATCGGCTATGTTAGCTGGAGACCCGCAAAAACCTCAGATTTCTTGACCTTTAGAACGACAAGTGATTGAAATTATTAGATAGGATTTTGCTGAATTCAGGGTTTTTGCGGGTCTCCAGCAGTTTATCCCGATCAACATGTTCAATAATAAATTGCGGCTAAAACGGCGTGATAATGCCTAGGAAAACCCGGCATACAGTGTCCCAATGGTGAGATTTTTGATGCAGCAGTTCAAGGTTCACATAACAACATCTGACTCCGGATGGATACTTGAAAAACTTGCCGCAGAATTAACTAAAAGAATTAATTATGTTAATTACTCAATGGAACCCAATCCATGCGCGGATATTCAATATTACATCACTTACGGATGTCGAATAAAACGTATATCACCAATAGAATTGGCGCTTTTTACTCATAGAGAATATGACCCCGCTGCGGCCGAGCGATTTGATCAGGCAGCGCGCGATGTCGATGTCGCCATATCGATGTCGAACACGACTGATGAAATCATTAAAAGTCTAGGCGTCAGCGATAGCCTCTGCATATCGCCCGGCGTCGAACTTGATCTGTTCAGGCCCTTGGTCCGCATCGGCGTCGTTGGCCGGACCTATCATACCGGCCGCAAGGGTGAGGCTTTGGTCCGCGCAGTGATGGACGTGCCGGGTATCGAATGGCATTTCACCGGCGAAGGGTGGCCTGGCCCGGCGCAGAATATCGACGAAGACAAGCTTCCTGATTTCTACAGGTCTATGGACTATGTCCTCGTCCCCGCCATCAATGAAGGTGGCCCAATGTCTGTACTGGAAAGCTTGGCATGCGGAACACCTGTCATCGCATCCGATGTCGGATGGGTCAGAGACTTCCCTCATATATGCTTCGAGAAGGGTGATGCACAGTCGCTGCGAACAGTGCTGACGAAGGTCGTGGAAAGCAAAATGTCACTCGCGAATACCGTTCGACATATGACATGGGATAATTGGGCAGCGCAGCACGATACATTGTTCCAGCGGCTGTTCGCAAAGCTTGCCGGGAACAACTCGGCAGCGGGAAGGTCCCATCCCTCTTTACCCCGGCTTGGCCGGGTTGCTTTGCTGACCCATGGCGCGGAAGATACGACGCTGGGAGGGCCAAGCGTTCGTGTACCCAAGACCCAGAGGGCACTTCAAGATCTGGGAGTCAACGCCGATTACAGCCACAATCTGAGCAAGTCAGCGCTATCAAGCGATATCGTTCATCTGTTTAACATCTGGGCGCCGCTGCAAGCCGTTGAGATCGCACGCAAGGTGAAATCTGCAGGCAGAACCCTGATCTTTTCTCCCATTATTTTGGATTTGTCCGAAGCTTCCGTGTGGCAGGTGGACTTACTACACATATTTCGCAACGCGGACGATGCCGCCGACGCGGGCGCAATGATGCGCTTGGCTTCCCGACTGGAAAAGGCCGCCGGCCATGATCGGGGCGAGCCTGAGCCGGGATATATCGACGCCTTGAAGGAAATCGCGCATCTAGCGGATGGCATCATTTTCCTTAGCCAGCGTGAAATGCAGTTGTTCGAGCAACTTACCGGCGCACCCACGGATAAGGCTTTTCTTGTCCGCAACCCGGTCGATGGGGACCATTTCGCAGATGGCGACCCCTCGCTCTTTCGTGAGACATACGGTGTTCAAGATTATGTCCTCTGCCTCGCCCGAATTGAGCATCGCAAGAACCAGTTGATGCTGGCGACAGCGCTGGCAGGCACCGGAATACAGTTGGTGCTGGCCGGGCATAATGTCGATGACGAATACCTGGAACTTATCAAACGATTTGGTGACGGCAATGTCATCCACGTCCCTCGCCTTGAACCCGGATCGGAAATGCTGAGGTCGGCGCTGGCAGGAGCGCGGGTCTTCGCCTTGCCAAGCTGGGCCGAAGGAGCGCCGCTGGCTGCATTGGAAGCAGCGGCAGCGGGCGTCAGCTTGGTCCTGAGCGACCGTTCGGGCGAGAAAGAGTATTTTGGTGATTTCGCGAAATATTGCGATCCAGCTGATATATTCTCTATCCGAACTGCAATCCTTGAGACTTGGAGTGCAAAGCCCGACCCTTTAAGGATTGAAGCGCAAAAGGCCCATGTGCGCCAAAATTATTCTTGGCATAACTACGCTCGCAGCACAGTAGATGTGTATCAGCAAGTAGCCGAACGAGTCAAAGCGGAGCCCCCTGCAGTCGATCCCGTCGAAAGCGAGCCGCACCGGACGGGCGGGCTGGTGTTCGATATAACGACATGGGTCAACAACGCATTGACACTATCAGGTATCGTGAGGGTTGAATGCGCCTTGGCATCGCAGTTGCTGCAGCAGGAGCTGGATGTCAAATTTGTCTGCTACCATTCCGGTTCAGCGAGTTTCGTCCATGTGCCGCGTGACATTGTCGCCCATAACTTGGTTGCGTCTTACCTAGCTACTTTGCGCAATGAAAAGGCCCAACCCGTCTTTCAGAACAGCGATTCAGGACTCTATACTGATATCGTGTCTGTGGGCAGCAGTTGGATGCAGAATCCTGAATATGTGTCGGACCTAGGTGAGTTTGCCCGATGTCATGACCTGCGACTTTCGGTCCTCATGCATGACCTGACTCCTTATCTGTTTCCGCACTGGTATCCTGTTGGATATGCACAAGTCTGGAACGAAAATTGTCGTGCTCTTGTAGCGCAGTGTTCGCGAATGATCGTCTATTCGCAAAGCACCTTCAACGACCTTGCAAATTTTTGCGACGAGTTCGACATCACCATGCCGCCGGCCGCGCGGATCAAGCTCGCCGACGACATTGGTGATCTGGGCGGCGAACGAAGCAACAAGGGCATGGCGGCTACCGCCAAATTCTCTCGATTGCCTTTCATTCTGGCCGTTGGCGGCATTCACATACGCAAAAATTACGGATTGCTGGCTGATGTATGGGCCATACTTCACGAACAGATGGGAGATGCAACGCCCCACCTTGTCATCGTGGGTGGTATCGCATGGAACGGAGGCGAACTAGCCCGCGCAATTAGCGAAGATCGCCGATTGAAGGATCGAATCCACATCCTGACCGATATCGACGATGCGTCCTTGGCAGAACTTTACGACCTTTGCCTGTTTACCGTCTATCCCTCACTCTACGAAGGCTGGGGATTGCCGGTTGGTGAAAGCCTAGCGCACGGCAAAATATGCTTGGCCTCCAATGCATCATCGATGAAGGAAATAGCGCCGGATTATACGGACCTGGTCGATCCTTTGGACCGGAAAGCTTGGGTTGCACTGATACAGCATTATACCAACTCAAAGACCGCGCGCAGCTATCGTGAACAGCAGATCGCATCCGGCTATTCTCCTCTGTCTTGGAAAGATACAGCCGATGGTGTCGTGTCTCTTCTCGACATGCCATGCCCCGCGCGCCAAGGGGAGCCTTATACGCTGGGCTCAGTAGTCTTGGTCAATAATAAGACGAATGGCCGCCGCTATCTAGGTGGTGGCTGGGCAGCGCCGGAAGGCTGGGGGTGCTGGTCGCGCAGCATTTCACCAAGCCTTTCCTTAAGCTTGGCGCAGCCGGTCAAAGACGACCTTGTCTTTTCGATTCTGGCAAAGGTGATGAAACAGCCTAGCGAGGCAACAACCTATGTCATCAAGGTCAACGACAAGGTCGTTGGAAAATGGATCTTCAAAGCTCAGCGACCCGACAAGACCGGTTCGGATGTCTATGTAAGCCGAGCGCGTATTCCGTACGATGCTATAGGTGACTCCACGCAGATACGCATCGTGCTGGAAGCCGACCGTCTGTGTGCAGTTAAGGATGTAGAGCCCGCATCTGCCGACTCACGCAGTCTCGGCATCGGCTTAGTTGCCTTTTGGGTAGAGGCCGCCACCCTATCGGTTGATGCTCCCAATATGCTGCGCACTATCCCCTCAGTACGCCAAACGCTCGACTGTCCAGATACTATCAATTTGGGCACCGTGCTCAGCAACAATCCATATCGCCCAGCCCCCCCACTCGACAATTGGCTTTCGGCCGTCGATTATGCGCAGATAGGTGAGGTGGCGGGGAATTCTATCTGTGCCGCTGAAGGCATGATCCGCCTTAGTATTGGCTTGGCGCGTTTCGCGCTGGGGCACGCACTGGATGTGCAGTTGGCGTTCGGAAATGACGCTGTAAATGGAAAACCAGCGCAGGCTGCCCTGTTTGCCAATGGTGAGTTTTTGGAAATGATCGACATACCCGCCAGCGGTATGCTCCACACTTTGACAATCAACAAAACCATCCTTGGCGTATCGGATCCTTTGCAATTAGATCTGATAATTAGACCGTCTGCCGGCGGACGAAGGCCGCTTGTCATGGTTAAAGCCATCTGCCTCAGCCAAAACCGGTCTCATCCAGCGCACTTGACCCTCGATGCTGGCCAGGATCTTACTGACTATGGTCGCAAGATGGCCGGCGTTTCTCGGTCACGTCGAGTCGGCCAAGACTGGATTTTCCAAGGCGATGGGGAACTCTGGTCATCCACCTTCGACACACAACTGCGCATCGATCCCCAAGGGTGCGGCTTTTTCGAAATCGAGGTCTGCCGCCTGCTGTCGGGCAAAGAAGGAGACAATCTCACATTGTCTGTTGGTGACCACCAGCATGTTCTGGAGTTCCCCGCGGGTGAATGCGGTTCGATCAGTGCGCCAAGCCGAGTAAGCGGGCCTATCGTCACCGATCCCGATGGTATGATGCGGTTTTGCTTCACCAAACAGGCGCATAGCGCTGGCGAAGAGGAACGCGTAGAAGGAGACTGGCGTGCCCTCTGCATTACCAGTTTGCGGCTTTTGCAGCTCGAAATACTGAATTCGAGTCATAATACCGATCAGGCGGAAGCGGGCCTCGACCGAGTGCTGTGGGGCAAGGGTTGGAACACAACCGCAGACCAGGATGGTGGGCGCTGGGGTATAGCGAACCGGATGGAAATGAAGGTTATGCTGGCACCGGGGGTATCACGCTTGAGGATCCGAATGGACTGCCTTGCACCCCCAGACGAAGATCAGGAACTGAAGGTCGCCATCGATGGCGTAACAGTCGGTACGTGCCGTCTGTCATTGTTCGACATCCAAAGCAACACGTTCGAATTCGTCGAATCCGATGAGGTTACGGTCCGGACTATAACGATCGAGGCGCTGCACATCATCTCTCCGCGCGACCTTGGCATAAACGAGGATGTTCGCCAGCTTAGCCTGCGGATATGGGATATCGATGTTCCTTCTGGCTCGGAGGAGAACAATCATTCGGGCAAGGAGGCCACATTTGCCTGACGACTACAAGGCGTAAGCGCAGGAAGAATCCAGGCGCCTTCAAGGCCATAAAAGACGCTCAGTCATGCAACAGCCAAGGCCCGGCTTTGCTGTAACGAGGAAAATGTCATTGCCCTATAATCTTGATATTCCAGGCCAAGTTAGTGAATTTCAGCTTCAGGCTATTGAAGTCGTGGCTTCGCTGGTGCCCAATGGGGGCTGCGTGGTCGAGGTGGGATCCTTATTTGGGCGATCAAGCTGGGCCTGGGCCAAAAGCGTTCCGCAAGATGCCATCGTCTACTGTATCGATCCTTGGGAAGGTAATCAGGGCGTGCGCAGTCTGGAGCAGGCCCATAACATCCAATATGGAATTGGGCAGTTCAAGGAATATACAAAGGACTGCCCTAACGTTCGGGCGATCCAAGCTTATAGTCCCGAAGGATTGGGGCATTGGGACATCCCGGTCGATGTCTATTATGAAGACGCAGTCCACACCAATCCAATCCTTGACCGGAACGTCAAATTCTGGACGTCCAAGCTGTCGCCCAACGGCATCGCCTGTGGTGATGATTATCGCCCGCGTTTCGCGGATGTGCGCGCCGCTGCGGAATGGGCGGCAAGCCGGCCTGGGCATAGCCTCTTTCTCGTCGATTATTTCTGGTGCGCCCTGCCGAAAGCGAGGCAGGATTTCGATACCCGAGAAGTAGCGCGCAAACTGACCGAATTGGGCGAGGCCGCGCGCATCCACAACGAGCGAGAACTCAAAGGCACGAAAATACATATCAGCCCGCTGGTCACCATGCCGGACACATTCCAGTCTAAGCAACCGCAGACGGTCGCTTTTCGGATCGTCAACAATGGACTTGAACCTTGGCCATCACAGCCTGATGGTGCTCTTACTCTGACCAAAACGCTGTTGCGAAACGGCGAAGTGCTGGCGGAAGAAAGCCATTCCTTGGATCGTAGCCAGCTTTGCTACGACATGCCCATCGACACGCCGGTAATCATTCCTTTCGGGCGCTCCTTGTCCGGCGACATGACGCTCAAGATCGCTCTGGACGGTGATCGTCCGGAGCCAGATTATGCCTTCTCCTGCCAGGTTTCGCTCAAGGATTTTCCCTCTTATACGGCAGAGGAGGTTGTCCGTTTCACGTCGGACGCCCCCCTGCCCGTCATATTGCAAACAGGCTGGGCCTTACCGGAACAACGTCATGTATGGACCAACGGCAAACGGTCAAGAATGACGCTCCTGTGGTCGACCCATGACGCCGGAACATGGTGGCTCAATCTCGCACTCAAGCCTTTCGTGACCGATACCGTGACAACCCAACCCCTGTCGATCTCCGTAAATGGCACACCGGTTCTGTCAGCATCCTTATCAGGGCCCACACATATATCTGTGCCTTTCAATATCGCGCGCGATGCGTTGCTGGCGATCGACCTCTACCATGCCAACGGCCTTTGTCCGGCCGACGTTCTTCCGCAAAGCGAAGACCCACGGAATCTGGCTTTTGCGCTGACCAGCCTTTCCGTCACTCAAAATTCACCCAGCGATTAATTGTCCTGCAAGGACGCACACAATAGACGCTGTTTCCCGAATTTACCTCTCATCTGGCAAGTAATCGAAAGTGCCCAGACTAGCGCAGCGCAAATGTGATCTTCTCACCTGTGAGCTTCGATTTTTTCCAGATTTTTCTCATGACCGCTGAAGGTACTTCCAGGGCAAAGCGCTGTATGGAGGAAGTGTAATGCGTGCCAGATTTGCCTGTCTTCCAACCTTCAGCAATGCTCTGCCAGCGATTATGCTTGTTTTGATGAGCTTGATAATTTTGACTGCCGGCCGCGCTCAACCGGCAGCCGGCTCCAGCGACAAATCTTTACCCGGTGAATGTCTCAAACTTCGTGAATTGGCCAATGCACAGGATGACGCGTCGCCATTTATCGCCGCGTGCATTTCTCATTTGCCCAACCACGCCACGCTGCGTCTATCCCCCGGCAAATACCATATTCGCACACCCTTGATTGTATCCCGTCCCATCACAATCGAAACCAAGGGATCGAGGTCGGTAGATGCATGTCGTAAAGGAGACAGCAACCGATGCGCGATCTTCGTGCTGGATGAAATACGGAAGCAGCCTGTCCGCGGCGCCATGCCCATAGAGATCACGGCTTCAAACGTAACATTGCGGACCATTGCCGTAACAGGGAGCGATACACGCAGTCCTGATTGGCAAAAGCAGGTTTGTTTGGACGACAGTACGCGCCCGCTAGGTGGTGGCATTCGCGTCCGAGGCCAAGATTTTCGTCTCCAAGGCACTCTCATTCGCAACGTAAGTTGCTATTCCGCATTAGAAATCGTCGCGAGTGCAGGACAGCCTAGCATTCTTGATAACACAATTGGTCCTAATGGCACCCATACCGTACATCAAATGTGGGCCGATGGTGTAACCATTCACGATACCAGCGGCGCACATGTGGAAGGCAATCACTTCCGCGATAATACCGATGTTCAACTGGTCTTCGGCGGCTGCCGCGGCTGTACCGTCAAAGGCAACATTTTCCGCCATTCAGCCGCCTTTGCCCATGCATCCTTCGCCGAATTAATGCTTCATTCTTGGCCTAACACCAGCGGCGACTTTACCGGCAGCATCACCTCACAGAACAATATCGACTGCAATAAAGCAAGGCGCTGCGGATACGGCATCATGATCGGCGGAGAACCTTGGTACCCAGCACGTACCTTCGGAGGCGCGGTCTCGAATAACCGCATCGCTAATGCATTGCTGGCCATGAATGTTGATCAACTCACCGGCCCTATGACTATCATTGGCAATGTCATTACACGATCGGGAGGAGACGCCAATTCTGACTGTGGACGAAAGATATGGCCCGCAGCCAACATTTCCCCGTCTTCTCTCAAATTGGTTCAAACCGATATTAATGACTTCGCTTCGATGAGCACAGCTAAATGCATTCTGCTACGCAAACCCTGAACACGTGACTTCAGATCATGGGGGTACGAACCAGACTGATCGAAAGCCGCTCTATCTAAATGGATATCCTATGGTATGCATAAGATATCCCACAGATACCGAGAACATCTCATGCCCACCATCGTTTTCGTCAGCCCCAAAGGGGGCGTCGGCAAGACCACCGCCGCCCTGCTCCTCGCCTCCGAACTTGCGCGCGCGGCGCCTGGACGGTTCGAAAAACTCTGGCGCTTGGCGGCCTGACCTGATTCACTGCGCCTGCGGATGAGCGGAGGCGATGATGGCGGGACAGCCCGGTTTCTTTGATCTTTCGGACCGATATGAGGCGCTGAGCGCAGCGGGTGATCCGCTGGGGCGGTTGGCCGGGGTCGTCGATTTCGAGGTATTCCGGGGTCCATTGATTGCCGCTCCGCGCCGTAGTGTCCGCGGCAAAGGCGGCCGACCACCGTTTGACCCGGTCCTCATGTTCAAGATCCTGGTGCTGCAGGCACTGTACTCTCTGTCGGACGAAGCGACGGAGTTTCAGATCAAGGATCGCTTGTCGTTCCAGCGGTTCCTGGGCTTGGGCCTCGACGGCACGGTGCCCGATGCGACGACGGTTTGGCTGTTCCGCGAGCTCCTGGTGCGGGCCAAGGCGATCGACAAGCTTTTCGCCCGCTTCGATGCCGCGCTGACCGATCGCGGCTATCTCGCGATGGGTGGCCAGATCATCGATGCCACTGTCGTGCCTGCCCCCAAGCAGCGGAACACCGAGGAGGAAAAGGCTGCTATCAAGGAAGGCCGCATCCCGGAGACATGGAAGGCAAAGCCAGCCCGGCTACGTCAGAAGGATCGCGATGCCGGCTGGAGCGTGAAGTACACCAAGGCCAAGGTGAAAGAGGGTGCCGATCCCAAGGCCTTCAAGCCGGTCGATCTCGCCATCCCGATGTTCGGTTACAAGAACCACATTGGCATCGACCGGGCTCACGGGTTGATCCGGACCTGGGACGCCAGCGCCGCCAACGCCCATGACGGTGCCCGGTTGCCGGACCTGATCAGCACAAGCAACACCGGCTCGGGCGTCTGGGCCGAGCCGGAGGCCAGCGCAGCTACACAGCCTATCGGTCGAAGAAGAACGAAGCCTTCCTTAAGAAGGGTATGTTCAAGAGCCACATCCACCAGCGCAAGCCGCACCGCCGCGCCATGTCCGAGCGTGTCCCCAGAGCCAATGCGAAGCGTTCGGCCATCCGCTCGGCGGTCGAGCACGTCTTTGCAGGGCAGAAGCATAGGATGGGCCTGATCGTACGCGCCATCGGCATTGCCCGGGCCCGCATCAAAATCGGCATGGCCAACCTTGCTTATAACTTCCAGCGTCTGGCTTGGCTTGAGGGGCGAATTGCGCCTGCTTGATCCAGGAACGGCCCCAATCATCGACCGATCACCCGAAAATCAGCCAATCAAACCCGAGCACCTGCACCACCAAGCCAACGGGCAGCCGAAAACCCGCGCTTCATCCCGAAATCATGCGGTTCTTCGAAGTGTCCATCTGCTGGTCGAAGTAGCGGGCGAGACGGTGGCCGCCGAGAACGCCAAGGCCACCACCAAGGTGCAGCGCGGCATCGTCCGGGATTGCCTCACCGGAGCAACGGAAGGCTAAAGCGCGATAGCTGGGTGCCGCGCTGGATGGCCTTCCCGGCCAGCGCCTACACGGCAAGGGGCGGGGTGGGCAGTACCGAACGGGCGGCGCGGATCGCAGTTGCCGAGGAGCCTGTGGCAGAAACGGAAGATGCTGACGTCGAGGACGACGAAGCCGAAGCGAACGTGGATGCGAACACCGACCACGCCTTGCCAGATGCGGCATGACGAGGGATAGGGCCGGTTCCCAGTGGGACCGGCCCGCCACTTTATACTTGGCAACGCAGGCAATAGCGGCGATTCCAGGCTCATGAAAACCGACCTCGATCATCTGCCTGCGAGCAAGCAGCGGGACCTCGACCTTGTGGTCCATACCCGCGCGACAACAGTCAGCGCCTTTCGTACGCGCGCATTTGGTTTGCTTTCTGAAGCAGAGCGGCTCGAGATGATCGAGCATGTGCCGGCGGACACGCCGGATGCGGCTCTGCTGGAGCGGTTGCAGGGTCTCGGGCAGAATCCCGTCCGCGCCAAGGTCGTTCCCAACGAGGGACAACTCGCCGAACTTCACAAACGCAGGAAGGCGCTGCTTGCCGATCTCAATGAAATCCGGCGCCAGGCCGCAGCGGCGCAGACGGTGATTGACGAGGTTGCCGGATTCGAACGAACGGTCCGGCGCCAGCGCGAGAAGCTGATGCTAGCCGATTACCTCAAACTGGACAGCATCAGTCCGATCTGCCCTGTTTGTGACCAACCCTCCGACGCTGGCGTGAACGCGGTGGCAACCCTTCGCGCTACCGTGTCGAAGGTTGCGGGGGAGAGCGCTGCCGTTGATCGCGTGAAACCGCGCCTGATTGATTATGATGGAACGCTCCAGGGCAAACGGGCCGTGATCAGTGATGATCTCAAGGAGGTCGACGAGCAGATCCGGACATGGCTACGCCAGTCGGAGGACAGCCGGAAGTTTGCGAGCCTCGCGCAACTGCGGGCTCACCTGCTGGGGCGGATATCCTTCTTCATTGAAACCATGAACGACGAACTGCGCCCACAGACGCGGGATTTGAGCGTTCTGAAATCTCAGATCAGGGAACTGGAGGGGCTGGTGGACAAGGCCTCACGGCTCGTGAAGCTACGCTTTGCCGAGCGCCGTGTCTCGAAGTATGCGACGCAGGCCTTTGCGAAGCTCACCACCATTGAGCCGTGTGTCGGCTCGGAACTCGATTTCTCCTCCGCGGAGCCAGAGGTCGCCGTTATCGAAGCCGACAGCAGCATCGTCCTGCAAATGAGCGACGTCGGTTCGGACCAGAACTATCTGGCTATTCATATCGCGCTGGCTTTCGCGCTCCAGCAGTTCCTCGGCGAAACGGAATCGCCTGTCCCCGGTGTCCTTGTGTTCGATCAGATCAGTCGGCCCTACTTTCCCGCCAAGGGGGAACAGAACCTGGATGAACGCATGATCGAGGGGACAGACGAGGAGGAGGAAGATGAGGACATCGCCGCAATGCGACGCCACGTCGATTTTCTTTTCACCGAGACTGCGCGGCTCGCCGGGCTTCAGGTAATCCTTATCGAACATGCCTACTTTGCGGACGATCCGCGCTATGTCGCCGCGACAAAAGAGCGCTGGACTCGCCTGTCCGCCACGGGACTGGTGCCAAATGACTGGCCCCTCAGAGTGATCAACTGATCAGTCTGAGGGCATGGTATGAGGTCGGTTCAAGCGAGCATGTGCGCATGCATGTGCTCGCCATTGCCCTCCCAGGCACCGAGAATGACACCCTCGAACATGACGCGGCTGATCTCGTCACGCCAGGTGATATACAAAGTGCCCTTGTAATCTGCCAATTCGACTATCGCCCCGTTCCAATGCCGCTGATAGTGATTGCTGAGGCTTGCAGCGGTGGCCTGAGCGTGACCCCAGACCATGTGCAGCCTGCCAATTCGGCTTTCCGTTTCTCGTTGCGCGACGAACCTGGGCGTGTGTGACAGCAGGTCGTGGGAGGGTTCACCGCTTTCCTCATGTGTGTCCGAGAAATCTAGAGAAGCGATGTATTCGGAAGCGTTCATTGCTGATCCCATCCTTGAGTGCGCGGCGTGGCAGTTGTCGGGGGCTAACATCGGGCGGCGCTGCTTGAGCAGCGGTGGTCAGGGGTTGCAGAAAATTTTCAGTTCGACACCTATCGACTGACATCCAGCATAAAGCGACAACACGAGGTGGAAAAGCTGCAGGACATGAGGCGCAGGATTCGCGTTTTTAAAGGCCTCCTCCACCGCCTTTTTCGACAAAATGCCGCCGCTTACGACTAGCCACACTTCACGGCTCGCAGCCGGATTTCCCCGGACCTTCTCGAACAGCGCGCGAAAGGCCTGCGATCCGGGACCGATGCGTTTTCGTGGCATTTCACCTCCCGACAGCGTCCAGGGTTTGTCAAACCGGTTCTTTGCACCCGGCAAGGCCTGGCCGTCAGCCTTCAGATAGGCGAGGTTTTTCAGCGCCTGACCGCTGACGTCGTATAGGCCCGATGCGCCTGCACCCGCAGTCCCAGCCTTCCACTTTGCCGGAATGAAGACGACCCGCTGATTTCCCTCATCGTCGACCCCAATGAAATCGGCAACTTCCGTGTTGCCAATATCGTCACAGACCAACGCGGCAAATGGCTCACCGAACGGTCTGTCTACCGCGGTCTTTGCCAGCGCTTTGTCGATCAATCGGAAAAGAGACCCTTCAGGCCAGGTCGATGCACTTTCGCTAAGCGTCCCTTTCTCGGACGTGATTTCTTCCAGGCCCGGAACGGGATTCAGAAGTCCGGTTACCAGGCTCGCGGCCCCTCCGGGGCGGCCAAACTGGAGATCGACGGAGTAGAAATGGCGATAGGCGTAGACCACGGATGCGGACAGGATGATCCGGAACGGCTGCTGCCGGTTGAGGCGGTGCAGCAGTGTAACCTTCGGGTTAGCACTGTCATAAAATGCCGAGAGCTCCCGGCATGAAAGCCAGTACTTCTGTTTGGACACATCCCAACGGATCCAAACAACAATCTCACTGTCGTTGATCCGAATGTTGAAGGCGTGCTCGAACCGCTTGGGTCCGCCAGCCTGCACACGGATGTCCGAGCATGCACTTTCGAGATCTACCTTTATGGGTTCGCTCGCACCATTCAGAAATTGGCCATCGTAAGCATCCATATCGATGAGGATGTTACGGGGCGTTGTGTCGGCCGGCGCCTCGATCGCGGTCGCAAAACGGCTGAACAGGTCGGCAGGAGGAGCCGCGGCATCGAGCTCCTCGTCAAGCTTGCTGCACCAATCGGCAAATTCATTCAGAGTTGAGTTTGGACCTTCTCCCTCGCGGATCCGTGCGCTGGTGAAGCCAAGGCTACGTCGGACACGATCTGTCGGTCGACCCGTGGCGCAGGTCACCACGTGGGTTTGCTCTCCGAGGAAGACACCGGACCGTGCGACGGACGGGGCCTGGAATGAGCGGCCACGCAGGGTCAACGGGCCAAGGTCGGTATTGCGCAAGGTAACATCGGTGATCGCCCTTCCTTTCTGAGGCAGCAGCGATCCCAATGCACGAGGTCCCAGGCGGGAGCTTAGGCCGTCGAAGTCATCCATCCAAAGGCCGCGAGTGTCGTAGAAGTAAAGCCGGTTTCCCCGTTGAGCGTAGGCGGTTATCTCGATCGATGCGGTCTGGAAGAGAGTTTCGGCAAGCAGAGGTGACTGGCGCAGGGAAATCGAGAGGTGAAAACTGACCCGTGCACCCGGAAGGTATCCACCGGCCATGTCAATCCGGTCGTCGTCATCGAGCGCGGCGGTGACCGCCTCGGCGAATTCATCGAGCTTGAAGCTTTCCGATGTGGTGAAAATTACAGACGAGAGCGGAACTCGAATGTCATCTGCGATCGCCATATCGGTCAAGTCGTTGCAGCGCCGGAACTGGCCATCGACATAATCGACCTGCGGCAGCGAAGCGAGAATCCTGTCTACCACGGCCTGGTCTCGCAACGGTGGACGGCCTCCGTTCGCTACGCAGTACGCATCATATGCAAGAAAGCGGTTCCACATCGCATCAACGGCATCGCCTGAACGACCGAACACATAGGCAGGCTCAGCCACAGCTCCCGCGGGCCCGGGGTGTCGGGTCAGGCGTCCAACCTGTTGCACGAGCTGGCGCTCGTTCGTGAAATTCGCAAAAAGGAACATGACCCGGCAGGCCGGATCATCGATGCCTTCCGTCAGCATATGCTGATGGATCAGGAACCTCGCCAGATTTCCAGCTGCGCTCCTCGCCTTCATTCTGGAAATTGGTGTGCACCGCCAGGACACCTTCGGGGCGTTCGCCGAGCGCGTTCGTGAAGGCTATGAACAGGGATTCGACTTCGGACTCCTCGTCAGCCCGGATCATGACTTTGTCGGTGTCCGCGATTGACCCTGCCGCGACTAGACCGTCCCGCAGCGCGATAGCCTGCTCGGCGAATGCGGCCGGATCGAGGGGCAGAGCGACTTCGCGAACCGTGATGGGGCGGATGGGCCCCTTGGCGATCGCGTCGGTAAACGAGAGGAAGCTGGTGAAGGACTGGTCAACCCCAAAGATCTTGAGGTCGTTACGGTAGCCCTGTAGATTATCGACGCCTTCGTTCGACGAAGCGAGTGCGTGCCATACTCGCTTCGCATGAGACCGACGCCTGTTACCCATTCATCGACAAGCCGGGCATACTGGCGAGTGCTGAGGTGCCCGTTATGATCTACCCTGCTGGGAAAGACATAATCGTCCACCGTGCCGCCGCGCCGATCCAGCCAAACCAGCAGGCTCGTCCGAGCATCCGGCAGCAGCTCGAACTGAACGGGCCGTCCCGTTTTCTGCTGCATCACGATCGCCCGCGTTCGGATTTGTCCGCCGCTGACAATGTCGCCAATCTTCATCTGCACTAAGTCGCAGCCCCGAAGCTTGCTATCGATCGATAGATCGAAAAGCGCGCGATCTCGCAGGCGGCGGCGCTGATTGAGATAAAAACGGATTTCCCAGATCTGTTTTGGTTTCAGAGCCCGTTTTGCACTCACGGTCCTCCCGGCATTCCAGACCGGACGCTTGGTGGTGTTGAGTTCGGCTTCGGGCATCTCCATGGTCGTTCTGCATATGGCCACATTGGCCATATGCAGAACGTTTGCCAGCGAGGACGCGCACGAATTGCTTTGGGGCCTGTGCCGACCAACTCAGGCCGCTCCGGTGCAGCCACTGGAACGTCCGATGACGCTGGAACCGGCCCTTCGCCCGTTGAACGGCTGCCGGTCGGCTACGCGCCCGTGCCGGTCGTTCAGTAGCCACAGGCGAACGCCTGAAACCCGCCGTACGGCTATCACCTCAGTCCGTCCGAAAACTCAGCGGCATGTCGTGTGGCGGAGCGCCGAAGAGTGCCGTGCTCTGTGGATGCTGGTTTTTCGACGTGGCAGTCTTGGAGACGGTCTGGATCGGCCATATCGGGACGTATGACGCGCTGTGGCGTCGAGAAGGATGAAGTGCGCGCTCATTTCAAGCCCGCACCGCGCGCAGTAGAGCCGGAACACCGAGGATGTTGATGGTCCTGCGCAGATTATAGGCGAGCGCGGTCAGGCTGAACTCGGCATTGACGTTGGGAAGGCCCCGCATGACGAACGCGCCCTGGTTCATCCATTGTTTGATGGTGCCGAAGGGATGCTCGACCGTCTCGCGTCGTTGATCGAGGATGTCAGGTCGGGCGGCGAGTCTTTCGGCCATGCGTTCGAGCACAGCTTCGCCTTCCCACCGATCGATGGTTCGCTTCTTACCTGAGGCACATTGAGGCTTGAGCGCGCACGTCTGGCAGGCTCGCGTATTGGCGTAGCGGATGGTGACATGCCCGTTCTCCTGCGAGCGGCTATAGGGAACGAGACGCTGGTTTCCAGGACGGACGTAGCAATCCTCCCGGGCGTCGTATCGAAACTCACTTTTGGCGAAATAGCCTTCGTTGATGGCGGGACCACGTTGAGGCCGCACGACATAGGGTATGACGCCGACATCTTCGCAGGCGGCGATGTCCTCGCCCTTGTAGTAACCTTTGTCGGCCACGGCATCGATCTGCTGGACGCCCAGCACCTCGCGCGCGATACTGGCTGTCTGCACCAGAAAGCCAAGGTCGCTGCCGGAGTTCGTGACATATTGCTCGGCTATCAGCTTGTGCCGGGCATCGACCGCGACCTGCGCATTGTAACCCACGCCGGGGTGGGTCGCCATGCCGCGCGCATCGGGATCGGTCAGCGACAACTGGCTTTCGCCGCTGGCGACAAGGTCAGTCAGCATTGCGCTATGCAGTTCACGCCGCTCCCGCATCTTCGCGATCTTCGCGATCTTCGCGATCTTCGCCTCCAGCGCCGCCGCCCGGCGGGCGGCACCTTCTGCCTCGGCTTCGGCGCGATCGGCAAGATCGAGACGGGCCAGATACTCTTCGATCCGCTCATCGGCATGGCTGATCCATCCGGCCAGCTTCTGGCGCGTGAAGTTGCGCTTGCGGCTATTCACTGCCTTGAGCCGCGTGCCGTCCACCGCCACCAGTTCGCGCCCCAACAGGTCGAGGCGGCGGCACAAAAGCACGAAGGATCGGAACAGTGTCTTGAACGCCGCCCTGTTGACGCGACGGAAATCCGCGATCGTACGGAAATCGGGACGTAGCCCACCCAGCAGCCAGATCACCTCAAGGTTGCGCGCCGTCTCGGCCGCCAGACATCGGCTCGATCGTACCCGGTTGAAATAGCCATAAAGATACAGCTTCAGCAGATCGGCGGGATGATAGCCAGGACGCCCCGTTGCATTGGGCCGCGAACGGCCAAAGCCCAACTCGCCAAGGTCGAGATCATCGACGAACGCCGCGATGAA
>Ga0065704_10070199_pt1 | contig 90954 bp, 167 predicted proteins | sample SwiRhicommuniRL2_FD_59091 | JGI IMG/M metagenome (GOLD analysis project Ga0065704, IMG submission 59091) | Switchgrass rhizosphere bacterial communities from Rose Lake, Michigan, USA - RL2 v2 (version 2) | ecosystem: Host-associated > Plants > Roots > Rhizosphere > Soil | place: East Lansing, MI | reverse complement strand
ATAAAAATAAGGAATAATAGAATGAGATGTGCAGCCTGTGATAACCAGATTAAAGATTATGCCAAGAATCAAGACCTATGCTACACATGCCTAAAAATAGTAAGAGAGGCAGCATACGGATATAACGATAAGAATGGCGATGTCTACATACTTAATGACGAAGAGATAACTTCTCTGTATTCAGATTTCAAATACAAGGATACTTCTAATGACGATTATTGAGTACTTGACTTACTTGTTTTGGGTTAAAGAGTTCATCCTATTTGCCTTCCTGATTTCTCTTGTCAGTATTGTTATACTAATAGTTATCCTTATTGTGTTGGAGTATAAAGACTAACATATTATGTTACTGTTTGTAAATACCTGTTGACAATTCTTATATTTTATGGGATTATATCTCTTGTAATGACAAAGAACTCACAAATACAAATAAGTCATTATACATAAAGGAATCCTTAATTACAATAAGGAAATATAATAAAAATAATATTACCACACTTGATGATAGGTGTGTGCAACATTGAATGTTGTTTCTCCTCCACACTCTTTAGTTTCCTCCTTCTCTACTGAGTGTGATTCTTATTCTAAGATCGGAGTTGTTCACTAACTGGTAAGCAGCAGCTCCTTATTTATCCAAACCATCTGATACGTTTTACAACTAGATAGGTTTAATGGATGTGGTATGTGATCCACTCAAAATCACAAACAATAGTACCTTAGTTCAGGGGTAGAACGCAGAACTGATAATTCTGAGGTCGATAGTTCGAAACTATCAGGTACTACCAATTCCTTAGTAGCTCAGTTGGTAGAGCGGTGGACTGTTAATCCATGTGTCGCTGGTTCGAGTCCAGCCTTCGGAGCCAAATTTCGTATAAGGGAGTTTTCAGGATTCTCCCACTGTTAGATATCTTCAGGGTATCCAGTGTGTTAGCGCAGAGAGCTACATCAGAGCCGAGCATTAATCAACACCTGAAATTGGAGAAATAATCCGAGTCGGTCTAACGGATGCTGTCTTGAAAACAGTTAGGTGTAATAGCCGTGTGAGTTCAAGTCTCACTTTCTCCGCCAAATACTATAGAGAGTAAACTAGATAGGTTCTAGGTCGCACTGCTAACGCGAACGTCTGTAAAAGGATTCAGATCGAGACTGATGCTCTCTGCCAATTTATAAGTCGCCCTCTGGCGAGGAACAGAGTCTCCAAAACTCAGTAGCAGTGTTCGATTCACTGGTGATTTGCCAAATAAAAATATAATGAGTAATAATAATGAAAAAATGCTGTTATGAAATTAAATGTGGAAAAGAGAAAGTAAAAGTAAAATTTTATTATGAAACTCAAGAAGAATTAGTAGAAATTTTAAAGATGTTGATGGAAGCCCAGAAGGAAGGCTGAGTCGAATCTTTTTCTGAAATTCTAACTCAGGGTGGGTTAGATACTTTGAACCGAGATTGGTTCTACTTTCTTTTTAAGGAAAACAAAATGGAATATCAAGCAGCTATGCCTTCACTTGTTGCAACTGGAAACAATGATGGTTTTGGAATGGGTGGTGGCTTATTAGGCGGTTTGGTTTTAGGTTCAGTTTTGAACCGAGGGTTCGGTAATTTTGGTGGTGGTTACGGATATGGCAATGGTATGCCTTGCGGTGGATATGGTGGTATTGATGGTTTAAATAATCTTCAAGGCGCTATTGATACAAATGCAATCCTTTCAAACTTAGCAGATATTAAGGCAGCAGTACCATTAGCAGAAGGTCAAATGCAACTTGCATTAGCTGGTGCTCAATCTGATATCACACAACAAAATCAAGCACAAACTCTTGCTTTAACTAACCAGTTATTCACTGGTCAATTAGCTAATGTACAAGGTTTTGCAAATACAAAAGATGCTGTAGATTCATTATCAACTCAAGTAGCCATTGGTCAAGGTGTTACAAACACTAATATCGAACGTCTTGGTTGGCAGTTAGCAACTACAGTAAAAGATGACGGTGAAAAAACTCGTGCATTAATTACATCAAACCAAATTGCTGAACTTAATCGTATTGCAGCAGAACGTCAAGACGAAATCATCGAACTTCGTAATGAAGGTCGTAGACGCGATGACCGACATGGTATTGAAATTAACATGATTAATAACCAAAATCAAAATCAGTTACAATTCCAACAACAACAACAATTGATAGGTCAATTAGCACATTGTGTTAGTGATGTATCTCAAATTGCAAGAGCGACAAACCAATCTTTAATTATTGGTAACACTGGAGCTGTTGCAAGTGGACCACAAACAGCTAACCCAACTAACGTAAGAGCTTAATATAGGAGTCATATGAACAACAGTAATTTCCAGTTAAATAATTTAGTTAATAGTCTACTCAGAATGGGCTATAATCAAAATCAAATTCTTGAAATGGTGAATGGAACTCCTTACGGATACAATCAAAATGTTGTTCATAATGGCCCTCAAGTTAATTCTATTCCCTCTGGTAGTGTTCAACAAAACACCCAAACACCTAACACAATAGCTGGTAATCACAATTCAAATTATGATGAAGGATTGTTATTAAAGATGTTTGGAAGCTTTTGTAGTGAGCAACCAGAGAATTCAAAAGAATTAGCAATTGCTTTTAATAAGTTTTCTAGATGGATTCAGTCCACTGTTGACAAACAAAACAGTAAGAATTAAACTTTCTGTTTTGCGCGAGGAGCAATCCTCGCATTTAATGCTTCTATAGTTAATGTAGTATAACACGACCTTTGTAACGTTGAGTATCAAGTGCAAGTCTTGGTAGAAGCACCAAATTGAGAGGGAATGATGGGTAGTAAAGTTTGTCCTAGGTGTAAAGAAGATAAAGGATTTTCAGAGTATCATAAGTCCTCAAAAAGAAAAGATGGATTACAAGTTAATTGTAAATCTTGTAGAAAAGAGATTGATAGTAACTCTTATTTAAAAAGTGAATCAAGACGTAATTCAATTAAGTCGAGAAGAGATGAAAATAAGAAGTATAATAGTTCTCTTATTTACAAATATAAAAGGTTTTGTGGTTGCCATTTTTGCATTGAAAATGAACCAGTAGCTTTAGACTTTCACCATTTAAATCCTAAAGAGAAGGATATTAATGTTAGTGTTGCGGTTTCATACTCAACAGATAGTTTAAAGAGAGAGATTCGCAAATGTATTGTTCTGTGTTCAAATTGTCATCGAAAAGTACATGCAGGGATCTTAATAATATAACTTTGTATAGCTCAGTTTGGTAGAGCACTTGCTTTGGGAGCAAGATGTCGTAGGTTCAATTCCTACTACAAAGACCAATAGCGAGGAGTGATGGTGGTTTCACAGTGAGTCTCATAAGCTCATGCACGAGGGTTCAATTCCCTCCTTCGCTACCAAAATTTAGGTAAATTATGACAGAAGCTATATTATGTTTAGCTATTGCCATATTTAATGAATCAAAAGGTGAACCAACTAAAGGGCAGTATGCTGTTGCAGAGGTTATTCATAACAGGAGTAATCATTCAGATTATCCTAATTCATATTGTGGTGTAGTAAAACAAAAAGGACAATTTTCTTGGTACAAAGGTTCACAATCTTTAAAACCGCCTAAGCATGAAAATAAGGCTTGGGATGAATCGCTGAAAGTAGCGAAGAACTTTTCTACAAAGAAAACAAATTATACCAAAGGAAGTTTGTACTTCAATCATCAACGTTTAGGTGTTCGATTTGGTAAATCATTAAAATGTAAAATTGGGAACCATGTCTTCTTCTGAGCACATGGTTTTCTTATTTGGAGATGCAACGTGTCCGAAGATTATAAAAAATTAGAAGATGAAGAAATTATTGGTGGAACATTTGGACAACCAATTAGAAATACAAAATTAGTAAATACAAAAATGCTAAAAGCTAAGTTAAATTCCAGCTTAGATAAAGCATTAGGAATCTTAACAAAAAGTCTTGATGATGAAAATCCAAAGATTGCATATAAAGCAGCAACTGACATTCTGTCTTATCACGTTACACTATCTAACTTAGAGATGAAAGAAGATTTACATCGTGAAGAAATGAAGTTCAGAAAACATAAAAACAATATTTACAGCAATCAAGAAGAATACGATAGATTATCCAATCTTAATAGCGCTGCTGGCGGAACTGCTGACATTCCAGTCTCAAGATTCTCAATGGATTACGAGGAAAAGAAGCCTAGTTAATATGGAGGTTAATTAAATGTCTGGAGTATTATTTAGACCAGCAAGCCCTCCTCAAGAAAAGTTTCTTAAATCTGATGCTGACGTAATTGTTTACGGTGGTGCGCGTGGTTCTGGTAAAACCTTCACAAGTCTGATGAGATTCTTACGTTGGGTTCACGATGATAATTTCCATGCTTATGTAATTCGTAAGAACTCGACAGACATGGTTGGCGGCGGTGGTGCATTTGATGAAGCTGTGAAAATGTTTACACAGTTTGACCCAAGAGTCGAATTCACCAAAAAGCCAATGGCAATTAAATTCCCACATTCCACTGGTCACAAAAGATTAACTGGCGCTGACTTTACATTTATTGGTTTAGATGGTCAAGCTGGTAAAAATGCCTTACAAGGTAAACAAATCTCTGCCGCAATGGTAGATGAGGCAACTCACTTAACATTAGATGAGATTGAATGGATTATCCAAGGTCTTCGAACTTTAGCGAAAGAGCCTGACGGAACGCCAATGAAGCCAAGTATTTGGCTTACATGTAACCCTGATCCTGATTCTTACATTCTAGAATGGATTAGAGATTATTATCTATATCCTGAAGGAACGTTCATTGATGGCGTAGATGTTAGTGGTAGACCAAACCCAGAAAGAAATGGTGACTATCGTTACTTCTTAAAACAAGGTAACGATTACGTGTGGGCTGCAACTTATGAAGAGTTGTTTGACACCTACAGTCACTTATATGGTGTTGACCAATTTACTGGTGAATCTGAATGTAAACCAATGAAGTTTCAATTTATTGGTGCTACGGTTTACGACAACCCACCACTAATGAGAGCCGATCCAGCATACCTACAAAAGCTTTTAAACTTAAGTCGTGTAGAAAAAGAACGTATGTTATATGGTTCTTGGTTTGCTCGTGAAGAAGCTGGTGGTCACTTTAAGCGTGCTTGGGTTGAGCCTCTATTATTATCAATGCCTCCAGAAGAAGATATTGTTTCTCGTGTCAGAGTATTTGACTTAGCAGCTACAGTTCCAACAGAAAGCAATCCTTTCCCTGACTGGACAGCAGGAACATTATTAGCTAAAACAAAAAATGGAAGATATATTATCGAGCATGTTGAACGATTTCAAAAACGTTCTGGTGACGTGGAAGAAGCTGTTCTAGACATAATTAGAAAAGACAGAGAGTTCTATAAAAAGAACTATAAAGCATATCTTCCTGAAGACCCAGGCGCTGCTGGAAAGACAGCTAAACAATATTGGGCAAAGATATTTGCAGAACAAAAAATACCTATTTATTTCATTAAAGTTAGTAGCTCAAACGGCAAGATGAAAAACTTCGAGCCATTCTCAGCAGCTTCTCAAAATGGATTAATAGATGTGCTTAAAGCAGATTGGAATTCAATGTTGTTTAATGAGCTTGAATCCTTTGATGGTAAACGTTCTACCTCAGCAAAGAAAGATGATATGTGTGACTCTACAGCAACAGCATTTAATGTAGTTGCAACTAAACGAGAACTTCCTAAGTTCAACGCTAAAAAATTAAAAATGGGATAATTGAATGGCAAAAAAACCTACAAAGAAACAAGTTATCCCTACAGAAATAGGGGTTGGAAATACCAGCATATTTGATTATGACTATTGTGTTTTTGGTGAAAACAAGGATTTGAAATTTCCTTATTCAATCCAGACCTTTAAGTTGATGAGGAAGAATATTGCAATCGCGTCAGCTCTAAATGCTGTACAGATTATTGCCCTACGTGTGCCTCGCTTTATCGAACCATACAATCAAACTGATGTTCATAAAAACAGAGCAGCCTTTGTTGATGAATGTTTAGGTGTTACACAAGATAATAATGATATGACACATTCATTTGATGACTTCTTACGGGAAGCATTATCTATGAATACTTTTGGTTTTAGTATCCATGAGAAAGTTTATCGTTTTCGTCTTGATAAATATGGAAGTAAGTATGATGATGGTAAGGTTGGTATAAAACGATTACCAATCCGATCTCAAGAAAGTATTGAAGAGTTTGTTTATGATCAGAAAGGTCGTGAGCTTCTTGGAGTAAAGCAAAAACAAGCCGCTAGACGATTCACCTATCTTCAGTCTATCGGCTTAAAGGATGGATTAGTAGATATTCCTAGAGATCGCTTTATGATGTTTAAAGCTGACTCAGAAAACGGAGAGCCAGTTAGCCCATTAACCCATGTATACGATACGTGGAGAGAACTTCAGAAGTATAAAGACTTAGAGAACATTGCCTCATCAAAAAACTTAAATGGTTTACCAGTCTTATGGATGCCAGCAGAGTTTATGACAGATGATGTTGATGATGAAAGCTCAGAAGTTTATAGAGTTTTAAAAGATGGTATTTCAAAGATCAGTATTGGTCAACAAACCTCTTTAATTCTACCCTCAGATAGAGAACAAGATACTGGATCAGGTGGTAAGTTATTTGACTTCTCATTAATGTCTGCATCTTCGTCAAACATTACAGCTATTACTTCTATCATCCAAAGACTTACTAATGAAATTTATCAGTGTTTATTTGCTGATGTACTTCAGATGGGTAATGAGCGTGGTGGTAATAGCAACTTAGCTGAAAGCAAATCTTCTTTCTTAACAATGTTAGTTGAGAATAGGATTAAAGAAATCTTCACTGTTATTAACAATGATTTGATTCCTGATTTGTTTAAACGCAATGGTTGGGATGCTACAAAGACTCCTAAGTTAAAATATAAAACTCTTAAAGAAGTTGATCTTGCAACATTCGCTAAAGCGATGCAACAACTTAAAGCTACAAAACTTATTGCTGTTACTCCTGAAAATATTAACTATATTGCAGAGCAAGCAGGGCTTCCAACAAGACTATCTTCAGATATGACACAAGATGAGATTGATAAAATCCTTGGTGTAGAAAAGAAAGACGATTCTAGAAGTGGTGATGGTTTGGAAAAAGGAACTGGAAACGGAACCTCAGATAATGTAGCAGAAAAAGACAATAGTGCAAATAACGTAAACAATAAATAAGGAGAAGCTATTGGCAAGGTTTAAACGTGGAAGTCTAACACTCGCTAGACAAGTGTTTAATACTCCACAAATGATCTTACCAGATGATCTTCAAACTATCGCTCAGTATTTGGTTAACCGAGCGAACGGAGACTTAGAAGTTTCTCCGAAGTCATCTGAAGAAGTTGAACAGATCGATATCAATATGCTTTCTGAAGAAGAAAGACGAGATTATAAAAGACGACAACTTGGAATCACAAATGATGGTAAGCGTGGAAATCTCAACATCACAGGTACACTGGTCTACAAAGCTGGTCAGATGGATGGTGAGTGCATGGAACTTACCTCCTACGAAAAACTATTAAGCACTTTTAAAGCACAAGTTTCTGAAGGAATTGAAGAGTTAGTTCTTCATGTTGATTCAGGCGGTGGTCAAGCTTATGGTGTGTTTGAAACAGCTAAAGAGATGCGTTCTATTGCAAATGAGAAGGGAATTAAAATCATCTCTTATATCGATGGAATGAGTGCAAGTGCTGCATATGCTTTAACCTCTATCTCTGATGAGATTATTGCAAATCCAGATGCTGAAGCTGGTTCAGTTGGTGTTGTTGTTCAGCTAATTAATAACTCTAAGATGTTAGAGAAAGTTGGTTTAACAAGAACATTTGTTTACAACGGAGATCAAAAGATTCCGTTTGATGCAGAGGGAGAGTTTAGTACTCAATTCTTATCTGCATTACAAAAGAAAGTTGACAAGACTGGTTTAGAATTTAACACATTTGTTGCTAACAACAGAAACATGAGTGTTGAAGATGTCATTGCTACAGAAGCTGCATTGTTAGATTCTGATGAGGCATTAGACGTAGGTTTTATTGATAAGGTCATGACTCGTTCAGAGTTTTTCGATGATTATCTTCCTGAATATAAACAAAGTACAAATATTTATAATTTACAACATGAGGGCAATATGTCTAAACAAGCAAATGAAAACGTTTCTGTTGAAACACTTCAAGCTCAGTTATCTACAATTACTACAGAAAAAGAAACTCTTTCTACTCAATTGGAAACTGCTACAACTCAACTCACACAGTTGACTACAGAGAAAGAAAACCTAGAAGCACAATTAACTGCTGCAAAATCAGAGTTAGATAGTGTTAAAGAAGCTAAAGCTGAACAAGAAAAATTAGCTAAGACAGAAAAGCGTAGAGCTACTTTAGCAACAGCTCTAGGTAAAGATAATGAAAAATTGGAAAGCATCTTAACTTCAACTGAAGCTCTTTCTGATGAAGCATTTGATATTGTTGCAAGTGGTTATGGTGCAGCAATTGAGAAACAAGCTGAAACTCTAGATGAGCTAGGCGGTGAAGGGGAAGAATCTGAAACTCAGAAGAAACTCGAACAAGAAAAAGAACTATCGCTTGCAGAAAAAATTGCAGCGGCAGCAAAACAAATCTAATAATAAGGAAAAATTAAACAATGGCAATTATCAATGGTTTAAATACATACCCTGTTGTTCCTTCTGACGTTTTTGGTTGGGAAGTTAATACTGATGTAGGTTATGGTCGTGAAAGCTTTACACTAACTTTAGCTGGTGGTAAGAAAGCTCGTGTTGGTACAGTAATCGCAGTAGATTATGCAGCTAAAACTGCTACTCTCGTTGCTGCTCCTGCTGATGCTGCTGCTGTCGAAGCGTTAGGCGACTTAGCAATCTTCGTTGGTCGTGATACAACAACTAACCCAGCTACTGCAAATGATTTTGATCGTTTAGTTGCATATGCTACTGGTAAAGTTACCGCAATTGTACGTGGTGATGGTCGTGGTACTTTGTACAAATACTACTTAGATTTCGATGGTGTTGGTTTCTACAGTTTGCCTGCTGGTGTTCAAGCAGCATTGTATGAAAAGTTCACTAAAGAAAACCGTTTCAAAGTGCTTGATCAAGTAATCGCACAATAATAATTAAAAAGGAAAATTAATCATATGGCAACTATTCGTAACCCTATTAACAAGTCTCAAAACATTGACTTGTTACCAACAATTGCAAACTTAGTACCAGCTTTTGGTGTTATTGCTGACTCTGGTCTTTTTACAGAAACTCCTGTGAAAACCAACTTTGCTATGTATGAGATTGAAGACGGCTTAAATATGCCGATGACTAAATTGACTTCACGGACAGAACGTGATTCAGTTCGTGTTGGTGGTGCTAAATCTCGTCATGTTGTTTTTGGTGGCAAAACAATCAAGATCGATGATGGTGTACATGTTGAAGATTTGCAAAACGTATTGACTGTTTTTGATATTGATCAAGACCAATCATTACAACAAGCAATTGCTAAGAAAACAGCAAACATGTATAACTCATGGTCACAATCTTATGAGTATATGTTGTTAACTGCTTCACAAGGTCGTATGAAAGACCCTAAAGACGGTACTGTAGCAATTGACCAATTCTTAAATACAGGTACTGCTCAGTCAGTTCACACAGTTGACCTTCGCTTAACTTCTACTTCAGTTATCTCTGATCTTAATGCTCTCCGCAATAAGATTAATAAACTAAATGGCTTCCACGGCTCAATCCGTGAAATTGAATTAGTTGTTGCTGACAACGTATTTGATCGCATCATTACGCATCCAGAGTTAGTTACTCTTTACTCTGCTGCATTCAACACTCGCGGCATGGAAGCAGTTAATAACCCAATCATCAATGGTTCTTCTGATCGTCCTACACTATCTCGTTATGGTTGGAGACGTGAGTTCCGTTGGGAAAACATCTTAATCGTTACTTATCCGCAAGAGTTCACACACATGAACTTAACAACTTCTAAAGCTGTTGCTGATGGTAAAGGTTGGACTATCGTTCGTGGTGCTACTGACTCTTATGAAGTATTGTTTGCTCCAGCTCCTTACTTCTCTCAATTGAATGGTGTTGGTCAAAAACTTTACGCTCGTTCAACTGGTATCGTAGATGATACACACATTGATATGACTCTTGAGTCTCACTTGACTCCATATCTAAAACGTCCTGAGCTAGCTGTAGATGTAACGTTTACATTAGCATAAGGAAATCTATGTCAGGGGCTTATGCCCCTTTCATATTCATTAGTGATTTAATTCTAGATCATTAATCAATATGAATATGGAGAACATTTTAATGTACGAAGATTTAGACCCAATTAATAATCCTATTCATGCTTTGAGATTAGAATTTGGTGATGTTGATCCTATGGATTATGTTTTAAGTGACGAAAGTTATCAATACTTCATAGATAAATATGGATCATCAGAAAGACTATTACGAAAGAAACTTGGTTGGGCAATCTTAGCACGTTTCGCTGTTGAAGGATTTAGACAACGTATTGGTCAAGAAGAAGCTTATCTTGGAGAGAGATATAAAAACTACCGTGAGTGGCTTAAAGACAAGGTTACCAACCCAATGCTTTCTGGGAACATTCCTAAAGTTTATGTTGGTGGTGTAGTTAGAGAAACTGTTGCTGAATATGAGCTTCGTATGGATTTAATTGATAGCACGTTCTATAAAGGACAAACTTCAAGAAAACCAGATTGGAGAAACTATAGAGAATTCACTCCTTGTTCTGTTATTGAGCCAGAAGAGAAGAAGCGCTTTATTCAGGAGTAATCATGCCTAGTTCAGTTTCTTTTAAAATGGATTTTGATACTACAGTTCTTGACTCGATTTACAAAGCAGCAAAACAAGCACACACAAAACATATTCGTTTCGGTTGGTTAGATGGCAAGAAGTATCCAGCTACACATAAGAATAAAGGATTACCAATTGCACAAGTCGCTCAATGGCAAGAATATGGAACACACAATATTCCATCAAGACCTTATGCATCTATAAGTATTTATAAAACAGCACATGAATCATTAGATGATATTAAATCTTATTTCTTAGCTGTATGTAAAGGCTCTTATGATGTTTCTTATCTTAATAGTATAGCAGCAAGAGGGAAGAAAACATTTTCTGACACTGTTATGAATCAAGGTGAAAAATCATTAAGTCCAACAACAATAAGAATTAAAGGTCATGATTTCCAATTAGATCATACTGGATATTTACTCCAAAACTTTGATGCAAAAGTTTATAAAACAAATTTTGAAAAGACTAGATATGATTAGGAGTGATTATGGCAGGGGTAGCTAAATTTGGTAAGAAGTGGCACAACGTTAAACGTAAATCTGCTGGAACATGGGAACATGGGGAATACATTGAAGGTGTAGAAGAAACTGTTAAAATCTATGCAAACATCCAACCAGCTTTCTCAATGCAGCAAACAAAACTTCTACCAGAAGGTGATAGAGATAAAGAAGCTATCTGGGGCAGTAGCAATCATTGGGTTTACAAAGCTGAAAGTGGAAATCCACCAATCAGTCCAGATATTATTCTGTATCGAGGTTGTGAGTGGGAAGTTAAAGGCATCATGCCTTACTTAAACAATGGTGTTCATGTAGAGTTCGCTGCTGTAAAAATTAAAGACAGTGAGGCTCCAAGGATAGGTGGATTAGTCACTCCAATACCTTCCAGCCCAACGACACCTTAAGGAGCTACAATGCTATTTGAACAAAGATTAATAGCTGCTTTAGAAAGCACAGAGCCTACAATTAAATATATTCTTGCAGATAGGAATGGTGTTGAGCCAGCAGCTCCTTATTGTTTGGTAAGTATTCTAAATAAGACAAAAATTGGAAAGGCTAGTAAAAATATTACTACAAAAACTAAAACACAAACAACAAATCAAACTGTACAGGTTATTTATCGACTAACATTGCATGCTTTAGGAACTGATCCTATTCAAGATACTTTTGAAACACTTCATGAAGGGATTGAAAGTGAAGATGCAATTTTTAAATTCTATGAGCAAGGTCTTGGTGTAAATTTTGTATCTGACCTTAACTACACCTCCGCACCAGTCGATGCAGTCATATATAAACGAGCAACATTTGACATCACAGTATTATCAAATAGAATTGAAGATTTCTATGCTGATGAGATTACCGATGTTTCTGTTACAGGCGCTCTAACTGATGCTAATAATACAATAGAAACAATCGAGGTTAATGTCAATTATGGCTGAAATTAATATTGCAGACTTACCTATCATCCCAAGCACTGAATTTACAAATAACGATAGTTTTGTCATTATTAATGACGGTAAAGCACAGTTACTTCCAAGAGATACTTTTCAATTTTGGATGGTAGAGAATGTTCAAGGGGAAAAGGGAGATCAGGGAATTCAAGGCCCAGCAGGTCAAAATGGAGCTAATGGTACAAACGGAATTTCTGCCACACACTCTTGGAATGGTACAACACTTACGATTACTTCTGGCTCAGGAACATCCTCAGCAAACTTAAAAGGCGCTGCTGGTACTAACGGAACAAATGGAACGAACGGTACTAACGGTTGGAGTGCTATTTACGCATTGGTAGACAATGGAAGTGGCGGTAAGGTTGTAAAGATTACAGGTTGGACAGGCGGCACAGGAACACCTCCAGCATCTAATAGATACATTGGTGTAAGTGGTTTAGTAACTAACATCGCTGATGCTGTTAATATCAAAGGAAATAAAGGCGATCAAGGCATTCAAGGAAGTTCTGGTGAGAATGGTTGGGATCCCGTTTTAGCAATTGCTAATAATTCAAGCTCTCAACAAGTAATACGTGTGATTGATTGGATTGGAGGAACTGGAACAAAGCCAACAACAGGTTATATTAGCGCTACAGGTCTTGTTGCAACAGCAGATTTAGCTACACCTTTAACTGTTACAGTTAGTCAAGCTGATGTTAGAGCAACTCCATTAACAGGGCTAAACTTAGCAACAAAAACAGATGTAGTTGCTACCGATACTATTCTACAAGCTTTCGGTAAAACTCAAGCACAGCTAGATGCTTTATCAACACAAGCAGGACAAGTTAAAGTTACTTACACTGGATTATCATTAAGCAATTTTACAGCAAATACTTATAAAACATTTGACATTGTTACAGCTACACCAGTTGTAGTTGCTTCTCCAACTACAACATACCCTAAAGCAACCCCAAATTCATATGCTGGTTTCTTTGATGCTAACCGAGGAACTTCTCCAACAGGAAGATTAATTGAAAACCCAATTATGGGACAAGTACATGGTTGGAGAATACAAGGATCGTTTAGCGGAAAATCTACCTCTGCAACAAGCCCTGAAGTATTAACATTAAGAATTAGAAATCCTGTAAGCGGATTTACTTATGTCAAGGCAATAACTTTAGCAAATAACTTATCTGCTGGAACGTTTGCAGATGAGTTAATAACTATTGCTGATAATGATAGCATCCCATCTCCAAGTGGTTATATCTTAGAAGTTGCTATGTCTGGTTCTGATGCTGGATTAAGCATAACAATTAATGCAATTACTAGAATGTCTTTTGCTAGAGAAGTTTACGTTTCTTAATAGGAGCTATAATGCAAGAAATATTAAAGCCGCCTATTAAAGTTGATATTAATATAGAACAAGAAACTACTCTGGTTCAAGGCGCTTTCCAAACAATAGGATTCATCCATGAGAATGATACTGTTGGCGATAGAACGGTAAGAATCACATCACTTAAAGACGTTGTAGATGCTGGATTCATGAAATCTTCTAGTCTTTACAACTTCTGTAGAGCTGTTTTCAATCAGAATAGCAACATGCAAGTAATATCAAGAGTTAAACGTTCTTCTGAAAGTTATAGCGAAGCATATTTGGTAGACACTAATGATGATTATTATTACGTTGTTATCGAGAGTAAGAATCTTATTGAGGTCTTAACCTTTAATGAGCTTATTCAACCAGATATTAAATTACAATTTTTCTCAACTACAGAAAATGTTTCTGACCTTGTTGGAGGAAGAAAATTAGTTTATTGGTGGCAACCTATATTTGAAGAATATCTTTTATATGATAGTGGATCAATTGTCGAGGCAGATTCTGGTTTATTATTTGAACTCTCAACCAATTCCTATCCAACAACAGATGGTACAGATTCTTGGTTATTTGACAACTTTGTTCCTGTATCAGATATCGTCAATTGGGATAGTTCAGGCCCTGTAACTCTAGAAGTTGATGATTATTCAGATGAAGAAGCACTTACCATTCCTTATTATTATCCTGAAGCTGCTTGGATTGGAAGATGTGGTTGGATATTCCCATCAAGGATTCAGTGGTTATATAAAACACTAGTTGGAGCAGCAGTCTTCGACTTAAAAGAAATTCCATTATTGTCTAATTCCTACACAACCATTAAAGATAATCCTGTTACGGTTGGAACTGGTAAGACAACAAGAGGATACCCAATAGACCAAGAAGTTGGTTTGGACTGGGTTAAATGGGCTATACAAAAGAATTGCTGGTCTTTGCTTTATTCTTCAGAAAGAGTTAATGCAACTCAAAATGGATTATTGCAATTTGAGCAGCGCGTTAAAGAGCCTCTAGATATTGCTGTTAGAGAGAATCTTTTTTCATCTTATTCGATAAAAGAAAGAAATCTAGACAGGATTAATAATAGTGTAAGTTTTAAATTTACAGCAACACTTCTCTACTCAATACTTGGTGTTGATCAAGTAGAAGGTAGTATTTATCAATAAGAATAAATAATAAGGAAAACAAATGAAAATTGAATCTATTGTAAAGGTTGATATTACAAGAGAAACAACAAGTAAAACAATTCGAGATTTGCAGACAACAGCAATTTTATCAGTTCATACACGTTTTGCAGAAGACTACAGAGAATATGAAGATACAACTTCTATGCTTTCTGATGGATTCTTAACAACTGACTTTGCTTATATTGCAGCATCTAGAATGTTTGCTCAAAACCCAAGAGTACGTTCGGTAATCGTTGGTAAGGCAGTTGAAACTACTGGAACAGTTGATTACGTTGCGGAGATTAATAAACTCTTAGCAGCTACTAGTGAATGGTTCTTTTTAATCACTGATGCCGATACAGATGCAGAAAAAATTGCAATTGCAACATTCATTGAAACTCAAGATTTGATCTATGTAACACATGATAGTAATCCTGCTGCAATCACTTCAGCTACAACCGACTTAGCTTCTGTCCTTAAAGGACAATCAATGATGCATACAATCGTTATGTATACAAAAGATACAGCTCTTGTTGCGCCTGAAGCTGCTTATGTTGGTCGTCATTCTACAGTAACAATTGGTAGTAACCTCTGGGGTTATAAAACTCTTGTTGGTCTTACACCAGAAAATTACACAACTACAGAGGTTGGCTATCTTAAAGATAAGAACTTACAGTTCTACACTAAGGTAGGTGCTGATCCAGTAATCGTTGGTAATATGAATGTTGTTGGTGGTGAGAAGATTCATGTAATGCTTGGTTCTATCTGGCTAAAAGTTCGTATTGCTGAACGCTACTGGAACTTACTACTTGTCAATGAACGTATTCTCTATACAAACGCTGGTATTGATTTGTTTAAAGCAGAACTTTATACAGTGTTGAGTGAAGCAGTTACTAATAACATCTTAACAGATGAAACTCCTTTCCAAATCAACGTACCTAATGCTTTAAATTTAACATCACAACAACGTGCTAATGGCGTACTTGACGGTATTACATTCCGTGCTCGTCTTGCTGGTGCAATTATTTATGTTGACGGTGTTAAAGGTACAGTTTACCCATAATCATTAATAAGAGAATAATAAATGTCAAATAAAAGATTAGTAGGATCATATGTTCCTTCACAACTAACAATCGTGATTAGTCACACAGCTACAAACCAATCTTTTGTTCTCGCTGGTTATGGTGCAGACAGTATGGTTAGTATTGAGCGACCTACCCAGACTTGGGAGCCTACAGTTGGAGCGGATGGTTATCATCAACGTACACACAGTCTAGATAAGACAATTCGAGCGACAGTATCACTTTTGCAAATCAGTGAATATAACGATTTCTTATCTGCTGTAGCTTTGTATGACGAACAAGATTTACGTGGCGGTGGTTTATTCACATGTACGATTACAGATAAATCTGGTCGTTCATATGCGTATTCTGATCAAGCTTATGCTGTTCAACCAACTACTTATGACTACAGTGCCTCAGCTTCTACACGTGATTGGATGTTAATTCTTCCATATGCAGAACAACACATTGGCGGTAACGTTCTTCTTCCACAAGAACAAGTTGATAAATTAGCTGCTTTAGGTATCGTCATTGACGAGACTTGGATCGCTAACTAAGAAAGGAAAATAAATGTCTACACAAAGAGTTCTTTCATATGCTCCTTCACTCGTAAGGGTTAAGTTATTTGGAATCAATATTGATGGATTCAGTCCAGACGGTGTTGTAGACATTGAACGCTTGGAAGGTGCTGCAACGTATAAAAAAGCTATGGATGGTTCTAGAGTTGTCTTTAATGATCGTTTTGGAACCTACAGAGTCTCTGTCCACCTTCTTCAAGCTTCTCCATCTAATACTTGGTTACATCAACTTTATAAGTTATATCAAAAGATGGGTGTCGAATTCAAGATGCCTATTGATATTCAAAATAAAGGAAATAGTTCAGACAGACCAGACTTCACAGCAGTTGATGTCTTCTTTGAAGATGAACCAGCAACCAGATATACAAATGGAGCTGAAACGACTACTTGGACTTTCCTATGTCATGATGGAAAGTATAACAGATTAGGTAGTATAGAGACTTACGAGATAGCAGAGAAATTGCAGTACTTATTTCAAGCATTAGACTTAGCAGAGAGTTTCGGATTAGGTTTACAGGAGATGTCAGACATTACTGGTCAGATGTTAGATAACCTTTCAGAAACAATATTCAGTCGATTCTAAGGAGAGATTATGACAGTAGTTAGTGGTTTACTTGGTAAAGCTCAAAACCTCCTTGGCGCAGCAATCACAAGAAAAACGAAAGTTTACGATGCCAGTAAGAATAAATTTTATGTAGCAGGAATGCTACTTGATGGTGTTGTTTCTGTTGAACTAAGCGTTGATTTAATCTCTCGTTCAGATGTTGGAGTGTCAAGAGATTATTACGCTTACTATGACACATTCGATAATTTAAAAGCAACAGTAACCGTTCTACCAACAGCACAATGCATTGACATGCTAAAGACTCTTGCAAAAGATCAACTATCTTTCAGAGGTTGGGTATCAATCACTGTTTACGATAATGGTGAGCTAGTTGGTCAGTTTAGAGGGCATTTAATGTCAGGCGCTGGAATCATGCAATCACAACAAGCTGATGATAGAGCTTTTGAATTTGGTTTATTAGAAGTTGGAACAAAGATTGTTTCAAACATTTTTTCAGAATCCTCTACAGGATAACAAATATAATATTAGGAGATTATATGACTATTAAGCAAAAGATCGTAAATATTGATGATCAACCATACATTATTAATGCCTTTGTTGGTGAAAAAGGATTTAAATTACTTGCACGTTTAAGCAAGTACGCAACACCTATTATTGGAGCATTATCTCAAGCTTCTGTATCTGAAGACTCAGAAGAAGATATTGATTTAACTCCAGTACTACAGAATTTATTTTTTGATGGAACAGATGATTTCACAGCATTAGTTTTTGATTTGATTCGTGATGTTGAGAAAGATGGTCAAAAGATTAATATCGATAAAGAATTCCAGATGCGATATGTACCAATGTTAATGCTGGTAGCTGAAGTAGTTAAGTTCAACTACAGCGATGTTTTTCAAAAACTCGGTTTGAATTTAGAGTAAGAGAAATCTCTGAAAATTCAACATCGAGGGTAAATCCGAAGTATGAAGAACAAATAAAAAATAATTTTTCCATGCCTTTGGAGTGGCTTCATATTCTTTCTTTTAAAGATATTGATAAACCTTCAACACTTCATGATCTCAAATACAAATATACAGTAGGCGATGTCTACGACATGCTGGAAGTTTTAGATATTGACAACATGTATGCCTCTGAAGAAGAAAGGGTAAGAAAGAATGCAACAAATAACTAAAATGTTTGCTACATTAGGCTTCAACATTGATACTTCAGGTTTGGTACAGTTTAAAGCTGCATTAAAAGAAGCTCGTGCTGATACAGCCTTATTAGCAAGAAATGCTCGCGTACTTACAGATTCTCTTAATCAAGTGAATAGGGCTTTAGTAAGAGTTAATGGTAATTTAAAGATCAAGAAGTCAGATAACAAATTATCTGCAACTTATGTTGATCTAAAAAATGCTGTTGAGAAAGTTGATAAAGCTTTCCTGAGTATTACAAAGAATCAAAAAACAACAACTCAAAGTCTAGGTAAGATTCATGGTAGTCTAGTTTATGGTGAGCAACGCTGGAAAGCTTATGGAGATCAAGTACAGCGAACTAAAGATTTACTAAAAGGCGCTAATGAAAAGATTAAAGAACTGAGAAATAATGCTTCTGTAAATGCTAAAGTAAATATTAGTCAAAAGACTTCTACAGTCACAGGAAGAAATCAAGGAAATGCTCCACGTCAAGGTGGAACAACAGTTATCCCTTTCAGTGGCTTTGGAGGTCGTAGAGGTGAATCTCCTTGGCTTGGTAGCATTGCTCCTTTCTTTAGGTCAATGGCTCCCGCTACAGCAATTGGCGGTGGTTTAGCTGCTGGTGGTTTTGCAGCAAAAGAAGTTATCACTCGTGGTCGTGACATGCAGAAGATGGAAAACATCATGACTGCTGCTACAGACTCTAATGCTGACTTTGTTAAGTCAATGGAGTATGTAAGAAAAGAATCTGATCGCTTAGGACAATCCACCAAAGAAATGGGCATGGGTTTTGCTAAGGTTCTCCAATCCGCTCAAGGTAAAATGTCATTAGAGAAGACACAGAAGCTATTTACTGGTCTTGGTGAATTAATGACAGTCTTTGGTAGTAATGCGGAAGATCAACAAGGTGTGTATCGTGCTTTAGGTCAAATGCTTTCCAAAGGTAAAGTAGAGGCTGAAGAAGTTGGTCAGATGGCAGAGCGTGGCTTATCACGAGAAATCTTCAGACAAGCTGCTGTAAGAACATATGGTATTAAAGATACTGACTACGATAAATTCCAGAAAGCTGGTAAGGTTAAAATACCTGAAATAGCTGATGAATTAGCTAAGATTACTTCAGATATGGCTCGTAAGAATGGAGCATTAGATAAGGCTCTAAATACATCTCTTGTATCTCAACAACGCCTAATGAACAACATCGATACACTATCTAAAAACATCTTACAAGGTGGTTTGGATACCGCATTAAAAGGATTATTTGAAGGTCTTAATAGTCTTGTTCTTGCATTAAATGATGTTGGCTCTGGGATTAAATTTGTAATTACAGGATGGAAGGAATTAAAGAAACTTCTTGACGAGGCTACAGATGGAAACGGAGCATTAGCAATCATCCTTGGTGTAGTAAGTTTACTTTTATTACGCAAAGGAAAGTTGATTGTCAGTCTTATTAAGAATGTAAAAAACTTAAGAGGTATATGGGTAGCATTTAGAGCATTCCTATCTGGTGGCTTAATGAGAGCCATTATTGCAATTGGTAAGAGATTCTTCTGGTGGATTACGATTCTAGGTATTCTTTGGAAGGTTGGTAAAGCTGTTAACCAAGGTATGCAAGGTCAAACAACATGGATTGATGTTTGGGGAGAAAAGATTAAAGGCTTAGGTCTTTGGTTTGATATCTTGGGATTGAAAATGAAATTAGCATTCTACAATGCTAAGAATATGGTTGCTAATCCTATTGATACTTTCATGAATAGAAACAATCCTTGGTCTAGTGGTGAATACTTTGGCGGTACTGGTGATGTTAGGAATACTAAGATTGTTAGACCTAACCTTATGTCTCCTGAACAAAGAAATCCTCCTCAACAATATCAGGCTCCTCCTTTACTAAGAAGACCAAATGCGATGCCTGAAAATGGTGGTGATCTAACTAAGAAAGCATTAGACAAAGTACTTTCTGCAACCAAACCAATAAATATTTATTTAGACAATAAGTTAACTGCAAGAGGTGAACTAGACTTCTTGGGTAACGCAACAGTTCTGGAGCTTGTAGGGTGATATATACAATTATTATCAAAGACAGAACACAAACTGTCACCAAAGTTCTATCATTCTCATCTGTTACTGAAGCATCTAAATCATTATCTGCAACAGTTTCCAACAATCCTGTTGAAAACGGAATGCAAATTTCAGATCACATTGTTGTTAACAATCCTAGCTTTGATCTTTCAGGAATTATTTCTGGATATGACATATTTAATGCTTCTAATGAGCTGAAGTGGGATGGAAATCAATTCAATTTTGCTTCTGCTCCAGCTTCTACTCAGAAGTTAATTATTGAAGATGAATTGGATAGCCTCATCTTAGATGGGATTGTATTTACTCTTCTAGTTACTGAACAGAATAGTTATGAATCAGATCCTCAGCTCAAGTATTCCAATCTTTCACTTTCAAAAGTAAAAGAATATAACAACTGTGTATTAGTTACTTATGGAACCAATGAACAAGCAGGGGTTGATAAAGTCACATTCTTCAGGATGTCAATACAACAACTTAACATTGCTTATGTTAGGAAAGACGTATTAACAGCAGAAGAAAGACAACCCATGTTGGTTAAAACTCCAAGATCAACTAATACTAATGCTGGTGGAGCGTCTTCTTCAAAATCATCTACAGGTGATGAGGATGGTTCAGGTTTAGGTATAAAACCTGAAGATAGCAAGACGATTGAGGATGGTAAGATTGGATTAGCAGATGATTCTAAAGCCAAGATTGATCTTCAACAAACCAAGTTAGATAACAAACGTCTTGAGTTTGAGAAACAAGCTTATGAGAATGCTGTAACCATTTCAAGCGAAAGTGGTCGTCAAACAAGGGTTGTTAATTATGGTTCTGGATACAGAGTGGAGATGAAGTGATGGCACAAGAAAAAGGTTATTTTGATCTAGACATTCTTCGCATCGTTCCACTCAATCTAAACTCATATACCACGACATTCAACCTAGACTTCCTTAGTGTTGTTATGAATGTTGGTTACAATGAGAGACTGGATAAAAGATGGATAAGTTTAACAACTACTAACGGAACTGTATTACTTGAAAGAACCTTCTTAGATGTTGGACGAAGAGTTGATTTAAATATCAACTCTCAACTCTTGGGTTTGAATTACTATGTAACTTTAGAGCTTATAGATAATTACCGAACAGAAGTTGACTTCTATAATTGGAAGTCTCAAATGTTCATTGCTTTTGTTGGGAACAGAACAGAAGTCAAGGATACGATTTACAAAACGTACAGAGAACAAGCTGTAGGTAATTAAGGAGAGTTTATGGCTATTACAGAAGGATATCAATTTGGTCGAGTTATTGAGATTGAAGTTAGAAACTTTAAGACTGGCGAAAAGATTGAGATCGGAAATGATTTAAAAATAGAATTTACATTCTATAAAACAATCGATGAATCAAATGAAGCTTCTGTAGGTCAGGTTAAAATCTACGGATTGACAGAGGAAACCAGAAGGTCTATTGGCGGGAGTGGTGGAGAGTTATATTTAAGAACTGGATATGTTAATGACATCATTAAGTTACTCTTCATCGCCTCTATCACACGAGTTGTTCCTGAATATTCAGGAAGTGAGATAGTTACTGTAATCGATGTTAGTGCAAACTTCATGGATTATGCCTTCTCTAAGACAACTATTGTTGATAGTGGTGTGACATCTATATTTCAAGCTGCTGTTGGTATAGCAGAAGATATGAATATGACTGTTGGTTTCCACTTAGTTAACGTACAAGAAGATGATGTCGAAGCGGTTACAGAATGGATTAGAACTAAAAAGATCAATCACCCCCAAAGAGGAAATATTAAATCTGTTTTAGAAAAGTTTTGTTATAACTACGGATTGACTCATCACATTGTTTTCAATGACGATGGAACAAGAACATTGATGTTCACTATTCCTGATAATAAGGTTCACATTGTTTCATCTTGGGCTAGATTAGGCTATGAGAAACTTGCTCAAGTCAATGATAAAAACTTACTCGAAGCTGAACAGTTTAATAAAATATTTGTTACTTCTGAAGATGAAGCAAATGAAACAGCAATTGTTTTAAACAAAGATACAGGATTAGTTGGAACTCCTAGACTAGAACAAAAACTAGTAAACGCTCCAGAGAAATGGAAGTTGAATGCCAACGAAGAAGCAACACAAGAGTCTCTTGCAACTGTGGCACAGAAAAAACAGAAGGCTGCTGAGAAAGCTGAGATAGCAAGACAAAAAGCAATTAGTAAAGGCAAGACACCTAAAGCTATAAAACCAAAAAATTACAAAATAAAAATTATTAGAAAATACATTTCTGTTGAAGCTTTGCTTAATCCTTCAGTCAAACCACAATCTCATGTAAAAATTGAATCTAAGATTGCTGAAGCAAATGGAGTCTATCGAGTTAGAACTGTTAAGTACAATGGAAATAACAGAGATGGCAAGCACACAATGGAGCTTAATTGTGAGGATAGCGGTGGTAAGTATGACAAGGTGGCTACACAAGAACAAGTTCAGGAATTTGAATCAAACCAAACAGTCTCTGGTAATTTAAATGATGATACTAATCTTGGTAGTGATAATACTGAAAACATGGTATCAGAAGAATAAGAGGAAGAGTAATGGCTCAAATAGAAACAATTATAAGAAATAGCTTATTCTATCATCTAAAGAATATGAACTTCTGCTGTCCAGCAATTGTTGTAAATGTACAAGAATTACAAGATGGTTTTATTGATGTACAACCCGTAGTTAATAAGCTTTATAATACGGGAGATGTTGATGAATATGATATCATCAAACGAGTTCCTGTTATTTACCCAAGTACAGGCAAGACAACAATATCTTGGCCCTTAGACCAAGGAGATGGTGTTCTACTTCAATTTACTGATAAGGATATTGAAGCCTACAAAAATGGCACAAAAGAGATGCATGATCCTCAAAGCTTTTCTATCTTAGACTTGGGAAATGCTATCGCTCATGTTGGATTCAATCCTTATCAAGAATCTCCTTTAAATCCAAACAACTACACAAATCAATTTGATAGTCAGTCACTAAACTTTGTACACAATAAGAAGACTCAGAATGAGATCAAGCTTTCTTTTAATGAAGATGGCTCAGTAAATTTGATATGTCCTGCTCAGACAACAATTAAAGCAGAGAGTGTAATTTTAGATACCCCTCTAGTTGACGCTGGTAACGCTATAGTAAAGACAAAAGGTGATGTGGTAGTAAGAGACATATCTTTCTATAAATTCGCTACAACGCACAATCATGGCGGTGTAATGAGTGGTAATAGCAACACTGCACCTCCAAACCCAATAGGATAAGATATGGATTTATTATTTAATCAAGTAACAGAAGATTTAGTACTTGATGGCGGAGACTTATTAATCTCAAATACAACTGTAACTGATCTTATTCAAATGCTTTACCTAAGATTAAAGACGTTTAAGCGCGAATGGTTTATGGATGTATTTTATGGGATTGATTATGTAAATGAAGTGTTTGGTGTTAATCGAACAAAGTCAGCAGTTGATGCCATCATGCAAACAGAGATAAAAAAAGAAGTTTTAGTTGATGACATCCTATTTTTTGATTCTCGTATTGAGAATTATAGTTACTCTTGTGAGTTCCAAGTTAAAAGTATTGAAGAAGAAGCTATTGTTAGATTCTTCATTTTAGTCACTGACCAAGGAATTGTCTTAACAACAGAAGATAATCTTATTCTAAAAACACAATTATAATTAGGAGATATAAAAAGAATGGGTGTTAGCTTTGATGAAAAGGGCTTGGTTGTTGATGGAATTGATCAGGTCAAACAAACAATGGTTGATAGAGCTAATATTGTTCTAGCTCCATATCTTAACTCAACACAGTTAAGAACAGATGATAGTAGTGTTTTAGGTAGAATATTTTCAATAACAAGTTTACCAGCAGTTCAGAACGCACAAGTATTACCGTCATGGATCAATGCTTTAGATTTTAATTCAGCAGAAGGTTTACAGTTAGATTTTCTTGGTTCAATCCATAGAAGTAGCAGAAGAGGAAGTAGTCAAGCTGTAGGAATGGGAATGCTTTATGGTGATATTGGAACGCTAGTTCCTGAGAATAGTAGAATATCAAGTGTTAGGACTGGTGATACCTATACAACAAATTCAGATGTAGCATTCACAACAACAGCAGTTAATGGTGTTGAGATTACTATTAATTCAATCGTTCCATTGTACACAATAACATATTCTATTAATGGTTATCTCAGTGAAAGCCCAAACATTACTGTTCAACTTGGTGTTAATGATACAACAATACTTCAAGTAGCTAACAGGATTGTTGATGCAGTTAATTCACAATCTTCGTACTTAACAGCTAGTCGAAATAATGATAATACAGTTAAGGTTGTAATTACAGACCAATACAGAACTGGTGATTTTACTTCTTCATCAGAATTATTACTGAATAGAAGCTATAAACCTGTAAACATTACTTCTGATTCCTATGCAAGCTCAGAAGCTTTAGAAAATACAATTACTTCAATTGGAACTTCTATTGCAGGATGGAGGGGTGTTACAAATCCATTTAAAGTTGATGCTTCTCAAGGCGTAGAAGATGATGAAGACTACCGATACCGTATGAAATTGAATAAAGGCGGTAATTCTGTAGGTTCGTACAACTCTTTATTATTTGCATTAAATCAGGTTAATGGTGTTACTTTCGCAAGTGTTCAGCAAAACACAACGAACAATACAACAGGTAGTGGTATTACAAATAATGGTGTTGCAGTAACTGTGCAAGGTGGTAATGAGGATGATATCGCATTAGCTTTATTTGATTACTTAGCTGCTGGAATTGAAACATCTGGAGATATTGTTAAAACTGTTACAGATATTAATGGTGGTCAACATATTAAAAGATTCTCTAGACCTCAACAAGCACCAATCCAAATTTCTATGTCGCTAACTGTTTATCCTGATTTTCCTATTGGTGGGCAAACACAGATTAAACAAGCTATTGTTGAATACTTTAATGAGCTTACTGTTGGTGAAGATATTTATTATTCTCGTTTGTACGAACCAATTAACAGCATTCGTGGATTTAGCGTCCGAAACTTAAAGATTAGCCGTGTTGGTCAACCTTTAGGAACAGAAGATATTATTATTAATCATAATGAATTAGCTACAATTAGTCATGAGAATATTCAAATCGGCGGGAGTTAATAATGATTACATCAATTGATTATCAAGCTGAGACTAAAGCATTAGTTACTTCTATTTTTAAAGATAGTCCAATATTCTTAGGACTTCTTGAGAGTATTGTAGCTGCTTATGAAGATCAACAGAATGATTTCATATGGTATGGAGAACATTTACTTGATATCGATTCTGCTGAAAATTCTCAACTAGATTTAATTGGGCGTATTGTTGGTCAAAGTCGAATTCTTGTTTCCTTTAATACAGAACCTTATTTTGGATTTGAAGGTGCTTATCAAGCTGAAACATTTGGTACAGCAATCGATCCTAATGTTGGTGGTTTATGGAATAGTTATGGTTACTATAATGCAGCAACCAGCAGACTATTAACAGACGAAGAATATAAGAGAATTATAAAAGCAAGAATAATTAAGAATAATACTAATTGCAAGACAAATGATCTTATTGAAGTAATCAATCTTTTAGCTGGAAATTCTTCTGCAACAGTAACGGTTCAAACTCACGGATTGATTCAGATTATTGTTGACGATCCTATTGGTATGGTTAGTTATTTCATAGATAAAATTGGTACGTTAGATGACATTCTTCCTATTGCTGTTGGTGTCAGAGTAGAAATGATAGAAGGAACAACATAAGGAATAATAATGACAATTTACACTAAACCAAATTACAACAACGGTGTTTGGGCAAATAACGGGAATATTATACAACCAACATCAGAGAAGATTGAACAAGGTCATGTTGTAGAAAAACCAAAATATGAACTTGTTAACTTTATTGAGAATAGACAAGATGTTGCTATTGCATACTTAATGCAGAATGGTGTTCCTGAATGGGATAACTCAACTGAATATCCAGTTAATGCCCACATAGCCTACTCTGGGAATGTTTATAAAGCACTTACACAGAATATCAACGAGCAACCAGATTTACCAGAGAGTTCTAGTTTTTGGGTTATTGCTTGGGCAAGTAATGCTTCAGTTATTGATCTAACTGAAGAAATAAACAAGATTAAAACTGAAGATGGATATCTCGATCTTTATGTGTCAAAAGCAACCCCTGAAGTTGACGGAAAGGTTTCAGGTAATGGTTATCTTGCTGCTGTTGGACTAACAGATACTGGGGATGATAACTTTGGTTTTTCATTTAAAGCTCATCAAAATGACGGATTATTCCATGATGGTGACAAATCAGTAATTTTAAATGATGGTCAGATAGTTGCTACGTTTGGCTCTGCTAATCCACCTTTAACAGAAAACAGTTCAGCAACAGCAACTACACAGTGGGTTCAGTCGTTGATATCTCAAGTAATGGATGAAATTCTTCCAATCGGAGCTATGATTTCCTACTCAGATCAAGTTGTTCCTTCAGACCGATTAATGTATGCACATGGACAAGCTGTTAGCCGAACTCTATATCCAATCCTATTCCAACGTATCGGAACTAGGTTTGGTGCTGGTGATGGTAGCACTACTTTCAATCTACCAGATAAACGTGGTTTGTTTGAGCGTGAATGGGATAATGGTAAAGGAATTGATTCTGGTCGTGAGCTTGGAACAATTCAAGAAGATACTGTAGAAAAGCACAAGCATATTCAACAACTAGGTGAAACATATGAAACTGCTGGGTTGTTTGGTAAATCAAGTAACAAAGGGTTCCAAGGCTCTAGTGGTGGTTTAGATAATGATAACTACCTTTGGTATACAAATGATGGAGAAGTTTATCAAGGTGCTGATCCTAATGAAGAAAACCCTAATGTAATGGGAGACGAGACACGTCCTAAAAATATAGCCTTTGTTACACTAATAAGAGTTAAATAAAATGGAAGCAAACACCTCAACAATTACCGCCATCGGTATTCTTAAATGGTTATTCCCTTCTTTAATTGGAAGTGCCTTAGCTGTTTGGTATAAAAGACATGATGTTGAATGGCAAAAGAAAGAATTAGCTGAGAAGATATTTTATAGTTTAGTTGGTATCGCCTGTATTGTTGTTGGTGTTGTTATTTCGATTGGTGTTGGAAATGCATTGATCGTAAAACTTCATGTTACAGAGTACTGGTACTGCTTTCTTATTTACTTACTTTTCGGACTATCATCATTAAAAATATTAGATGCTGTTGTAAAAAACACTGATGATATCATATCTTTAATTTTCACTGGTATTAAAGATATTATTAAAAACTTGATTTCCAAGTTTACCAATAAATAATATTAGGATTTATCATGACTATATATATTGCTTTGATTCAACTCTGTTTAATTATACAGACATTTATTGTTATTTGGTGTGAATGTACCCCTCTATTTGCAAACACGTTTAAGAGCGCTATCTTTAGAGCACTAACTGCTTTATCACTTATTGTTTTAGGTAGTAGTGCTCATTACTTGGAAAAAGCCCCAGAGCCTGTATTGTTATCAGCATTCTTTATTGTTGTTATCGCAACATTGCTTTTAGTTAAATATATTATTAAAGAATATAATTTAAGAGATGAAAGAATAAATAAAATATTAAAGCATTGTGAGGAACACAAGAATGAACATTAACTTTTCAAAAATAAGAAATACATTGTTTGGTGGATCATTAAAACAAACTCAAGTAGATGGCATAAACTCCATTTTAGCATCAATAAATAAACATGGAATAAGTAAGACACAATCAGCTTATGTTTTTGCTACTACTTATCATGAGACAGCAAGAACAATGCAACCTATAGAAGAGTATGGAAAGGGAAGTGGAAGACCATACGGAACTTGGTATAAAAATTCACGAGGTGAGTTGTATAGCTGGACAAATGGAAAGAAAGATAAAGCTTATCTTCATAAAGACTTTCCACATCTTTACTATGGAAGATCATATTTACAAATAACTTGGTACGATAATTATTTAAAAGCTGGAAAACTATTAAATTCAGACTTTTTAAGAAACCCAGATCAAGTAATGGATTTAAAATATGCTTCTGAAATATTGGTTGTTGGGATGATGGATGGATGGTTCACTGGTAAGAAATTGTCTGATTATATAAATTATACAAACAAAGATTATTATAACGCAAGAAAGATTATTAATGGTTTAGATAAAGCAACCTTAGTTTCTGACTATGCAAAACTATTTGAAGATGCATTATTTTAAGGTGGATTATGACAATCAATTGTAGTACAGATTTACCATTATTTAAAATTGGTGATAGCTTTAATATTCCAATGAGATTTTTTGATCAAACAAATAATGTAGGAATTCCAATCACCCCTGATATAACAATTGATTGTAAAATTGTAAATTCAGTAGGAACAGTTATTAGCTCTCCAATAATTTCACCTTATACAGATCAAGTTGCAGATTCTGGGTTCTTTCTTTTATCTGTTCCAAGTAGTCAAACTTCACTTTGGAAAATTGGAATAGCAACCTTAGATTTAAAAATTACCATCTCAGATGAGGTTAGACATTCACATAACTTTAGCTTTAGAGTGATTAAAGGAATTACGTGATGGAAGCAGTTATTAAAGTTTATTGGGATGTAAGTCCTTATGATATAAATCCTCAAATCCAAGAAGGTGAAAAAGTATTCATTATTCCTTTTGGAGCAATGATAACTAACCCTACAGCTCAAAGTGGAATACAGAGTGTAAACAATAAAACAGGCGAACACATTACTTTAAACTATTCAGATGTTGGTGCAGAACCAATTGGAAGTGTTAATGCCCTTAGAGTTGACATCGATGATCAGATTGGCAACTTAAACGACACAAAAGCTGATTTAAGTTATGTAAACAGTGTGGATTCTTCAATTACTGCACAAGTTAATTTAAAAGCCAATAAAACTTATGTGGATTCACAAGATCAAGCATTAGCAACTTCTATTGCCGACAAGTCTAATAAAGTTTACGTAGACCAGCAAGATTCTTTACTTCAAGACCAAATTGATTTAAAAGCAGATGCACAAGCTGTTAATCAAGCATTAACAACTAAAGCAGATTTAGTTAATGGTGTTATTCCTGCCAATCAATTGCCATCATTTGTTGATGATGTCATAGAATATCCAAATTTATCTTCTTTCCCCACAACTGGTGAATCAGGTAAGATTTACATTGCAATGGATGTAAATAAAACATATAGATGGTCTGGGTCAACTTATGTTGAGATTGGAGGCGGCGGAGTAGCACTAGGTGAAACTTCAGCTACAGCTTATCGTGGTGATAGAGGTAAGATAGCTTATGATCATTCTCAATCTCAGGGTAATCCACATAATACGATTACCACTCAGATTCCAGAAGGCACAAATTTATATTTCACAGAACCAAGAGTTAGATTAACTCCCTTAGCTGGATTCGTTCCTGTTACTGGTGGTTCAATTACAAATTCTGATACGGTATTACAAGCATTTGGTAAAACTCAAGACCAGATTAATAATATAAACCAATTCTCTGAGACAAAAGTTCAAAATACCTTATTGACAAACTTGTTAATTGGTAATGCTTTAGTTACAGCAACAGATAGTGTTCTATCAGCATTTGGTAAGCTACAAGGACAACTGAATAATCTAACAAGTAATTTTGCAACAACTGTTCGTAATACACTCCTTACAGGATTATCTATTCCATCTTCAGCAAGTGCAATTACTGCATCTGATACTGTTTTAACAGCAATGGGTAAACTACAAAAGTCTGTAACTGATGCTGCTACAGGAATTACTTGGGTACATCATAGTCAAGTTGGTACGTTTGTAACTCCTGCCAATTGGAATATGACTTATACTAATTTATATTTTGCTCGTTATGGTGGTATGTTATGGATGAAAGGTAAAGTTTTACCTACAGTAACCGTAGCAACTTCAGCAAACTTCTTCACCATAACAAATGACAATTATAAAATAAAAACAATTGGTGTTAACCAAATTAATAGTAAGATTTTAGCTTCTCAACAAGAACAAACTGCATTGATTTTTTGGGCTATCAGAGCTGGGGCGATTATTTCAGATGCAGCTACTGCTGCTGGAGTAAATGAAACTATAAGCTCAATGTCAAGTATGAACTCAGGTAACGTATTTACAATACATACAACAGGTATTGAAGAGTTAGCTATACCATAATAAATTATAATAATATTCGAGGAAAATATGTCTAGTATTAAAATTCAAAACCTTCCGACATTAAAGCCGATTGATGCAATGAAAATACCTACAGGTGGATTCGGAGATTACGCTGTAACAATAGGAGAAATTGCAGAACACTTTAAACTTAATGGTGATTTTGCTACTGATGAAGAGTTATATTCACACACTTCAAATAAAAATAATCCACATAATGTTACTAAGTATCAAGTTGGATTAGAGCACGCGGATAATACTTCTGATCTTAACAAGCCTGTCAGCACAGCACAACAACAAGCATTAGACCTTAAAGCAGACAAGGCAACAACTTACACGAAATCAGAAGTTGATTCTTTAGATGACCAACTTGAATCTTTAATTTCAGCATACGCAAATACAGGTAATAAGGCATATAAGACATTAGCTGAAGCTAATACTGATAAGGCAAATATCCCTGCAAACAGTTCGGTTTACATTACAAATGATCCTACCAGTGCCAATAATGGCTTATATCAATATGATGGTACGAGTTTTGTAAAATCTACTTTCGACCCTCTAACGCAGGCAAAAGCTTATTCTGATTCAAATAAAATATTTAAACCACAACCTATTTCAGAACCAACAGATTTTAATACAATTACTGGTTATGGAATGTATTACTTCTTTTCTGGAGCAACGTGGGATAGCAGCCCTAATAAACCACCGTTTAATAACCAATGGGCTTACATGTTAGTTATGCCTGTTTCTACTAGCGTTGTGGCCCAATATGTTTGGTCATTTAATTCTCAGAAAATTACATATCGTTTTCGAAATGCCTCAAATGTGTGGTCTGGTTGGTTAACATTTAGTGATGACACAGCATTAACAACACTAGTAAAAACTGCTGTTAATTTAGATATAGATTCTACTTTCGATGCAAGAACGGTTAATAGTATCAATCCTATTTTTGAGAGTTTATCAAAAAACTTTTTTGATAAAAATTCTCCTCTATTAATGAATAGACGAATAAATCAATTTGGTAATATAGAAGAACATACAAACAGTGTAACCACTTCTTTGATAAGCGTTGCAGGAATGTCTTCTATTGTAGTTAGTGGTCTTACTGCAAGTACACAAGCTTACAGAGCTTACAGATTTCTTGATAAGGATAAGAAGTGGCTTAGTAACGCTCCAATTGACCTAAATCAAACAGCTAAAGTTATTACTGTACCAACAAATGCTATGTGGTTTCAACTCACATTAAAAGATGGTATTGATACTTGGACTCTAAACTTAGATACAATTCAACTTGAAGTTGGAATAGTTTCTACAGCTTATACAGCTTATATTAGAGGAAAATTAAAAAGCATTTATGCAGCAGACTTTTATGTTGATCCAGCACAAGTTTATGCAATCGTTGAGCCTGTTTTTGAAAGTCTTTCTAAAAATATTTTTGATAAGAGTTCACCACTTTTATATAACTATAGAATTACTGCACAGGGTGTTCTTCAATATCATCTCAATAGTGTAACTACTCAACCAATTTATATTAGAGGTTTGAATTCACTTACTGTAAGTGGATTGACACCAAGTAGTGTTGCATATCGAGCATATCGTTTTTTAGACAAAGATAAAAATTGGATCAGTAATGCTCCTGTTTTACTTAACGCAACAGGTGTTACTGCTAGTACCATCCCAGCAAATGCTGTTTATTTCCAAATTTGTCTTAAAGATGGAATCGATACTTGGTCACTTAATTTAGACACTATTCAAATTGAAAGTGGCTCAGTAGCTACAACATATGAGGCTTATGTTAAAGGTGATTTAAAAGCTCTATTTGGAACAGATATAGCAAGCTCTGGTTCTGATGGTGGTTTGGTTTCTCGTGCTTTTGGTGCTAAATACTTATTCTTCGGTGATTCTATCACACAAACAAGTCGTGTAGATGATGGTATTTTTGATGAAACAACCACACCATTTCCAAACTGGCCTACGTATGCTAAAGAACAATTACAGATGTCTGCGTACCGAAACTATGCAAAATCTGGTGCTGCTTTTAGAGAATATGGTCAAACTAACCTTTGGCAAATGATGTCTCACCAAGTTAATACTGCAATTACGAATGCGGAGACACCTGACATTATTATCACAGCAATGGGTACTAATGATGGTTTAGTAAGTTTAGGTGATTATGAAACAGCAATGTCAAAAGCTACTCTCAATGATCTAGATAGAACTAAGACACTAGAAGCTGCACGCTGGGCATTTTGGACAATTAAGAAAAACTTTCCTAATGCAGTTTGTTTTTATGCGAACCCATTACAACGAGCAAGTGCTGACAGTACAGAATTATCCCCTTTGATTGATGGTCTTTCTAAAATGGCTCTTCGGTATGGATTTACTCTTATCGATCAACATCATGAATGTGGAATTATTCGTGATCTTGAAACAGGAAGTCAACATTTGTATTTAGCAGACGGTCTTCACCCAAACACAGCAGGACGTATCTTGCAAGCCAATTACATTGTTAGCAAACTAATTGGTCGAATGGCATATTAATAAGGAAAATAAATGGCAGATTTAAGAATTGTAGATGCACCAGAATTAAGTTCATCTCAGATACAAGATGCTTTAAAAGTACCAACTGGAGGTTACGGCAATTATGCTGTAACTTTCTTAACAATTCGTGATTGGTTGGTAAACTTTAAAGATGTCGCAACAAAACAAGATGTTTCTTTAAAAGCTGATCAAGCTACCACATATACTAAAATTGAAACAGACAGTCTTGTTTCACCTAAAGCAAATATTTCAGATGTTTATAAAAAAACGGAAACATATACTAAATCAGAGATAGATACAAAAGTTGGTACGGTTTCTGGTGGTTACTTCAAAGCCTTTGATACGTTAGCTAACCTACAAGCAGCAACAGGTATGACTACAGGTCAAGTTGCTAAAGTAATGAACGACCCAACAGCAACTAATAATGGTGATTATTACTATAATGGAACGGCTTGGGTAAAAGGTTATGACTCTTTGACAGATTCAAAGGCATATACAGACTCAAAAGTAACCATGATCAATCAAGACATACTGTTAAAGCAACCTTGGTTAGATCTTTCCAAAAAAGCTGACATTCTGTTAAGTTCGGCAGACTTTAAAACAGCAGCCTTATCAATATCAGCACTGTCTTTAACAGGCACTAATTCGAGCACAAACTATCGTGTTGCGACAGTAACTAAAAACCATAGTACATTAGGTTCACGTGTTCTTGTTCTAGATGACAGTGCAGTTGTTAGTAGCTATATTGCCGACTCAACAGTTATCAAGAAAGGGCAAGAGACCGTAGCCTTAACTGGAGCTACAGTGTCAGGATTTGCTACGATAAATTGGGATGCATTGCCAGATGGTTTTTCCGCTTCGCTTAGCTCATCATCTCGGCTTTATATCGATAAGTCAGCACGCAATTTATATAACGAAGTATCTCAAAATACTGCAAAAGTTGCTGAGCCATTTAAGACAAATAAGCCGATTTGGTTAGCTCCAACTTATGAGACAGCTTTCTCTATTGCAAGTGAAGCTGACAAAAAGCTTGCGTACGCAATTAAAGGGATTGAAGTAACAGGCACCCATGCTTACCCATATTTTGTAATATCTGTTTTTGCAAAAAACCATGTGAGCTATGGCAACCGCATCTTTGTTGCTAATAATGCTGGTCTGTCTGTAATGCAGTTTAATGAGCTTGGTGTTCAGAGAAAAGGGATTCAAACAGTTGACTTAATACCAGTTGGTGCAAGTGCACTTACTGCAAAAATGACAATTGATTGGGATTCATTAAGCGATGGCTTGCTACTTAACAATGCAAATAGTGCATTAAAGATCAACCCAACAGCTAAGAACTTAGCATTAGCTCGTGAAATTGCAGATGCAAATACATCTGCTATTGCTCAGATCTCTACGCAGTCAAGTTCAACTTTCTTAGCTACAAAACCGTATAGAATTGCAGTTGCAGGCTCATCAATCACTTGGGGTCAGGGTTATTTGGGTCAGCAAAGTTTTGTTGGTATCATTGAACAAAATTTTCGAACTAAATATGCAAGTACATTACATGCTAAAGATGTTGCTCAAACAGCAACTACCCTGACAGGTGAAAATTGGTATTTAGGTCAAGCTAAGCGTATTTCAGGTGTTAATAGTTTTACTGAATTCACACTAAGTGGTGATGAGCTATCAATCTCAATCGGTCGTGAGCGTGGTAATGCAGGCGCAGCAAATATTGAAGTGTATGTAGATGATGTTCTCTATGACACTTTCAGCACATTAAATACATTACCCTTTGGTACTCGTTCAAAATCATTCACAGGTAATGGTGCTGATCTCAAATTTGATCTAGAAGAATGCTTTACATATGGTCACGCTGTAACAGTAGATGGTGTCGCTAAGACGGGTAGTTTGAATGTGCAAGGTGCGGGTGGAACTATTCCCGCATCAGATGATTACATGGTTACTAGAAAGTACAACAGCACTTTAAACAAAGTGACTCATCAAATCTGGTTTAAAGTCGCACCAACTGGAAATATTAACATTAATTACAACTACGGTGAAAGCATTTCGCATATGCGTGGAACGCTTGGGAATGTTGCAGTTGGATTCACTTCAAATTTAGAAAGTGCATATGGGGATGGATCAGTATCATTTGATACGACATTGCCTGCTTCTGTATCAAGTGGCATTGGATTTAGACAATCAGATAGTCGTGCTGTAGTGACATACAAGTTTGACGATATTAAATCTCGCAAATTTAAGTTGCTTGTTAAAAGTTTAGCTACTGGTGCAACTGGATCAACTCCATATCTTGATTTGAATTTTGTCACTAACCGTATGCATCATATTATGAATGCTGGTATTGGCGGTTGGATGGCTGATTACTTTATTGATCATGCTATTAAGTTAAATACGATTAGTGAAGTCATTAACTTTAATCCTGACATTGTTTTGTTGGAGTCATGCACGAATGATGACTGGCAAACATTTGTAGCAAAAGCGACTATGACACGATCGGGTTTGACGAATGCTCAAATCCTTGCAGATAGCTCAAGTAATTACTTCACAACGATTACAGGCACTTCTGACAATAAGACGGTTACAGATACAAGGCTTCCAATCATTGCAATAACTGAAAGCACTATTCAGCTTGCATCAAGCATCACAGATACAGGTATTGCAGTAGGTGATGTTGTAACTATCGGTAATTATGGTGGCAAAGTAAGTCGTGTTGCTGTTCGCATGATTAAATCGTACAACAGTGCTACTAATACAATCACCCTAAATCGAACAATCTCTGCATCTGATTTCTATCAGTGCAATACGTTGTCAGATCTTGTTGGTGAACATGTAATTATTACAAATGCACCGACATGGGCATCTCAAGTCAAAACATTGTGTGACACTGTTTGGTCTGCTTTACCTGATTGTAAATTTGCAATCGGCACAAGTGGTATCCCAAATTACTATCATCGTCGTTTATTTGGCTACCGTGAGCTCGGTCAAAAGATCGCAAAAGATTACAACATCACTTTTGTTGATTTCTATAATGCGACTCGCTTGTATCAACACACACAAACCATGACAACTCATCAAACAATAACGAGCACTGGGGCAAGTTCTTATGCTGTCAGTGGCACGGCATATGTATTGGGAGACTGGATTGTTACAGTCGATGGTGTTGAACACAAGAAATGCCGTATTACTGGCGGTTTATCAATGCACTGGGCAAGTGGGATTACCGACCCAACATTAAGTAATGATTCAACCTTATTTAAGCCTTATCAGTTGGTTTTTGATGCCAATGTTCCAGCAAATGGCGCATCCATTGTAATTAAAAAGTCTTCTAAGCTTTGGTCAGCAGACTACTGTCATCCCAACAATCCAAATGGATTATTGGTGTTTGGTCAGGCTGCATCGAAGATATTAAAAGATGTTAATTAAAAATTAATATTTTCTATTCTAATCCCTGCCTTCGGGTGGGGATTTTTTACGTCTATTGTTTTTATTCATATTTCGATTTCACAATAAGCATAATTCAATATCGAAATAACAATTTTACGTTTATGAAAATTCAATATTTCACAATTGAAAAATGTCTAATAGGAATAGAATAGTTTTTAAATATTTCTTTTATAGGGGAATTGACAAACAAAAAACACAAGACTAAACTTCACACCTGTTGTTGGTTGTAGGGAAAACATAATGATTAAAATTTTAAATCCATCAGTAGTTAAGATTGTTGGTAGCATTGCGAGTGTTCTATTACGTCACTTAAAGTATTGGAAAGATTCATCAGGAAGAGAAGTTGTATATCGTACAAACACACAACTTGTAGAAGATTTAGAAGGGATGTTTTCAGCATCTCAGATTCAACGTGCTAAAAAGAAACTTATTGAAAATGGATTAATTGAAATCACTTATGGGAAAGGATACGACAGAACAACACATTATTCTTTAACTAAGAAAGCAATTGATTTATTAGATAGCTCTAAAAGCTCTTCAGAAGCTTCTGGTGACACGAAAGTAAATACAGGCACTACCGTACCAAGTAAACCTAAAAGTAAGGAACAGCATGGTAAAAAGATGCCTAAATCGAATGTTTCACAAGCCATGAAAGAAAGTTTTGATAAACAAGGTAAGGAACGTTCAAATGTTGTGAAGGGTGTTCCTGATGCACTTAAACACTTATTGAAGAACAAAGAAGAAGATATTCATGAAGAGGAAGATGAAGTAACACAACAAGATTATGATGAATGTGATATTGCTATGTTAAATTCATTGAATAATTCAAATAGTTTGAATATCCCTGTAGAGTATCATCAAGATGATTTGACAGAAAACAAGTTGACAAGTGGTCAATTATTAGGTAGTCTTAGTTCTGTATATAAATCAGGTGTGTCAGAAGCTAGAGAGAGAATCTATCAGATGTCACAATTACAAAATGGTTATTTGGAGGATTATTAATGAGAAATAGATCATTTTCTTCTTTTGAAGAAGCAAAAGAATTTGCAATTAATAACAGTATTATTGCAGGAATGTGTGAATACTTTATTTATCAAAATGATTATGGTGATTGGGAAGTTAAATTTTATTTTGATTGAGGATTAATAATGCAAGGTTTAAAGTTCGTTGTAGTTTCACGTAAAGCTAAATGTAGGGAATGCCAATCAGAACTTCCTGTTGGAACAAAGACAGCTATTATTGGTTCTCACACTAATCAATATAGATATTGTTTAAGTTGTTTTGCTTTTGATATTGAGCAACATTGTTATATTATAATTAATGATGGTGAATTGATTTTGGAGTAAGTTATGAAAGTTAATGATATTGTTTATTATGTTCCTTCCGATTCTAGACATGGTTCTGGAAAGTTAGTTGATGTTGTAAAAGTTGGAAGAAAATACTTCTATATTAGTGTTTCTTTTAATGAACTAAAGTGTATTGAAAATAGTCATAACGGTTATTGTTTGGGTAGTGTGGATGAATGGCCTTATGGTACAATTTACAAAACAGAACAGGACTATTTGGAATTTTTAGAGTGGAAAGATTTTGAAATTAATATGTCTTATAAATTAACAAGAGAGCAAAAGTTTAAAATCTTAAAAGTCGTAAAAGGTGAATTATGAAAAACAACATTGATGTATTATCATTGAAAGAAATGATGCAAAGCAAGAGAAGCACAGGAAGAACTAGACGTATGGTGTTTGAAGCAGCTCGTCTAGTATTTTTGGAAGGAAGAACAGTAGTTATTGTTGCTAAAACAAATCAGAGTGTTCGTGAGATTGAATTCATTGTTAAGAAATATTTTAATCATGATATCTCTACAAATATTATTGTTGACACAGTAGATGGGTACAGAGATACTATAAAAGTATTAAGCGATAAACCAGAAATACTGCACGATCACTTTTGTTTTGAACAAGAGTTACTTGAGCTTATGGAAAAGTATACGAGGTTTGACAACTAATATGAATAAAGGTATATTGAAGGCGAGGATTTCATTTGCATTAGATACAGCACAAGAAATGTATGATGAACTACACGATAAGTTTATGGAATTTAATGCATTTGAAGAGGAATTTCCACCAGAATGTAATTACATGCAAAATGTGAAATATATTATTGAACAGCTAGAATTAGCTTTAGGAGATATTAATGAGTGATTGGATTGATGTGAATGATAGATTGCCTGATGATAACGAATGTGTAATAGTTTATACACATAGATGGTTTGAATCTTGGTATAAGGAAGGAGTGTTCTTTGATACAGAAGGTGTTGATTCTTATAGCGGAGTGACGCATTGGATGCGCCCATCTAGCCCTCATATTAAATAGGCGAGTGTTATGAAAGAATACTACTATCAAGATGAATTATACATTATAGAGAAAATGGAGATATGGGAAGAGGATTGGTATTTTTTATGTCAATATACGGTTGAGAATGGAGAGATTAAGAAGGGTTATACTATTCATGCTAACACTGATATCAATTGTATTTATCAAGCAATGAATGTACATGATATGTACTTAAGAACTAAAGAGAGAGATAGTTAAGATTACTAACACTCTCTCTTACCCAAATAAACTATCGTTTATTCGTTACTAATCTAAAGATTAGATATTAAGGAATAATGTTCAATAAATCTCACATTATATACAACCCAAAGAAAAAGTGAAAAGAAAGGTAAAATATAGCATTTGTCAAGAGATAAGTCAACAGGAATTACAAATATATTACAAATATGGTTAATACAGATCAGTTTGTAAACAATAGTAATCTTCTGTTGACAATGATTTTATAATAGATTACATTCTTATTAGTAATTATAGGAGATATTATTTTGAATTTTATACCAGAAGAACATCTAGACCAAATCGAGACGATGCTAATTCATGGTGAAGAGCATGATGTTGTATTACTTGATCATGGAAGACATGCTCCAATTAACCTAGTAGTTTTTCAGTGTGTTGATATGGTAGAGTGCTTCGGTACTTGGGATGAAGAGTTCACCTACTATGCTGCTGAAATTGAAAGTTGGAATTGGGATGGCGATGTAGGTGATGATATTTATATTGAAGATGTTGTTGATAAGTTGTATAAAGTTGAGAAGACTCCAGTCGCAACTTATGAATGGAAAAGGGTGTAAAAATGACAACAAAATTTGCAATAACTGTATTTGATGGTAAGGCTATTGAATATGTAGTTGTACGTGAGACAGATGGTGAGGATGGAAAGAGACTAAACGATTGTTGGCTTATTATTGAGTTCTTATCTGATTTTACTGATATACCTCAATCATCTTTGGATTTAAATGAGTATAGTCCTTTTGTTGGATATGCTGTTGTGACTTACGATAATGGTTTTTGTTCTAAGGAGATTATCATGACATGGGAGCATTTTCAATGACGCAGGATTTAGAAAATCAAGCTGTAAAATCGTTTACTGAAGCTTTATTGGCTATTAATGGTGCTATGTTGAAGTCTGGTAGTAGTAAAGATGAACTTGTCATTATGCTTCCTAGAGAGGACTTTAATTGGTGGTTTAGTGTATTACAATATCCTAATTCTCCTGCTAATAAGTTCTTTAAATATGATTCAGATAATAAGACTGAATTCACATTAGCTGGAATTAAAGTTAGGAGTTTTGGTAAATGAGTTATGTATATGAAACTGTGATTGGTTTTTTAAAAGAGCAAGGGTATACTTTAGAAAAAGCAGATGATAGTGGTGAAATTTGGAAAAATAGTAAATTTGATTTTATTTGTGATTTTGGTTTTAATGCTTCATTTATTGATGATATTAACATTCATTCTTATGATTTTGAAGAAAGAAATTATACGTGGGATTGTTATGAAACTGAAGAATTTACTAAAGCACTCGATTTAAAATTACTGAATGGTGATTTAGAAACAGATGGTGAACAGCTTGATAAGAGGATTCAAAGAACTAAAGATGTTATGATTGAAAGTATTAACTCTCTATATGATGTTGAATTTGATTTAAATTACTATTCTGATTACATATTAAATGATGATTTGAAAGAAGCCAATAGGTATGTTCTTTTAGCTATTGATAAAGTTCGTAAATTTATGGTGGTTAAATGAAGATTTCAGAAATGGTTGCTGCATTAAATATGTTTCAAAGAGAAGTTGGTGATTTAGATGTAGAACTTCTTGAACAAACAAAGTATGGTTGTTTACCAAAAGAAAGTTATGTAATCAGTGTTTGTGAGATTGATGGTCGAAAATTTATTGATATTAGTGACTGTTGGGAGAAGTAAATGATTAAGCGAGATTGGGTTATGGAGCATTTTTATTATGATGTTAGAAAATTGGTAATATACAATGACGATTACACAGATGGTTTTACATTGCATAAAGGTGGTGTGTACACTGCTGACTCAATGTATAGGTTTGTTGATGACCATAAAGATAAAAGTTATCAAGAGCTTAAGCTTTGGACTGAGAAGACATTTCGTTCTTTAATTGATGAATCAACTTGGTTGATGTGTTATTTTGGAGAGTGTAAATGACCTTGGAAGAAGTTGAAGATAGAATTGACCATTTACATGATATGATTTTTGATTATAATGAGATACATCTTGTTAGAGAATATTGTTTTTTGACTAATCAAATAGCTAAGTATGAAGTGTATAATGAGAACGGTTGGGAGTATGAATTTGAAGATTATGAAGAATGAAATTAGTCACACAGTTTTTTAGTAAAGCAAAAGATGGTGGTAAAGAATCCCCTGTTGATGGTTATTTCTTATTTGAGATTAAGGGTCTTTGCTCTGTAGCTTTATTGAAGTTTAATAAAGGAACACGCGAACAATTCCATACACATGCATTTAATGCATTGACTTGGTTTATTAGTGGTAATCTTGTTGAAGAGAAAGTTAATGGTGATTTACACTTATATAGAAGATCAATTTTCCCTAAGATTACTTTAAGGTCAAATAATCACCGTGTAATTGCAGTAAAAGATAGCTGGTGTTTGACAATCCGTGGAAGTTGGGATAGTATGTGGACTGAATATGATAAGAAGACTGGGAAGACAACTTATCTAACACATGGTCGTAAGGAGGTTAAGATTGTATAATATTATTAAACTAACTGTAAAGAATAGATCAACAATCGAATCTGGGAGTGTTGTTGAGATTGAGGTAAATGAAGTAATAGAAGTTGATGGTATAAGCCCAGTTTTTGACTCATACGGAGAAGCAACTGGTGTTAAAATGCCTTACGGAAAATTCTACTTGCGTAAGTCAATCGCAAAAAAAGGTGTTATTCAAATGGTTCATACACCATTTCCATCAGGTTATAAAGGTGTTCCTTTGGTAGTTGTGAAGAATGAAGATGTTTCGCCGATTGAGCTTTTAGCTGGAGAAGAAATCGGAGAGTTGTGGATTTTTAATAAGTAATGAGGTAATCTATGTCTTGGTCTGAGTATTTAAGTGTTGTTTCAGAATTGTTTAGTAATTTTGATTTGGAAGGAAGTGTTTTTGAGAATCGTAAAGAACTAATTAAAAAACATTGGTCAAAAGGTAAATTAAGTCCTGAAGAGTGTTTTGATTTAGTTTTTGATGATTTAATTTGAGGTTGTGCTGATAATTATGTCATATGATTATAAGGTGAAGAAGAGTGGAAGTGAAATGAATGAAATATATGTGAAAGAAACAGTTAAGGAGATTCAAGGTTACGGATTTGCTGAAAATAAAGAACGAAACATTAAAAAAGAAACATGTGAAAGATTTGGTGTTAGAGCTGCTTTAAGTGAGAAAGATGGCAAGACGATTGAAGCTTATTACTTTCCTTCCTATAATAAATCTGGAGAGGTAGTTGGTTATACAAAACAAGATGTAACAAAATCAAAAGATGAAAAAGGTCATTGGTCTGCAATTGGTAATGTTGGTATTGGGAATAAGTTGTTTGGTCAAAATGTGGCAGAGACAATTACTCGTAAACACACAAACTTTACTGTCACAGAAGGTCAGTGGGATTGCCTATCAATTCATCAGGCTCAGTGTGAAAGTGTAAAAGGAACAAAATACGAGGGCCAAGAGCCTTTTGTTGTTTCTATTCCTCTGGGAACTAAGAATGCTGTAGAAAGCCTATTACATAACAAAGATTTTGTTGAAGGGTTTGACTCTATGACAGTATTCTTTGATAATGATGAAGCTACTCCTGCTGAGTTAAAGAAAGGAATTATGAAGGGCAAAGAGGCTCGTGAAGCTGTTGCTTCTGCTTTTATTGGTTCTGTTGAGTTGTGGTGTGTACAGCCTAAACATGGATTAAAAGATGCTTCTGATTACCTACAGAACAAAGGCGATACATTTAAAAGTTATAAGGAGGCTCAGCAAGCTCTCGCTAAATTAGTTCAATTTGATCGAAAGCCAATGGTGACTGAGAAGATTGCACATATTGAAGATATCGATTTTGAAGAAGTCATTACACCGATTGCTGAAGGTATTAAGATTACAAGCTTTCCAAAGTTAAATGAAATGTTATACACTTGGAGAACTGGAGAGCTTACCATTGTAACTTCTCGGTCTGGTGGCGGTAAAACAACTTGTATGACTAAAGTTGCTGAAGATGCTATTGATCAAGGAGAGCGATTAGGAGCTATTTATCTTGAGGAAAAGATTAAACAAACTCTTCAGCGATTTGTTGCGTCAGAGCTTAAGGTTTCTTATAAGAAATTCAAGAGAAATCCTTTGTCTGTAACTACTCGTGAGCAAGCGAAAACAGCTTATGATAAGTTAAGAGATAATAAACAACTTGTCTTTGTTGATCACTTTGGATCTTTGCCTATTTCTGAGTTAATGGCTAAAGTTCGGCATTTGTATTTTGTTGAAGGTTGTCGTTATATTCTCCTTGACCATTTATCTATGGTGATTTCTGGTAGTGATGTTGCGGATGAGCGAAAAGAAATTGATATTGTTATGACAGAGCTTGCAGCATTCTGTGCTGCAAATGATGTGGCAATTATGCTTGTTGTACATTTGAATCGACAAGGTTCGGCTATTCCTCCTCCACCAAAAGGTAAGGAAAATGAGCCATACTGGATTACTGTCACTAAAGAAAGTATGCGTGGTTCTGGAGCTTTAGAGCAGATTGCTTGGAATGTTTTAGCTATTGAGCAAGAAATATTACCAAACAGGAAGCGAGGTCGTGTGCGATGGGTTGTTCTTAAGAACCGTGAGGGTGGTGATTTAGGCGTTGCTGATACGTTTAACTTGAATGAAAACGATTGGTCTATTATTCATTATGACGATGATCAATTTGCTGGAAATACAGTTGATCCTGATCAAGAAGATATCGACTCGAAACCAGCTTTTTAACACAGAGGTCTTGACAGACCTCTTTTATTTTGTATAATACAATATTTACTGGAGGGGTTATGTCAAGAAAGGTTTTAGATATTGAAACAAATAACTTGCTATCAGAAATGCTAGATTTTCGAACATTACCATATAAATTAAAAGAAAGTGCTAAGCTTTGGTGTGTGGTTATTCGAGATGTAGACACAGATGAAGTTGATGTAGGTTGTTTAAGTGATTTAACAAAAGAATGGTTTAAAGATAAGTTAAAAGATACTACAGAGATTATTGCTCACAATGGTATTAAGTTCGATTTAATTGCTTTAAAATTATTTGGTGTTTTAGATTATGAGATTGGATATCTCAATAAACCAGATACAATATTTGGTAAAGAGGTTAAGATTACTGACACTCTAATCCTATCACGCTTATTAAACCCAGACCGAAGAGGTGGTCATAGCTTAAAAGCTTGGGGTGAGAGAAAAGGAGAGTATAAGGATGATTTTAGACAGCAAAGTATTGATGCTGGGTTAATTGAAAAGAATGCATTAAAAGGGAGGGAGTTCTCTGTCTACTCAGAAATTATGGTTGACTACTGTATTCAAGATACGAAAGTAACAGTAGAAATTTATAAAGATTTAAAGAAAGAGTATGATGCTTATTCTGGTTGGGTTCAGGCAGAAAAGATAGAAAATAAACTTGCTGATATTTCTATCCGAAGAGAGAGTTATGGTTTTTGGTTTGATAAAGATTTGGCAATTAAAAATCTAGATTTCTTGGTAAAAGAAATGGATAGATTGTCTAATATTGTAAATCCTTTGTTACCACCAAAAAAGTTAAATAAAACTAACTTAAAGAAATTTACACCTCCTGCTTCTCAATTTAAGAAATCAGATGGTTCACTTAGTGCTCATATGAAGAACTTTATGGAGAAGAATAATATTGAGTACCTTGGAGATCGGAAGTGTGTTTACGAAGGTGAAGTTTTGGATTTACCTTTAACACAACCACTTAAACTCCAAGAACCAGCAACTATTGATGATCTTGATCTCGTTAAAGAGTACCTGATTGCTCTTGGTTGGGTTCCTACTGAATGGAAGCTTAGAGACTTAACAAAGGATAGTAAGAAACAAACTATCTCTTATGTGAAGCGAATAGAGGCTTTAAATCGATGGTTGGATCAAACTTTTGATGAAGGTCGTTACAAGAAGCTTAGGTTGAGAGAGCTTGGTAAAGGAACTGATAAGGAAAAGATCAAGCGTGAACTGTCAGCAGCTTTAAAGAAAGATAAACCTGTAAGAGTACCAACATCTCCATCTGTTCGAGTGGGTGTTGAGAAAGAACTTTGTAAAAACTTACAGAAGTTGGGTGATAAGGTAGCATTCGCAAAAGACTTTGTTTTGTATTTAACCTACAAACATCGTAAGAGTAGTATTGCTGGCGGTGATATTGAAGATATTGATTTTGATGAAGAGGCTCCAAACACTGGATATTTATCTATCTATCGGGAAGAAGATGGTCGTATACCAACAGCAGCAATTGAGATTGGTGCTTCAACAAACCGATACAAACATATTGGTGTGTGTAACGTTCCTAGAGCATCATCTGTATTTGGTGAAGAAGCTAGGTCGATGTTTGGTTGTGGTAAGGATATGCGTCAACTTGGTTTTGACTTTTCATCATTAGAAGCTTGTATTCAAGGGCACTATATTTTACCTTTTGATGGCGCAGAATTAGCAAAACAATTGTTGGCGAAGAAGCCAAATGATATTCATAGTATTAATGCTAAGAAGCTTGGCATTGACCGAGATTTTGCTAAAGCTATCTCATATATGCTTATGTATGGTGGTAGTGCCAAACGAGCTATGGCGATGTTAGGTTGCACGTTAGAAGAAGCTAAAGTTATTGTGGATGCATACTGGGATGCTGTACCAGCACTTAAGAAGTTAAGAGATGCTGTTAAAGAAATCTGGAAGAGACGTGGAGGGTCATTTGTTGTTGGAGTTGATGGTCGTTTAATTAGAACTCGCTCTGAACACTCTTTACTTAACGCATTATTCCAATCTGGTGGTGTTATTTGTGCTAAATACACAACAGTATTCTTATATGAAGAAATGGAGTCAAAAGGCTATCGCTGCAATCCTTTTGAAGATTCAGAGATTGATATGAGTAGTATGATTGAGTATCATGATGAAGCTCAGTTAGCTGTAGCTAAAAACTTAATTGAGTTTGAGGTATTTGATACAGAAGAGCAACTTAATGACTTTAAGGAGGATTGGAATGGAGGTAAACTAGGAGGTGAAGTTAAATTGCAGAATGGTAAATTAGCTATTGCTTTACCAAACGTTGTTTCTGAAGCTGTTGAAAACTCAATCAATCGTGCTGTTGAGACAGTTGGTTTGAAAGTTCCTTTGGGAATGGAATGGGTTGTTGGAATGAATTGGTTCCAATGTCACTAATTAGGAGAATGATATGTATGTTTTACTTTTAACAGCATTTTTGAATACGTACCAACCTTCTGGTATAAATGACTATGTTGTTGCTCCGATCACTTATGACGAGCAAAATTTATTTACAAAAGATGAGTGTGATAAGACTTTAGAGCTGGTTATGTATTACACTAAAAAAGAATGGTCAGGATTAACATCATTAAACAACATTAAGCAGATAAGTCTTGAGTGTGTTGGTGTTACTTCATCTATTAAAGATTTAAAGAAAGGAGATTAATATGCCTTGTGATTTGGATAATTTAAAAGCTGGAGATACTGTTTTAGTCAGTGAAGATGTGGGAGAACATCCTGTCAACTATTCAGCTCCATATACCTTAGAGGTATATAACTATAGGGGGAAAACTGGAAAAGTTACTAAGGTTTTTAAAAATAGTGTTGATCTTAGACCTGTCCAAGTTTTATTTGAGGATTGTAATTATTACTGGTTTAATCCAGAAGATTTAACTGTTGTTGTTGAAAAGGAGGTTAATACTTATATTCCTTCTGCTGTTGTATCAGATGGTGGTAGTTCAGAGTATTATCAAAAAATTATTCCAAAACATATGTTAGATCGATGGAATGAGACTGGTAAAATCGAGGCTAAGGATGTAATGAGATTATTTTTGAATAATGATTTTAATATGTCGAATGTTTTTAAGGCGCATTGTCGTGTTATCGATCTTCGAAATGGGCGTGGTAAGTTAGGAGCAGATGAGAAGTACGATTTAAAGAAAGCAGTTTTCTTTTCCGAAGATGAATTGCAGAACTATCTGGGTAGAATTTCTGATTAACATAATAAAACATTAAAGTCAACAATTCCAGTTGACAAATGTTTAAATAAGTGTAATAATGTTATCCTAATCTGATAAATACTTCAGATAATAAGACTAAGAGTGAAGTAGTCTATAAACTAAGCTCTTCATAGGTTATTTTCGGTATGACCATAACAATTTCGAAATGACTGATAGGAAAGACTATCATTTTTCATTAAGCGCATAGCGCGTTATTTTAATAATAAAACACAGTCATAGAGACTGAAAACAGGAGAATAATATGTCTTTTGATGCATACAGCGTAGGCACTAACTCAAATAATGAATCTAAGAAACCAACAGTAGATTTTGATGCACTTAACAACTATGTCATTGAGACAGCAGCTTGTCAAGAGCCTGAAACATTAACTGGTGTTATTTCTGTGATTGTTGATCTTGGTTCTCAAAAACAACCAGATGCAGAATACGATTTGCAAGGAGAGGATGTTGGTAAGACTGCTGCTGAATTGACAGAGAAATATGCTCAAGAAATTGAGGATGGTAAAATCACTAAGTTTGATAAGTCTTACGATTCAGTTTCAAAAAATTGGGTACTTCGTAAGTTTGTTCCACAAAAAGATCGTCAATCTATTGCATATGCTGTGGATTTTCCAGATATCCAACTGGATAAAGGACAATTCTTTGGAGATGATTCTGGTGAAACTCGACCATTACGTTTATGGTCTGGTGGTCAGTATTGGAATAAGTTCCAAAAGAAAATGCAAATCCAAAACTTAACACCTTTAAAAATCACTAAAGATGATAAAGTTGGTTGGACTATGAAAAGCACTTCATTGCCTTATAAAATGGCAGTAGCTTCTAAAGTCAGAAAGCAAGGTGAGGCGTTCTTACCTCAAGATGTCGATCTTTTACTTGGTAAAACAATGCAATTTAAAGTTCAAATCTTTAATGAGCAAGGTAAAGATGGAAAACAATACTACAAAGAGAAACTTTCTTTTGTAGGTGGTTTAGGGCGTGGACAGAAAGAGATTGAGTTAGATAAAACCTATCTGATTCAGTTTAACAAAGAGAACGATCCAGAGGCTTTAAAAGAGCTTCGTAAACACATTATCAACACAATTGAGAATGCTACAAACTTCGAAGGAAGTGCAATCCAAGCACAACTTTTAGAAGCTCGTCCTCACACATTTAAAAAGAATGATACAGTATCTACTCCAGCTTCTAACACTGTAGTTAGTAACGAAGACTTAGATGATGACCTTCCTTTTTGATCAAACATAACTAGCCAAAGTATCCCACGATACTAGGTTGTAAGCGCTCTATCATTCGTGGTAGGGCGTTTTTATTTTTATAAGGAGAAGTTATGGCAGTTGATGAAAATGGAAATTGGATTCCTTTCACAAAGAAAGATAACAAGTCACCTAAGAAAGAAGAGAAAGATGTTTCTCATCGTAGATTTAATGTGACTCTACAGCCTGTCCAATTGTATGAAGCTTTTAAGAAGAGCGTACATAATGGAGAGATTGATGGTGAAAGATTAATGACATTATTCAGAGTTATGGCAGATGCTATGAATAGAGAAAATCCAGAATATAACGTTCATATGTGGACACATATTAAATCAAGAACTGAGAAATGGTTTGTTGAGCAAAGGAAGAGGGTTAAATAATGAGTGTAAATTATAGTGCTGTTGTATTGATTGGTGTAGATTACGATAACCTTACTTATGAAGAGCTGACTGACGCGGCTAAGGAAATGGTTAGAGAGGATGTCCGAGAAGCTTCAAAATCTATGTACGAAATCAATGAATATCTAACTATTATTAACCAAGACGAAGTTGAGAAAGAGTGGGAGGCAGCAGCCGAAGAATTATTTAATGATAATAAGCTTGAAATTTGCCACGAGTGGTTTGGTTTTAATGGTGTAATAGGGAACTATTTTTCTGGTCTGATTGATTATGTTGGTATTGAGGTTATTCTTGATCAAAATAGAAATTATGAAAAAGAAGTTGACCAAGTAATGAAATATGTAAAATTAAAACCAGACCTTCATCACGGTGTTTTAGTATCATAAGGAGGTTTTATGTATACAGAAAAAGGAATGAAGTCTTATTTTGACAGTTTTCCAAACAAGCAAAATACAAATAGATTATACGAGTTTGATATTTTACAAGGTAATGTTGTGGATGTTGATTATATAATTAACCACTTACATGATTTGTCTTATAGTGAATTAATCGATGTTCAGGAAATCATTTTAATATTACTGGAGAAAAAAGAATGCAGATAAAAACAATTAAGATGCTTGACCCAGCACATTTACCAATCAGAACAAATATACTTTACCCTTTTATTGTTTATACGTTGGTTGATTACTGGAGTTTACCTATTTGGGTGTTCGCTGTTTACATGACTTTATGGTCTATTGTTGCGATATACGGAACATTAACAAACGTATCTAGAGAGAAAGTAAGTTTAAAATAATAGGAGTGAATTTTGTCTTTTGAATTTTATGAAGATGTAAAACAGACAAGAAAGAAACTAACAGATTCTGACTATTACATGAGCAAGCATAAGCGTAAAAGAAATACAGAACACTGGAAAGAGTTTGATATCTCATTTATAAAAGACGATGATGTTGTAGCTCTTATTGACGGAGATTTTGTTGTTTTTAAAGCAGCTTCTAATGAAATGAAACGTTATATCCAAGTTGAGATCGATGGAGTAATTAAGAAGTTTGGCGGTTATAGAGAGTTAAAGAAATACTTAAAGGAAATTGATCGTGAAGACGAATATAGTTATTTTTATGATAAGTGTATTCGCGGACAATATAATAATCCTAGAGCTTTAATAAATGCAAAATCAACAATTAAGAAAAAGATTAAAAATATTGCTGATGAAGTTGGAGCTACGGTGGTTATTGTTTTTATGGGAAGTGATGGGAATCATCGTGACAGCTTACCACTCCCAAAACTACAGTCAGATTCTATTTCTTGCTTTAAATACAAAGGACAGCGTGGATCAGAATGGGTTCCAGAAACTCTTGATAATTTAAAAGAGTGGACTCGCACAAGTTATTACAGTCATTGGTCAGTAGGGCGTGAAACTGATGATGATATTACAATTACTTTCCATAGAATGACAGATAAAGGAATTAAAGCAGTGCTTTGTGCTGTCGATAAAGATTACAATCAGGAACACTGTGGAGGTCTTTACATCATTGGGCATCATGATAAACCTACCATGTTTCAAGACACGGAAGAGAACAGATTGGGTTGGTTGGGATTGGATAGAACTAAGAAGCCTCCTAAGATGAAAGGTCATGGAGATATGTTCTTAGCTTACCAGATGATCACAGAAGATGATGCTGATAATTATTCAGCTAAGAAATTTCTAAAGCAATATGGAACTTTAGGAGACTTTGGAGATGTCGCCGCTTTGAAGTTGTTGAGTAAAGCGAAAACAAGAACTGAACTTTGGCAGATTGTTTATGATCATTTTTGCAAATACTTACCTGAAGAGCTAGACTATGAAGATTGTTTTGGAGAAGTGAGGTATTATTGCACACCTATTTACTTTGTTAATCTTTATTATAAGTGTGCAAAGATGATGGAACATACAAGTTATGTTGCTGATATCAGAGAATTGTTTGATGAACTAGGAGTTATCTATGATAAATAGTAGATTGATACCCTTACTTCCAATTAAGCCACCTATTTTAGAATATGTTGATGGTGTTTTAACAAAAGACAGTTTAGAAATTTTAGAGAAGGATGTTAATTGGTTTACTAACTATGCCCAACAATATCTTTTAAAATTAAAAACTTTGTCTTACGAAGAAGGCATTCAACTTGGATATGAGACTGATTGGAACAAGTTTCACTTAAAAAATGAGAGTGGGGTGAGATATGAAGAGTAGTTCTTGGATGCCATCCAGCGAGTCTTGTAAATCTTGTGGTTGGAATGTCGTATCTTGTTTGGTTAATTGGGATACTGAGAAGTTCCTTGAATCAAAGTTCTCTGATTGGTGGTGCTATTGTAGTAATAAAGCTTGTGAAAACCATAAAGGAGAAGAATTGTTTCAGAATGAATTAGATTGGATAGATTATGGCAATTGATTTGGGAAAAGAATTCAAAAGGATGGCAGAAGAGTTTGAAATTTCTGATAAAGAGGCATTAAAATCAGTAAGAACGATGATTCGAAGTGCATGGGGAGATTCAATATTTAAACAAGAATTCTTAAACAGACGAATGATTATTGTTGAAAATACCAACCCAAGGAGTATGAAGAGATTTCCAAAAGTTAAGCGATACAAGTGTGAGATTTGTGGGGAGTACTTTGGAAGTAATGACGTAGAGCTTGATCATCTTGAGTCAGAGAATACTTTGAAGGAGTATTCAGACATTGAAGATATATTTAAGGCTATTGTTTTAACATCACCTTACAAGCTGCAAATTGTCTGTAAAGATAAAAGGAAAAAAGGTATTACAACATACTTCGGATGTCATGGGATTAAGACATACTCAGAGCGTTATGGTTGCTCTTTTGAAGAGGCTAGAATACAAAAAGAATACATTTTAATAATCAAGGATAAGCTTTTGGTTGTTGACAAATTAAAAGAATTTGGCGTAGAATCTATACCTAAGACTATTAAGGCTAGGAATGAATTATTGAAAAAATTAATGTTGGAGAGTGTTAATGAGTAAAGTTGTTGTTAGTCGAGAACAAATGGATGAGTTGTTGGAATCTGCTGTAGATGCTTTAAACTTAATGGGTAATGTTCATGCAGACGCTTATGATGAATATTATAGATTACAAAATATTTTAGATAAATTAAATGTGGAGAATTTAGATGACTAATGAAAAATCATTATTTGAATTAATTGAAGAGAATGCAGAAAAAACTTTTGATGAAGTTATTGCTAAACCAGATGCACGCAAACAGTTTATTGCTCAAGTAAAAAAACTAGCAGAACAAAAACGTAATATTCAGCGTTCTGGTGAGTTGCTAAAAGATGATATTGATGCTACAGCAGAAGCATTTAAAATCTCAAAAGGTGATCTTGGTAAGCTTGTTGATGCTCAATTAACAGGAAAGGTTGAAGGTAATATTGAGAAGCTAGAGCAGCTTATTGATAAATATCAAATCCTGATTGGTGAGGAAAGTATTGATGAGTGAGCAACCAGAAGTTGCAGTAGAAACTCATGATGAATTAAGTTCGGAAATTGTCATCGATTATGATGACATTCTTCCAACTCAAGAAGAGTTAATGAAGTTTGCTATTGTATTTAAAAACAAAGATCAGTTGGTTAAAGTTTTAGGAAAAGAAGATACTGAAGCTAGAATTAAAGAATACGATGAGTTGTGCTTGGCACATGACATTGATGGAGATTCTTTATTAAGTGCTTTGTTTATTTCTAGGCTTTTCTATTTGTCTAATGTTGAAGTTGAGATTGTGGAATGAGTAAGTTTAAAGAAAATGTAACTTCTATGATTCTACCTTCTGATTTACCTAGTTATGTTGAAAATCTTTGTGTTGGTGTGGCTGAGTTTTATTACAACCTTGGGCATAAGCAAGGTTATGAAAAAGGCTATGAAGATGGATCGACAGATGTTTATGCAGAAGGTGATGAATGAAAGTTTATGTACATGTGCGATTGGATTGTTATAAAACAATTGAACTTGATCATCTTTCACCTGAAACTACATATGACGAAATTCGAGATATTGCTTGGAATGAAGCGTATGCTGCTTTTGATGGTTCGATACAAGATATTGAATTAGAAATTGTTGAGGAGGATGAATGAAAGATTGGCAAAAGAAAGCTTTAGATTATCGTAAGCAAGGATTATCCTCTCGAAAGATTTGTGATAAGTTATGTTGGAATAGAACTCAAAAATCAACAGTTAATGATTTTTTTACACGATATGATCGTGAGCAACAAGCTGTTCAGCAATTGCTTGATGAGAGTGCTGAGAAGAAGTTGAAAATCCTTTACTTTGATATTGAGACATCTCCAGAAGAGGGTTATGTTTGGGGTAGATGGAAACAAAATCTATCGGAGGAGATGATTAAGCGTCACTCACATCTTCTATCTGTAGCATATGCTTATAATGATGGTCCTGTTGTTGGTTACAAAATTTCTCCAGAAGAAATTGCACAAGAAGACGATTTAACATTGGTTGTTAATCTTGCTAAAGCAATTAATGAATCTGACCTACTTGTATCTTTCAACGGAATTAAATTTGATATTAAATACTTGCGTACCAGAATGTTATTCTGGGGATTACCACCATTAAAACCTATCAAGCATCTTGATTTGTACTCTCAAGCAAAAACATTATTTAGATTCCCTTCTAATTCAATGCAGAATATCTGTAAGTACTTAGGATTCTCTATTCTTAAGCAAGACACAGGTGGTTTTGGTTTATGGAAAAGATGTATGATGATTGAGAATTATCAGCAGTCTATTAATGCTTTAGATCAGATGTGTGAGTATAATCGTGGAGATATTGAGGTTACTCGTGAGCTTCACAAGAAGATTATGTCTTGGACAACAGGTATTAATATAGGAACGTTGCTTAATCAGAAATACAACACAGATCATCTACGTTGTACTAAGTGTGGAAGTGATGATGTCCGCAAAGAAACGGGATTTGACTATACGGCACAAAATGGATTTGAATTATATCGTTGCAATAGTTGTGACGGCGTTAGCCGCATTAACAGCAAAGGTGACAAATTACTAGGAGTTTCACGGTGAGCATTGAGATTAAAGAAGTTGTATCTGTCGCACACATACATGCAGATGTTATCTCGTTAAAGAATATTAATGCAGCAAGATTGCGGGAATTACATATCGAGCATCCAGATGTTTCTCTTGTTGAGGGGGTTAATACTGTTGGATGGTATCCTAGGGGATATGGTAGTGCTAATTTTACTGTATGGAGTGAAGATTTTGGGTATGTGAAAGTAAGTATTGAGCCTCAAAATTCCCAGCAACAATCTGACATGGGAAAGGTTGTTGCAACACTACAAAAAGTTTTTAATTGATTTAAAAACAACCAAACAGTAATAAAATGGTGTTAATGATTGAAATACTTGTTGACACCAAAAATATTTATATGTAATATACAAAACATAAAGCGCTGTTAGCTCAGATGGATAGAGCATTCGCCTTCTAAGCGAATGGTAGCTGGTTCGAATCCAGTACAGCGCGCCAACTATGGGTGATACCTTGTGGACTGAGGTGTATATTCTAGATAACATATGGGTTCGAATCCCTCTATCACCCCCAAATTCGGATATTAGTTTAGCGGTAAAACAGCAATCCCTAAAATTGTCTTCCTCAGTTCGAATCTGAGATATCTGACCAAATATTATTTTAAAGGAATTATTATGAAACATTAGATTTGTCGCAACTGTATTGATAAAACTTCTATGCGAAGTATATATGGAATCTTAAATAAAGAAGGAAAGGTAATGAGATTTACATTCTCAAAATCTTTAGCTAAATTTCTGTGTGCGTATGATAAGACATACACATATAGAAAATTTAAATTTAAGGTTGGAGATATTGCTACAGAGGATTCAACTGATTGTGTTTTTGCAATTGTTTCTTATACTGGAGCTGTATTGCGAATGGCAACAACATATGAAAGAGCAAAGGTTTTAACAGACAATAATTATCGTTTCGTATTTGAAGCCAAGATAAAGTTAAAGTAAATGGACTGTAGCTCATGTGGTAAGAGCAGATGGCTCATAACTGTCAGGTCGATCGGTTCGAGTCCGACCAGTCCAACCAAATATTAAATAGTAAGGAGATTTAGTAAGAATGTCAAATGAGAAAGAATCGGTTAATAAATATAATAAGAAAGAGCACTATCAAAAAATTGTCAACAAGTCCTTAGAATCAGCAATCCTTTTAAATAAAATCATTCGTGGTAAGTCTGTTGAAGATTATTCTGATGAAGAGATGTCAGAAGCTATTCGTGTTCAGGCTGACATTGTATCTTACGAAGAGATTAAGGAGTGGTGTGATAACTTTGGGTATGATGTAACTGAGGAGCTGGATGCCTGTTGTGATGTACTATATACTGTTCCATATCTTCACTACTTGATTGACGAGGCGCGTAAACGTGAAAACGTTATGGTTAATCATAAACGAATCGCTCTTGTAACGACAATGGCTAACCTTGTATTATCAAACTTAATGTTAGGTAGTGATGGTACATATAACTTAATTGAAGAAGCTGTAGATCGAGTTATTGAAAATAATATGGCTAAGGTAACTACAAGTAAGGCTGAATTTAAGAAATGGAAAGCCCCTGCTAATGAGCATCTGACTAAATCTATTGTTGTGGTTGATGATGTGACATATTATATGTTGAAAAATGAACATGGAAAAGTTCGTAAACGTGAAGGATTCCCAACTGTTGAACTGGGAGATTTATTGGAGAAACATTTGAATGTCAAAGACTAAAAGTAAGGCTGAAGGACAGTACGATAGTAAAAAGAAAGATTCTATTGAAAGATATAATCATTTGCATCAAGCTGTTGGTGTATTTGTTTCAGAGAGTGATCTTAAGAATCCAGTATATCAGAATGTTCTAAAGGCTGGTATTGTTTCAGGGGAAATATCGGAAAACCCAACAATTGAAGAAATTCTTTTTAAGGTATGGGGTATTAATACACCTCTTGGATTTGATAGTGAGAAACTAACACATAAGACACGATTTAATAGTGTCCATACAGGTATTCGTTACAGTGGCTATGAGCGTTGTGATGATGAGTGGTATAAAAATAGAATGTGTTCTGACGAGATGAAAAATCGTATTGAGAGTTGGAACGCTCGTAAATATCATGAAAGGTGGTAATTGATTATGGAATTATTTTTTGTGTTATTATACTTTTTATTAGGGATTATTATTACCCTTCTAATTCATTTTAATATTGAGGCGATTCTTGATGATAAAGAGGATTTAGAGCAATACAAAGAAAATAATTTTTTCTTTATTGGCTTTCTTTTGCTGATTAGTCCTATTGCCTTGGCATGTATGTTGGTTGTAAATGTAATCGATTTTATTAAAAATTCATTTGGTGGTAAAAAGTGATAGTTGATAAGGAAGGAAATACAAAACTATATATAACATCGGAGTACGATGGATATGAAACACGATACCCAAGATTGTTAGAATTGTCTGATAGACAATTAGAGAAACAAATGTGGTTTGCTTCAGAAACTAAAGTTTATGAAGAGGATCGCTTAGAGATGTTGTACAAGCTCACCCCAACACAACAACGGGTGGTGAAAGCAATCCTACCTATGTTTAGGAAGTATGAAGATAATGTTGCTGAATTTTGGGTGAAAGTTTTTGCAGAGTATTTTAAAGCACCAGAATGTAAAGAGGGTGCTTTAGTTATTGGTATGATGGAAAGAGCGGTACATGAGCGTTTTTATGATAAAGTCAATAAGGTTTATGGAACAGATACGGATGAACATTATCTTTCTTACCTACAAGACCCAATATTCAAAGAACGTGCTAAGTGGTTGGGTAAAACACTTAAAGGGAAGGATAAACATGAAGTGTGTTTGGTTTATGGATTGGTAGAAGGTGTGTCGCTATTCTCTATGTTTGCTTTATTACGAAGCTTTCAGGCAAATGGATATAATCTGATTTCCACGACTGTTAAAGGAACTAAGCAATCTGCAATTGATGAGCTACTTCATAGTGAATATCTAGCAACCGCATTTAATTATTACTATGCGGAGCGCGGTATTACATTAGAAGAAGATGAAGAATACTACAATAAACTACTCGATCAAACATATAATGTTGTAGAAAATGAGAAGTACATACTTACACAGTTAATTGGAGAAGAAGGTAGTTTCAATGGTGTGAAGATTGAAGAATATTTTACTTTGATTGAAAAATTAGCAGATGATTATTTTGTTAGATTAAATTGTAAGAAATTACCATTTAATGTTGAGAAAAGTGAGTTACACTCTTGGTTTGTCACACAGTCGATTGCTTATGCTGAACCTGATTTTTTTGGTAAAGGTAAGAATAAAGAGTATGAGATGGCGTGGACAGCAGATAGTTTTAAAGGGGTATGGTTGTAATGGGTTTGGATTTTCGAGCGCTTAAAGATGAATTAAAGAGTAAGGACGAGATTCCTCAGTGGTACTCAACAAATGCACTTCAGTTTTTTATGGACAAATATTCTTATCAGGGAGAAACAGTTAAAAGTCGAGAGAAGACTATTGCTAAATACCTAGCTAAATACGCTCCAAGTGTTTATCCTGATTGGTGGGAAGAGGATGTATACACAAAAGGTAAGACTTACGAAGAAGTATTCTTCAGTGTTGCATGGGATGGGTATGCTGTTCACTCAACACCACTTAAAGCTAATGCAGGACTACCTTTCCGTGGGCTAACAGTGTCGTGTTGTGGTCAATACATGGGTAATAGTGTTGCATCAAAAGCATTTATTCGTGGTGAGTTGGAGGTTTTGATTAAGAACTCTCATGGGTGCTCTATGCCTGTTTCTGATTGGTTAGCTGAAGGCACTGTCTATGATAAAGATGGAAACATCAGTGAAGGAATTATCCCTGTGATTGATGATATGCAAAAAAGTACTTTTGATATCAATCAAGGCATACGTAGAGGTCAAACGCAATTTGCAGTAAACATTGCTCATGGTGATTTTTGGAAAGTTGCTGATAAACTTTTTGCTGAAAGTGATTCTCTCAACATCTCTTGGTTGATTGATGATGAATTCATCGGTCGATTGGTTAACGGAGATGAAGATGCTGTTTCTCGTTTTGGTCGGGTAGTGCAGATTCGTATGCAAACAGGTAAAGGATATTTTACCAAGATTGACACAATGAACAGAAATAAAGCTCAAGTTTTTAAAGATTTAAATTTAAAAGTACATGCTAGTAACCTTTGCAATGAGGTAAACTTACCATCAAGTCAAGAGTATTCTTTTACTTGTGTTATTGTCAATGCTAACCTAGCTCTATATGATGAATTCCCAGAACACTTGTTTCACATTTTGCACATTATGCAAGATTGTAATGTGAGTGGATATATTGAGGAATTGGAAAAGAAAACAGGAGAAAATAAAATCTTCTTATCTAAAGTGTTGAAGTTTACAAAAGACTTTAGGGCTGTAGGTACGGGGGTTTGTGGTTTGCACTCTCTATTCATGAAGCGAAGAATCGTATTTGGTTCATTCGAGTCTATGGTTTTAAACGAAGAAGTATTTAAACGAATGCGACACGACTTAGATGAATGTAATAGTTGGTTGGCTACAGTGATGGGAGAACCTGAAAAGCTTGTTGGTTATGGTAAACGAACTGCTACAGTAATGATGATGCCACCAACAAAATCTTCTGCTGAATTAGCTAAAGAATCTCCTACTGAAAGTATTAATCCAGAGACAGCTTTGATACGAGTTAAAGAAACTGTTGGTGGAGATATATTTAGAATCAACACGGAATTATTAAAAGTGTTGAAAGAGTTAGGTGAGTACACTGCCGAAAATATTAAGTTTATTGCTGAGAATAAAGGCAGTGTTCAGAAGTGTAATTTTATGCCACAACATTTAAAGGATGTATTGAGAAACGCTTTTGAGCTTGACATGAAGGCACACTTAGAATTATGTTCTCAACGTCAACCATATATTGATCAACAACAATCTATTAATTTATATTTTAGTGGTAATGATAGTCCAGATTATATTGCTGATTGTCACAAACAAGCTTTATTGGATGATATGACTAATGGGTTGTATTATTGTTATTCAAGTCGTGGTGGCGACTATGAACGTTTTGGGTGTTCTAATTGTGAATAAGGAGGTAAGATGATTTCAATTTATGGTAAGCAAGGTTGTGGTGCTTGTGAACAAGCTAAACAGTTGTGTAATATGAAAGGTATTGAACATGAGTATTTGATGCTTGGTGTGGATTACCAACTAAAAACAATTGTTGAGATTGGCGGAGGCAAGCATAAAACTTTCCCAATGATCACTAAAGATGGTGAGTATGTTGGCGGATTGCAAGACCTAAAAAATATTTTAAAATAATTAACAAAACCCTATTGACATTGTCGGTAGGGTTTTTTATTATATGTGTATTGTAGATATTTAGGAAAAGTACAGCCCTGACATGTGGCGCTTCAATGCGAACGTCTATACTCCTTGGCAAGCGCTAGAAATGGATGATGAGGACTTTCAGTTCTAGTGTCAATAGTAGCTTGTTGTGTACTTTAAATAACATGTAAGAGGTAGGGTAATAAAAAACAAGTTCCCTTGCTTGTCCTCGAAACAAGGAATATATTTTCTGGAGAAATAAATGTTTGGTGATTTTAATTTGGGTTATTTAGTTGGTAGTGATTTTAATACAGTAATGATGAACTCTCGAAGTCATCCTGATCTTAACAATATGAATAAGAAACTGGAGGGTTTTAATGTGGTTGCTGTAAACCAAATGGGAGCTTTATTTCTATTTAAGATTAATACTCCTGATAGAGAGGTAGAGTGTTATTCTTATGGAAATGATTTTAAAACAAAACGGGATGTTGTTGATGTATTTTCATTAATTCAAAACACATGTATTGCTTGGTGTGAGGTTTAGTTTAAATGAAGAAGTTGGATATTGGTAGCTTTAAATCTGATTACGAATATGAGAAAGCAAAACGTAAAGTAAAGAAGGATGCTTTAAATTCTCGTAATTTGAGAAATAAGGGTAGTTTGTGGGGTTCTGGTAGTAGTGTAGCAGAAGATACTGAGATGATGTACTATGAGTCATTCAAGAGCAAATAGGAGCATGTTATGAACAATTCAAGATGGTTGGAGATTGTTGACACTGTACACGACAGTTTATTAGATTCAGTATATCCTTGCGATAATGAGGAGCCTATTTCAAAGGAGGAATTTGATATGGTAATTTCTGTTCTTCTTAATAATGTACCGTTTGGAGGTAAAGATGTTAATTAAAGTAAATGAAGATACAATAATCAATTCAAAAGACATCCAGAGAATCACAAGAGATGCAATGGGTGATTGGTATGTTGTGTTATACGATAGTGATATGCATTATGTTGATACTACTTATTCTAGTATTGAGCGAGTCATTAAAGATATTAATGGAGAATTATAATGCCTTGGTATAAAGTTGTAGTTGAATATACAACAACTGAAGAGATACTTATTGAGGCAGAAGATTGGGCTGAAGCGAATATGCGAGCTGACCAAGTTGCAAACCTTAGTAACTATGAATCTTATACAATAATGGATATTTATGGAGTTCAAGATGAGTGACACATTTAATCACTGTTTAGACGCCTACGAGGACCTGTGGTCACACGATGGTTATGAGAGATATCGAGAGAGCACACCACGTTTTATTCGTAATAATTGTTATGATGATATATATGAATATCGAAGAAAAGATCAATATATCATTCATAAATTTGAATCTTTATACATGCAAACTGAAAAAGCATATTGCTTTAAGTTGAAGGAAGATTTATACTGGATTCCTAAGAAACTTTGTAAAAGCATTACAATTATAGATGGTAAGAAAAGACCATGTAGAGCTAAGGTGTGGAGTAAGTCTGTATTAAGAGTAAGTGAGAATAAATCTTTTGAAAGAATATCTAGTTGGAGTTAATCTATGAAATATTTTAAAGTATGGTCTGAATATGACATTGGTGATGAAGATAATCCGTATAATGCTTATTTTAAAGCAAAAGATATCAAGCAAGTGCATCGCCATTTGGAAAACTATTGCTGTGCAAATGATATGGATTATCATGAGGAGTTGGAAGATGGAATGTTCGAAATTCAAGAAATTGAATTTGATTCTGTATTTATTAACTTGGATAAGGAAATTTCAGATCATCCAGAAGAGGAAGAGGCGACTCAGTGGATGCGTGATGCAATGGATTGTGTACCATATACATAACTTAAATGAGGTTTTACAATGAAAATGAAGTTTACAGCACCTACAGCAGATGATATCAAAGAAGATTGTGAGAAATTAAACAACTTGTTTGAGATTTTAAATAATGAAATGTCTGATGTGGATATTGCACCAATCAATGAGTTGTTTTATGCTAGTTTATCTGCTGCTAGACTTGAAGCTAAAAGACAAGGTTTTGGTATTGATGCTTTAGAGTCTTATTACAAACTTAAGATGTGGTTTGAAATGATTGAAAATATGGAAAATGGAATCGGAGGAAATTATGAGTCAAAAATTATACCTTGTTGAACGCTTGGTTGTTGAGTATCAATATATTGCTGCTGATTCTGAAGAAGAGGCTATTCAGGATGCTCTTGATTGTGGTGAGTGGGATAGAGAAGTTATTGGTGATTATGATGAATTATTTCATGGTGTGCGTACTGAGTTTAAAGGAGAAGCTTAATGAATATTGACTTAATGAACGCAATAGCAAGAGCTGTTGATGATGGTAATGGTGTAAAACGTGAAGAGCAAGAAGACTTTATTCGCAATGGTTTTGTTGTAGAGAATAAGGAAGAAGAAACAATCACTATTAGCTTAGAGCGATACAATGAGTTATTGGATCATGAGGCTTGGGTGTCTGCTTTAGAAGCTGCTGGTGTAGATAATTGGACTGGTTATGATGAAGCTTGTGATATCTTAAGGGAATACAATGGTGAAGAATCGTGAAATTATTTGAAGTATCAGGAAGTGTTACTAATGGGTTCACTTATGAGATAACTGCTGAAACAGAAGAGGATGCACAACGGATTGCTTATGATTTAGCTCATGCTGAGTTTTCAACTGTTGATAGCTTTGATGTAGATGAAATTAATTTACTTGAGGATGATGATGAATAAAATCAATCCTGAATATTGTACTGTTGAAGAAGTTAAAGAGTTACTGAAATTTATTTCTGACAATAAAGGCTTTAATTATAATCCGATGGTATTGGGAAATGCTGTAAGTATTCTTTGTGCTGATGAAGTGAGAAATGCTAAATATGTTACATATCCTCCTTATGGTTGTTTCTGTACAATTAGGCAGGTAATTGATTTATATAATGATGCATTGGAGAATAAAGAGTGAGAGAACGTACATATATTGATTTTGATGAATACAAAGCTGTCTATAAAGATGCTCAGTTTATCTTTTGTGATCATTTAAATAAACAACTAGGTATCAATGTTAAACCTAGTGATTTTGATGATCATTGGTATAAGATGGATAATGTTATTTCTTATGGTTTTACATTTGAAAAGGAAGAAGAAGATGAGTAAGCTAGTAAAAACAAAAGGAAATCCCTTAGATTATTACCTATTAGACGATGTGGATATTGAAGAGTTTTGGTTGTTATATAATAAAAATGGTTGTATTGCTAAAGTCGGTTTTTATCAATTGGATGGGTTGTATGTAATGCAAGCTATTTTAGTTGAAAACACCCAATGTTATATTAAGCAAACTAGTTCTTATCCTCATGGAGAGGAGAGTAGGTTGAGTTTTGCTTTTAATGCTGCATTGTTTTTTCAAAAAGAATATCCAGAACTTTACAATAGAGCTTATCCAAAAGACGATGAGGAAGATTAGAATGACTGATTTAATAAAAGTCTTAGATGGTGGAGATTTTCGTTATCGTTGGGAAGGTTGGTGTATTACTTTAGAAGATTATGAAAACATCAACTATAAGAATTATGAAAATGAACTTCTTAATTTATTTGAACACCATTCATTTAAATTTGATGAAACGAAACATGAATATTGGGAGATTGAATGAAAGGAATGATTGTAATTTATGGAGCGTTTCGTTTAGATCATCCTTTTTCTATTGGTTTGATTGAAGAAGTTACAGAAAAGTCTGTAAAATTTCACAGGATTCTAAATCATAGAAAGATAGATGAAACTGATGAACTTCAGGTGATTCGTAAAACAAGTGTTCTTGGTTTATCTACAATGGATGATATTGATGCTTTGAGAGTCATTCAAGCTGAATATAGTGAATTATATTGGGAATTGAATCTATGGAAGCAAGAAATTTTGAAAGATATAAATAGTAATTATAAGGGCTTTAGTGAGGATAAAAAGTGAGTGAAGCAAAAGATAGAGTTATTGAAGAATTAAATGAATTAACAAATAAGATTGATAAGTTGAGAATCTTATTAGATGGAGATAGACCTGATTTTATTACCCCAATACAATTCCTACTTCTTGAGGATCAGTTTGAGTATATGGAAGGTTATCAAGAAGTATTAAAGCAACGACTTGAATTATGGGGTGAAATGTGAGTTTAACAAAAGAATTTATCCCAATTGAATCTTTAAATGGTTCATATGGGATAAATCAAAACGGAGAAGTTAGGAAATTAATCATTAGTCAGGGTTCAAATGGTAAAATAGTTAAAGCGTATGTTGAAACCAATGGGTATAAAAGAATTGGGTTATCAATTGGAGGTAAACGTAAATTATACTATGTACATAGACTACTAGCGGAAGTTTTTATTGATAATCCAGAAGGTAAGAAGTGTGTGAATCATATAGATGGTAATAAGTTGAATAACTCTCTAGATAATTTAGAATGGGTTACTTATTCGGAAAATACACAACATGCTGTAAATACTGGCTTACATCAAATTGGTGAAAGTTGTTATAATTATAAACACGGTAAATATTCAAGACACAAAGGAGAAAAAGATGTTTGATTTTAATAAAGTACAAGTGATTGGTGTAACTACCCCAACTGTTGATTATATTCCAGATAGTGAAGGGATTTTAAGTTATGCTGCACGTGTATCTAATCCAAGTAATCAAACAAGTTTTGATACAGCAGGGAAATTATTAGCTTATTGCGTAAAACATAAACACTATTCAGTTTTTGAAACGGTAAATATTGTCATGGAGATTGAAACACCACGTGATATTGCTCGTCAAATCTTACGTCACCGTTCATTCTCTTTCCAAGAGTTTAGTCAACGTTATGCACAATCAACAAACTTCATTACTCGTGAGTGTCGTTTGCAAGATGAAAAGAATCGTCAGAACAGTTTAGATTCATTTGATGAAGATTTAAATCATGTGTGGAGTGTGATGCAAAAGGAAGTTTTAGATGTTGTTACTAAAAATTATCAGCATGCTTTAGACTGTGGTGTTGCTAAAGAAGTTGCTCGTACAATTTTACCTGAAGGTTTAACAATGAGTCGGATGTATATGAATGGTACGGTTCGTTCATGGTTGCATTTCATTAACGTTCGAGACGATGAGGGTGTTGCTCAGAAGGAGGTAGTTGATGTTGCTCGTAAGGCTAAGAAAGAAATTTTAAAACACTTCCCATTTTTAGAAGAAGTTATTGGAGTTGTTTAAATGAACATATACTTAGTAAGTCAAGATGAAAATAACGGTTATGATACTTACGATAGCTTTGTATGCTACGCTGAATCAGAAGAAGACGCTCGTGTGATGTCTCCTAGTCCACATTATATTTGGAAGAATTCTAGTTGGAATTTTCTTTACTCAGACGGGTCTTATGAGCAGTGCAATTCATCTGCATGGTGTCATCCTAATCTTGTTGAAGTAGAATTGATTGGAATAACAAGTGAGGATGTTGAGTCAGGAGTAGTTCTAGCTTCATTTAATGCTGGGTGATAAATAATATTTGACAACTAAATCTCAATCAATTACTATAAGGACATGAGTTAATACTTGTGTTCTTTTTTTATTGGAGATTTAAAATGAGTCATAGGTATATAGATTTATCAGATGATGAACAAGGTCTTGAAAAAATTGTTAATTTTTTGAAAGATTATGGAATTAATTCAGAGTATGTTAATTTTCATAAAGACTATGATTATTCAAGAACAATTCAATTTGAAGTTGATAGTCAGATTTATCAAATACTTTGGTTTAAAAATGAATCAAGTCTGAAAATTGGAACTTCTAGTCGTTCTGGATTTCTACCATTTAAGTACATGTACTTTGATAATACATTCCCTATTGTTGGTGGGAATAAAAGTATTGGTTTTGCACATAGAAAAATAGAAAATGATCTATGGCGAACATTTGATTATGGAAATTTTCACATACCGTTGGAGAATTAAAATGAGTTACGTTTCAATTAACAATTTTGAATATGATGAAAGTCTTGTTGACGAAGAAGAACTTAAAGACTTTTATAGTTTATTTGAATTAGCAGAATTAGGGCTAAAGTACCACGATAAAATATTTAAATTTATTGATACTAACTATAGTCCATACACAATAATTAGCTGGCGCGGTAGTTATAATATTCCTGCAATCTTGGCTGATGAAGAAGAGATTTCAGGACTTGAACTTCATAATATGATTTATGAAAAACTAGATGAAGTTCATGAGGGTTATAAGGGTGGTGAATACGAATACGAAGATGGTGATATTTTTTATGTCACTCTTTGTCCGTCTTTATCATCACAACACGCTGTAGATGGTTACCATGTTGATGGTAATATTGTTTGGTTAAATACAAATATTAATCCGTTTTGAGGTAGGCTATGAAAATTTTTATTGTAGTGGAATATAAGGATGTTGAATGTTATACAAGCTATGGTGATGAAAAATATATTACTGAAACTGAAATTATTTCAGCCTATGGAACATTACGAGAAGCTAAATGTGAAGCTCAATGGTTAAATAGTAAAAATGTCCATGAAGATGTTATATACGATGTTGAACAAACGGAGTTGAATTAATGAATAGTCAAGCTATTACAATGAATGTGTCTTTTAATGGTGATTTGATTATAGTAGATGATAAAACGTATATTTCACATGCTGTTGAATATGCACCCGATTGTGATGAGCCATATAGCGTTTGGAGAGTTTTTATTAACGACAAGTTATTTGATTCTTTAAATTGTTTTGATTATGACTTGCAGGGAGTCATTGAAATTGCATTATTAGAAGGAGGTTGCGATGGTTAGATTCATAATTAATTTAACTTTATTTGTTATGTACCTATTATTAGCTTCCATATTTTATATGAATAGTTTTCCTTGGTGGACACATTTAATTTTAGGATTTGGGGTGTCTGGTATTGTAGTTTATACTAACATTTCGTTGGATATTATAGGGAATTAGGAGGTTTTTAGAATGTTAATTTTTAGTATGTGTTTGGCATTTTTAGTGTTTGGTACAATTGCAAATGTTCTTTGTAATTTCTTTGATGGTCTTGCAGAGAGCAGAAAGGAAGAACCGCTTTGGTTTTGGTTTATTGTAGCTATGGCAGCTATTGGTTGGGTTATTGTTGTTCCTGCTTCATTTCTAGTCTTATTAATTTATTTATTAAAGTTGTTGACAGATTGGATTTCACAATATATTCTTAAGAAGATTAAGAATCGAAAGGATAAAAAATGTGATTAATATAGAAGCTATTAAAGAGGTTGTTCTTCCGAGCAGGAACATTATTCCTATGCCTGTTATTAGGGATGAGTATGGATTTTATTCAAACAAGACTTGGTCGAAGTTCCTAGATTGTTTTGGAGATAGTGAGCTAATTCCTAATGACGTCTGGTATGAAGCCTTAAATGGTGAAGGAATTCAAACAGCAGTAATTATGTTTGAAGACGATGCAGATGAAGAGTTAACTGTTGAATTCTACGAGACAGAAAATTGGGTATGGGCTTTAAGTCAATGGAATCCAAAACCCCCAACAAAGGATTATTTCCTTGTGAGTATTCATGATACAGATTATGGCCCTTGTGCTGTATTTGTTAAGTATGTAGATTAATTTTAATTATTGGAGAGTTATATGTTAAAAAGATTATTTGTTTTAGGTTTAGTTGGTTTGTCAGTAACTGGTTGTACAAAAGTTATGGACTCTGAAGTTGGTATTCGTGAGACATTTACTGGTGAAATCGAAGAAAAAGTATTAACTCAAGGATTGCACCAAACAGTGGTTGGTGATGTTATTAAAGTGTCTAAGCGTAACCTTGTTTTAAATGTGAATAGCAATCCTATTGTTCAAGAAAAGATTGCTATGCAGGACTTTCAAATGAAAGTAAACTATGGTATTGTTCCAGACAATGCGGCAATTGCTTACAAAACTGAGAAAGCTCAAAATATGACAACAAGTGATGGTGATGTTTACTTGTTAGGGCACTATGTTGGATATGTTGCTAAGTCATCTGTTAATGATGTTGTATCTCGATATAAGGCTTTAGAGGTGAATGATAACCGAACAAAGATTGAGTCAGAGATTAAGGATGCTATTAATAAGAAACTTGAGCAACAAGGTAAGAGTAAGTTTGTTCGTGTAAATGAGATTAACATTCTTAATATCACACCACCAGCTCAGATTACAGCTTCATCTGCTGCTATTCTGAAGAGTGAGCAAGACCTTAAGACACGAAAGAATGAATTAGAGGTTGCTAAGGTTGAGCAAGAGAAGATGAAAGTATTAGCACAGCAAGCTGACGCTCAGTATGTAAACCTATTAAACGCTCAAGCCCGTGTAACAGAAGCAGAGGCTCTTAAGATTGCTGCATCTCGTGGTGGAGTTTCAACAATTATTGTTCCACATAACTTCCAAAGTTTAGGGAATACAAATCACTAATGCTGTGTAACAGGGTGTCAAAGACACCCTCTAGAGGAACACTATGAAATATACTCTTAATAAGTTTAAAGATAAGACGATTGATTTAGTTTCGTCTAGATCAACAATTAACCTTGGGTTTGTGGCTTTTATCATGGCGATAACAGGGATAACAAAAGATATCGTTTTATTTTGTTTTCTAATGTTTATTTTGATTATTTGGAATATTGTAGAAGATCAGTATGAAGTGTTTGAAGATGCTGACTCAAAAGGAGATAAGTAATGTTTAGTTGGTTGTTTGTTGTTATTCTAATGCTACCTATCTTGGCTTTTGTTATCCTGATGGTTGCAAATAAAGAGGAAAAAACAGAACCTACCCCTTATTCAATTGGTGATAAATTGCGAGGTATGTTGAATAAAGAATATCTCCGAGATCAGCACATAGAGGATTATAATTTTATTGTGTCTGTTTTTGGGCTACCATATAATAACTACCACGTAGAGGTTAATAATAATCACAAAAGACATAGGGATGATGATGAATGGGATTACTATATTACATACAAACAGTGTGAATATGGAAATATATACCTTCCAGACAAATTCCCTCGTAACTTACTTAAAACAAAAGTTACGCATGATGGTCGCTATCGCTGCAAGGATTCTGAAAAATATATGCAGGAATTTCATAATTTGGTATTGACATTAAAATCACATGGAGATATTATTGAGTCATGTAGGAAGTACAACATATCAATCGATATAAACAGACTACTCGAAAGTAATACTTAATTTTAAAACACTCGGAGAAACAAAATGTCATTTTTTAAATTATTCCAAATTGGTAAGAACGTTGTAGAAGAGAAGATTGAGAAAGTTGTTGATAGTGCAGTAGATATTAAACGTGAAGGCGGTGCTTTGATTAAACAGTTGGAAGGGCAATCTAAAGAACTAAAGTCACGTGCTACTAAAGCACAACAAGCAATCCAAGAAAATAAATCTAAGGTTGAGGCCAACAACTATGTAATTGAGAAGGCAACAGAGCTTGCTCGAAAACAAGTGTCTTTAGGTCAAGATGATGAGGCTCTTAAATCTCTAGCGAAAGTTGATCGTCTTGAGAAGATCAATGAGACACTAAACAACTCTAACGCTCAATTACAGCCTATTGTTGATAAGATTATTAATAACGTATCTTCAATGGAAGAAGAGATTCAAGCATTAAAGGACGAGATTGATAAGCTTGATTTGGAAGAAAAGAATTACAAACTAATGCTTGAGTTGAAAGGTGGTGATGGAACAATTAATGCCTTTAGCATTGAAGATTTACGTGCTCGTGTGACTAAAGCTAAATGCAAATTAGAAGCTAAAGAAATTATCGATGAGAAGCTTGGTAATGATGTAGATTTCGTTGAGAAAGAAACAGCTAAGTTAAGTGTTCGTGATCGTCTTGAAGCTTTAAAAGCTGAACAAACTAAGTAATATGTGTGGAAGAGAGCTTTTACTCTCTTCCTTTTTTATACTGAAAATTTGGAGTTTATTATGGAATTAGCATTATTGATTTGGTTTGCAAGTGTATCATCAGGAATTGCAAAGTTGTTTGGATTATTTGCGATTGTAGGTCTCATAGTTTTAACAGTTATTGCTGTTGTTTCCTTTTTATATTGGGCTGATATGGATGAACGACCAATACTATTCAATTATAAAAAGACGCTTATTGGTTTATTTTGTTTATTTACGGGGTTTGCAGTTGTTGCTGTAGCGATTCCTGATGAACGTACAGTTTACTTAATGACTGCTGGTTATATTGGTCAACAAGTGGTGACATCAGATAAGTTTCAGAAGAGTACAGATGATGTTTATCAGATTGTTAATATGAAGCTTGAACAGATTAAGCATGACATGAAAGAAGATTTAAATGGTGATCCAAAAGATGATGGAAAGAAATAGAAACTTTAGTTAATTCATAAAACATAAATTAATTTTAAAAAGATGTTAACTTAATGTTGACATCTTTTTTTATTGTCTGTATATTAAGCATATAGGAAAACATATTGGAGATTGCTATGAAAGTCAATGTTTCAAACAGTAAGGTTAAAACACTTAAACAAATGATTATGAAATCACAAGGTCGTTTCTTTACTGCTACTACTCGTAAACCTGACGGAACGATTCGTAAATGGAATGCTCGTATTGATGTTCAGAAAGGGTTAAATGGTACTGGCAGATTGTGGAAGGATAATAACCACCAAGTAACAGTGTATGATATGGTTGCAAAAGGTTATCGAGTAATCGACTGTGAAAAACTAACATTCTTTAAATGTGGTAAATTAGTTTATGGGAATAAGGTGTAAACATGGCGATTAGTATTCGTATTTATAACAGTGGAAGTTATATCGTAAATAACGTTCGACCAGAGCATTTAGAAGACCACATTTTGTACAACACTACAATGAGATGGGGTTGCGCTCTTGTTATCGATGGAGATATAAGACATGAAGGTTATCTAGAAGAAAATAGAATTAAATCTATTGTAGAAAATATCGATGTCTCAAGATACCTTTATTACACTGATTTACCATACAATTGAGGTGAAATATGTACAAGAATATGAAAATAGAAATCACAGATGCTGCCCACTTAAAAGCGGTTTGTGATATATTAGAAAGTATGGGTTATTCTTTACTTGAAGAATTGATAAACAGTGATACTTATATCAATACGTTCGATTGTGGTCTTTATTATGGTATTGGTATTGACAGCGATCTTCCAAATACAACACTAACCGATCTCCTGAAAATGCGTGATGAGTTGGTGAAAGGAAATAAAAGTGAATCTATATAAGTTTAATAAAATGATTGGAGATTCTTTTAAGGAAGAGCTATTTGATTCAAAAACAAAAGAAAGAGTATTTCTTATTCATTGCCACACGGTTGGAGATTTAAGAAACACAACTTATTATTTCATACCGTGTTCATTAAATGATTTGAATTATGTTAAGGATTATGTTGGTGGTTATAGGTTGTCTATCCAAGAAGCCTATGGAAGAATTAAACCTATAGTGAGGTGGTTGTATGAAAATTGAAGACTTGAAAGTTGGAAATATGATTGAAGATCGTGGTGATATAGCTAAGGTTATTTATATCAATCTTAATGAAAATTATATTGTTGTAGAGGAAAAGTACACTAACTTTCCTTTTGCAGAAAACGTGTTGTATTACCGTTTGTTTGTTGATGAGCTGTCAGATTGGAGAATGAAGAATGAGTGAGCTTACAGAAAACCCAGTGATTGAATCTGGTAAGTTGGATAAGTTAGTGTATAAACTTCCTTATGAATATACATATGAAAAGACTATTACTGGTCATCAGTGCACTACGTTTGATGGAAAAATATTTCAAGATGTAGAAGAAGCACAGAAATATATTGAAGAGTGTTTAAAGGATCGTGTACGTCTTATTAAGATTATTAAAGAGGATATCTTAACCCATCAAGAATTAGTCAAGCTGTATAAAGATTATAAAATTCTTACAGTTAAGTCTCCTAAAGATATTAAGAATTTAAAATGTGATGCTGTTGTACAATACATTTTATTTAGGGAAAATGAGTACTCTTATTGTACTGAAGAGATTGGTGTTTTTAAGTCAGAATATGAGATGAAAGAAGCTATCATTGATGACTTAGGTATTAATATTTGGAATACATATTTTGAGAAGATAGAGGATAAAAAGTATGAAATTAAGTAAAGACACCATTTATAACATGCTCTCGGTTTTTAACTTTGTTTCATCAAAGACAGTTAAGAAATGTCATGATGCAGAATGGATTAAGAATGATTTTGTTCATGAACTATTTCCTGAAATTAAATTTATTATGTATTATAAATTAACTAAGACTGGATTTTTCACAGACAAATTCTCTTTAAACAGTTTTGAGGTGTTATCTGTAGAATCAGGAGAAACGATTCTTAAATTTGTTAAGAATGCAGATACAAAGAATCTTGATGAAATTGATTTTGATAAGAAACTTCCTGAAGGGTCGGTTAGAGATAATTTTAAAAATTTACGTGATACTCTTGCATCCTTTGTTAGAATCGTTTAATATTTTTAAAACAAAATGGTATTTACTATGGATGATATTGTAGCAGTAAGACGTTTTAGTATTGAGAAAGGTTGGTATGTTGACAAAGTAAGGATCACCGATCATATTGGTGGTAGAACAGCTATTAACTTCCTATATGATAAGGAGCTTGGATTTGAGATGACAGACAAAGTATTATTTTATCAACAACCAGAACATATTCATGAGTATATGAGAGAAAGATATCATGAATTTGATACAGCTCAAGGTTTCTTTTGGTTTTTAAAGCAAGATGTTAGATGGTATTTAGGAGATGTAAATGTTGACGTATGAGGAAATTTTAGAGCGTGTTAAATCGACTGTGAATGGTCGAGATTTTGGTAGTGTAAAAACATATGAGAGTTTATTTGCACTACAGCAAGTACCACGATTTACTTTTAACATCCTTATTGATGGTGTGGAAATTCATAAGTATAGTGTATCTATTCAAGCGAATGAGTATGTTTATTGTTTACCACGTAAGAATTGCTCTTCATATACTCATGTTGAAATTGGATTCCCTAGTTTTGAAACCAGCGAAAGTTTTATTAAGAAGTATGCTGAGGATAAAGCTAATCCTCTTGACACAGTCTATGGTTATGTTCCTATCGAGGAATTGGCTTTAGAGATTTATGATTTTTGTAAAAAAGAAATGAAACGTTTAAGTAATTAAGGAGATATTTATGTATAAACAAATTTTTATTAATGACTTTGCCAAGGCAACAGAGAAAGAAATTCTTGACACATATCAAGTATCTGATCATGATCGAGCACTTGTTGGTAAGATTATTTTTGCTGATTACACTTATGAGGATTACTCTGGTAGTTCGTTGGTAATCTTCGAGAGTGTTGATGGTGAATTGTATGAAGTGCATGGAAGTCATTGCTCATGCTATGGCTTGGAAGATCAATGGGAGCCAGAACAAACGAGTTTAGATTATTACAAAGAATCATTGTCTCGTGGTGCTAATATTGATGAGCGTGTGTATCAAGCACTTGGTTTGGTTGGTTTAACAACAGAAGAACAAGTGGTAAAGTCTTTTATTCTTGCTAAACAGGAGTATGAGAAAATTCTTGGTAGTCTTAAAGAAGAGCATATCTTTGCTTATATTAAGCTTATTGGTAAGGAATTTGGTAACTTTGCTGTTGTAACTCGTGGATACACACCAAGCTTTAATGATGGTGAACCATGTGAGCATAGTTATGATTATTCTCTGTGTGTTGAAAAAGACTCAGGTTATGGATTCACTCACGATGATCTTTATTTGGAAGTTGATGAAGATGAGGACATGGGGGCGTTATTTGAGTATGATCAGGATAGCAAAACAACTATTAATACTCATTTAAAAGATAATACGTTATTTTTTGAAGTTATTGATAACTTTGTTAGTTTCTTAGATGATATTCATGATACTAACTATGAAATTAAGGCTAAATATTTAGACGGAGCTTTAATTTTAGATGTTGAGGATTATTATTGTGGATACTAAAACCTTATCATATTATTAAGTATAATAGGACTCTAACTAATAGAGTCCTATTTTATTATGGAGAAAATATGCAGAAGTTACCTATTGAATTTAAACCTATTGACAAAAAAGATTTGCCAGATCTTTTAGAAATTAAATATAAATTGATTAAAGATGCAGATCATTTAGTTTATGTGGCTAATATGCTGCACCCAGCAATTGGAAATGTAATTAAATCTATGTTAGCTTACTCCACTTGGAAATTTGAAGATTATGAGTTATGCTATTTAGATGTTAAAGTTAGAGACTTGAAGAAAGGAGGTTCTGGAGATTGGTACAACAATTACCATTATGATTGGGTACGTGATTATGACCATCCTAATAAGCATGAGACGCACTTAATTTATTCTAATATATTTGGTACTCATTATAAAGAAGATGGCGTAGTGAAGCAGTGTGAGCCAAATAGAGTGTATATGTATGGAAGAGAGCTTCATTGTTCTCCTATAGTTACTGAAGATTGTAGACGAGTCTTGATTAGACTATCTTTTGTAGATAAGCAATAAAGTTTAAAAGTTGGAGATGTTGTTATGGAAAAAGATGTATGTAAAATAAATAGTCATCTTGTGTCAGAGTTTATTGAATACGATGAAGGTGTTAAGCAAGCAGAGCTTGATGCATTAAATGCAAGGATGGCTAAAGTTTACAGTTATGAAGAAGAAGTCAAGAAATCATTATTCTTTCTGACTGGATGCATTGATTGTAAATCTGAAGCTTACCAAGATTTTGCTCCAGTAGGTTATTATGAGAGAGAAAATCCAAAATCTAGAATTAGGTTGACTTCTTTACTTGTATCTATGCACTTACTCAGAGCTAAGAAGTTAGGTGTTGAGTTTGAGACAAACCCTTACAAGGGTTATTACTTTTATAATAATAAAGAAGATGTTGATGACATTATGTGGTTGAGAAGAAAGGCCATCAGTTATGAAGGCAAGGCTTTTATTGGACATATAGTTAATCCTATTGCTAAGGAATTACTTGGAAGAACATATCATATTGAATATGGGTATGGTGGACTGACTGATGATGGTGATTGGTACTTAGTTCCTGATGATGAAACATATAAAGAGTATATGGTTAGAAAACATAGCTACCTGTTATCAGATTGGTACAAGTCCTCTTTAATTTCTATGATTCCTTTGATTGGTCAGGTTGTATGGGTATACCTGTTAATAGAAACTATTTGGTGGTACTTTAAGAACAAATAAATAAAGGAGCCAAGAGGCTCCTTTATTTTCACTTAATAACAACTATTAATACCCTAAAGAAATATAAATAGTTCTGCCGCATTCACTACACTTACTTTCAATACTACCACACATTGTTTCAGATGGATGTGGTCTGCAATACTTACATGGAAATTTTTCATTCCAAGCAATCTCTTCTCGTGTTAGTTTATTGAGAAATATTACACCATACCAATAAACAATTTCCAACCAAATCTTTTTAATCATAACCAGTACTCATTAAACTCAACAAATTTATTATCCATTCTTGCAATGAAATAATTAATCAACTCTTCATTTACAATTGACTCAAGACTAATCTCGTAAGGTTTGATCTGCTCTGGGCATTCAGATAGCTCTTCTTCCTCAGAGTTTTTGTAAACAATCTTATCGAAGTTAATTGAGTCAATATCTAAACCATAACTAACTTCAGTTCCAAATGCATGATCAAAACTTTCATCTACTAAGGTCGGCTCTCCATCCAAAAAGTATTCAATAAAGAATTCATTTTTGTCTTCGTCAATAAATCTAAGTACAACAACTTCTGAATCTGTATGTTCTACTTTAATCACTGGTTTATTTAAACTATTCATGGTGTTTATCCTGTTAGTTAATTACTTTATAAATTTATTATACACAATAAAAAAGAGAGCACAAGCTCTCTTATTAAAAATAATTACATCCGAAGATAATCTTTTTGAAACCACATCTGACAAACTCCAGTATGGTAGTTAGGTATACTATCTGTGTAATACCAAACACCAAGTTCACCTAAGTCAACCTCACCAAGTAATTCTATATCTTCAAATAAATACTCTCCTTTTATCACTGTCGCTAATTTTGTTACTTTGTACCATTGTGTTCTATCTTCTAAAAAACCATTTACTATGGACATTTATTTCTCCTTAATTGTTGTTTCAAGAACCCAGTTTAAAGCTTCAATCTTTTTGTAAGCAATAACACTTTTTAACCAAGACTCTTGGTCTTCAAGATTACTAAGTACAAAGCTATCAATGGATTCATTATACTCTGTCCAGAGATCATCTATGTGGGTTTGAATTTCACTTTTTAAGCGCATGTGACTCTCACTTAAATAATATAGCTAAAGAATTAAAAAGTATTCCAATTAATGATAACCAGTATAAAAACTTATTTCCACTTAATAAAGATCCAATAAAAGTAATTGAACAAGTGAATAAAGAAAGCCAAACTACATCTAACATTATTTATTTCCTTTTGTTTTCCATTGATCATAAGTTACTTGTTTCTCTACTACTCGTGAATATTTATCATGATAATGGTATTGTAAATAAAATAAAGGATTTTCTGCTTGTGCTAGATTAGCTTCTTTATTTATGAAGATTTCATTACCTCTATTATCAGTTAACATATCCATTACTTCACAAAACTCAATAGGAATGTGGTCTAACTCAGGTTTAATTCTAAATTTAGTATCATCTAAATTAAATAGTATTACATACAACTGAGCGTTTGATTTGTTTGCATTTGATTTAAAATCAACCCAATCACCATCAGTTGATTGATATTGCAATACAGATGTTCGACTTAATAACACATCACAAGCTTGTAACTTAGTTAGTAAATAAATATCTTCGTTCACTGGTGTAATTTCCATTACTTTATCCTCTCGTTTGTAAATAAGTTTAGTATACGGAACATCGGTTAGGTATTGTTTATATGTACTATGCCAAGGTTGGTATAAGTTATCATTTGGTTTACTAACCATACCGTTATCGTACCACCATAACTTGGTGCTTTTAGATTCTGTTACAGCAAGTACATCATCTGGATAAAAATCTTTCATAGGTTTTAATTCTTCCTCTCTCTTCCAAAGTACAACACTACCATAATGTTCTTTCATATACTCAAAACGATCACCAATTATACTATCCCAATTTGAATTCTCCCATTTGGTATAGTTGTGTGTTATTGACCAAGTATAATCAAAGTTATTTTTATTAAATACCAATTCTTTATCATAAACTTTTTCATGACAAATTAAGTATTCCGCACCTTCAGGTATTTTAACATGAGGTGTTTTAGGAATAGCACCATGTTCATTCATGTAGTATTCATAATACTTAACATCATCTTTATATTTTTCAATCAAACATTCATACATTTTAAATTTCCTCAATATTTCGTTCTCTTAACCATTGTAGACACCAGACTGCAAGATGTAATCGTTTTGGATTATCTGTGATTAATTTCATACTAATAAACTCATTAACACCTCCAACTGGATATAATAAATCATAATCATACAATGACCACTCTTGAAACATCTTCCATCTTTGTTGTTTGTTTATAAAAACAAATCTACAAACAGAACACAAACCATCTCGATGTAGGTAATCTCTATCATGTTCAGGAAACACTTTATAAAAATCATCAGGTGTTTTAATATCATACCAATTATGAATTAAACGTTCTAATAGTTCAATCTGTAAATCATAATTACCCATTATTTAATCCTCTTTCAGTGGTAAAGGTTTACCAATACTCATTACATGACTTGTAGCTAATCCAAACTTCTTACCATAAGCTAACGACACCCATGTTTCTTTCTTAGTTAATTTAAAATAATGAACATAAGTTCCATAACCAGACAAACAATAGTGAGTAGCATTGATTGGTGCATTTGATTTAACATCTTCAATCAACCAACCTTCACGCTTATAATAACTGTACATTCTATTTTCCTTTAAAGATGTTTTGGTTCACCCCAACTACCATCGTAATAATACCAATCAAACCAAGCATCATTCCAATATTGCCAACATATAACACAATCCTTTATGTAAATTGTTTCAGTAAAACCATAGAAACATTGTTTCTCTACATAATGTGTTGCAGCATTAGGTTTAATCTTTCTACCCATTTTCAATCTCCAATAAAAAAGGACACAAGTATTAACTCATGTCCTTATATTATCTATTTAATTTTAATTTGTCAACATTAATCCCACATCTTTTCACGAATTTCAAAGATGTTTGTTAACTTCTGAAATTGACCATTCATATAAAGAACATTTAATAAACCAGTTTTCTCTTCCTTACGATTCTGTTTATCTTTAAAGTAGAGTTCACCATTCTCATCTTCATGAACACTAATCAAACCATGAGCAGACTTCTTAGAAGTATCTGTCTTAGGGTCTTTATAGATTGGTTGGTCTAAGACAATACCATTATCTAATTCCAAAACTTGGTTAGTTGCTTTAATAGCCATTCCTAAATGATCACGACTTACCATGTTTAAAGAGTAAGAACCAACACCAAATACAATATTAGTTGATGCAAAACCTTTGTTCTTCAATCGTGTTAAGATTTCAATCTGACGCTCTACAGTAATACCATCACCATAAATCATACCAATGTGTGAATCTAGAACTTTATAACCTTTATCATTTACATGACCACCAAAGATATCCCAGAGTGCTTCAATCGTTCCTTTGTGTTCAATATTTCGTTTGATCTCAGTCATCTTATGAGTTACATCTGAACGGTAAGTGTCCAAGTAGTAGTACTGTTTATCGTAACGATTCCATTGGAATCCTGAGAAAGAAACATTGTAAATACGACCATTCCAACTAAAGTTCATATCATGGTCATCGCCTCCATATTCCCCATGAGGTGTTACATCCTGTAAATTATCATGGATAATCTCATAAGCTGCTTCTAAGAATTCCTCTTCATTATCTGCTTCGATTACCTCGTAATCTTCAACAACACCACAAATAACATCTACAGGATTACCACTATCACCACGAACAACAAACTTACCATCACGAGACATTACTTCATTTTTTAATGAAGGTAAAATCTTACCAATAAAATTCCAATAATCGTAGCTGTCAGCGACATAGGAAACAATTCCAGTTGGGAAGCGCTCCATCATAATCTTTCGAGCATAGAAGTATTCTGCTTGTTCTTTAGTTAAATCCTCGCCATCTAAAGCTGCACGCTCTACTTCCGCAAGAATACCTGAAGTTGTTACTGAATGTTCTCCAGCAGGAACTGAACCAGCTAATAATCCTTGTTTATTAGAACTTTGATAAAACTTATCAGCAGCCCACAAAGCAGGAATGTTATCAGTGCCACATGAACTTAATAAGAAGGCAACACCGTCAATTGCAGCGCTCTCAAAACCACTAGCACCACGTACATGGAAATCATGGTTCTGCCACTCTGTACCTTCAATACTACCAGTAGTTTCTAAAGCAAACTCGTTTGTAATTTTACGGAAGATATGAGCTACTGTAGCGATAGTTAACTGCTTCCATAAATCAGTTGAGATAATAGTTTCTAAGAAGTTAGGCAACCATTCAAATCCTAAAACACTATTTCGGATAGTTAAAAATGGAACGCCAACAGGAGCAATAGTACCTTCATCTAAAGTCTTAACAACAATTGGTAGATAACCAAGATCATGGAGTGCTTCAAAATGATCATACTTATCATTGCCAATGTAAGGAGTTAATACTTCTTTCATTTCAGCAATTACTTCATCTTTAGGACGATTAAAGAAACCTTCTTGTGCCATCATGTGTAAACGAAGCATCATCCACTGTAATCCAAATACAACATATTTATTGTCGAACTTATCACCCAACATATCTTTTAAATACTTAGAGAAACGTGGTGTGAAGTTTGAATAAATTTCTTTAACCCCTTCTGTTTGCATCTTAATGTGTGACATCTTATATGAATCTGTTCCATATAAGAAGGGATTAATAACAGGAACATGACCTTTAAGTGATCGAAAAATTTCATTTTGTTTAGTAAGTAAATCCATGTGTTTCTCCTAATTAATAATTAAATTGTAAACATTCAATCGCTCTTTATATGCGATACAAAGTGAATCATAAACACTTTCTTTCATAAAGTAAACATAAATTTCTTTATAATCTACAAGCAATTTTTCGATTGCATTATTTGAGAAAATACCATGAGTAATATAGAGATTGAGATTCGGAGAATGTTCAGCATTAATCGAATGAGCAACTTCTGTGAATGTTCGTCCGCCTTCACAAATATCATCGATAAGTAAGCAATCTTTTCCATCAATACTTGCATTTGGTACTTTATCAAGGTGTACTCCAATAATCTTACCTGTATTTACATCACGAGCTTTACTTAAAACAATATCTGCTGTTGGGTTCTTAACTAAGGCTCCTTTATCTGGAGCGATAAGAAGAAAATTTTCTAAACTTCCTACACATGTTTCAGCTAATAGCTTCTGTTCTACACTATAAGAGTTGTTAATCATGCCACTCATAACATTACTATGACAGTCAAATAGAATGACATTATCAAAATAAAGAGAGTTAATAAAATTGGCAAAGACTCTAGCACCAAAAGCATCTGTCTGATTATCAAGCATAACACGATCATATCTTGAATAAACAGGAGACGAAATGTAGAGTACAAAGTCTTTAGGGCTTTTAGATTTTCGTTGCACAATATCTTTAATTTGTGCAACAACCATTAAATCATCCATAGTCTCCATAAACATGTGGATTTCACAGTAATGATGATCTGGAATATTATCGTTTATTGTGACCTTAACACTACCATCATTAAATTTGAACACTTCATGTCGAATGTATTCTCTCTCAAAATTCATTAATGCTGACTGTAAAGTGTTTGGACTAAAGAAGACTTCAATCTTCTTCTTGTAGTTTTTATACATCATTTTCTCCTTTGTTGTAACCATAATAATCATCTACGAATTTAGATAATACTTCATTATCCCACCATCTGTCAAATTCATTTGTACAATCTTCATCTGCCCAAAAGAAAGGGCCAAAGGATTTGTGATGTTCAAACCATACAAAAACATCAGGTTCAATCTGAACTTTAATTGGTTCAAAATGATTCATACAAACAAAACCATTCTTAATTTGATGACATGTCATAATTCAGCCTCTAAATACTTTGTTAATTGTTGATGAAACTTTAACATCTGCTCTTTATTCATAATTAAGTGGTCAACATATTCATCAACATTATAGATTTGAAAAACAGTTAACTTGTTATCAACTTTATCTCCAAAATTACCACCAACGTAAGACGAATCTGATTTAAAAATATCAATTGAGATTGGATGTATCTCATGATCTTCTAAAGTTATAACCATTAAATCTCTTCCTCAATTAGTCCATAAACTGTAGAACTTGCATATGAATATGCACTAGAACCAAACTCATGTAGATCAGTTAACTCCTGAATACTTAAACGTAACTTTAACCTAGCTAACTCTTCAATTGTTGGTTTATTTCGAAATACCTTTTCAAAGTACTCACTATGCTGGTTATAATCATTTTCTTCTCTTAATAAAACCCAAACTTTCATCATGCACCTCTCATGTTATTGTACCATTTTTCATAAAGTCTAAAAGCTTCTTGTAGTGTTGGAACTACTTGATATTTATAATAATCAATTTCTGGATTCTCATAGGTAACACTCCAAGCTTGACCAAGCACTTTGTCATAATGATATTGTATTTCACCATTTTGTAGAACAATATCGTTGCATACAAATCGTTTAATGTGTTCTTTCATAACTTTCTACCATATCTTTGTAAAACGTTTACGAGCATTCTTGTATTCAGGATGTAAGTCACTATAACAACCTTTATCAATACTCCATCTGGTAAAATCATTATTTAATGCAACAAGTCCACAAGACTTACAAACCTGTTTTCCACCTACTACTTTACTAAAGCTGTGACCTTGCATTTTATAAGATTCTGTTACGTAATCTTCTTTAAATACTTGTTTGAAGATTTCTTTAATATTACTCATGAGTCACCTTCCTTAAAATATGTACTAAGAATAAACTTAACACGAGATTCAAATTGCATCTTACGAAATTCTAACATATCCAAACACTCTTGTTGATATTCTTCAGTTGTGCATGAATATTCCCAGCAATGCATGTCAACACTTTCTTCTGCATCAATTAAAGCATCGATAGTGGCTTTAAGCTGTTCTAGATTACCTTTCATATATTTTTTCATGTTTTCACCTCAACAATTTCATAAAAATCACCACAATTTTCTTTTGATGCTACAAATCTCTCTGCTTCCTCTTTTGTGACGTTTTCCAAAGTAAGATAACACATACGTCCATACCAAATATCTGTGTAATGACATAAAACACTGTATAATTTTTCCACTTCACAATCTCCAATGAATTGTAGGTATAATAAAAGAGAGCTAACAGAGTGTCAAATCTCTTCTAATGATCATTTTATCCCAACAGCAGTTTCAGATTTCTTTAAATCAATGTTGATTTCAAAGTTTTCATTAACGAGACGTTGAACTTCTTTGTTAATTTCTTGTCGAACCATATCTTCCATTTTAGTATTTAATTCAGGTGTGTATGAAGGGCGAATCAACATACCAACTTGACGGCGTACTTCTTGATGAATAGTTGTTTTGATTAATTCATCTAATGACCAAGCAGAAATATAGTTTTTAACCGCATCTTTTACATATGTAGCCATTTCATCACTAAACAAATCTCTAATCTCTTGCTTAGTTAGCCCATGACCTTGAATAAGGTTACGTAAATGATTCTTCGTTGCTTTGATTGTCTCGCTGATATTTGTTTCCATAATAACTACCTTATAGCCTGATTAATTTTGTTCTTACATAATAAAACAGACCTAACATTTCTGTCAAGTCTGTCATTTAATTTATTTTGGTTGTAGTAAGTTTCCTAAAGCTTGGACAACTTTCTTTACTTTCTTCTCTGAATCCCAGCAAGCAAGAGGAAATTTAAACTTCTTATTATCCCATTTAGCTCTTTCATAACCTTTAGTATTAGTATAACCATCAATGAACCAATAAACCTGTCCAAATTCTGGCTCTTTTACTGCAACTGGTACTTCAACACCACCAATCATGAAGGTTTCTTCCTTTAATCTAAATAAGATATCACCTTCTGTAAGACAATCAATCGAGAAAGATGTCGATCTTTTGTATTCTCTCCACACTTTAGGGTTTGTACGTCTAGCCCACTCTACATCTTTGCCTAGAAACATAGCTGTAATTGCTGAAGTTCCAGTAATTAACTCCATCTCACTAAGCTCTTCTTCGATGATTTTTAAATTCTTGATTGGTTCTAATTCTGATAATCTTGCACCAGACAATACCCATTCATTGTTGTCCTTGCTGTAATAATAAATAATATCATTATTTACAACATAATATCTCTCATCAATATCACAAGTTTGAAAGTGAGTAGCAATATCTTTTTTACCATCTTTAAGAATGACTAAGGCTTTTAGTTCATCATAATTAATTTCTTTTTGAGGTTGCTTGTAGAAATACTCATCATCTCCATCTGAAATAATACCAACATAGTTCCCTTCCATAAAAAAGTGCGTAGCTTGACTAACAGAAAATCTTATTGGGTTAGCCCCAATACATTCAAATAAATCAGCAATTTCTCTGTTCTTTGATTTATCTGTTACTTTTAATTTGTACTTTGACATTATTGCTCTCCTAATTTCTTAGAAATTCTGTTCCAATAAGCATGACCTTGAGGTGTGTAGTCCCAACTAAAACACTCAATCAGCTCTGATACATCCTCATCCATCCAATGAAGATTGTCTTTCATGAATTTAGCAGCATTGAAGTCTATTTTCTCAACACGCTCAATAAGTGATTCTAAATTAGTTTTCATTTACGTTCTCCTAGTTTTCTAGAAATATCAGCCCAAAAGGAATGCCTTTGCGGGGTTGTATCCCAAATGAATAATTCTTCTACTTTTGTACAGCTATTTCTCAAACTACTCCTTTGTTCTTTAAGGTATTTAGCTGCATTATAATCAACATCCTCTACTTGCATAATAAGAATATCGAGATTATTCACTTTCATCTAAGCTCTCCAGAAAAGTATGAATATTACTCTCTCTGTGTTTGTGGAGAATATTCATAATATACTCTATTTCATCACCAGTAACACTTGCATCCCAAAATAATTTGTGATAAATAACGTCTCTTAATTCTTCATATCGTTCAAACGTAATATTAATATCTGACATAATTATACCTCAACAAGTTTTAGTTTCATTGGTTTAATGGAAAATTTAAACGGTATCTCATTTAAATTCATTTGTTCCAATGTTTTACACATAATTGCTCGATAATCAAATGCTGGTTTATAATAATATTCATTAGCAAGACCATCATAGCACAACCATAAATTTTCATCTAATGTTGAAACAATAACATACATTTTAAATCTCCATGTATACTTTAACACATTTAAATCTTTCTTTTTCCCAGTCTTCAATCATTTCATATGTTCGAAGGATTTCTTTTAGCATTTTATAATCTGTAGATCGAGTCATAATAGATTCAGTTGGGATAGTATGTGAATATTCACCATAACCATATTCTTTAACTCCTGTCCAAATAGCATCTCGCCAGATGATCTTAGCAAGCTTAATGCTATCATATTTATTTACTTTAAATAAACACCAAAAATCAGGTTGATAGCGAGTTTCTTCATACCAATATTCATCATCAAACATATCAAAATCTCCTAAGTAATTACGAACACTTTAACAAATGAACAAAAACAATGCAAGTATTATTTACCCTTCAAATAATCAGTAAAGTAACTATGATCTTCATTACTTAACGGTAAATCATGTAACCAGTTAAGAAACAACAATCTCATACGTTTTGATGCAATTGCAAGATAAATCTCTTCTTGATTACGAACACGACTCCTCCATATCCATTGAATCATTTCTGTTAGTGCAAAAACTTCATTATTAACCTCTACCCCATAATCACGTAAATATTGCATAACAGATTGAGTTGGGTATCTATTATAACAATGCACTAAACACCATTTATGACTAAGATTATTCGTAGCTCTAGTGTTACTAGGTAACCATGTCTGTTTAGCTTCTAACACATCAACTCTCTTTAAATCTTCAGGGTTGATTTTAGCCATACGACTATCAATATCTAATAAACTACGACATTTAGGAAATGTGTATAAAACATCTTCCCAATTAGCACCACAAGCACTCTTAACACTCTTAATGTACTTTGTAATATTAAGAACATCTTGATTGGTGATGCGCTTCTCTTTAACCTGTGTTTTTCCTGAATACCAAGTGTACGTCATAGGCAACTCATCCATAAACTTCCATTGTCTAAAATATCTTGGTTGATGTAACTTAATCAAAGGTTTAATATTATCCTTACTGATATCATTTAAAATCACTTCCGTAAATGGAACATATTCAATCTCTTTAAGCTTCAAGAAAGAAGATAAGATGTTTCCTTCAAACATGTATGTGAGGATGATAATACGTTTAGCCACTTCTAGCAGTTTAACAGGAAGTTGTGTAACCATCATCGAGTTAGAAGATTTACATGCATAAATCAAGCCATTCTCAATATTCTTCTTAAACTCATAGTATTTATGATCTGACTTATGAAAACTCTCACTATCTTTCAACCATATCAACATCCCATCATTATCTTGTTTACCAATACATTGTTGTTCAATGAGGAAATCACAATCAGCTTGCGAGTAAGCATTATAACCCTCAATCATTCCAATCTCTTCATCAATAATGAGGTTATACCCTAACTCCTTCATAATATTGAAGTGTCTAACATCCATATTCAAATACAATCTGTGTGTACAAGCAATATTAACACCATCTTTCAATAACTCTAAGAGGTGATCACCCTTACTACTTCTACCCTTACTCTCAGGAGATACAAACTTAACATGATTACATTGTTTGTGAATACGACCACCATCTTCTTGAACTTCACTCAACAATGGTGAGATGTAGAAGAATTTAGAGCTACTATCTTTTATTGACAGATCATCCATCCATTTACAAATAGCAGTAGTTTTACCACTACCCATCACACCATCTAAAATCTCAACTTTCAATTATTACTCCTTCATGTCAATATATAATGTTATATTATAACACCAAATCGGCTCAGCATCTTGTACTATCTTACACATGTTTTACACCTAAATCAAATTTATATTTTTCTATGTTCCTATATAAAGAAATGATTTTAAGTGATTGAATTTAAAAGTGTTCTGAAACTCATCGGGGTAGTAACTCCTCAAGGAATATTTTTTGAGTATTTAATAACTATTTAACACCTATATTGTATATCTTTTGTAAATGTAATATTCTATGTGTAATTAAGAAGAATAACATATGTGTAATAAATAGTGTTATTATTGTGTAAACAATATGTTATGTGTAATAAAGTATTGTTTGTGTCAATACGAATATTGTTTATGTGTAATAGGATACTATAGGTGTAATGTAGAATACTAATTATGTGTAATGTAATTTTATTGGAATGTATTGATATTAATGGTTTTGAGTAGTTAGGAGTAGTTAGAGGATTATTGGAATGTGTAATAAATTATCTATAAATAGATATAGGGGGTTAAACACACCTCTAAAAGATATGTCAATTATTTTATTTTTAGATTAATTATATTTTTTAATTGGTATTTTCTATTTGACTTATCCACAAATATATAACATGCAACGTTGCATGTTGACAGGATACTAATTATGTGCTACGCACAATAGAACACTTCCTCTTAGTTATATGATTAGACTAGATTGAATGAATGCTAATCTAATCCTTACTATAACTAAGAATAATACTCTTCTCTCTAATGTGAGTATTCAATAAGAGACATCATCGTCTCTTGGTACTATCCTATGTGTAATACTCTGTGTCCTCTATCCTCGAATACTCGGATGATGTGTGTGCAGATATTCTTATTATTTCCACTTTAATGGCTTTACTTTTGACCCAAGGGGGTGTATTATGTGTTTACCAACTTAATAAGGTGTTTATGAAGATGTTTGCTCAAATTATTACCACTGTGTTTACTGTAAGTAGTTTAATATGTTTGTGTGTCTTTGCTGTTACGACTGTGTTAGAGTATAACCCTCCTGAATGGGTTGATAAGCTCACTGGTTACTGTGTGCTTACTTCCCTTTCCTCTGGATTTGTAATTGCATTTATCCTTGCATTCCATTTCTTGTACAATATGTGGATGGGTTGATAAAAATCACACTGTAAATAAAACCAAATAATTCCTCAGAATCTGGCTACACATGAAAAATTTTGGGGAATTTTTAAAAAAATTAGAAAAAATATGTGAACAAAATATTATAATATTATCTGATAGGTCAGAAATGACTGATAATCTTTCTGTTTTAATTATTCTCTTGTGGATAATAATCTCATTTTTAATGCCATTCATCATAAATAACAATTAAATTGTTGTGTTTACCACTTAATTGTGTTATTCACGCACACCCGCTCTTTATTAACGTTACACGGCGTGTTTCTATGTGTGTATCTTAGCTTTAGAAGTGTTTTAAGATAAGGATCATCTTTATTAGAATAAATATTGTAATGTTTTAATGATTAACTTGTTGTTTTATAAAGATTAGATAAAAAATATAAAATTAATTTAAAATAGTTGTTGACATATTATAGAGAAATTGTTTTAATAGCTTCATACCAAGCAATAACGCTTAAACATAGAAGGTAAATGAAATGACTAAAGTATATGAGCAATTTGAAAAATCTTTTTCTTTAACTAAAGCTTATGTAATCGTTAATAGTCAAGGTGAGTTACAAGGTTCTTTTAATCTTAAGTATTCATCTAGTGGTATGAGTTTAATTGGTTACTTGCATCTATATGGTTTGGAAATGAAACGTGTAACGGTTAAAGGATGTGGTTATGACCGTGTTAGCGTTGCTTTAAACAAACTTGCAGAAGCTTACAGTAAAGAAGATTTGAAAGGTGATGATAAACTATTTATTGATGCTTTGCTTGAAATCAATCATGATTTTCAAAGTTTTCAAGTATACGGCAACGGTTACAAATTCTTTAGAGCGATTTAATCATGAAACAACGTAAATATACATACTTACGAGTATTACAACAATACACATTATGTGGTTGGGAAGATGTTGACTGCTTTGATTTACATGATTCAACTGTACAAGAGCGAAAACAACGCTTGAAAGAGTACAGAGAGAATCAACCAGAATATAGTTATCGTTGGGTAGATAGACGAGAGTTAAACAAATGAAACAATTAATTGACCATGTAAAATATGCTGTAAAAGGTGAAATTAAAGACGGTAAACAATACATTTTGATTGAACATGAAGGAAAAACTTACAATCGAGTTATTAAATATAAACAGTTTAGTAATTACCCAATTGAGTATATAAATTGGAACAACTCACAATATCAAGTGAACACCATTAAAAGTTTATATTAATTAGTTTATATACATGTACATTTCTTATGAGATGTACACAATATGTAAACACAAACTAGTTAAAAGGTGAATGAAATGTTTATGTATTACAATTTAAAAAGATTTGGTGTTAAAACTGTTTCTGTAATGGCTTGTGAAGGTCGTTATTATTGTGATCATGCAGTAGGTAGTGAAGGGTATACTGATCTAGGTTGTTGGCAACGTATATCATATAAAGATTATGTTGGTTTAGAAGACTTATCGAAAGGTTTTCACTCTTTCCAAACTCAAGAAGTTAAAGGCAAATATAGACACATGAAAGTTGTTGAACTGTAAGGAGCTTGGTAAATGGCTATTCGTGTACACTGTTACGAGAATATTCAGAATGACAGTAAAATGATGATGATACATGACTATAGAAATGGTAAACTTATTACATCATCTAGCAAAATGAAATACTGTGAGAAAACTATTCGTTTATGGTCACGTGGTCATAAATCGGTTGAAATATGCAATGTTGCTAAGAGTAGAGACTTGCAAATAAGGGAGTTAATTTTTTAATTAGCTCTTGACATTAATATTAAAATATGTTATGTTTTGCTTTTTAAGCATAAGGAGCATAATAAGAATTGAAAAAAGGTATTGTACACGACGTAGGAATTAATGACTATGACGGAAAGATTAAGACAAACGGTAAGCCTATTCATGAATACAACCTTTGGACTGCTATGATTCAAAGGTGTTATTCTGCTGATTATCATGAAACTAGACCAACTTACATTGAATGTTTTGTTGAAGATTACTTTTTGTCATTTAATAACTTTCTTAATTACATCCGAACCGTAAAGGGTTTTGATTGTTATGATGAGAAAGAGAAGAGATACCAACTAGATAAAGATTTGCTTGTTAAAGGCAATAAGCAATATTCAAGAGATACTATTTGTTTTATTCCAAGTGAGATAAATAGCTTTATTGGCGCTCATTGTACAAAAACACGTGGTGGTTTACCGATGGGAGTTAGTTGGCATAACATAGGTAAAAAGTATCTTTCTAAAATAACAATTGAAGGTAAACAAAAGAATTTAGGGTTATATGAAACACCAGAAGAAGCTTTTAATGTTTACAAGAAAGAAAAGCTAGAAAGAGTTAAGTATTTAGCAGATAAGTACAAGAGTACAATTTCACCACAGGTTTATGATTCTTTAATGAACTATGATATAGAAATTGATTATTAATTTAAAGAATGTGAGTTTAAATGCTTGCATTCTTTTTTGTCGTCTGTATAATGAAAAATATAAGGTGATAAACTGAAAAGGTCGTTGAAATGAAAAAGTATTTAGCTCAATATGATGTTGATGGTATTCGTTACGAATCTTTTGTTAGTGAGAAGCGTTTAAAAGAGTTGAAAGAAAACAATCAATTCGTTTGGTGTCGTAAACTTTCACAAGGTGAAATAGACGAAATTTTACAACACTTAGTGTTTTAATTGTTTACTTATCCGTAGCAATCTGTTAAGGTTGCTATTAATAAGTATTCACAAATGAAGCATTCAACAACACAAAGGAATAATATCATGCATTTCCGTGAAGTTAACAACAAACTTAAACAACTTAAATCAGAAGTACAATGGTGCAGTAAAGCACTACAATTTGTTGATGTACCAGACGAACTTTATCAGATCAGAGTTAGAGCATTCTTTCAAGCTCAACAAGATTTAGAAGTGTTTCGTAATACAACACTTAGCCAGCTAGGGTTATCATCATGTATAGTTTAATTATTATGTTCTTTCTTAACAATGGCATGAAATACGATACGACAATCGTTAAATCTAACATGTCTAAAGAGTCTTGTTTAAAACTGTCTTCTCAATTAATGGAAAACCTACAAGGCTCTAATTATGAATTAAAATGTATTCCTACTAAGGACGAATAAGATGATCTTTAAATTACTTATGATTGCTAGTCTCAATGGTTATATTAGTGATGCTTATGTTATTGACTCTAATTTAACACGTGAAGATTGTATAGAAGCCATGATAGATGCTAACTATAGCAATAGTAATCAATATGTATCTTATGAGTGTGTAGGAGAAGAGTAAGATAAGAAGTATAAGATAGCGCCCCTATTAAGGGGCTTTTTTACGTCTATATAAAATATATCCAGTGTAATAACAATATATAACGATTGTAGCGCCGTATATACTCACTACACAGCATATAATAACTATACAGCTACTATCCTACCTTATTGTAATACAATTGAATACAAAGCATTACAAGAGTAAATAACACTATGTTTAGATTATTAATATTATTTATCTCAGAATATAATGCCGTTACTATTAAGCAAAGCGGGGGTAACCCCACAAGACTAGACAACAATAAATAGAATACAAAACATAAGTACTCATTCTTTTATCCGCTACCACCATGCAGATAAGAAGAGAATAAAAATATTAATTCATATTCTCTATTGATCTTAGGATATTCATCGATATTTTAGGCTTGACTTTTGAAAAATATAAGGTGGCACGTCTTCGTGCTTAACACTCTGACATACAGTTATCACTATTTTTAAAATAACTCACTGACATATTTCCGTAAGCATTTACAACACTCTGACTAATATCTTCTGAAAATATAACACCCTGACATGTTTACCTTATCGACATATAATAAATATCATGTACGTTTTATCCACTTTCATCGACATACCTACACATTACCAACCCATCCGACTTCCACATAATGATATTTCCATACTTGTATTCTAGAATTCCATCATTAAATGCATCTTCTAAAAATTTTTTACAAATATTTTCTACATTCTGAATATTTTGGTTATTCGTATTAAATATCTTACTATACAATTCATCTTGAATCCACTTAATACTCTCTTCTTTGTGTTCCATATTAAAACCTTGTAACCTAAATAGCAAACTTGGCAATCATAATCACAACCATCAGAATTATTGCTGGTATTGTTGCAAACCAGATTAGTCCCATAGTACGACTATCAATGTGAATTCCACCTTTATAA
>Ga0065704_10000211_pt1 | contig 91007 bp, 63 predicted proteins | sample SwiRhicommuniRL2_FD_59091 | JGI IMG/M metagenome (GOLD analysis project Ga0065704, IMG submission 59091) | Switchgrass rhizosphere bacterial communities from Rose Lake, Michigan, USA - RL2 v2 (version 2) | ecosystem: Host-associated > Plants > Roots > Rhizosphere > Soil | place: East Lansing, MI | reverse complement strand
AAGTTGTAAGAAGTTTTTCTAGTTAAAATTTTCTGTAGCCGACCCTGAGAGGGTCAAATTCAATTATTTCATAATTTTATTTCTCTCGGTTATTTTCGAGCCACTTTTTCAGTGCCCTTGTTAATTCTGAGAGGCTTTTTTAATTTAAAGCGAAACCCGTATCAGACCAACTGTAAAGTTATAGACGGATAAGACCTAATGACAAGCTATAGCAGGACGAACTATATGTTAAGGATTTTTTATGTGAGTAAGTCCAACCATAAATCCAGTCAAGCTGTATCACCTACTTTTCTGGTACTTTTATTACTTTTTTTCTACTCAGGGCTGGCGCTCTGACTGAAAAGCCTGAAACGCGGTACTGTAGTCTTTATGTAGTTTTAACAAACCGGCAACTACAACCGTGTCTTCCAATGCTAACGATGCTCACTGCCCAATATGCTGAGAAATGCCATGTGCAGCATCTCCTAAAACCCTGCCTTTATACCAATGGGAAAGTCTGGGCACGTCATAAATAGGGAAGGCAATAATCTCGTGACTGAACTTTTTTTACAAAACAGATTTTTGAGGTTTATTACTTGTTGCAGTCCTTTGCTACAATCTTTTATGAAAAATGTCTAATTTGCTTGGAGTGGTGTCCCGTGATCAGGTGGGAGAAAAACATAAAGATTGAAGAAATGTCATAGCACAATGCAAACATTTATAGCCTTAAATTCAACAAATGAGGCCACGTTCTTTTTTTTATTGAGCTAGTTTTGGCTTATTAATTTATCATATATGCAAAAAAAATACATTATCCTCTCTTATTTAATCGTACTGATAACATTGTTTTCGGATGCCAGGGCACAAATGACTTTAGAAAATCCAATTCTTCCAGGATTTTATCCAGATCCGGCAATATGTAAAGTCGGAACGGATTATTATATGGTCACCTCGACTTTTGTTTATTTTCCAGGGATTCCGGTATTTCATAGTAAGGATCTTAAAAGCTGGAAGCAAATTACCAGCGCAATTGATCGGCCGTCACAAATGGATTTTATGGGTCAGCAGGTTTCCAGAGGTTTGTTTGCACCAGCAATAAATTATTATAAAGGGATCTTTTATATTACCTGTACCAATATTGATAAGGGAGGCAATTTTATAATCACAGCTAAAAACCCAGCGGGGCCCTGGAGTGACCCAATTTACCTTAAAGAGGTGAGGGGGATTGACCCTTCTTTATATTTTGAAGATGACAAGGTCTTTATCATATACAACAGCGATCCCCCTGAATATAAGTCATTGTACAGCGGGCACAGAACGGTGAAGATCTACGAACTGGATCTTGCTACTTTGAAACCCATGGGAACTGAAAGAATCTTGGTAAATGGTGGCGTTGACATCAGTAAAAAACCAGTTTGGATCGAAGCCCCCCACATCTACAAAAGAAACGGATACTATTATTTAATGGCTGCGGAAGGCGGAACCAGTGTGAACCATTCAGAGGTAATTTTCAGGAGTAAAGATGTCCGGGGTCCTTTCATACCCTATGAAAAGAATCCTATTTTGACTCAAAGGCATCTGGATCCTAAGCGGAAAAATCCTATATCATCAGTTGGTCATGCAGATTTGGTAGAAGGACCAGATGGGAATACCTACGCTGTTTTTTTAGGCGTGCGTCCCTATGAAGGAGACTTTTATAATACTGGCCGGGAAACGTTTATAGCCCCTGTAAAATGGATAGCCGATTGGCCAATTATCAATCCAGACCATGAAGAAGTGCAATATGAATATAAAGTGAACTGGAAAGAAGAGAAGCAAAACAATCAATTGCCAGTTACCGGAAACTTTAACTTTAGAGTTCCATTTAAAGATACCCTTAATACCGAGTTTTTATTTTTACGAACACACAATCCCTCATGGTATAATTTTAAAGAAAATAAAAATGCACTTACGATTAAGCTGCTTCCTCAGACAATTTTAGAAAAAGGAAATCCTGCTTTTATTGGAAGAAGACAGCAACACTTGTCAAGTTCGGCCTCAACCGAAATGAATTTTTCCACTAAACTGGCCAATGAAAAAGCTGGAATAGTGATTTTTCAAAATGAAAACCACTTCTACTTTATGTGCAAATCCCACGATAATGGTAAAGATGTAATTCAATTGTTCAAAGGTAATCCCACCACTGATAAAATGGATTTGTTAAAGCAGGTTGCTCTACCGTCTTTTCAAAAGACTGCATATTTTAAAGTGAATTCCGAACGCGATGTTTACTCGTTTTGGTATGCTTTGAAAGAAAATGAATGGAAACCCTTAGCCGATAAAATTGACGGTAAGTATTTAAGTACGGCCGTTGCAAAGGGCTTTGTTGGTGTATTATATGGTATGTATGCTACAGCTGATGGGCAAATCACCGACAATAAGGCCATTTATAAGTGGTTTGACTATAGCGGGAATGACAGTACCTTTAAAAAGTAGCTAATTGATTAGGAACCTTAAATATGGATTTATAAAAACAACTATGCTTTATTTAAGCATCCATCGACAGAAAATGATTAGCCGTTTTCTGGTAGACTACAAAAACTCGCGGAGAGACCTCAATAGCCATTGGCACCTATTTTAAATCACATGAAAATATATAAATTAAAGACAGAGACACTGGCATTGGTACTCCTTATTCTGGGAGTCTCGATAAGTTGCGGGACATTTGGTCAAAAGCCGTCGACTATTAAAGGACTTAAGGATTACTACAAAGATTACTTTCCTATCGGTGTTGCTGTGAGCCGCAAAACTCTATCGGGCGATGAAGCGAAACTTCTTTTACAAGAATTTAACAGCATCACCCCAGAGAATGCGATGAAAATGGAAGCCATAAATCCTCATGAGGATTTTTATTTCTGGCGTGATGCAGATTCCATAGTCAACTTTGCTCAAAATCACGGGCTAAAGATTCGCGGACATAATTTATGCTGGCATGAGCAAGTTGCCGATTGGATGTTTAAGGACAAAGAGGGTCATCTTGTTACAAAGGATGTGCTCCTTAAGCGTCTTAAAGAGCACATCACTACAGTGGTGAAAAGATATAGGGGAAAGATTTACGCATGGGATGTTGTCAATGAAGCAATAGGCGATGCTGATGACGAGTTTATCAGAAATTCCCTGTGGTATAAGATATGTGGTGAAGAATATATAACAAAGGCATTTGAATATGCTCATGCTGCTGATCCGGATGCTTTACTTTTTTACAATGACTACAATACAGAGCGACCGGTTAAACGCGATAAAATTTATCGGCTGCTCAAAAAGCTGATTGCGCAAAAAGTTCCTATTCATGGAGTAGGGTTGCAAGCCCACTGGTCAATTTTTGAGCCATCTGAAAAAGAATTGCGTGAGGCAATTGAATTGTATTCATCTTTAGGTTTACAAATCCATTTTACAGAACTCGACATGTCAATTTATCCATGGGAAAAACATAAAAGACAAAAAAGGGAGGGAGAAACTGAGTATTTGACCCCAGAGCTGGAACAAAAACAAGCTGATCAGTACGCCAAAATTTTCCGAATCTTTAGGGAATACAAGAAGCACATTACCAGTGTGACGTTCTGGAATGTTTCAGACCGGTACAGTTGGCTTGACTATTATCCGGTACGGGGTAGGAAGAACTATCCCTTATTATTTGATCAGAAACTTCAACGAAAAAAAGCCTACGCTGAAGTTATAAACTTTAAATGATTCAATTTCCAGCGCACTATTTTAAACTTTTGTAGCCAAAAAAAAGACATTTGTTGCCATTGGATGTCTATATTGTTGTTACTTTCGTTAACGAAACCAAATATACCACTTGTAACCATTTCCGCTGAAGGATAAATATCAATCGGAATTATAGCGCTTAACAGTTATTTAATTTGGAGCGGATCCAAATTTATGCTGTCTGGTATACTTATTTAAATAAATTTAGGTAACCAAAGACCATGTTGAACCAGGCTATTTTTAAGAAATTTTGTTTTTGTTTCTTCTTTTTGCTTTTGACATTCTCAGCAGGATATGCACAACGGCAAAAAGTGAACTTTACTGCATTGAAAACAAAAGATGGACTCTCATCCAATATGGTCAATGCAATTTTAAAAGACCGATACGGATTGATGTGGTTTGCGACCGAGGACGGATTGAATAAATTTGATGGGACCAACTTCATTGTTTACAAATATAAGTCTGATGATTCCTCTGGAATACAAGCAAATGATGTCCGGGCATTGCATGAAGACAAATCAGGGAACCTATGGATCGGAAGTTCCGGAGGTTCCCTGAGTTTATATGACAGGAAGAAAAATTCCTTTATCACTTTTCCAGCAAATACACCTGAAGGCCTGAGTCACGACAATGTACGTGCAATTTATAGCGATTATAAGGGGAAAGTATGGGTCGCTAGTTATGGTGGTTTAGATGTTCTTGATCCAAAGACTAAAAAAGTTACGAAGTTAGCGATCAACCCCCGCCTCCGGCAACCAGTTCCTTCTATCGTGCTCAACTGTCTTTATGAAGACAGTAAACACAGAATGTGGATCGGATCTGACAATGGACTTTATTTATACGAAAGACAAAGTAACTCATTTAAATATTTTAAAAACGACACTTCGGATTCTTCAAGTCTAAGTGACAACTATGTGTCGTCGATTACAGAAGATCCCACCGGAAATTTATGGTTTGCCACAAAAAATGGCCTCAGCCGTCTACAACCAGACGGAAAAGGATTTAAAAACTTCAGACATAACAGCAAGGATGTAAATACATTAAGCAATAATATTGTGATGAGTCTAGCGGCGAACAGTACTGGTCAACTTTGGGTTGGGACGGATGATGGTTTAAGTATTCTCGATATCAAAACTGGGATTTTTAAAAGGTACAATGCAGATTCCAGGGATATATACAGCCTTACCGGGAGGTCAATAAATTGCATTTATATAGACAATCAAGGTATTTACTGGCTGGGACCATACCGGGGAGGGGTCAATAAATACGATACCAATCTTAATCTTTTTCAATTAAAACAAAGTAATATTTTCAATTTGAAGGGATTAAATGCTTCTATCGTTACTTCATTTGCTGAATATAACAATGACGAGATTTTTGTTGGAACAGATGGTGGGGGACTTAATTTGTTCAATCGAAAAACCGAACTATTTAGAAGGTTTAATTTTCCTTTGTTAAACGGGGCTACCCTAAGCAATATTTCGATCATGAACATGGAAATAACCAGGTCTAAGCAATTGTATCTCGCAACCTATGCAAGTGGCCTGGTGATCATGGATTTAAAAACAGGAAAATTTCAGCAGATTACCCATCATGATCGTCCGGATGCACTGAATTCAAATGATATATTTTGTGTTAAGGAAGATCAGAAAGGCAAAATCTGGGTGGGCACGAACGGCGGGGGGGTTAATGTGATAGGTGCCGACCACGAAGTGCTGGTGAAATATTGTAATAATCCGAGAGCCATAAATGAGCACGATTATCCCGGAAATAACTTTATCAGGTTTATTGAAGAAGATAACAGTGGCAAGATCTGGATTGGCTCTTATGGCTCTGGAATTGCCGTATATAATCCTGACAGCAACAAATTTGTTGTTCATAATAAGGCAAATAGTAAGCTTCCCAATGACCTTACTTTGTCTGTAATGAAAGACCGCCTGGGGAATATCTGGGTTGGAACTTTTAGCGGTGGCCTGAGCTTATTTGATCGTAGTAAGAATCAATTTATCACTTTCTCTGAAAAGGATGGATTGAACAATGCAACTGTTTATGCAATAGTGGAGGATAAGCAGGGACGAATATGGGTCAGCACAAATAAAGGAATTAGCAGCTTTGACCGTAAAACGAATAAATTCACCAACTATACCATTTACAATGGTGTACAGAACAATAATTTTGTATTGGGAGCAGGCTTCATTTCTTCTGACGGGGATATTTATTTTGGAGGTGCCGATGGCTTTAATTATTTTAACCCCCAGTATTTTAAGAAAAATAAAAACGTGCCGTCAGTCCTTTTTACGGATCTGAAAGTAGCCAATGCCTCAGTTGTAGCCTCAGCAGATGGTCCGATTAGGGAGCATATTTCAGTTGTAAAGGATATTTATCTGGATTATAAGCAAAATTTTACCCTTAGCTATGTAAGTTTAAACTACACCGCGCCTGAGCAGAACAGATATTTGTACCGCTTAGAGGGTTTTGACAATGAATGGGTCGATGGGGGGACTTCTAAATCTGCTTCTTATACTAATCTTGATCCGGGTGAATATGTCTTTCATGTAAAAGCCAGTAATAACGATGGGCTTTGGAACGCTGGCGAAACCGCAATAAAAATACATGTACTGCCACCATTCTGGCGCACCGTGTATGCATATGTTTTGTACTTCTGCTTGGCTGTAGGCACTCTTCTTTATATCAGGCACAGGGGAATTCAAAAGCTCAAACTGAAATTTGCGGTGATTCAGGAAAAAATGAAAGCAGAGCAGCTAATTGAACAGGAACGCAAGGAGGCCGAACGCTTACGCGAATTAGATAAACTGAAGATCAAATTTCTCACCAACTTGAGTCATGAGTTCCGTACCCCGCTGTCGCTAATTATCGGGCCTATTGACAAACTGTTGACGGAAAAGAGAGCTGCTGAAATTGCCGACCCTTTAAATATGATCAAACGAAATACCCGACGCTTGCTCAATCTGGTTAATCAAATTCTGGATTTCCGGAAAATGGAAGACCAGGAATTAAGGTTAAACCTTTCTGATGGAGATATGGTTTCCTTTATCAAAGAAGTTTTGGAACCCTTTAATGACCTTAGTGAACGGAAGCAGATTCAGCTTTTATTTAAGAGCCGCTTCAATTGTATTTATACCTCTTTTGATCAGGATAAAATAGAACGTGTATTATTCAATCTCCTGTCTAATGCATTTAAATTTACTCCGGTTGGTGGTACAATATCCGTGGAATTGGAAAAAAACGATCCGCTCATCGGCACTGAATCTTGTCTTATGATCAGGGTTTCCGATACGGGTATTGGCATCTCTGGGGAAAATAAAGAAAGAATATTTGAACGGTTTTTTCAAATCGATACCACAGCCTCCATTTTGAATCAGGGAAGTGGCATTGGCTTGTCCATTGCCAAGGAATTTATTAAAATGCATGGCGGGAATATAGTTGTTGAAAGTGAACCTGGGCTTGGAAGCAGTTTTATCATTAACCTTCCTTTTTCAACAACGATGGCTGACGATGAACTGGAGTTGGATTTTTCGGGCCCAACGCGATCCGAAAACGGGCAGGAAGCCACCGACGCTAAGCAAGAAATCCAAGTCAGTATCGAAATCCCTTCAATTTTATTGGTAGAGGACAACGAGGATTTTAGATTTTATCTTAAAGACGGTTTAAAGCCCTTTTATAGGATCTATGAGGCCAGTAACGGACAGGAAGGGTGGCAACAGGCTTTGGCACATCATCCTCAGGTTATCGTAAGTGACATCAATATGCCTTACATGAATGGAATTGAGTTGTGCTATAAAGTTAAGTCAGATAAAAGAACCAATCACATCCCGATCATATTGCTGACAGCCTTAACTGGCGAAGAAGAACAGATCAGAGGGCTGAAAACAGGTGCTAATGACTACTTGACCAAGCCATTTAATTTTGAAATTCTTAATGCTAAAATTAAGAATCTCCTGGCACTGAATAAGACACTCAAAGAAACTTATACCAAGCAGATCAAGGTTCAGGCACCCGAATTGATCATAGAATCGCATAGCGACAGGTTATTGAATAAGGTTGCCTTGTACATTGAAGAAAATCTGAATAATCCTAAACTTTCTGTTGAAGACCTTAGCAAACATGTTGGTATGAGCAGGGGATCCTTATACCACAAAATTTTGGAATTAACCGGACAATCTCCGGTGGAATACATCAGGTCTGTTAAGCTGGACAAGGCCACTGTGTTACTCGAAAAAAGTGATTTGAATGTTTCCCAAATTGCCTATATGGTGGGTTTTGCTACACCAAACTATTTTGCAAAGTCTTTTAAAGCCAAATTTAATATGCAGCCCTCTGAATATATCCATTTAAAGCGAAAAGCGGATGTTGGCTTGGTTGGAGAAGTTAAATCCTTGTAAACCTTAATTGTTTGATCCCGGTTTATTAACGCAGCACGTATTTCTACCATAAATTTTATTGCTATAACATTTCTGCTACAATAATGTCCAAAACTTCCCTGTAAAAGAGCCTGCATGATATAGTTTTATGGTACGCTTAACCATGTGTCTTTGCTCATATGCACTGGGTTCTAGAACAGGTAGGGCTGGTTTAACAACAATAACGATTATCACGATGAGAAGTAAAAATATTTCAATGTTTGGTTCATCCACATTGAAAATAAAGAGAGTTGGTCTCTTTTTGATTATGTTTCTGCTAAGTTTAAATAAAAGCTACGCACAAGATAAGGATTTTCATATTTATCTGTGTTTTGGTCAATCTAATATGGAAGGGAATGCCAAATTCGAAGCTCAGGATACAATAAGCATAAGTAATCGTTTCAAAATATTGCAAGCAGTGGACTGCCTTGATCTTAACAGAAGGAAGGGAAACTGGTATACCGCAATGCCCCCTTTAAGCAGGTGCAATACGGGTTTAACGCCAGCTGATTATTTTGGAAAAACGATGGTTTCTAATCTTCCCAAGAATATAAAAGTGGAAGTGATTAATGTTGCAGTTGGTGGGTGCAAAATTGAATTATTTGATAAGGAAGGGTACAAATCTTATAGCGCTACTGCTCCAGGTTGGATGATCGGAATGATCAATCAATATGGAGGGAATCCTTATGGGCGTTTAGTTGAGTTGGCAGAAATTGCCAAAAAACAAGGGGTAATAAAGGGGATTCTGTTACATCAGGGCGAATCTAATACGGGTGACACATTATGGGTAGAGAAAGTTAAAGCTGTTTATGATAATTTGCTGAGAGATTTGAACCTCAAAGAAAACTCAACACCATTACTCGTCGGAGAAATGGTGCATGCTGATCAGGGGGGTATTTGTGCGGGTATGAATGCCACGATTGGAAAATTGCCTCAGACCATTTTAAATTCATATGTCATCTCGTCAAAAGGATGTACGGCTGCTGCGGATAAATTACATTTTAACGCCGCTGGATATAGAGAGTTGGGTAAACGCTACGCTACCAAAATGCTGTCATTACTAGATGACAGTTCAAAAAATAGTAATTTAAAAATAGTTCATAGGAAATAAACCGCTAAAAAAAACAATTATGATTAAATGGAATAGACACTTAAGTATAAGGCAGATGTTACTTGCCGGGATGTTGTTCTTGTTCAGCATGCCTGTTTCTTCACAACAAATTGTCGAGCCAGCTTCTCCTGGTTTTGACGTTGTAAATGTGGACATACCACATGGTAAAATAGACACGATCAGTTATTACTCTGAAACTGTAGGCACCATTAGAAAGGCGATAACCTACACCCCTCCGGGTTATACAAAGAACAAGAAGTATCCTGTTTTGTATTTACTCCACGGGATTGGTGGAGATGAAAGGGAATGGTTAAATGGAGGGAAGCCACAGGTCATACTAGATAACCTTTATGCAGCAGGGAAATTAGTGCCTATGATTGTTGTAATGCCTAACGGTCGCGCCATGAAAGATGACCGTGCAATTGGAAACGTCATGTCCAAAGATAAGATTGATGCATTTTCAACTTTCGAAAAAGATCTATTAAACGATCTGATTCCCTTTGTGGAAAAGAAGTTCCGAACACATAAAGACCCTGAGCACCGTGCAATTGCGGGACTATCCATGGGCGGAGGGCAATCGTTAAATTTTGGGTTAGGGAATCTTCAAAAATTTGCATGGGTTGGTGGTTTTTCCTCAGCACCAAATACCAGAGTCCCTCAGGACCTGGTGCCTGATCCTGCCAAAGCAAAAGAAATGCTTAAACTGTTATTTATATCCTGCGGAGCAAGTGATAATCTAATCATTTACAGTAAGCGTACCCACGATTATCTTATTCAAAATCAAGTACCTCACATCTATTTTATTGAACCGGGCTTTCATGATTTTAAGGTTTGGAAAAATGGATTGTATATGTTTTCTCAAATGCTTTTTAAACCGGTAGATACCGCTTCTTTCTAGTATAAAATTACCAAACACATAACCCTGACAAGATGAGAAATATAATTGCCTTTGTGATCTTAACTACATTAAATTGTTTATTTCACTCGGTATTTGCTCAACAGCTAAAGGCACAAAATCCCATTATTTTTGCAGATGTACCCGATATGTCTATGGTGCGTGTAGGAGATTTATACTACATGAGTAGCACCACAATGCACATGAGCCCCGGCGTTCCGATTATGAAGTCCAGCGATTTGATAAACTGGAGTATTGTAAATTATGTCTATGATACACTCGCGGACGTAGATGAACTCAACCTAAAAAACGGTAAGCAGGCTTACGGTCAGGGAACCTGGGCAAGCAGTATGCGTTATCATAATGGGGTTTTCTACGTAAGTACATTTGCCCAGACTACCGGAAAAACGTATATCTATAGTACAAAGGATGTAGAAAAAGGTCCCTGGAAAGTAAAGGCTTTTAAGCCAGGATTTCATGATCATTCCCTGTTTTTTGATGACGACGGCAAAGTTTATATGGTTTATGGCGGAGGAAAGATCAGGTTAGTTGAAATGAAGCCTGATTTATCAGGTCCTGATCCTGCTGTTCCTGAACGTATTATTATAGAAAATGCCAGTCTTCCTTCTGGGGAAAAGATTGGATTGCCGGCTGAAGGATCGCAATTGTTTAAGGTTAAGGGTAAATACTATCTGTTTAACATTACTTGGCCAAGAGGTGGTATGCGAACGGTAGTGATCCATAGAGCAGATAAGATAACCGGTCCTTATGAGGGTAAAATTGGCCTGCAGGATTTGGGTGTGGCTCAGGGTGGGCTTATCGATATGCCAAATGGCGATTGGTATGCTTACCTTTTTCGTGATTTCGGTGCGGTGGGCCGTATTCCTTATTTAGTTCCTGTTAAGTGGCAAAATGAATGGCCAATCCTGGGCATAGACGGAAAAGTTCCGGACACCCTGGATTTACCAGCGGATAAGGGTTTGATTCCGGGTATTGTCGCCTCTGATGAATTTAACCGAAAACCCAGTGAAGCTGATTTGCCCCTTGTCTGGCAATGGAACCATAACCCTGATGCGCGGCTTTGGTCGCTGAGAAAGAGAGAAGGCCATTTGAGATTGACCAATGGACGATTGGATCATGATTTTTTGTCAGCCAGAAATACATTAACGCAACGCACAACTGGCCCTTTTTCCACAGCAGTGACCTTGCTTGATGTATCTAAGCTGAAGGATGGTGATTTTGCTGGGTTGGGTTTGTTGCAAAAAAAGTACGGACTGATTGGTGTGAGGGTAGAAGGAGGTGATAAATATATTGTGATCATAGATGCTGGAACAGGCGAGCCTATCGAAAATGAACGGATTCCGTTCAAGCAAAACACCATCTATTTTAGCGTACATTGTGATTTTAGCCAAAGGAGAGACCTTGCCAGCTTTAGGTATAGCCTTGATGGAAAGCATTGGAAGAAAATCGGAAGCTCATTAAAAATGGCTTATACCATCCCGCACTTTATGGGATACCGGTTTGCGCTGTTTAATTATGCCGAAAAACAGACAGGTGGGTATGCCGACTTTGATTACTTTCATATTTCAGATCAACCAGCTCCGGCAAACTAATCTGGTAATCAATCCTTTTACTTTCCCAGACCTTTAGATGTCCGCCTAATCGAGGAGGGATGAATTTTAATGTGGTAAATATGTATTATGAGATTTATTCTTTCTAAATATTTACGCCGGATTATGGTTGATATCGCTGTTTTTGGTCGTTTAGACCGTGTTTTTGTCGTTTTGAACATCCTGCATATAAATTTAAACAATTGTACCAGCCTAAAAAATGATGCGCGCTTAATTTAGGTTAACTAAATATAAATCCATCCGCGCGTTCCAAAGAGCCGCGGGATTAAACCAACAAACCCATGAACAGGCATCTTTATTTTTCTTTAATTCTTTTCGATTGACGAAGGTTCTGAACCAGTGCCGCTGAACCTGATCGCTTATCATGAGATTTTCGTGGTAGGTGTGTTGCAGGAAATACAGCAGCGGTTTAGGTCTATTGAATCTTGTTGAGGAGCGGCGATGTCAATGAGTAAAAGTACATCGATTGATCTAGCCAATCCAGATGAAACCACCAACGCAGTTGACTGGAGTGGGCATGCTATACCCAGACCAACCCCTTTAATTTTTTAAAGTAACCAATAAACAAACCAAATGTATGATGGAAAAAAAAACTACTACTAAGACTCCATATGGCGTATGGAAGACGTAATTATCAAAAAATCACCAGACAAAACAGTAGTATATCATCAAAAATATGTTGAATATGATCAAATCGTATCAAGTGTCGCTACCAAATCGATGGATGAAGTTTTAATCTCTTTGAGAGGTAAGGCCAAAGGCAATCTGGATCTTCCTTTTCAGCTGGTGCTTAAATTTGATAACAATGGTAATGGTACCCTAACAAATCCGGCAGAAGTAAATTATACCGTTACCGGAAAGGGTAAGTATGTTAAAAACGGCGACATGTGGGGAGATAAAAAAAGAGATGTGCTTTATCTTGATTATCAGGTTCGGTGCATCTACCCATGTGTTTACAGATACCTTGGTCATGCGAGACAGGGCTGAAAGCTTTCAGTTTTTTACGCCTTATTATAACAAGTAAATAATAAACTTCCATTTTGCCGGATCGTGTGACATTTAAGTCGCCGGTCCGGCATTTTCATTAAAGGCAATGCACCCAAACTACCAAATTAATTAATGCTTTTAATATAGTGGACATACCATCCATTTATGAATTCAATGCGGTCAAATACCCATTGCCTTAAGATCATCAACTTAAATAATTCCCTTCTCCAACTCGAATATTTAAAACTGGTTAAGAATTTTTCTATGGACATATGTGTTTATGTCCCCGCATAAACTTGAATTCAAACCGGATGTCTCTCATTTATCGTTCCTATAGACCCGCGTAAAAACTTAAGTGACCTCTCTAATCACACCTGGAAGGTATTAATCATAAAAATGTGCTCCAATTGTAGTGCTTTATCGATTTATTGTCAAAATCGGCAGATCTAATACGTTTATTTTAGGTTAACATAAGTGCTCTTCTCTTTATCATTTGAAGCATTCCTGGGCATGGTTGCGGCCTATATTTGATTTTCACCTAACCAATAATAAACCGATCAAATCGCAGGGAGATTTGATAAAACCAACCTTTTCGCAAATGTTGAAATCATTTATTAATTATAAATCCGAGCAAAATATGTCTAAGTTTTTCTAGTTCTGCAATTTTCTTATCGGGGGCTAAATGCTCTGGCAGAAGGGAAAGGACCAAACATACTCTTTCCATAAAAAATAATCCAGTGGTTAGCAATAACCACAACCAAATAAACCAAAATAAATCAAATATGAATCAAACAATTTCTATCAGGAAATTACCAATTTTTTTATGGTTGGTAACTTCAATCGTGCTCCTGCATTTAACGGGGTATGCCCAGGAGCGGCAAATTATAGGGAAAATCGTATCGGCAGGTGATTCTGCCCCAATTCCGGGGGCTACAGTACAGGTTAAACATAAAAATACGGCCGTATCTACTAATGAAAGCGGAGGGTTTTTGATACGGGCAAATACTGGTGATGTCCTCATTTTTAAGATGATGGGTTTTACACAACAGGAGATCGTAGTTGGTAGTGGCAATGTCATTAATGTGGTATTAAGTGTCGACAATACAAATCTGAATGAAGTAGTTGTTGTTGGTTATGCTAAGGTAGCAAGAAAAGATGTTACAGGTTCAATAAGCTCAATCAAGGGAGACGACTTACGCCAAACCCAGCCAACTACTTTTGACCAGGCCCTGCAGGGCAAAGTTGCCGGGGTTGTGGTTCAACAGGTATCGGGCCAGCCCGGCGGTGGGGTGTCTATCCAAATACGTGGCGTGTCGTCAATAAGTGGCTCTAATTCGCCACTGTACGTAATAGATGGTATTATTATTCCACCGGTAAACAATCCCGGTAGTGGTTCTAATCCATTAAATGCCATCAATCCTGCCGAAATTGAATCCATAGATGTATTGAAAGATGCTTCGGCAACCGCCATATACGGTTCGCAGGCAACCAATGGAGTTGTTGTGATCACTACAAAAAGGGGGAAAGCCGGAGCACCGCAGATAACTTATGATTTCTATGCCGGTTACCAGGAAATACTTAAGCGACTCCCTACAGTTGATTTGCAACAATTTGCTACTCTCATTAATGCGCGGTCCGCTAGCTCGGGCTGGGAATTTGATCAAAGACCCCTATTTGTCAATCCTCAATATTTAGGTAAGGGCACCGACTGGCAAAAAGAATTATTCCGGAAAGCCCCGCAGATGAATCACACACTTACTGTAAGCGGTGGGGATGACAGAACCCAATATTTACTGTCAACCTCCTATTTTAACCAGGAAGGGATAGCCATTGGATCTGATTTTAGCAGATACTCGGTAAGGCTGAATTTAGACAATAAAACCACTAATTGGCTAAAAATAGGGACGAGCCTTCAGTTGTCGCATGTTGATGAAAAAGTAAACTCAACCTCCGGTAATGTAATTGCCACTGCACTAAGCCTTAGTCCTGATGTTCCGGTAAGCAACCCTGACGGCTCCTGGGGAGGGATTACCGATCCCAACGGTTGGGTAGCACCTGTTGCCAACCCGGTGGCATTGGCAAAAATTATCAAACACTTAAGAAAGCGAAATCAAGTATTCGGAAATGTGTATGCCGAAATACAATTGGCTAAAGGGTTATCGCTGCGAAATGAGCTATCCGGTAATTTCGATTTTAATACAGAAGATAGGTATTCGCCAATTTATAGTTTTGGCAAGGGTAATGAAAGCCCTAACTTTGGTTCCTCTAGCGCCGGTCAAAATTTTTATGCAGTAATACGCAATTTTCTAACTTACAACTATAATTTCAAAAAATTTCATTTTGATGCTTTAGCAGGTCATGAATCGCAAGAGAGTACTTTTCAAAATCTTGGCGGTGCACGAAGGAATTTCCCTTCAGATAATGTGCAGGCGATTAGTGGTGGCGATGCTACCACGGCCACAAACTTCGGCTACAATTCATTATCAGACCCTACGGGAGGCTCTGCACAGGAATCTTATTTCGGCCGTATCAATTTTTCATGGAATGATAAATATCTGCTCACCGGAAATATACGTGGCGATGGTTCTTCAAATTTTCCGTCATACAACCGTTGGGTGACTACCTATTCAGGTGGATTTGCCTGGAAAATTAAAAACGAGGCGTTTTTAAAAGATATAAAAGCTATAGATGAATTGAAGCTGAGACTCGGTTACGGGATTACTAACAACCAGGGCATACCGGGCAATACATTTGTGACCCAGCTTCAAACAATAGCCAATGGTCTATCAGGTATAGCTCAGTTTCAAAGCAATTTGGAAAACGCGGAGGTGACGTGGGAAAAAACTAATTATTACAGTGCCGGGCTTGACGGAACGCTTTTAAAGGGGCGCTTAAGTTTTACATTAGAAGCTTACAGCCGCTTAACAAATGGTCTTTTATTACAGGTGCCGCTTCCAGGATACTCTGGTGCTATAGCGGGCTATGGGCCTGGAGCCATGCAAGCGCCTTTTGCCAATGTCGGCTCGATAACCAACAAAGGGTTTGATATCCAAATCAATTCTACCAATATTAATGGTAAAAATTTCAGTTGGAAAACTGGTTTTACCGTATCGCGGAATAACAATAAAGTGACCTACTTAGGTGCAGGTGGAGCTGATGCTAACTTAAGTAAGAAATCTTATTTGATTAACGATATTATTCAAAAAACGACGGTGGGGCGGCCCATCGGCGAATTTTATGGCTATGTATTTGATGGTATTTTCTCAACTCCAGAAGATTTTAAAAACCATGCCCGGCCTGCTGACCCAAGCGGTAACCCTTATCCGATCTCTCTAGCAGGAGGTGGTATCTGGTACGGTGACCGTATGTTCAAGGATTTGAATGGCGACGGTATTATCGACTCAAAAGATCAAACCTTTTTGGGTTCCCCGATCCCCAAATTCCAATATGGCATCAATAATACATTTAACTACAAAAATTTAGATCTGAATATTTTCTTCAGTGGGAGTTATGGTGCCAAGATATTCAATCAAACGGCTATACAGCAAACCAATCCGCAAAATCACGCTGCCTTTTTTACATCGGTGTTAGATTATGCAAACTTGGCTATGGTAGATCCTAACGGCTCTCCATCCGATGTTAACAACGTATATGTTACCAACCCTAATACAACTATTGCTGGGTTGAGAAACGACAATACCAATGGTAATCTTCGTCCTAACAGTTTGATGATCGAGGATGGCTCATTCCTGAGGTGTAAAAATATCACTTTAGGTTACCGCTTGCCAAAAAGTCTTTTATCAAAAATATCGGTGGGTTCAATTAGGGTGTATGCCAATGTATCCAACGTATTTGTAATTACAAAATATAAAGGCATGGATCCTGAAATTGGTTCATGGGATCCACTTCAGGCAGGTTGGGACGACGGTTATTATCCGCAACCAAGGGTATTTACTTTTGGTGCAAACATAGCCTTGAAATAATAAAACGATCACCGATTAAAAACATATATTTATGAAATTAATTAACAAAATTTTCATCATCCTGCTATGTGTAGCAGCACTTGTCGGATGTAAAAAGAGTTTTTTGGACCGTCCGTCCAATTCGCAGATAAGTTCTACCAATTTTTATAAAACCACTTCCGATGTGCGATTGGCTACGGCAAGCCTTTATGGCGGTTCGCACTGGTGGGCATGGAGCAATGAGTGCTGGATACCACTTGGCGACGTATTGAGTGGTACCGCTAGCTTCCCATATAATGGCGATTTGGTACAGCTTTTTACACGTACCATTACCGCCCAAAATGGTCTTGTGACGAGGGGTTGGATTGGGTTATATAATACTGTAGCGCAATGTAATACGGTTATTAAAGCCATACAAGAGAAGGCTGATCCGTCTATTTCGGAAGCAGACAAAAATGCTGCCATCGCTGAGGCAAAATTTATTCGTGCCATGGCTTATTATCATTTGGGGATATATTGGGGTGCAGTGCCAATTATTGAAGATAACAGTAAGCTGATAAAAGATCCGCTGCGTAATCGCAACATTGTTTCGGATGTCTATAAATTCGTTGCTAATGACCTGACTTACGCAGCTCAACACCTTCCCAAAACAGATGAAAAAGGCCGGGTAACTACCTGGTCGGCGCAGGGAATGCTGGGCAAGGCATATTTGACGATGGCGGGTGTAGGCAAAAATGGCAGCCGCGACCAGGCCTTGCTTGACAGTGCTAAAAAGTATGCTGGTAATGTGTGTAAAAATAGCGGCTTGAAATTGTTTCCTAGTTATTATGATCTTTTTAAGGTACAAAACAACGATAACCCAGAAGCATTATTTTCCCTTCAATGGGCCGGTGGTGTGGGTTATGGAACTGGCAATGCCCTACAACAATTATTTGCGCCAGATAACATCATTACTCCTCAAAAACAAGGTGGATGGATGGCCTTGGCGCCAAGCTACGATTTATATCGGATGTATTCTTCTAGGGATACGGTAAGGCGTAAAGCCACTATCATGCTCAACGGAGATTTTTATCCCGAATTGATTGCTGCCGATGGAGGTTATAAGGCAAAAGGTACGGGCATGAAAAAACACATGGTTGGCAACGAAAAAGATAATAACTTGCCAACAATGGATTCTTGGTCATCCCCCGAACACAATGCAATGCTTAGATTGGCCGATGTGTATTTGGTATATGCCGAAGCCATTTTGGGTAACAATAGCACTACGAGCGATGCGGATGCGTTACACTATTTCAATGAGGTGCGGGAAAGGGCCGGCCTGAATAAGGTGACTGTGCTGACACCTGCAGCACTGCGTACTGAAAGAAGAGTTGAACTTGCTTTTGAAGGACAATACTGGATAGACCTGGTTAGGTATTCTTATTATGATCCGGCGAATGCTGTGAAGCTTCTTAATGATCAGGATGCTACCCACGGTCGGATTTCGTTTACTTATGATCCTGTAACGAAAATAGCAACAAGGGATACTATTGCTCCACCGGCTGCGCTACCGGCAACTATCGCTTCATTTACGTTGCCAATTCCGTCATCTGAGCTAACCACCGCCCCTAAATTGGCAGAACCACCGGTACCATATTATTAATTAAAAAAANTAAAAGATATTGTTATGAAAATAAAATCATATCTNACCTTGTACTCTTTGCTGCTTTTCTTAATGATTGCGGCTGTATTACCTGCGTGTAAAAAAGAGACTGAAAGCAGTTCTGCTCCAGTCATTTCGAGTATTAAGAGTTATGCCGCCTCACCTAATGATACCGTTTTGCACAGTGCTACGCCAAACTGGCAATATGTTGTAATAACCGGAAATAATTTGCAGAATGCTACACAAATAAGTTTCAATGGTGTTCCTGCTTCTTTTAACAGCGCTTTATTTGCGCCTAATAGTGCCGTGGTGCAAATACCCGCCATGCAGTTTTCAAAAATTGATACTGCTAAACTCTATATTGTAGAGTATACAACAAAAGCAGGTTCCACAAGGTTTTCTTTTAAATTAGGTCCGGCAGCACCTACCTTTTCGGGAATTTCCAATTTATATGCCAATCCAGGCGATTCTGTTTATGTTTATGGCTCAGGCCTATTTTTCGTTCAACGCTTTTCGTATAGGGGTACCGCAATCCAATCTTTTAACTTAGACACCAGCGGGAATTCTATTGGATTTTTGATGCCGGCTGCAACGACCGATGATCAGATATCAATAATCACCAAAAGCGGTACGTTGAATCATAAAATAATTGCGACCCCGGTCATAGCAGGTATTTCAAATGAAAATGCCAACCCTGGTGATTCGGTTTATGTTTATGGTAATTATCTTAAAGGTATTCAAAAGCTAACGTTTGCAGGCACCACGATTACTTCATTTGCATCATCCAGTAATGGAAGTCATGTTGGTTTCGTTTTGCCAACGCTAACGCAAAGGGGACCGGTATCAGTTACTACACAGTTTGGCACAGCTACTACTGTGTACCATGTAAATGATGTAGTAACAGGCTCCATCTCAAATTGGGATAGTAATTTTAATTGGCAAGGCTGGGGTGCTGGTAAAGAAACTAAAGATAATTCTAATTTCCTTGGCAATCGAAGTACCTATTTTGTGTTGGATGTTGATGTGAACAGCGAGGACGGATGGCCCTGGACTACTAACATACCCATGAATGCAATACAATGGGTGCCAAAAGCCAATATTGCCGACACGGTTAGCCATTGGGCATTTAAATTTGAAGTAAATATCCCGAAAACCTGGAAAGGTACTACGGTTAATATTGTAAGTGGAGTAGACGGCTATGTGGCCCGATGGGAGCCATGGCGAATAAACGCTACGACCACGGTACCGTACAGTACAAAAGGGTGGGTAACAGTAACTATTCCTTTAACATCGTTCCGTGCATCACATCCTGAGCTTGGCCAAGGTATGGGGGATTCACTAACCAAAATTGCGGATTTAACTGGTGAATCCGGAAATACATCGTGCATCATGTATATACATAACTATGGTCTTTCGGCAGGCAGCTTTTATGGCGCTGTTGATAATTTGAGAGTTGTAAAAATTAAATAAACTAAATACCCAAGGCAACATAACGTCGTGGGGATTTCTTACTAATTAGATAATTAAGAAAAAAATGAAGATTAAGTATCCTTTTAAAATGTTTATATTTCTTATTACAATTGTATCTTTATTATCATGTAAAAAAGCGAATAATCCGGATCCGCAATTAACAGTTAGTGCATCCACCATAGCTTTTACGGCTGAAGGGGGAACAGAGGACATATCCGTTTCAGGTAATGCCGATTGGAGCATCAGCAATCCTGCTTATTCGTGGTTGCAATTAAGTACAACATCAGGCAACAGCGGCAGCACTGTTATTCATTTAACAACATTATCGCAAAATACTACAGCGGTATCCCGCTCTGCTGTTTTATTAATAAGTTTTTCCAACGGCCAGGCAAGAAGGGTGATCGTTTCTCAGGTCCCCTTCATATACCCAAATTATAATACATCATCCATAGCGCCAGACATTACTGGAATGAGCAGTACGGCCGTGGAACTGGCGGCAAAAATGCATGTAGGAATAAATTTTGGCAATACCATGGAATCCCCAGGCGAAGGTGACTGGGTGTCGGGTTATAAAATTACCGAATCGTATGTGAAATTTGTAAAACAAATAGGTTTCAATGCTGTACGGATTCCTTGTAACTGGAATTGGACTCATTTAAGCGATCCGGATAAAGCGAAAATTGACCCTGCCTGGCTTAACCGGGTGAAAGAAGTAGTTGGATGGTGTGTGGATAATGATATTTATGTGATGCTGAATATTCACTGGGATAATGGCTGGCTGGAAAATAATATTAATAAGCTAAAGAAAGATTCGGTTGACGCTAAGCAAAAGGCGCTTTGGGAACAGATTGCTACCACCATGCGCGATTTTGATGAGCACCTTATGTTTGCCAGCGCGAATGAACCTGCCGCGGATAATGCCGAGCAGATGGACATACTCAATAGTTACCACCAGACATTTATTAATGCAGTGCGTGCTACCGGAGGCAGAAATAGTTACAGGGTGCTGATTGTGCAGGGGCCTCACACAGACCCTAATAAAACTTATGATCTGATGAATACGCTACCAACAGATAAGATTCCTAACAAGTTGATGGTCGAGGTACATAACTACACGCCTGCTACATTTACGATACTAACGGATGGAGATGTAAGTTGGGGCAAAATGGCTTACTATTGGGGGAAAGGGAATCATTCTACTATTGAGCCAGAACGCAACGCCACCTTTGGAGAAGAGGAAGTGGTTGATTCTGAATTCAAAAAGATGAAACAGAAGTTTGTTGATAAAGGTATCCCTGTAGTGCTGGGCGAATATGCATCCTGGAGGCGGACTGCCAGCAACGGCAATTTTATTCCTAAGGATCTGGAGATGCATAACAAGTCTGTGGAGTACTGGGCAACCTATGTGACCAAACAGGCTAAAGCAAATGGTCTTCTGCCATTCTGGTGGGAGACAGGTTTTATGTTAGACAGAGCTAATAATGCGATAAAGGACCAGGGTATGTATGATGCCCTTATTGCAGGGTCTAAGTAATAGTATAGTGTCAATTATAGCATATCAATTCAAATTAATCCTTAACGAGTATCCATTTTTTGGGTAAAATAAATAAAAAATGTTTAGAAAAAAAATGTTGTTCACTGCGGTCCTTGCCATCTCTTTTCTGGGAAGTAAAGAAGATGCAGTAGCTCAGACGAATGCTGATAAGCCGAAATTGATTAGTGAAAAACTGGAAGAAAAATTCGCAAATGTTTCGCCGAAACTTACCTCCAATAATGCCAATCCTTTATTAGATTTTATGTTTACGGCCGACCCAACAGCTGTAGAATACAATGGAAGAATTTATGTGTATGCTACGAATGATCATCAACAGTATGAGAAGGTAGGAAAGGATGGGAAAAATAGTTACGAGCATATCCGTTCGCTGGTCATGATGTCTTCCGATGACATGGTCAACTGGACTTATCATGGCCTCATAAATACAGCAAAGCTGGCACCATGGAGTACAAATTCCTGGGCACCTTCCATTACATCCAGATTGGAAGCAGATGGTAAAACACACTTTTATTTGTATTACTCCAATGGCGGTGGTGGCTCAGCTGTGCTTACTTCCACCTCTCCTGTTGGCCCATGGAGCGACCCGTTAGGAAAGAACATAGTTGACCGTTCTGTTCCCGGTGTGGATGTAGATGCTCCATTCGATCCCGGAGTTCTTATTGACGACCAAGGTACAGGCTGGCTGACTTTTGGAGCCGGAACGCCTAAAACGAAATATATGCCGGATAATGCCAGAATTGTCAAATTAGGGGCAGATATGATCAGTTTGGCTAGTGATGTTGCTAAGATACCCGCTCCTTATTTTAATGAGGCCAGCGACCTTAACTTTATCAATGGAACCTGGGTTTATAGCTATTGTACGAGTTGGGATGAACGTACTGAATGGCCTTATAGCAATATTGATAAACCAACCGCATGCAACATATCTTATATGACGAGTAAAACACCCTTAAATAAGGATAGTTGGAAGTATCGCGATAATTACTTTAAGAATACCGGCGAGGTTAACGTGGGGCCTTTTACAAACAATCACACCCACTTGTTCAGGTTTAAAGAGAAATATTATATTACTTACCATGCCATGTATTTACAGGATTATTTTGGCACTAAGGGTGGTTTTCGTAATGTGGGTTTCGAACCCATACAGGTGGATGAAGAGAATGTGAATATCCCCATGGTCAACGCAACTTTTAAAGGTCCGTCACAACTTAACCCCTTAAATCCATTCGTTCTTCAGCAAGCAGAGACCACTGCAGGTACTTCGGGGCAGGTTCAGTTCGAAGCGGATGGTAATCCGGGCAATATGGTTGCCAAAGGAAAAGCAGATAAACAATGTCTCATGGTTCGTGGAGCCGATTTTAGCAAACAGATTCCTGCCAAATTCGAAGCCAGGGTGAAAGGAAAAGGTAAAATTGATGTTTATGTAAATAATCTTAAAGGTAAGCCTCTTGTTTCCCTTATATGTGATGTAAAGGAATGGACTACGCGCTCAAAGAAAACAGAACTGAAAATAGATAAAGGAGTAGGGAATATCTATTTTGTATTTAATGGAGAGGGTTTTTTGTTTGATGAATGGAAATTCATTTATTAATTCCGGTTGCTGGTTTATTGATGCTAATTATAATCAGATAAGAATGAAAAAAATAAATGTGAATATGAAAAATACGATTTATAGGTTATGGATGACGGCCTTAATTATCACACTTAAAGTACCGTGTTTATACGCACAAAAAGCCACTAATCCGATTATTTATGCAGATGTACCCGACATATCAATGGTACGTGTAGGCGATAGCTATTACATGAGTAGCACAACGATGCATATGAACCCGGGCGTGCCCATTATGAAATCGACAGATCTTGTCAATTGGAAAATTATCAACTATGCCTATGATACTTTGGCAGATCTGCCGGCGCTAAATTTGACAGACGGTCAAAACGCATACAGCAAGGGTTCCTGGGCAAGTAGTTTGCGCTATCACAAGGGGATATATTATGTAACCACTTTTGCATACACCACCGGTGAAACCTATATTTTTAAAACAAAAGATATAGAAAAAGGAAATTGGGAACGAATTTCTTTTAAGCCAGCGTATCATGACAATTCCTTGTTTTTTGATGATGATGGCAAGGTATATTTAATTTATGACGCGGAAAGACTAAAAATTGTTGAATTAAATGAGGATCTAAAAGGAGTTAAACCAGGCGTTACGGAGAGGGTTCTCATCGAGAGCGCCAGCGCACCAACAGGAAAAGAAGTAGGCCTTAGCGCAGAAGGATCTCAATTATTTAAAGTAAAAGGCAAATATTATTTATTTAATATTTGCGCGCCGCGCGGTGGAATGCGAACTGTAATTATCCATAGGGCAGATAATATCAACGGACCTTGGGAAGGGAAAGTTGGTTTACAGGATAGAGGAATTGCTCAAGGCGGACTGGTCGACACTCCCGATGGACATTGGTTCTCTTATCTTTTCCGCGATTTTGCTGCTGTTGGCCGCGTTCCTTATCTCGTTCCTGTCAAGTGGGAAGAAGGCTGGCCTGTATTAGCAGAAAATGGTAAAGTCCCGGAACATCTAGACCTGCCGGCCGGTAAAGGTTTGATTCCGAATTTGGTCGCTTCTGATGAATTCAACCGAAAGAAAGGAGAAGCAGCACTTCCTTTAGTATGGCAATGGAATCATAATCCGGATAATGCGCTGTGGTCTGTAACTGAAAGAAAAGGATTCCTGCGCCTCAAAACAGGAAGAATCGACACTGGTTTTCTTCAGGCCAGAAACACACTTACACAACGCACTATTGGTCCAACCAGCTCGGCTTCTGTTGCCCTTGATGTTTCCAAAATGAAAGACGGCGATTTTGCCGGATTCTCAGCTTTCCAAAAAGAGTATGGATCAGTGGGCGTTAAAATTGACGCGGGTCAAAAGTCGATAATAATGATCACTACTGATAATGATAAGCCTGTCGAAGTAAAGCGAATTCCATTGGATCAAGACCAAATTTACTTCAGGATCGATTGCGATTTTACCGGCATGAACGATGAAGCTAATAACCTTTACGCTCTTAATGGGAAAGATGAAGCTAGTTTCTTTTACAGTCTTGATGGAAAAGTTTGGAAACCAATAGGGCGACCTTTGAAGATGAAATATAGCATCCCACATTTCATGGGCTATCGTTTTGCTTTGTTTAATTATGCGACTAAAAACATTGGAGGTTATGCAGACTTTGATTACTTCCATATCAATTACAAGTAGTAATAATCACAGCAGTGCTGCTGTACTGCGAAAATGCATTTAGGGTGAAATATCGGTAATACAATGGAGGCTGAAGGTGGTGAAACGGGCTGCGGTAATCCTCAAATTAACTACTTAATTCAAATCAATATTTTTATAAACTTAAAAAACAAATTAACATGAAAAAAATCACACTATTATTTTTTGCTCTACTAACAGGGATGTTAGCCAATGCACAGGAAACTCTGTATGCCGAAAATTTCGAATCAAATGTTGCCATCCTTGGTGATGGTCAAATGCATACATTTAAACCATCTACAAAGGCAGGAACATGGAGTGGTGGGATAGATCTAAAAACTGCTGGCGATGCCAATGTAAATTTGCGTCAGGGGTGGGGTGAGCAATATAATTTGAAAATAGAATCTAAAGGTGCTGCTGTTAACATACCTAATATCAATGTGGTTGGTTTTACAAATTTAAACCTGTCTTATGAATTTGTTGTTGAAGATGCAGGAGATGCTGTAGCACCAAAAATTGAAGCAAGTGTTGATGGCGGTGCTTCTTGGGTAACTCTACCTACAGTTGCTAGTGGTGGAGGGTGGTCTAAAGAAGCAAAATTGCTTGCTTTGCCTTCAGGAAATTATAAAACAATAAGCCTTAGAATAAACCCTAATACGGTGAGTTCTAATGCTATAATGTTTGATAATTTTATAATTACTGGAAAGAAGCTGTAAGCCTGGCGACTGAATCGAACCAATCATGTGACAATTCAATTAGGGTTTATCCAAATCCTATTTGTTAACGAATTTAAAGGGGGGGAGCTGTAAATTCAGATCAACCATTTCGTGTTTCCATTTTTGATATACTTGGAAGAAAAGTAGAGACAATAAAATCATTGTCTTCAAGCCAATTGTCAATGGAATCTTCATTGAAATCAAGATTGTATAAATTACTCAAAATCATTTAAGATGGTTAAAAAAAATAATTGAATTTTTTGTATGGAGCCAGCGTAAAAATGCTGCTGGCTCCATTTCATATAAGGTTTAATATTTAAATAGTTCTGATAACAAGAATCAGAAAGCAACGAACAAATACTATTTTTTAATCAATAGAATAACAATTGTATAAAAAATGCAAATTTCATTTAAACGTTACTGCAAAATTATGGAGTTACTTAACGACCCTATTCTAATCGAAGCTTATAAAAAAGCCCATGCCAAAGGGGCTGTATGGACTGAAATAACGCAAGGCAATGACAGAATTAGCGCTAAAGCCACGTCAAAGCGAATGAGAAGCGCACATGTCGCAATTTCAGGACAGCTCTGCCGAGGTATTACCTAGAAATAAATAAATTATAAGGCCTATAACTCACAGGTTAAGCGTACTTTCTACAACCTATCAAATCATATGAATAAAATTATAGTAACATTTTTTTTGATCCAGTTGAGTTTTTTTGCAAGAGCTCAATATCAAGTAAGTCCGAATTCGAAAGGTCCGGGCTTTTATTTGAATCCTATTTTTGCAGGAGATTATCCTGATCCGAGTATATTACGTGATGGCGATAATTTTTATATGGTCCATTCCTCGTTTGAGTACTATCCAGGTTTATTGATCTGGCATTCAAAAGACCTGATTAACTGGAAACCATTGACCCACGCCCTGCATAAATACGTAGGCTCGGTGTATGCTCCCGATTTGGTGAAGTATAAAAATAAGTTCTATATCTATTTTCCGGCAAACGGGACTAACTATGTGGTAACAGCGGACTCGATCGATGGGAAATGGAGTGATCCGATTGACCTGAAAATTGGCAACATTGACCCTGGTCATATAACAGATGAACATGGCAAAAGGTACTTGTTTTTCAGTAACGGGGGATTTGTACCCTTGTCAGATGACGGTCTTTCTATTACAGGGAATCAAAAGAGTTCTTACAACGGTTGGCCTATACCTAAAGACTGGACTATTGAGTGCTTTTGCCTGGAAGGCCCCAAGTTGATAAAAAGAGGAGAATACTACTATCTTACTGTAGCTGAAGGAGGAACGGCAGGTCCTGCTACTGGCCATATGGTCATTTCTGCACGATCAAAATCGTTATCGGGCCCGTGGGAAAATTCCCCTTATAATCCGATTGTCAGAACAACTAAACAAGATGAAAAATGGAAATCGAAAGGGCATGGTACCATCTTCGACGATGCAAAAGGAAACTGGTGGATGATTTTTCATGCTTACGAAGATGGTTTTTACAATAAAGGTCGTCAGACTTTATTGTTGCCGGTAGAATGGACAAAAGATGGCTGGTATAAAGTGCCGGATGATATAGTAGATAGTAAACCTATCAGGAGACCAAATTTAGCTCCCTTTAAAACCGACTTTACATTGAACGATAATTTTAAAGGCAATAAATTACAGCCTCAATGGGAATTCTTCGAAGGATTGGATACCAGCAGGTTTAACTTATCTGACAATGGTTTATCCATTAAGGGAAAAGGAAATAATGTAGCCGGTAGCTCGCCCTTATTGTGCATTCCATCAGGCCATTCGTATACGGCAGACGTAGAATTATTAATAGAAGGAAAAGCAACAGGTGGTTTAGTTCTTTTTTACAACAACAATGCCTATTCAGGGATTCTGGCCGACGATAAGAACATATTTGCCAATTTACGTGGCTGGCAGTTTCAAACTGAAAAGAGCGTTATAAAAAATCATGTATTCCTTCGTCTTAAAAACATTAATAATACGGTAAATATGTATTTTAGTACAGACGGTATTAAATGGAATAAAATTGAAACTTCGCTTGAGGTTTCTGCCATACATCATAACGTGCTGAGTGGGTTTTTAAGCTTAAGAATTGGCTTGTGTTCCATAGGCGAGGGGAATGTAACATTTAAGAATTTTAAATTTACCCCAATAGATTAAATTACTAGGCAATTTATGAGAATACTGAAAAATATTACCCTTTTAATTGTAGTAACTGTATTCACGGTTTTTGCAGGCCATGCTCAGCTACCCGTTCATCTTAAGGTCGAGGGAGGAAGGATTCAGGGGGCCGTGGAAAATGACTTAACTGTATTCCGTGGAATTCCCTTTGCGGCCCCTCCTGTCGGTTCCTTGAGGTGGAAAGCTCCCCAGCCGGTTGAAAAGTGGGATGGGGTAAAGCAGGCTTCTCATTTTGCAGCCTCACCTATGCAAGAGGGAAATCCTGCGGCCGGTAAAAGTGAAGATTGTTTGTACTTGAATGTATGGACCCCTGCAAAATCCAACCAGGTCGATTTGCCTGTCCTGGTTTGGATTTACGGGGGTGGATTCAGTTCCGGATCAACCGCCGAACCTTGGTATGATGGACAGAAACTGGCACAAAAGGGAGTTGTTTTTGTCAGTATTGCCTATCGGGTAGGTCCACTCGGTTTTTTGGCGCATCCGGAATTAAGCGGAGAGGGGACTGAGCATGTGTCGGGAAACTATGGTTTGCTAGACCAGATTGCGGGGCTAAAATGGGTGCAGAAGAATATAGCTGCGTTTGGTGGCGACCCCAAAAAAGTAACCATTTTTGGGGAGTCGGCAGGAGGAATCTCTGTTAGCATGTTGTGCGCTTCGCCGCTGGCTAAAGGTCTTTTTCGGAGTGCCATCTCTCAAAGTGGCGGGTCTTTTGGCCCTGCCGGTATCAAAACATACCCGGGCGAAAACATGAAAGCATTGAGGCAAGCCGAAACTGATGGGCAAGCTTACGCAGCCAAAGCAGGTGCTGCTTCCATAGAAGAACTTAGAAAGATGGAAGCCGACAAACTCCCTATGGGTTGGGGTGTTGGCAGTTCATGGCCTATTATAGATGGACATGTGATCCCTGATGTTCAATATAAACTATACGAAGCAAACAAGTACAATGATGTGCCGGTACTTATTGGTTACAATTCTGATGAAGGGCTAAGCTTTTCGCCTGGAGCGAACCCTAAGGAATATATTGATGGGGTAAAAGCACGTTACGGGGAATTTGCGGACAATTTGATTAAAGCCTACCCGGTAGGCGAGAAGTTCGTTACCCGGTCTGCAAGAAATCTGTCAAGGGATGCTGCTTTTGGATGGCACAACTGGACATGGGCCAGACTCCAGTCAAAAACGGGGACATCGAAAGTGTTTTATTATTTTTTTGATCAGCATCCAAACTATCCCGAAGGTACTCCTGAATATGGGCACGGCTCTCCTCATGCACAGGATGTTTCGTATGTTTTTCAACATATAGATCCTTTGAACCCGAAAACTTCTAAATCAGATCTGGAAATTTCAACCGCGATGGGGAGTTACTGGATCAACTTTGTGAAATACGGAAACCCTAACGGTAAGGAGCTTCCGCTATGGCCTGCGTTTACCGGCGATAAGCCGGCAGTGATGTATTTCGCCGAGACACCCCATGTGGGACCAGTTCCCGACGAAAAGTCACTTGTTGTACTGGATCAGTATTTTAGGTGGAGAATGGATTTAAATGGAAAAGACCGGGAATAGGATTTTTATCGAATTTGCAATATGCACGCTTTGAAATGTCGGTTATAGCCTTTTGCTATAGCTGGCGTTTAAACTTTAGTAACAGTCCCTAAAAACTACCAGCCCATCAACTGATGATTAAGGAGGAAGGTTATTAAAAAAAAAAACCAGATTTAAGTGTAGCTTAGCTATACCAATATTACGCAACCAATTATAACCTGTTTGGGTTTTTAGCTTTAATTGTTCCTGGCATCCGGAGAATGACTAAAGCATTTAATAGAAAAATATATGTTTCGGTTTTTAGCCCTGATCAGCGCATTCCTGCTGTATAATTCTCTTTTTGCGCAGGAAAATGTATACCAGTTTTCTCATTTAGATATTTCAAATGGTTTATCAGACAATCAGGTAAATGCGATATACAAAGATCAAAAAGGATTTATGTGGTTTGGTACCACCGCCGGGCTCAGTCGTTATGACGGACATGAATTCAAGATATTTCAACATAATTCAAAGGATAGCACCAGCTTACCCGATGGTTATATTGTCAATATATTTGGGGGACCCGAGAAAGAATTGTGGATTAAATCTAATCGTGGCTTCAGTATATACTATCCCTTAACCGAAAAGTTTGAGCGGTTTCAGAATAAACACTTTCAAAAATATAAAATTCCTGGTGGATACCTTAGAGAGATAAAAACCAACAATAGGGGTAGTTTCTATTTTTATATAGAAAATCAAGGTATTTTTTGTTATGATTCTAAAAGCGAAACCACTACGAGTTATACCCCTAAAAGTGACGTATTAAATTCCCTGTCTTCTGGTATAATAAGTGATTTTATCGAGGATTTAAAAGGTAATTTATGGGTAATTCACGCCAATGGTGTACTGGAGAAGTTTAACTTAAAACAACAAAAGGTAACAAGCAGATATTTTGATGTTAAAAACCGTCTAGGAACACAGGAAAATTATTTCAATCTCAAACTCAGCCTTGATGCTGAAGGCAATGTTTTTATTTATAGTCCGGGTGATCTTTTTGGGTTATATTACCTCAATGTGGCGAGCGACAAATTCCACTATTTTGGGAAAAAACAAGACCATTCGGGGCTAAGCTCTAAAAATGTAGGCTCTGTTCTGGAAGGAGAGGATGGTAAAATCTGGATAGGCACTGATCATGGAGGAGTTAATATATTAGACAAACGGACCAATACATTCACTTATATTTTAAGTAGAGAAGATGACCAGAGGGCTTTAAGCGACAACAGCATAGGTTCTTTGTATAAAGACAGTAGCGGTATTATCTGGATGGGTACTTCTAAGAAAGGAATTTATTACTATCATAAAAGCATCTATAAATTTCCCAGAAATCAGTATTTAACCGGAAATAACTCCCTACAGAAGGATGTGAATGCCTTCGTAGCAGATAATAAGGGCAATTTATGGATTGGAACAAATGGCTCGGGTTTAATACATTTGAACAGGAGTACGGGTGAGATTAAAACCTACCGTAATAATCCCGAAAATGACAACTCTTTAAGCAGTGATATTGTGGTAAGCCTATGTGTCGATCCTTCGGGTGTTTTGTGGATTGGAACTTTTTTAGGTGGGCTTAATTCATTTGACGGACAGAAGTTTACACATTTCAAACGTACCTCAGAACCTTCCAGCCTTTCAGATAACCGAATTTTTGCCTTATTAGAAGATTCTTCCAACAGGCTTTGGGTGGGCACCTTAAATGGTGGATTAGATCTGTTTGACCGAAGCACCGGGAAATTTAGACATTTTAATCCATCAGTGAAAAATACCTTGAATGCATATGGCATTTCCTATTTATATGAAGATAAAAATAAAAATATTTGGATTGGTACGACAGCGGGGGTTAATATCCTGGATGGTAAAACTTTTAAAGTCAAACAATTGGTAAATGATCCTAAGAATACGAATAGCCTGGTACAAAATGATATTAATTCTATAGTAGAAGATGGAAGGGGGTGGATTTGGATAGGTACAAGGGAAGGTATAAGCATATATAATCCCACAACGGGGAGTTTCAATAACCTAAGTGAGGATACTGGTTTGCCAGAGAATACTGTCTTTGCTCTTCTTGAAGATCCAGATCATCATATCTGGTATAGCTCCAGAAAAGGACTTTACAAGATTTCTGTAATTGCACAAGGTAAAAGCTATAAATTCCAATACAGCAAATACAATAAATCGGATGGGCTGCAAAATACCCAGTTTAATTTTAATGCCGCATACAAAACAAAAGCCGGCGAATTGATTTTTGGAGGACCAAATGGCTTTAATATTTTCAGAGCAAGCCAAATCCAAAACATCCAGTCGCCTTCTGCCCTGGCCATGACCGAATTAGAGGTGTTTTATCATAAAGTGCATGTTGGCGAGAATCTAAATGGGCGAATCATTCTGCCCGAATCCATCACAGCTCTTAAGAATTTAACCCTTACCTATAAAGAAAATATTTTTTCCCTTCAATTTGCGTTGCTCAACTATTTTGCTCCGCACAAGATTACCTATAAATATAATTTGGAAGGATTTGATGATCGCTGGCTTACCGTTCCTTCAGAAATACGCAAGGCCACTTTTACAAACCTTGACCCAGGAGAGTATACCTTTCACGTAAAGGCTTTTAATGAAAGTGATACTATACCTATAGCGGAGTCGCAACTGAAAATTACAATTTTGCCCCCTTTCTGGCGCACCACATGGGCATATTTATTGTACGCTTTCGCCATCGGCTTTTTATTGTTATTTATCCGAAACCGGGGGATCAATAAGCTACGACGGGAATTTGCTTTAGTACAAGAAAGAATTCAGGCCAGGCAATTGCGTGAACAGGACCGTAAGGAAGCAGAAAGGCTGCGGGAACTGGATTTGTTAAAAATTAAATTTTTAACAAATCTGAGCCATGAGTTCAGGACGCCTATTTCCTTAATTCTGGCCCCTGTAGATAAACTTTTAATTGAAGCCAGAGAGAAGGAGCGTCATGGTCAGCTATCTATGATAAAAAGAAATGCAAGGCGTTTGTTAAACCTGGTAAACCAGTTGCTCGACTTCCGTAAAATGGAAGAACAGGAATTGCAGCTGAACAGGAGTGATGGCGAAATTGTCTCCTTTATCAAGGAGGCAACAGAGTCTTTTTATGACCTGGCAGAACGGAAGCAAATCAAATTAACTTTCAAAAGTGCTATTGACAATTTATATGTCTCTTATGATCACGATAAGGTCGAGCGGATACTGTTCAACTTACTTTCGAATGCTTTTAAATTTACGCCTTCGGGAGGAAATGTGAGTGTGGAATTACAAACACTGCCGAACCCGACAGCGGATGGAAAGGTTTTATTGGAGTTAAAAGTGATAGACTCAGGAATTGGCATTCCAAAAGATAAACAGGAAATTATTTTTGAGCGGTTTTTTCAAAATGAAACTTCCGCTGCTATTCTTAACCAGGGTTCCGGAATTGGCCTTTCCATCACAAAAGAATTTGTGAAGATGCACGGCGGTGAAATCACGGTAGAAAGCGAGCCAGGCTTGGGTTGTTGCTTTACCGCACACCTTCGTGTTGCACTCGCATCACTTGCTGTGCTGGAGGAAAAAGATGCGGAATGTGCTGATTGGCCGGGGGAGGGGAAATCGGATAAAAAAAATGAAGTAAAAGAGTCCACTGGTGAGCGTCTGCGCACGAAAAATGCACCCGTTATATTGTTGGTTGAAGACAACGAGGACTTCAGGTTTTATCTCAAAGATAATTTACGCGTTTTTTATAAAATAGAAGAGGCTTCAAATGGCAAAGAAGGCTGGCAAAAAGCCCTCGCACTGCATCCAGATCTAATCGTTTCCGATATCAGTATGCCGGAAATGAATGGTAATGAATTGTGCGAAAAAATAAAATCAGATGTAAGGACAAAGCATATTCCCATCATCTTGCTAACGGCATTGACGACCGAAGAAGAACAAATTAAGGGATTGGAAACAGGGGCGAACGATTATATGACAAAGCCTTTTAATTTTGAGATTTTACATTCCAAGATCAAAAACCTGCTCACCCTTCATCAGACATTTAAAAGAACTTATACCAGGCAAATTAACATTGCATCTCCGGAAATGGAAATTGAATCGGACGATGCTAAATTTTTGAACGCTGCGTTGCTTTACATTGAAGAGAATCTTCACAACCCCCAGTTGTCTGTAGAAGACCTGAGTAGGCATATTGCCATGAGCAGGGTATCACTGTACAAAAAATGTCTAAAGGTAACGGGTAAAACTCCAGTAGACTTTATCAGATCAGTTAAGTTGGAGAAAGCAGCAGTACTATTGGAAAAAAGCAATAAAACCATTGCCGAAATATGCTATATGGTAGGTTTTAGCACCCCTAATTATTTTGCGAAATCCTTTAAAGCAAAATACAATGTGCTTCCTTCTGAGTATATAGTAGAAAAAAGGAATAAAACATCCGAATTAGGTTAACATTTCTTCTTACTTATTTAACATTACTACTCTGTGGTCTACATCCGGTATTGTAGTTTCGAGCCACAAAGATCAGGCGATCCATGCGCCAACTTTTAAACTCAAATTACATACAACCGAATATAAAATTAATGAAATCAATATTTTTAGCTGTAGTAGCAATAGGTGCCTCGTTATTGGCAAATGCGCAACAGAAACAGCCAATTTACCTTGACCTAAGCAAACCCATAGAAGAGCGGGTTGAAAATGCACTTTCGCTGATGACTACTGAAGAAAAAGTGTCCCTTTGCTATGCCCAGTCTAAATTCAGTTCAAAAGGTGTGCCTCGTTTGGGAATCCCTGAAGTTTGGACCGATGACGGCCCGCACGGAATCCGTGAGGAAGTTTTGTGGGATGAATGGGGTGGGGCAAATTGGACAAACGATTCTTGTACCGCTTTTCCGGCACTCACCTGCCTGTCGGCTACGTTCAATCCCGAATTATCCTTGCTTTATGGTAAATCGATCGGAGAAGAAGCGCGGTACCGCAATAAAACCGTATTATTAGGGCCGGGTGTAAACATTTACCGTACACCACTAAACGGTCGGAATTTTGAATATCTGGGTGAAGATCCCTACCTCAGTTCCCGTATGGTGGTGCCTTATATACAGGGAGTTCAATCCATTGGCGTGGCAGCATGCGTAAAACATTTTGCATTGAATAATCAGGAAGAGTGGCGTGGCCATATCAATGTTGATCTAAGCGACCGTGCGCTAAACGAAATTTATCTGCCTGCTTTCAAAGCAGCAGTGCAGGAAGCAAAAGTATGGTCGATCATGGGAGCATACAATCAATTCAGAGGCCAGCATTGTTGCCATAATGATTTGCTTTTGAATAAAATACTAAAGGGTGATTGGAAATTTGATGGTGTCGTGATTAGTGACTGGGGCGGTGTTCATGATGCTGACCAGGCTGTTAAGAACGGGCTGGATCTGGAAATGGGTACTTATACCGATGGGTTAACAACCAAGGGCAAGTTCCCCTATTCAGATTACTATCTGGCTAATCCCTTCCTTAAAGGAATTAAAGAGGGAAAGTATGACATCGCTTTGCTCAATGACAAGGCCCGTCGCATACTGCGTTTGATTTTCCGGACCACCATGAGCGCCAACAGGCCTTTTGGCCGTTTCGTTTCTCCCCAGCACAGCGAAGCTGCGCGCAAGATTGCTCAGGAAGGAATCGTGCTCTTGAAGAATGAGCAGCAATTTTTTCCTGTTCCTGTAGGTAAATACAAAAAGATTGCCGTGATCGGAGAAAATGCTAATCGCAGTCTGGTAGTCGGTGGCGGGTCATCATCAATCAAGGTAGCCTATGAGCAATCACCATTAGAGGGATTGATTGCCAAATACGGAAAAGATCATATTGTTTACGGTCTTGGTTATGCATCTGGACCGGCACTTTACGGACGTGAAGAGCCCTCAAAGTTAAATGCAGATTCGCTGATTGCTGCTGCTTCCGAGGTTGCAAAGCAAGCCGATATCGTATTCTTTATTGGGGGGCTGAACAAAAATCACTTTCAGGATTGTGAAGGTGGAGATCGCCAGTCGTTAAGCCTTCCTTTTGGTCAGGATGAGCTGATTGATGCTTTGCTCAAAGCTAACAAAAACACGGCTGTGGTACTGCTTAGCGGAAACGCAGTGTCTATGCCATGGATAAATAAAGTACCCGCCGTTATGCAGGGATGGTATCTCGGCTCTGAAGCCGGAAATGCATTGGCCGATGTAATCTCGGGTGAGGTAAATCCTTCGGGTAAGTTGCCTTTCTCTTTTCCAAAAAAGCTGGAGGATAATGCTGCACATTTTTATGGTAAAATCTCTTATCCTGGCGACAGCGTTAATCAATATTATAAAGAAGACATTCTGGTAGGGTATCGGTGGTTTGATACTAAAAAAATAATACCTCAATTTTCCTTTGGGTTCGGGCTTTCTTATACCAGCTTTGACTTAGGACCTCTTTCTGCTGATAAATTAACTTATAGCAAAGACGATGTAATCAGGGTAAAATTCACCGTGAAGAATACAGGTTCACGCTATGGTTCCGAAGTTGCTCAATTGTATGTAAATGATCCGGTATGTACATTGCCACGACCAGTTAAAGAACTGAAAGCCTTTAAGAAAGTGTTCCTGCAAGCCGGAGAAACGAAAACCGTTGAATTGGACGTAAAAGTTGCTGATTTTGCTTTCTATGATGAAGGAAAAAAGGATTGGAACATTGAGGCAGGAGACTTTATACTGCAACTGGGAAATTCCTCAGGTAATATTTCTCAGAAGCTGAAGATAGCTGTTAAATAAAATGGCACTTAACAAATACGCTTACTTAACCAAACATTATACATGAATTTATATTCTTATTTTTTCGTTGCCTGTGTATCGGCCTTTTGTTTCCTAATGGGGACGGAGGCTGTTGCACAGGAGACCCACGTCGACCCTATAATCATTAAGGCAGAACGCAATATCCTGCTCCGGAGTTTTATCGATCTTGATGGAGGTAAACGCGTTACCCATGCCATCAGTGTAGGTAGTCCGCTGAAGGTTCATTACACTTATGATGCCGACAATGGTCAATTGGTGCTATTATGGAAAGGTGAATTTCTGGATGCAACACCAATGTGGCACGACAGGGGCGATGGTTCTTCGCGGCCAATTGGAAAAGCGATCCAGACTGGAGACGCGACACCACAGATTCAGCGTTTAGCAACACAACAAAGTGAATTTAAAAAAGACACCACTGGGTCAGGCTTCAAACCGAAGGGTTATACGCTTGATGCGTCAGGTTTGCCAAAGTTTAAGTACCAGACATATGGATTGAATATTAAGGATGCAACCAAGGTGATTGATGGCGGCCAGGGCATTCGACGTGAAATTGAGCCGGAGGGAAGTGCCGATGACTTATACCTGTGTCTTGCCAGAGCAAATGCTATCGAACAGAAAGATGGTAAATATGTTATTGCAGATAAAGCTTATTCCATTACTGTAGCGGATGAAGCCACATTGAAGCCTATCATCAGAACAATACAAAGCGCTCAGGAACTTCTGGTTCCATTCAAAAGTAAGATCATTTACTCCATTCTCTTTAACCAGTAACCTGATGAATATTTATTCCAATTATAAAAACGGTATGTCGTGTCTATTGACAATGACATTTATACTGCTGTCAATAACATGTTTTGCCCAGGCAGAATCTCCAAAGGAAGATGATTATTTTAAGATCATGAAAGTATCTGCTCCTGAAGGAGCAATACTCGAAGTGGGTGGACTCTGTACGTTACCTAACAGCGATTTGGGTGTCACTACCAGAAGGGGGGATGTTTTCATCGTGAAAAATCCTTCTTCACTGAAACCAACATTTCAAAAATTTGCTTCGGGTCTTCACGAGGTGCTCGGACTTGCCTATAAAAACGGATCATTTTATTGTGTTCAACGAGGGGAACTTACCAAAATGACAGATACCGATAACGATGGCGTGGCTGATGATTTTGAAACCATATATGCCTGGCCATTGTCGGGAAATTACCATGAGTACAGTTTTGGCCCTAAGCTTGCTGCTGACGGATCTTTTTTTGTGACCCTGAATCTTGGATTTCCGCCTGCCTGGTGGAATCCAAAAAGTCTGGTTCCATGGAGGGGCTGGGCACTCCGTATTTTTGAAGATGGAAGGATTGAGCCATGGGCTGCGGGTATGCGCTCGCCCTGCGGGATTAGTATGATTGATGATCAACTGTTCTATACTGATAATCAGGGCGACTGGGTTGGCTCAGGAAGTATCATGCAAGTAAAAAAAGGTGCGTTTATGGGACACCCATCCAGCCTGGTGTGGACTAATCTGCCGCAATCTCCGCTCAAACTTACCACAGAGCAGTTCTTTGCCAAGAACCAAACAAAGATGATTTACGACAGCAACGGGAATAGTGTAAAGCCAGAAAACGATGTGAACGAAAAAGCGGTAACCGAGTTCGATATGAAGAAGAATTTTCCAGAACTCCAACTACCTGCGGTTTGGTTGCCTCACGGAATTCTTGGTATTTCAAATTCTGAGATCGTAAAAATTCCTCCGGGCTCCTTTGGTCCTTTCGCTGGCCAGCTTTTGGTAGGTGATCAGGGGCAGAGTATGATTAGCCGTGTGTTTATGGAAAAGGTAAACGGTGAGTATCAGGGGGCGGCATGGCCTTTTAGAAGTGGGTTTCAATCGGGTATTGTGCGTTTGGCTTGGGGCAAAGACGGGTCCTTGTTTGCCGGCGAGACCAACCGGGGGTGGGGCTCGGCCGGTGAGGCTACGGAGGGGATCCAGCGTCTGGTTTGGAACAACAAAATTCCTTTTGAAATGCTCAGTATAAAGGCCATGCCAGATGGGTTTGAAATAGAGTTTACCCAACCTGTTGATAAAAAATACGCCTTAGATCTTGCTTCTTATTCTGTGGAGAGCTTTATTTATAAATACCACAGCGTGTACGGAAGTCCGCCGGTAAATAGCCAAAAGTGCAATGTAAAGGGCGTTCACGTTTCAGCTGATGGCCGCACTGCCCGAATTCTCGTAGCCAACCTGCGCAAAGGATATATTCACAACATTACATTGGATGGCATTCGCTCACAAGAGAACTACTATAGCCTGGTACACCCAACAGCATATTATACTTTAAATAATATCCCGGAAGGGAAGATACTTAGCCTTGCAGAGGTAAGCACCAGGAATTCATCTTCTATTAAAACACTGCCTCGGGGACAAAGTGGAAGTTCCTTGTCAGGTAAAAAAACGTTAGCGGCGAAAATTCCAACCTATGACCAAGTGAAAGGGCTTCTAGCTAAAAATACCTGCCTGGCCTGCCACAATGCAGAGAAGCGACAAGTAGGCCCTTCTTTTAAGGAGATTTCCACCAAAAAGTATACGGTCGAAGAACTAATAAGCCTGATTTATACGCCTAAACCGGAGCATTGGCTGGATTATTCCACGCCGATGCCACCTATGTCCAATGTTCCAAAAGATGAGGTTACCAAAATTGCGACCTGGATCAAATCATTAAATAAGTAATACATCAATAACTAAAGAAAATCAACGAACTATATGAAAAGATCAATATTAATTGTTGCGATGCTTGCGGCCAACGTGATGATAGTCCAGGCACAGCAACCAGGGAAACCGGAAGATACCGAGGTATGGACTCCTGTGCCTGCAAAAGTAAGTCCGGCTAAGGTGCCAGGAGCAGCGCCTTCAGATGCCATAGTTCTTTTTGACGGGAAAGACCTGGATCAGTGGGAGAATTCCGCTGATGCTGCTTCAGCAGAAAAATGGAAGTTATCTGATGGGATCATGACGGTAGATAAGTCCGTGGGCGATATCCAGACAAAAGAGAAATTTATGGATTTTCAGCTTCATATTGAATACAGGATTCCGGAAAATATAACTGGAAGTGGCCAGGGCCGAGGTAACAGCGGTATTTTTCTGGCTGCGCTTCCCTGGGGTGCTGGTGGGTATGAGTTGCAAGTGCTAGATAATTATGAGAATAAAACCTATGTAAATGGGCAGGCTGGTAGTTTTTACAAACAATCGCCACCGATGGTAAATGCCTGTTTAAAACCAGGAGAGTGGCAGACCTATGACGTCGCCTGGACGGCTCCCCGTTTTAACGAGGATGGGTCTGTAAAGTCACCGGCTGTTGCAACAGTTTTACACAATGGCATTCTCGTACAGAATGCGACCATACTCAAAGGGGATACACCTTATATTGGTCAGCCAGTCTACAGAAAGCATGGCGCCTCACCAATTAAATTACAGAGCCATGGAGATAAAAGTGAACCGATCAGCTATCGCAATATTTGGTTAAGGAAATTATAGCAAATCACAAGCGAATACTGCCGCTGGCAGATCCAGCACAACATACAATTAGAAGACCAGGCAACTAAATTGCCCTTCTGCCAATCGATTTTTTAATAGAAACCAATTATAATCCCTATATGAGAACACTAAATTATCTTTTCGGCATCGTAGTCATCCTTATGTTTGCGAGGTGCCACAAGCAAGAACTCGGAAGTCCTGCTGAGAAACAGGCTCTTGCAAAAGCAATGAATGCTTTAACCATTACCAGCTACCCCAGTTACAATACCTCGCCCCTTCCGCCGGACCAATCTGGAGTGGCCAGCACAGCAGCGCAGCTCGCTGCAAAAATTCGATTGGGATTGAACATAGGAAACACACTCGAAGCAATAGGTGGTGAAACCGCCTGGGGTAATCCTCTGGTTACCCAGGCATATGTCGATCTGGCAAAAAAAAGCGGTTTCAACGCCATTCGGATTCCTTGCTCCTGGGATCAATATATGGCCAACAGCAATACGGCAGAGCTTCAGCAAGTATGGCTCGACAGGGTTAAACAGGTTATTCAGTACTGCATTAACAAAGACATATATGTGATATTAAATATACATTGGGATGGTGGATGGTTGGAGAACAATTGTACGCCCGCCCAGCAAGCCGCGGTTAATGCCAAGCAAAAAGCTTTTTGGGAGCAAATTGCGACACATATGCGTGGTTTTGATGAACACTTAATTTTTGCCAGCGCAAACGAACCTTCAGTAGAGGATGCCACGCAGATGAGCGTCCTGCTTTCTTATCATCAAACGTTTATCAATGCGGTTAGATCAACCGGAGGGCGCAACAGTTACAGAGTGCTTGTTGTCCAGGGACCCTCAACAGATATTGACAAAACTAACAGTTTGATGAACACGCTTCCTACAGACCAGGTAACCAATCGCCTAATGGTTGAAGTTCATTACTATACTCCTTTCCAATTTTGTCTGATGTCGTCAGACCAATCATGGGGTAATATGTTTTATTATTGGGGATCGGGATATCATTCCACCACCGATCCTTCACGAAATTCCACCTGGGGAGAGGAGGCCGACCTAAGCGCGTATTTCCAATCGATGAAAACAAAGTTTGTTGACCAAGGCATTCCTGTGGTTTTAGGAGAATATGGAGCATATACCCGGTCGTCACTCACAGGTGATGCGCTAACGCTCAATCAGGTTTCCAGAGCATATTTTTTAAATCAGGTTACACGCCAGGCTTTGTCACGCGGTATTCTTCCATTTTATTGGGACACTGGGGCAATCCTGAACAGGCAAACAAACACTGTGGGCGATCAACAAGGTTTAGCCGCTCTTGTGCAAGGGGAACAAAACGGTACCTCACCTGGCATTCAGGTAGGAAGTATCTATCAGATTATGAATAGAAATAGTTTTAAAGCACTAGAGTTCGCCGGATGGGGCACCGCTAACCATACATTGGCCGATCAATGGGAATATTTAGCCGGAGCAAATCAACAATTCAAAGTTGAAGATGCAGGTAGTGGCTATTACAGGTTAACACCAATGCATGCTTCAGGAAAGTGCTTGGAGATCGATAGCTGGTCAATAGCCAACGGTGGTCAGGCAGATTTGTGGGATTATTCAGGCGGAAATAATCAAAAATGGTCAATTCAGGCAACTGACAACGGATACTATAAATTGATCAATGTAAATAGTGGAAAGACGCTGGAAATTTCAGGATATTCCCTGAACAACGGCGGCAGTGCTAATCAATGGGACTATTATGGAGGACGTAACCAGCAATGGGCGTTTCTAAAAATGTAGGTTAAAGGCGTTAAAAAAATTAAGCAATTTTTTACTATATCCTTGTTCAATATAAACACTTACTCACAGACAAGAATACCGGCAAGACTTACACTTCATAAATACAGCAAAGCTGGCACCATGGAGTACAAATTCCTGGGCGCCTTTCCATTATATCCAGACTGGAAGCAGATGGTAAGACGCACTTCTATTTGTATTACTCCAATGGCGGTGTTGGCTCTGCCGTACTTACTTCCGCCTCTCCCGTTGGCTAGTGGAGCGACCCATTAGGGAAGAAAGTACAGAATGGCCTTATAACTGAGCCATGGAGATAAAAATGAACCGATCAGCTATTGTAATATCTGGTTGAAGAAATTACAGCTAAATATTTTTAAGCAATCGATTGCCTAGATTAAATATTTTACTAATTTCGTTTAACCAAATACTAATATTTTAATTCAACCCAAATAAATAAAGAAAATATGCAGCTATTCAGGTGGTAATATCAGGTGAATAGCTTATAAGCCAATGATATAACTTTTGATGCGTCCAATGGCCGTGCTAACAAGGATGCTGTTAGAACTAACTAAATAACCATTATATTATGAACGAAAACATTAACAAGAGTGCCTTATTCAACGGGAGTTGCTTTGCCGTGATCACCACAGCTTTTACCTTCTCTATCAGGGCAGGTATTTTACCCCAGCTCGGAGCGCAATTTAACCTGACTGCAGAACAGCTTGGATTTATCAACAGTATGTTCTTTTTAGGATTTCCGATCTCTATGATCATTGGTGGGTTGGTTTATCACACTTTTGGGCCTAAAAACATTATGAAAGCTGCATTTGTCGCCCATACTATTGGTATCTTATTGACCATATATGCCGGAGGATATGTAGGGTTACTTGTTTCTACACTTTTTATAGGATTTGGTAACGGATGTACAGAAGCGGCTTGTAATCCTTTGATTGCAGACGCATATGCAGGTCCGAAAATGAATAAAATGCTAAGCAGGTTCCATATGTGGTTCCCTGGAGGAATTCTTATCGGAGCACTGATCTCTAAATTTATGACCGATAATGGAATGGGCTGGCAAGCTCAGATGTGGGTTACCATGATTCCAACTGTTATCTATGCTGCTTTGTTCTACGGAAAGAAATTTGTAGAGCCTAGAGAGGACGGAAGTACTTCAATTGCTGAGAATCTTAAGGCAATGCTCAACCCTGTTTTTATCTTCTTGTTTATCTGTATGGCCCTTACTGCAATTACCGAGTTTGGTCCTAACCAGTGGGTGAGTGTGATTATGAGTAACAGTGGTGCCAGCCCAATGCTGATCCTTGCCCTTACCAGCGGATTGATGGCAGTAGGTCGATTCTTTGCAGGCCCTGTAGTTCATTCATTAGGCCAAACAGGTGTTTTATTAATGTCGGCTATCCTGGCAGCCATTGGTATTTACATGTTCAGCGTGGTTACAGGACCACTTGCATATGTTGCCACGGTAATATTTGCCTTAGGGGTATGTTATTTCTGGCCGGTTATGATTGGAGCAGTTGCCCAGCGTGTTCCGCTAAGCGGTGCTTTGGGGATGTCGATTGTTGGAGGTGTTGGGATGTTCTCAACGGCTATATTTCAACCCTTTATAGGAAGTTGGATTGATTCAGCAAGAGCAGAAAATGTAGCATTAGGTTTAAAAGGAGGAGCACTGGAACTTGCTGCAGGGCAGGATACCTTAGTGAAAATGATAGCTTTCCCTGGAATACTGGTGGTGTTGTTCATTATATTTTTCTTCTGGCAAAAAAATGTAAAGAGTAGTGTGCCAGCTACTGCTGCTGCGCATTAATACGTTCGTCATCTCGACGATAGGAGAGATGACGAAATAATAAAAAAGGGGGCTGATCATAATTGATCAGCCCCCTTTTTTATTTCAATCTATCCTTATTTCCTCAATGCATTCAATTCCTGCCATGTCCAGTTTTTGGTTCTTCCGGCAGTTTGCTCACGTACTTTTTTAACGTCAGCAGCCTTTACTGTAGATGCCTTGTTGCCGATATCATTACGAATATAGCTGATTACTGAAGCAATGTATTCGTCATTATTACTTCCAAGGGCAGGCATCACATCGGCATATGTTTTACCATTAACCGGACCCGATAAGCCGTGAAGTAGAATGCGGATTATCTTTTCGGGATCGCCATTCACATCTTTACTCGCTGCCAGTGGCGGAGCTGGCATATCTTTACCACCATTAATTACACCTTTACCTTCTGCACCATGGCAGGTAACGCAAAGCTGTTTAAAAATTAATGCGCCATCGTTAATTAATTTCTGATCAGCAGCAGCCATTAATTTTGAATTCTTTTCTGCAGTAGCTTTAGCCTCAATTTGTCTGTGATATTTCTTCTGCGATTCTGCAAGAACTATGTCTTCAGGATGATCCTTAATGATGTCGGCTATGATTTGCTGTGCTTTATCAGAGCTGTTGAACCTTAATGATAATCCAAGTTGTAAACGAACATCGGCACTAGGATCATTTTTTAGTGGCTCAACTGCCAATACCAGACTTTCATCTCCTTTTCTTATTGGCTCTTCACTAATCCACAACGCAGTTTTTCTTACCTCCGCATCTTTGTCTTTCAATGCAGCTAATAGGGTAGGTCTGTCTAGCGCATTAAGACCGTTTATCGTCCACAGGGCATGAATACGGGCCAGCTGCACAGGTGAGTTTAATGCCAGTTCTTTTAGCGCAGGTACAACAGATTTATCTCCACGAACCACTATGAGTTTCTGTGCATTATCTCGCCACCATCCGTTAGGATGCGAAAGGTACGGAACCAATTTATCACTGGTAAGGCTTAACATATTTGGGACCGTCTTATCGCGCTTGATACCGTCGTGAACCAATCTATAGATACGTCCTCGGCCAATATTTTTGTCGAATTGCTTTTGATCAATCTGGTTACGCAGGTAAGTTCCCTTTCTTGTCCAGTTACCTTCCTGGATAATTCCCCGGTACATGTCTACAATATACACACATCCATCTGGGCCTGTTACACTGTTTACAGGTCTGAAGTTCATGTCTGTAGAAGCAATAAATTCTTCTTTCTCGTATGCATTTTTTAGGGTTATTTTACCATTGGTGTTCGTAACCTTGGCTCTTCTGATCAGTCTGCCTACCGGTTCACAGATCAATAAATCTCCTTTCAGATCATCTGGTAACGAGTTGCCTCTGAAAACAGACTGACCTGTACAAGCTGTAAAATGATTTAGTGTACTGTCCGGACGTAATCGGCCTAAACCTCCCTGAACATCTGGTGTAGAAATTATAGGCCAGACATCCTGAAATTTATCATTATACTGTTCGCCAAGGTCCAAATATCCAAAGTAGGGATTTTGTTGGAAGTTTACTGCAGGAGCTTCGCCACCGGCGGATGAAAAAAACAATCGACCGTAGTTGTCATTCGCAAGACCCCACTGACCGCCTGAACCTTCATGCTGATTCTCAGGTTTTAATAAACCATCCTCAAATTTGTAACGAACGTTTTCTACAGTTACATAGATCTTATTGTCAAGATTCCACACTAAACCGCTTCGCTGATGCTCCAGATTACTTTTGTTTTCAGACTCATTTTTGAAAACCATTTTCTTTTCATCGGCCACGCCATCTCCATTGGTATCACGATAACTATAAATACTATTGTCAAAAGTTTCTGCAACCAAAAGGCGGTCATCAAGTGGAAGGATCATTCTTGGAAGTAATAACTTATCAAGAAAAACTACTGATTTATCCATTTTTCCATCACCATTGGTATCTTCTAGTCTTTTAATGGTACATATCGGCTTCATCTCATCTGTACCTTCAGCGTCCTGCATATAGGTATTCATCTCTGCAACGTACATGCGTCCGTTACCGTCCCATGCAATTGCTACAGGTTCATGAATCATGGGCTCGCTGGCTACAAGTTCGAGGTGGTAGCCTTTAGGAAGATGGATGGTTTTAAGACTCTCCTGCGGTGTTAGATAAGCAGGAGAGGGGTTGGTGTTTACGATTACCTTTCCATTGGCGTCTCGTTTTAAAGTATTTTGAGATACTTTACAAGTATAAACGAGCATAGACAAGCCGAGCATGCCCAATACCCATTGTTTATTTGGTTTCATTGTGTATTTGGTTTTGTGTGTTTTGGGTTGAGGGTGTGTTTATTTTTTCACACCCAAAGCATATTTGATCCCCCCTAAAAGATGTTTAAGATAAAGTGGATCAGCATAAGATTCATCTGTATGGCCCAGTTCAGTGTAGAAAGCCCGGCCACCATCATATTCATGGTACCATGCCATTGGGTGTTTATCACCCATTTTTCCTTTACCGGCATCATAGCTTTTCTCATCAATAGATATTAATACATTTAAGCCGTCGGCTACCCATTTGAAATTATACCATTCGTCTTTTCTTTTCCAAACTTCCGGAAGGTGTTTTGTAGAGATGTGGTTGCGGTTAGTTACATTTAATGACGCCTCTTGCTGACTTGGGTGACTAACAAAATAAGCGCCTACCAGTTTACCATACCAAGGCCAGTCGTACTCAGTATCAGTAGCAGCATGTACACCAACAAAGTTACCGCCGCCTTGAATATATTTCTCAAAAACAGCTTGTTGGGTATCATTTAATACATCACCAGTGGTATTGAAAAACACTACAGCCTTGTAATTTTTCAAGTTATCTGCGGTGAACTTCTCTGAATTGGTTGTGGTATCTACATCAAAATTATTTTCTGCTCCTAATTTAATAATAGCTGTAGTTCCTACTGCAATTGCATCATGGTGAAACCCGGCTGTTTTACAGAACACAAGGATTCTTGGGTTTTTCTTTGCAGAGGCCGATGTGGCACTAAACATGATCAATATTAATGACAGCATTGTTAATGCTTTTGCTAAAGAGTGGTTTCTAGTCGTGATTTTCATTTGTTTTTTGTTTTAATGGTATTAAAGGTAAAGGAATTTTAATTCTCTAAGTAACGGATAAAGTGTATTATTTAAGAGACAAGTTTTAGGAAAACATTAATAAAACTTACATCGGACTAGTTGGACGCACAGCTGTAAGTGCAATTTGCCCTTTAAACATTTTCCCTCCATCACCGGTTAACCTCAAATAATAATCTGAGGAACAGGCAGTACCGTCTTCATCCAGTGTTACAAATGATGATCCTTTAGGTATAAATGATGAATTCTCAGCAGTTTTCGCAATCTGATTTCCTTCATTGTACTCATCAAACATAGAGATGTATATTCCCTGACAACCCACTCTTTTCATGTTATAGAACTGGCGCCACATAAAGTCTCCATGCGCACGTTGGCGTTCCTGTAAATCACCGGGCAATACGCAAGGCTGATAATCAATTCCATTCGAATTGCAATAAGCCTGATCGGGTTTGTTCACATTTACAAAAAAGCCGTCAGATTCGTTTGCATTGCCAATTCTGCCCACCATCCATGGTGATAGCATATCAAAAGCTTTATAAGCGCTGATGAAATTGGGTCTGGAGTCGCTCTCCTGTTTCCGCCAATGGGTAGGCACGCCGCCTATAACATAACATCCTTTGCTTTTAAACCAGTTAATTACATCCAGACAAACCGATGCAGGCCAGGGATGATTGTTATCATTAAATCCAAATCCCCATATGCAAACTACGGGCTTCCCATTTTGCTTTGCATAGGCTGATGAAGTGATATAGGCCGACATTTTATTTGTCCAATCGGTTTTAATTTCTGATTGCATATTAGTCCACCCACTTACATCATACATGATGTAGAACTTACGTCCATAAGCCTCTGCTGCGGTTTTTACCTTTGCTGTAATGGCGTCACGTACCGGACCCTCAATTCCATTTGGGTTAAAGCGCTGCAGCGCGGCTGCATCAATACCATTTTGCTGCATCCAAAGAAACTGTGTGTTTACGGTTTGAGTAGTAAACGATGAGAATAACTTTGCGGCTTGCCCATTGCCAAGATCTGCAAAACCAGTTTGAAAGGTTTCTGTATATTCCCTAACGTCAGGCCATGATTTTATCCCCAGATTGGTAGGGGAAGGAATCTTCCCCCAATCCTGGGTATAATGCCACCAAGCATCAATTGGAGAGCCATCACCTTTTGCTGCAAACCAACCCTGATAGCCAACAGTTATTTTGCCAACCACGTCGCCAACCGGAGAGGGGGTTATGTCAATCACTTCCCCCGGTTTATCGGGAGAGGTGATTTCTTTAGAACTCTTTTTTGAGCAACTGCTCATTAAAGTAAATAAGGCCAGCAGAAAGGCAATGTCATTTTTTTTCATGTTCATGGTTATTTCCCTGTAAAACGAAGATCGTCTATACCCACAGCCACATCCGGATGATCTTTGCTCGTGGTAAAAAAGAATACCCGGAAATAGTTAATGGCAGTAAAGTCTGCGCCACCGTCACCACTATTAATTGCTTTGTCAAAATCAAGTGTAATTTCATTCCAGCCGTTCTTTAAATTATCTACTAATGGGGCTACATCCCAGGCAGATTCATGATCATCGGCCTTTCCGGAGCTGGTAAGCTCTATGGAACCATCTTTTTTGATATGAGAAACATCTGATATATACCACCAGAATTTAAACTGACCATTACTTTTGTTAAAAGTTGAATTAAACGGTGTTTCAAATTTTCTGATAAACTGCATAAAGTCTCCGCCGTTTGCTATGGTGTTCTTAAGGTAACCTGTGCCTTCTTTTTTGCCTGCTGTTTCAATAACAGGAGCACCCACAGTTTCCCAGCCATCTGGCTTATCTGCATTTTCAAAAGAAACAGCCGGAGCTGCCGGCACTGCCCTAAGTACCAGCCCATCAACACCGGTAATTACATCCGAATGATCTTTGGTTTTGGTCCAGAAAAATACCCGGAAAAAGTTAAGGGCAGCGGGATTTGGCGCGCCGGATATATCTGCATCTCTTAAATTAAGATTTACCTGATTCCAGCCATTTTTTAAAGTAGGCAATAATTTAGCTACAGACCATCCATACTCATCCTTATCTGCATCTCCACCACTGGTGATCTCAATTTGTCCATCTTCTTTAATGGCTGATACATCAGAGATATACCACCAGAAAGAGAACTGGCCGTTTGCTGTTGTAAGTTTAGAATCCAATGGAGTAGCTAAATGCTTTATAAATTGCATAAAATCGTCTCCGTTTTTAATGGTGTTTTTAAGGTAGCCGCTGCCTTCTTTAGCTCCTGATGTTTCAATAACAGGATCACCAACAGTTTGCCACCCATCTTTAGCATCAACATTGTCAAATACCACCAGTGTAGGATCAGCCGGCTCTCCCGGTTCCTCTGGCAAGGGCACCAAATGACTGGTATCTCTTGAAGTGTAAGTTTCCTTTTTACAGCTGGTTACTGTAAGCCCGAACAGGGCGATGGAATATACCATCATACTTTTTATTAATCTCATTTCCTTTGTTTTAAAAGTTTAACATTAATTTCTTCGTTATCTAACTGGTTTAACCCTGGTAAAACCTGGCTCGCCATGAAACCAACTTGCGCCCTTTCCTGTAAGCCATAAGTAGTAATCGGAAGCCAGATCGTTTTCAATTCCAACGAATCTTAGTCCGGCATCTCCATTCAGCGGTGTATCGGCTTCCCGGGCCGCCTTAAATATTGCTGTGCCTTCATCAATTTCATCAAACATGGCTACATATAATGATTTTGCACCCACGTTTTTTGCACCGGCAATTTGCTGCCACAAGAAATCACCTTTTAAGCGGGGTATCTGATAATAAAGGCTGGCATCCTTGTGCATATTTCCCCAGGTAAAGCCGGGAAATACTAGTGGCACATAATCAACCTTATTAGCCTTGCACCATTGGATGTCATCATAAGTTATCCGTTCATTGTAATTTCCGGAGCCGAATCTTCCCACAGCCCATGGCATAACTATGTCTGCTTTTTTTATCAATGCATGCAACAGAGGCGATTTTTCTGTATCATCACCCAGTGTTCTCCAGTAAAAGGGAACTCCAAGCATAACAGCTACTTTATTATCTGGCCCTTTCAGTTTTTCTACTAGTGTGGTTACATCAGAAATGGTATATTTTCTGTTGTCATTAAAACCTACACCCCATATAGTTACCAATGGCCTGCCGTTGTGATATAAATAGGTGGGGTTCTCTTTACTGTCAAAAAGTTTAAAAAGGCTTTGTAATTCATTCCAGTCCTGCTCCAGATAAGCAACATCAGCGCTTGAACAGCCGCTCAGGTCATACATTACACTAATTGCCCTGCCATATTTCTTAGCCGCTTTTAGTGCATTGGCCAACACCTTATTGAAGTGTCTTTTTCCGGATGCATTTGAAGATTTAATCTCACCTACAAAGCGTTGCATGTGCACACCGTCGATGCCGTAATCCTTCATCCATTTGAAATGAAGATCAACACTTTCTTCATCGTAAGGACTGTATAAGTAAGCGTCAGAGCCATTTGCAAATTTAAAAGGCGACTTATACTTTTTGGTATATTCAGTAATATCCGGCCAGAAATCTACATTGGTATTTCCGGGGAAGAAACCGCCATTGCCTTGATAGTGGTACCAGCCGCGCTGTGAACCATCTCCCTCGGCAGCAAACCAACCCTGATAACCAGCCATTACCAAGCCAGTATAAGATTTGTAAACTACCCCAGTCATGTCATACACTTTATCCTGAGTAGCCGGTGGCTTTACTTCCGGATCGGGATCTTTTACGCCATTGCTTTTAGAACACGATGCCAGAAAAGCGATGGTTGCAAAAGAGAAAAACAATATCCTAAACTTCTTCATAAGTATAATTTGTTAGGTTCAATTAATTTGCTGGTACGTCTATTTCTATAATTTCAGAGAAATTGGAGCTCTTGAAACTATCGTTTAAACGAACTCCTACTCTTACAAAGAACTTTCTGCCTGGCAACATATCAGGGATATCGATAGTAACAGACTTATCTGCATCAGTCATATCGGCCCATTCTTTATTAATCGCCTTCTTATAGATGTCAGAAAAATCTCTGATGGATGCACCTGCACCTACAAGTTTGGTATTGTTAACATATGGCTGAGTTTCTATAATCGTTGGTAAACCCGCGCCAATAGGCGCCTCCATTGTATATTTTAATGTTAACGTTTTGCCATTCAGCACCGCAGTGAAATTCTTGATGAGAATATATGGGGTAACGGTAAAATCGTGCTTTGTACCCTTATTAATATCAACTGTAAGGGTATCATAAAGTGGCCAGAAAGCACCGCCCTTAGGTATTACTTTGTAAGTTCCTTTAAAGAGTTTTGAATCTTTAAACGTACCATCGAATTTGCTTGGTATCTCCTGCGGAGATGGTGTAGCACTCCAGCTGATCTGCTCCAGTCTTATTTGGCTGCTGCCTTGCGAGGTAAGCAAATTGCCACCTTCTGAGGAAATAAGGTTTCCTTCGAATGAAGCATTAGGACCATCATAGTTGTCTATTTTTGTACATGCAGAACTTGCCAGTATAGTTGTGCCCAACAATATTCTACTAATCAGTTTTTTCATATCTTATAATTTTATATTCTTAGTAATTAGGATTATTAGGGTATAGATTAGGGTTTTTACCAAGTTCACCCCCAGGTATTGGTTCGTAGTAGAATTTTTTGTCGAAATTGTAATTACGCTGGAACAATTCAGGTTCCGACAAAAAGATGTATTTGTTTTCGTTAAATACATAATAAGGCATAAGACCCTTAAATCTGGCATTGTTTAAAACCACATCTGCAATCCTCCATCTTTTTAAATCCCAGTAGTATTGATTTTCAAAAGCCAGTTCCATTCCTCTTTCGTTACGGATCTTATCTATATCAATTGAAGTATATGGGGTTGCACCAGCTCTATTTCTGATCATATTGATCACTGTTAGCGCATCACCGGCATTGCCAAGTTCCATAGCTGCTTCGGCTCTGTTTAATAGTATTTCAGCGTAACGAAGATCAATCCATGGCTGCTCACTTCTGTTTAGGTCAACAGTTGAAATTGGTTTTGCAGCATCAATGTATTTTCTTACATAAAAACCTGTACGGGTTAGCTCATCGCCACCGGTCCATGGTCCTGTAAAACCAATAATCATTCTTCCCTGGTATAAAGTTTTGGTATCTCCTGATAGTATGTAGCTGCGTGAGTTAGCAGGCTTTGCAACTTCTGCGGCTGCTGTGCCGCTAAATGAAGGATAAATACCCCTTTGCATATCAAATGTGAGGCCTCTTAAAGTTGCTCCCGGGAAATATACCGTGGCCAGCAATCTTGGTTCAAGTCCCTGCATTAATTCTGCACGATCATTGAAACGTTTCGGTGTTCCATCTGAGTTGGTTACCGGCAAGTTGCCCCAGCGTTGTACCAAATCAAGGGTAGGGTATGATCTGGTAAGTGCATTAGCAGTCATGTAGCGAGGAGACATGGTAGCGTCCCAGCTGTGTGCAGTACCAGAGATAATTGAATACTGTTTAACAAAGATGTTTTCAGGACTTTCGCTTTTCAGGAAAAGGTCAACATAGTTCTGTACTTTATCTGAGTTTTTCTCATATAGTGAATAGTGTCCTTCAAGTAGTTTGGCAGCATCATATGCCTTTGTGAAATATCCATTGGCTTTGTCTGCAGGTATGCCTGCAAATCCTTCGGCTCTGGCCTGGCCATCAACAAAGTTTGCAGATCCATATTTGGCTATGGTGCCTGCATACAACATTGCTCTCGATTTTAATGCAGCAGCTGCATATTTATTAGCTCTGCCTAACTCATTGGTTTCATTCATCATCTGATAACCCAGATCAAGCTCTGCACCAATGAAATCCCATGTTGCTTCTTCTTTATCACGGTGTACCTGTAATTCTGAAAGTGGTGCGCCCGGGTCTTGCACTGTAGTTACAATTGGGACACCGCCATAACGTTTGGCTAGTCCGAAATAATAGTATGCCCTTAAAAAGTGCGCCTCGCCCAATAATGCATCTACATTGGACTGTCCAAGCTTATCCGCATGTTTTGGTAACTCTTCAATCAGAATATTAACGTTTCTGATATCACCGTATGGCCAGTAGCCAAAACCGCCCCCTATATCCATACCACCAAAAGGCCCAACTTCTTCGCCCGTAACTGAGGCTGAGTTAAAGAAGTTCTCCCAATCGTTACCACCCGTTTTGAAACCCTGATCGGGTCTGTACTTAAAATCTTCAATGGGTAAACCTCTGTAAATGGTTGCCAAAAAGGATTTTACGCCGGCCTCACTACCAAATATGATGTCTGGTGTAAAAATATTAGTAGGTGGAATATCTAGCTTTTGGCAAGAGGTTACAAGTGCCCCCATGCTTATAGATATTGCTATAATTAGTTTATGTATACTTTTCATATTTCAATAAGATTAAAAGGTGATGTTAGCTCCCAGATTAAAAGTTCTGTTCATAGGATACGTATATCCTCCCAAGGCTATTGAGAAAGGATCGCCCGGATTGATATCCCTATCATTTGGCTTAGGGCCTTGATGTTCAGGGTCATAGTTTTTTAGTCCTGTAAAAGTTGCCAGATTGTAACTGTTTACATACACCCTTAACTTTTTAACACCTATTTTCTGTAATGCTGCTGCCGGAATGGTGTATCCAAGCTCAAGCGTTTTCACACGTAAATAACTTGCGTTTTGCACAGCTTTTGTTCCTACTGCCTTTGGAGATCCCATAGCAGGATAAAACCCCGGGGTCCACTGTGTATTAGGATCATAAATATTAGCATTCGGGTCTATAGTATGCCAGCTGTCCAGAAAGCGAGTTAATGAACTTCTTTCGAAGGCAAGCGGCTCTGCAAACAACTCATCATACTGCACATAAACACCTGCTGCTCCCTGTAAAAGTACATTTACGTCGAAACCTTTATAAGCTACGCCTATACTCATACCATAATTCACCAATGGGATATCATTGGTAGCAATAGGATGATCATCCTTATCATTGATCTCACCATCTTCATTCCAGTCCTGATAGTAGTAATCTCCAGGTATTACCCCATTATTACCGCCTCCCATATTCACACCATAGTTGTATATCTGCTGATAGTTGGTAAACTGGCCGGCATATTCAGGTCCCCACCAAATGTTTTGATACCTGTTTACCTGTCCGTTCTTCCAGTTTTCACGTTCATTACCGGCTCTGCCCTGAAGAATGTTTAACCATTGGGCACGTGTTGTACCAATGTTACCACTAATGTTTAACCCAACATTACCAATAGTGCTTCTATGTGAAAGGATTAAGTCCATTCCCTGAACCCTGTCGCTATTGATATTTATCTGTGGAACATCTGCACCCACTGTACCTGGTAATGCTACTGCAGGAGTGGCCTCTAACCCGGTTCTGTCACTTCTGAAGACTTCAAAAGTACCATCGAGTTTACCGCCAAGAAAGCTAAAATCAACAGCTATATTCTTTTTGGTGTTAACTGCCCAGCTTAATCCTGGGTTACCAAGTCTTTGTGAGGAGCCGTTAACTGCACTTGATCCAAATATGTAAGAATTTACAGGGTAGTTAAATCCTGAAAGATAATTAAAGGCCCTTCCTCTTTCGTCACCCTGTTTACCATATGAAGCTCTGAATTTTAAGCTGCCCAGAATGTTCTCTGGAATAAGGTTACGGAAAAAGTTCTCTTTCGTTACCACCCAACCCACAGATACTCCAGGGAAAAATCCGAACTGATCATTGGTTCCTGGTTGATATTTATTAGAACCATCTCTACGGAAAATAAACTCTGCCAGATATTTGCCTTTATAATCATAGTTCAACCTGCCTATGATACTTTGAAAAGCAATGTCGTTTAATCCGTTTATGTCCATGCCACCTTGCATCTGGCCGTTTGGTAAACCACCAAATAGATAATCAACTGGGATTTCTGTATCTCTTTGAGCATAAAAATTATCACCTGTTTGATGACTTTGCTCATAAACAAGGGTTGCAGCTATATTATGATCATTAAAAAATGTATTAGCATAGTTTAAAGACAATGAGCTTAAAGTGTTGAACCTGGTGTAGTAGGAGCGACGCACGCGAGAAGGGCTTTGCACCTTGCTTGGTAAATAGGTATCAGTGTCGGCTTTATAAGTATATAAAGTGTACTCTCTTCTTATTTCGTTATTGTCGCTAACATTATAGTCAACATTGTACAATGCTTTTGCATTTAAACCTTTAATGCCGGGTATATCGTATTGTAGATTTAACTGACCAACAAAATTCTTTTGCTTAAATGTTTTTAAACCTACTTTATCTGCCTCGGTAATGATTGCAGGATTCATGTTGTCATCAATAACACTTGGATATAAAGGATTATCATTAGCAAATACCTGCTTTGTTGGAATCTGATTCCATGCATATTTGTAGATTGTCCACAGATCAGTATATGGTTGGTTTTTTTCATCCATCATACCGGAGGCTAATACCTGTGCTTTTAAACCCTTTGTGATGTCTACGGTTACGTTCGAACGAAAATTATATTTATCGTAGTTTAAATCTCCGCTTTTAAATACACCATCCTGCTTTTGATAACCAAGATTGAAGAAATAGCTGATCTTATCGCTACCGCCGTTAACGTTTAAATTGTGCATTAACTGGGGCGCTGTATCTTTAAATGCCAGGTCTATCCAGTTAGTCTCTTTGTAAGTGCCATCAAGCCATGGTTTGATATCATTGTAAGAGAATTTAGGAGGCTGATTACTGATGAAGTTTGCATCAAAATTGTGTTTGTTCTTCTCATTGGTCATCAACATATAATCTACTGCACCTACACCTTCAGGCATTCCTAAAAATGTTTGGAAAGACTGATTAAATGAATAGTTTATATCTACTTTACCGCTTTTGTTGCCTTTTTTTGTAGTTACCAAAATCACACCACCAGCAGCCCTGATACCATATATCGATGCAGCAGCATCTTTCAGTACCGAAACACTTTCTATCTCATTAGGATCCATTCTGCCCAGTGTTGATTGGTCTCCACCAATAACTCCATCAATTACAATTAAAGGATCGCTTTTAAATCCCCTGATGTTTAGGTTATTTGCATAAGAACCAGGTTCAGCAGTTTTTTGCAGGACACGTATGCCCGGTACTTTACCTGTTAACATGTTTACAACACTTTCGTTCTTTGTAACCACCAGTTCTTCTCCTTTTAAAGTAGCAACAGAACCGGTTACAGTAGCTTTTTTCTGGGTACCGTAACCAACCACAATCAGCTCTTCCAGGTTGTTGTTGTCTTGCTTTAGGATGATCTGAAATTCTCTTTTGTTATTTACCTGAATTTCCTGTGGGGCAAATCCTACAGAGGTGAATTGTATATACGAGTCTGGGCCAGGAACATTAAGAGAAAATGTTCCGTCGCTATTTGTTAAGGTGCCATTGTTGGTTCCTTTTACCCTAACACTTACTCCCGGTATGCCAAGGCCTCCGGCAGCGTCTGTTACTTTTCCACTTATTGTAACCGATTGCTGGGCCAGCAAAATGAGTGGAAATAGAAAAAATAGTGTAAGTAGGTATTTTAATTTTTTCATACTGTTTATCTTTTTGGTTTAATTTATTGTTTGATTATTGTCCGATTAAAGCAAAGTTTTGCTTAGGGTAAATGGTGCTTATGGAGGAAGTGATCTGTAGCTGCTCATGGTTATATTTGGTTTATGATTTAAGCAATCGATTGCCGAGTGCTCGTAAAAAATACCGGAAGCGCAAATACCTCCGGTTTAAAAAGTCTTATATTATTTCCGTTCAGGCATCTTTAAAGTAAGTGGCTTTTGGTTTCTCAGCATTTTGGCGGCTTCACCTGTTAACCACAGGTAATGATCTGATGGCTTGCCATCCATATTAATAAATGAGGTAGTGGTACTTACCGGAGGGTTGTCAGATCCTTTAAAAATGGCTGTTCCCTCATTCACCTCATCAAACATGGCCACATATAGCATAGATGCCCCTGCATTAAGTGTGGTGGCTATTTGTTGCCAATAAAATCGACCGCCTTGGCGTGGTATTGAACCAACCGGTTTCACATCATCTGGAAATTCCTGCTTACTTAAATTGTGCCAGCTAAAACCAGGATACACACAAGGCACATAATCAACATTGTTTTCTTTGCACCACTTAATATCATCTATAGTATTGTCGCGCAATCTGTCCATATCATTATGAAGCAGTCCGCTATAACGCTGTACTGTCCATGGTAAAACGATATCACTCTTTTTAATTAATTCATGCAGATATGGGTCGTTAATACAATCGGCATTTAGCGTGCGCCAAGAAGTAGGTACACCCAGCATTACAGAACAGTTACCATATACCGGATCATTTTTTAAGAAATCAATCAATTTCTCCAGGCCGATGTTGCGTGTGTTATATGGCCTATCAGGAAAACCAACACCCCATATCGTAACCAAAGGTTTTCCATTATGGTGCAAATATGTTTTCTTACCTGCTTGGTTTGTTACTTTTAACTCATCTACAAGGTATTTCCAATCTTCAATTATTGCAGAGCAATCTTCACCTGATGCGCTTAACCCCGAGAGATCATACATCACTGCTATAGCCCGTTCATATTTTGAGGCGGCTTCAAAAGCATTTTTTAATATGGTTAATGCGGCTTTATCTTTATGCTTGGCATTGCCGAAAAATCTTTGCATAAATACGCCATCAACGCCGTATTGCTGCATCCATTTAAAATGAAGATCGACAGTGCTTTTATCATGTGAACTGAAAAACTTTGCCGGCTGTCCGCTGCTTAATTTAAAAGGGGTATTATAAGTTACTTCATATTCGCTCACATCGGGCCACATGTCAATGCTGCTTCGTTTTTCATCGCCATAAGCATACCTTTTGGAATCGGTACCATCACCCTCAGCTCTAAACCAGCCTTGGTAACCTGCCATAATCAATCCTCTATAAGTTGGATATAGCGTTTGCTTGCTGTGTTTTGTTTGTCCCTGTGCTTTATAGATGAACAGACAGGATAGAGATAAAAGGATAATCTTTTTAAAATTCATAAGTGGTTATATTTGGTTGTTTTGCTCTCGAAGAAATGAACGATTTGTGTATCGTTGTAAATGGGTATTCTTCGTATTTATTGATAAACTTATTTTTCTGCGATTAATAAATACTTAATATTGAATTAACGCATCAAATAATTTGAGAAACCTTTGTCAGATAGGCGAAAATGGCTCGCGAAAAAGAAAACAGAACCGATATTAATAAAATGATAATTGTATAATTGTCGTGATCTTGTGAAAAATATTAATCAAAAAAGTTATCTTGGCGTGCCAAATAGCTGAAAAAATAGACCTTGAAAACGCTGGCCTTTAAGTACCATCACCTTATGATTTTCCCCACAGTTGAAAACAAGTTTAAAAGGCGTGTTCCATTATTCCGAAGCAATAGAGGTTAAGATTAAAAATACTATGGGATTAAAATTTTACACTGCTTTTTTACTGGTACTGCTTATTGCATCGGCGCCCGTTTATAGCCAGTCGTACGGACTTGGGTTTGCCGGACACGAAGTAGTTCAGGACAAAAGAACAGCACTTGATCTTAGCCCCGAGCGTCCGTTATGTTTTGATCGTAGTTTTGAATTATCATTTGACCTGTCATTTATGCCTGGCTATGCAGATCACTTTGGTTATATTTTTAGATTAATTGACCAGGAGAAGCGCAACATAGACCTTATTTACGACATGAGGTTCGACGAGAATAAGCACTTTAAGCTTATAGTAGGAGATAAGATATCTGATATNGCTTTTGATATTGATACCAATAAGNTGTATAAGAACTGGCATACCCTGAAGCTTAAATTTGANGTTGACCNCCAGGAGCTTATCATGNTTGCCGATGGTAAATATTATAAGCAAAAGGTTAGCTTTAAGAATAACTGCTATAAAATATTTCTAGGGGCCAACAACTACAAAGACTTCAGCGTAAAAGATGTCCCTCCAATGAACATAAAAGATGTGAGAATCACAGAGAATGATAAGGTTAGTTATTATTGGCCTTTGGATGAAAAGGGTGGAACAAAGGTTACCGAAAAAATAAAAGGAAAGGACGGACTGGTCATAAATCCTATCTGGATAAAGAAGATGCATCACGATTGGGAGTTGGTTAAAACTTTTAGTGTTAAGGGGCTTGCAAGTGTAGCTCTAAATGCTAAAAAGGAAAGCTTATATGTAGTTACCGAAGATTCATTAATTACTTATAATGTTGTTTCAAACGGTTTATCCTACATGGGCTACTCTTCGGGTAAACAACGTTTATTTGCCGGTAATCAGTCAATCTATGATGCAGGTGCCGATAAACTGTTCAATTTTTATATAGATCAAAAACTTGTTGCCGATTTTAATTTTGCCAACAAAACCTGGGATAAAAATTATATCACTCCTGATGTTATAACCAATTACTGGCACCCTAATAAGTTCTATTCGGCAGTTGATTCGTCATTGTATATGGTAGGAGGCTATGGCCAATATACTTACAGACGAAGTATTGAACGTTATCATTTTCCTGATAAGAAATGGACGACTATTAAAGCTTCGGGCGATTTTACGCCAAGATACCTTTCTGCGCTGGGTGCAGTAAAAGACGGAGCTTATATACTAGGCGGGTATGGAAGCGCAACCGGCCAACAAATATTAAATCCTAAAAATATTTATGACCTTAATTTTTATGATGTTAAGCATAAAACATTTAAAAAGATATTTGAATTGGCACCCCCTGCCGAAGAATTTGCTTTTGCAAACTCAATGGTGATCAATGAAAAAGAAGACACCTACTTTGCCTTAACCTTCCCAAATAATAGCTTTAATTCTTCTCTTCAACTTATCGAAGGATCATTACATTCGCCTACATATAAGCTGGTAGGCAATTCAATTCCTTATCCTTTTCATGATATTTATTCCTTTGCAGACTTATTTTACTGCCCTGCAAGTAAAAAGTTTGTAGCCGTGGTATTGTTCCATGAAGAGAAGAATAATACGACCTCTGTTAAAGTATATACTTTGTCGGGCCCTCCCGAAGCTGCCTATGCCGCTTCAACAAAAGGCCTGTCCTGGAAGCCAGCAAAGTATTTGCTATTTCTTTTGCCAGTGCTAATCATTACCGGGCTTGTAATATACCGTTGGAAAAGAAAGCGGTTTGTTAAGGTTAAGTTGCAACCGCTTGTTGATGAACCCTCAGCTGTAGAAACAGTGGTGGAGCAACATGAAAATACCATTTTCCTATTTGGCGACCTTCAGCTTTTTGATAAGGAAGGGGAAGACATTACCAAGTACTTTTCTCCCTTATTAAGAGAGTTATTTCTGGTAGTTCTGGTTTATACCATTAAGTGGGGCAGGGGCATTAGTTCTGAGAAGCTAACAGAAATTCTCTGGTTTGATAAAACAGCAGATAGTGCAAGGAACAACAGATCAGTGAATATTGCGAAGTTAAAGGTCATTCTTGAAAAAATGGATGGTTGTCAGATCTCTAAACAAACCGGATACTGGAAGATAGACTTTGACGATACTAAGGTAAAAATAGATTATAGTGAGTACCTGAACATTGTAAGCAGTAAAGGAGAAATGGACAAGCGAAGAGTGAATGAGCTTACTAAGATCATACACAGGGGAAGCTTCTTGTCGAACGTAGAATACGACTGGCTGGATACCTTTAAATCTGATCTGTCAAACGAGATCATAGACGCCTATTTGCACTATGCAGCTACAATTAAAATTGCCGATGATCCGGAGTTTCTGATCAATCTGGCCAATTATGTATTCTATTTTGATCCGGTAAATGAAGAAGCGATGATCATAAAGTGTAAAGCCCTGGTCCATTTAGGAAAACACTCATTAGCCAAAACTAAATTCGAAACCTTTAACAAAGAGTATAAGGCTATATATGGCGAAGAGTTTAAACACAGCTTTCAGGAAATACTTGAATAAACCTTAATAACCTTCGGTTTTGTTTCTCAATGTTGACGACCTAACAATCAGTTTTGGTTTTATACTTACAATCTTAGGGTTGTTGTCTTTTTCTGAAGATTCTATTTCCTGAAAATATAGGTTTGCAATTGTTTTACCCATGCTTACACTGTACTGGTCTATAGTAGTAATAGAAGGGCTGGTTATTTCGGTAAAGGCCTCATTTGAATAACCGCATATACCTAATTCCTCAGGAACTTTTAATCCCATCTTGGTGGCTACTTCCAAAACACCCAGAGCAGAGAAATCGGAAGTAGAAGCAAATATTGCATCGGGTGGTTCAGCAAGATTTAGTAATTCTTTAGTTGATTCAGCTCCCAGTTCTTTTGTCCAGGCATTTTCTTTAATTAGTTCTGGTAACACCGGAACCTTATATTTTTTTAACGCAGCAAGATAACCTGCTTTCCTTTGTCTGAAAATATTCAGATTTTGCGGGCCTTCAAGCAATGCAATTCTTTTATAACCCTGCTCAATTAAATGACTTACTGCGTCTATAGAAGCTTGTTCGTTGTCGTTCAGCACTTTAAATGTGTCCAGATGTTCTGCTACCCTGTCAAATTGGATTAGTGGAATACCATGTTCCTTAATGGTTTGAAGGTGTTTATCGTCTTCAAAATCAGCACTAAGGGAAATTACGATACAACTCACATGCTGGTTAATTAAGGTGTTTACACATTTAACCTCTCTTGCAGAAGATTCGTTTGATTGGCAAATTACCAGGTTATAACCTTTTTGATAAGTAACCTCCTCGATACCGGCAATCACATCAGCAAAGTAATTTTGATTAATGCGCGGCACAATAACCCCAATGGTCTGATTATGGCCTTTCCTTAGGTTTGATGCCAGGCTATTTTGTTTGTAATTTAATTCCTTGGCAGTATCTAAAATTAGTTTCCGGGTTGCTTCACTAACATTACTGTTATTACTTAAAGCCCTGGAAACAGAAGAAGCATTTAAATTTAGTTTCTTCGCAATATCATAAATCGTTGTCCTTTTCTGATTTTTCATCAGTATATCTTGTTTTTTATTTGGTTCATTGTTTGTCCATTGCTCTTTTTTCAGATTGTTTAAAGCTGCCCGTCTTCTCGACAATAGGAGAGATGTCTTGAACTGGCATAACCAAGAAATCTCTCCTATTGTCGAGATGACCAGGTGCAACATCTATGACGACCCTGTGCAATAGTACAATTTATTAATCGAGTAAATATGATAAAATATTTTTATCGCAATCGATTGCTTAAATTAAATATTTTACTAATTTCGTTTAATCAAATACTAATATTTTAATTCAACCCAAATATATAAAGAAAACATGCTGCTATTAGGTATTGATGTAGGAACATCATCTGTCAAAGTTTCGGTAGTTGATGTTGCGTCCGGCGACATTCTTGCAAGTGCACAATATCCGGATAGTGAATCAGAGATTATTTCTCTAAAATCAGGGTGGGCAGAGCAGTCGCCAGATATGTGGTGGGAACATGTTCAGCAAGCCATACTAAACTGTAATAGTAAGGGTAAATACAATCCGTTAGACATTTCGGCCATTGGTATAGCTTATCAGATGCACGGACTTGTTATTGTAGATGAAGCGCAAAACAGCCTGAGAAACAGTATTATATGGTGCGACAGCAGGGCCGTAGAAACCGGGGAAGAGGCATTTAACGCTTTAGGAAAAGAACAGGTTTTGAGCCGTATGCTTAACTCGCCCGGTAACTTTACCGCCTCAAAACTGGCCTGGGTTAAAAAGAACGAACCCGAAACCTATAGTAAAGTAGCCAAGATGATGCTGCCCGGAGATTTTATCTCAATGAAGCTTACCGGAGAGGTTACTACCAGTAATTCTGCCTTATCAGAAGGGATACTTTGGGACTTTAAAGCCAACGGAATTTCTACTGATATTATGGAGCAGTTTGGTTTTTCTTCAAGCATAATTCCGGAGATAAAACCAGTGTTTTCTGAACACGGACAAGTAAAGGAATCGATTGCCGAAAAGCTAGGTTTAAGGGCAGGTATTCCAGTAGCTTATAAAGCAGGAGATCAGCCAAACAATGCCCTTTCATTAAATGTAACACAACCAGGCGAAGTAGCTGCAACTGCTGGAACATCAGGAGTTATTTATGGCGTTACTGATCAGTTACTTTACGACAAACAATCACGTGTAAATACATTTGCGCACGTAAATCATACCGCTCAGGATCAGCGTTTAGGCGTTTTGCTTTGCATTAATGGAACAGGAAGTATGAACCGATGGGCTAAAAACCTAATGGGCTCGTCAATAGACTATGTTGCCATGAATAATGCAGCAAGTAAGATCGCTGCAGGAAGCAACGGACTTTATGTTCTTCCTTTTGGCAATGGAGCAGAGCGTATGCTGAATAATAAACTTGTAGGTGCACATTTACAGCAAATAGACCTTAACCTGCATACACAGGCACATATATTCCGCGCAGTACAAGAAGGAATAGCATTCTCATTCCGTTATGGATTAGATATCCTTCGAGAAAACGGAATGCAGCCATCTGTAATCAGAGCAGGAAGGTCAAATCTTTTTATGAGTGATATTTTCTCTCAAACCTTTGTAAACGTAACAGGCGTGCCGGTGGAACTTTATGAGAACGACGGTAGTTACGGTGCTGCTGTAGGTGCCGGTATTGGAGCAAACATTTTTAAAACGGTTAGCGAGGCATTTAGTAATAAAAAGCCTGTTAAGCTGGTAGAACCAACCAATGAGAGACTGGAGGATGAATATCAAACCTGGAAAAAACTTCTTGAACAACAATTAGAATCATTAAATAAATAAAAAATCAACATGAGCGTAAACACTTTGAATAACGAATTTTTTAAAAATATCGGTAAGGTTAACTTCGAGGGACGTGAAAGCGACAATCCTCTGGCATTTAAATGGTATGATCCTGAAAGGATTGTGGCTGGGAAAACACTTAAAGATCACCTTCGTTTCGCCGGTGCTTACTGGCATTCATTCTGTGGTAACGGTGCCGATCCTTTTGGCGAAGCAAGCCATATTTTTCCTTGGAACCAAAAAAGCGATCCTGTAGAACGTGCTAAAGATAAAATGGATGCAGCATTTGAGTTTTTAACCAAGTTAAGTATTCCATATTACTGCTTCCATGACGTAGATATGGTAGATTACGGTAACGACATCAAAGAAAACGAAAGAAGACTGCAAGCTTTGGTAGATTATGCTCGTCAGAAACAAGATGAAACAGGCGTAAAATTATTATGGGGTACTGCGAATCTGTTCTCGCACAGAAGATATATGAACGGTGCAGCAACAAATCCTGATTTTCATGTATTAACACATGGTGCTGCCCAGGTAAAAGCTGCTCTTGATGCAACCATTGCATTAGGTGGAGAGAATTATGTATTCTGGGGCGGTCGTGAAGGATACATGTCGCTATTAAATACCGATATGAAGAGAGAGCAGGAGCATCTTGCACGTTTCCTTCATACTGCAAAAGACTATGCCAGAAAGAATGGATTTAATGGTACATTCTTGATTGAGCCAAAACCATGTGAGCCTACTAAACATCAATACGATTATGATGCAGCAACTGTTTTAGGCTTCCTTCAAAAATATGACCTTCTTGGCGATTTTAAATTAAACCTTGAAGTAAACCATGCAACCCTAGCCGGTCATACCTTCCAGCACGAATTACAAGTAGCTGCAGATGCAGGTCTACTTGGATCTATTGATGCCAACCGTGGAGATTATCAAAATGGCTGGGATACAGATCAGTTCCCAAATAACATTAACGAACTGGTTGAATCTATGCTGATCATTCTTGAAGCAGGCGGCTTTAGTCGTGGTGGAATAAACTTTGATGCCAAAATCCGCAGAAACTCTACTGATCAGGCTGATTTGTTCTATGCACATATTGGGGGTATGGATATGTTTGCCCGTGCACTGATCGTTGCTGACGACATACTTCAAAACTCTGACTATAAAAAAATCAGAACAGACAGATATGCATCTTTTGATAACGGTAAAGGAAAAGAGTTTGAAAACGGTAATTTAAGTCTTGAAGATCTGCGAGATTATGCAATTCAGAATGGCGAGCCACAAACACGAAGTGGCAGACAAGAATTCCTTGAAAACTTAATCAACAGGCACATTTAAATTCAGCGATTAACCGGAATTTATGAAAACACTGGGCGCATTAGACTATGCAGTTTTCCTGATTTATTTTCTGATCGTTGCGCTTTACGGATGGTGGGTTTATAGACAAAAAAAGGCTCATAAGGAGAACTCTAAAGATTTCTTTTTGGCCAAAGATTCACTTACCTGGTGGGCAATAGGGGCTTCCCTTATTGCCTCCAATATTTCTGCTGAGCAGTTTATTGGAATGAGCGGATCAGGGTTTAAGATGGGACTTGCAATTGCTACCTACGAGTGGATGGCAGCCGTTACCTTAATAATTGTGGCGGTATTTTTTATACCGGTATATCTAAAAAACAAGATATACACCATGCCACAGTTCTTAAACCAACGTTACAATGGTACTGTAGCAATGATTATGGCTATTTTCTGGCTGTTATTATACGTAGTGGTAAACTTAACCTCCATACTTTATTTAGGAGCTCTGGCAATCCACAGCATATCAGGAATTAACCTTACTGCGTGTATGTACCTGCTGGCTATTTTCTCCATCATCATTACACTCGGTGGAATGAAGGTAATTGGATATACCGATGTAATTCAGGTGTTTTTCCTTATCCTGGGTGGTTTGGCAACTACATATCTTGCATTAGAGCTGGTAGCCACGCATTTCGGTTCAAGTGGAGTAATGAAGGGTTTTAGTCTGTTAAAAGTCCACGCAGAAGAGCATTTTCATATGATCTTTAAGAAAGATAATGAGAATTATCTCGATCTGCCTGGCTTAACTGTACTAATTGGTGGTATGTGGATTGTAAACCTTAATTATTGGGGTTGCAATCAGTACATCACTCAGAGAGCGCTTGGAGCCGATCTTAAAACAGCAAGAAATGGACTTCTTTTTGCATCTTTCTTAAAATTATTGATGCCTGTTATCGTGGTACTTCCTGGAATAGCTGCGTTTGTTCTTTACAAAGAAGGGTATGGTGACTTTAAAACAGATATGTTGCAAGGCGGAGAGGTATCTCCAGACAGTGCTTATCCTGTGCTTTTAAATCTTCTTCCTGCCGGGTTAAAGGGATTGTCGTTTGCCGCATTAACCGCTGCGGTAGTTGCTTCCCTTGCTGGTAAAGCAAATAGTATTGCAACCATTTTTACACTTGATATTTACAAGAAAGTAATCAATAAAACAGCGAATGAAGACAAGCAGGTCGTAATTGGACGGATTACTGTTATCCTTGCAATGCTAGTAGCCATCATCATTTCTCCTTTACTTGGTATCGATAAAAAAGGTGGCTTTCAGTTTATTCAGGAATATACCGGCTTTTTCTCGCCAGGTATATTTGCCATGTTTATCTTAGGTTTCTTCTGGAAAAAGACAACCTCAAATGCAGCGTTATTTGCAACAGTTGGCGGTTTTGCGCTTTCGGTGATATTCAAATTCCTTCCAAATGTGATGAACCTGGAATTCCTTAGTTCAACAGGCTTTTCAAAGCTGGTGCAACAGAGAGATGGAAGTATGCTTTATGAAATACCATTTCTAGACCGGATGGGTTTTGTATTTATCATTTGTCTTGTGGTGATGTATGCAATTAGCATCATAGAAACCAGAAGAGGGGTACTAACAAACGGACTTGAAATAGAAAAAGAAATGTTTAGAACTAATAGGGCTTTCACAGTTGGTGCAATCATTGTTTGCGGGCTAATTGTGGCACTATATACAATTTACTGGTAGTTAGGTTTTATCCAGTTTAGGTTAGGACGGTGGGCTGGTTACCTATCGTCCTCTTTCTTTATAGTACCTTATAGTACCTTCAATACACTGGATTTCTTTTATTTTATGTTGCTCAAGAGCAGGTTGGATAAAAAACTTAAAGTCCTTACTTGCCGGATTTACTAATGTGGAGCATATTCCGGTTGTGGTTGACATAAATTTGCCTAACCACGTTAATTATTTTCGAAATAAAAAATAATTAACCGGAGAAATGAAAATAATTAAATCTGGTCGTTCAATTTCAGTAAGAAATCTTTTAATTTCTCAAGCGAGTCAATGATCTTTTGATTTTCTTTAACCTCAGATGTATTGTTTTTCAGATGATCTTTTGCTCCCTTTAAAGTGAAACCTTTATCTTCTACCAGATGAAAAATGATCTTTAAATTTTCAATATCTTCTGGGGTAAAAAGGCGGTTTCCTTTTTTATTTTTTTTAGGTTGCAATACGTCAAATTCCTTTTCGTAAAATCGGATTTGGGATGCGTTTACACCAAACATTTCGGTTACCTCACCCATCGTATAGTACATTTTATTGATTTCCCGTTCTTTGTAAGGCATACTTTAGTGTTGATTATTAGTGTTTTACAGCTTTTATTTAAAGTATTCAAATGTAGGGGGATTTTAGTAGAATCCAACAATAAAATTTCAATTTTCCTCGATAGAGGTTTTTTTTTTATCTAAGTTTGTTCCACTAATCAAGAGAAGGATGACAGCTAAGGAAATCAGACAGGCATACTTAAAATTTTTCGAATCAAAACAACATCATATTGTTTCATCGGCACCTATTGTAGTTAAAAACGACCCCACATTAATGTTTACTAATGCGGGAATGAATCAGTTTAAAGATTTGTTTTTAGGAGAAGCCCCAATAAAATATCCAAGAGTAACTGATACCCAACGTTGTTTGCGCGTATCAGGAAAACATAATGATTTGGAGGAAGTAGGGATAGATACCTACCACCATACCATGTTCGAAATGCTTGGAAACTGGAGCTTTGGCGATTATTTTAAGAAAGAAGCCATTGCCTGGAGCTGGGAACTATTGACCGAGGTTTATAAAATTCCAAAAGATAAATTATATGTTTCCATTTTTGAAGGAGACGAAAAAGAAGGTTTGCCAAGGGATACCGAGGCTTACGAGCTTTGGAAGCAATATGTTCCTGAAGACCGCATTATTTTAGGTAATAAAAAAGATAATTTTTGGGAAATGGGCGATACGGGACCATGTGGTCCATGCTCTGAAATCCATGTTGATTGCAGATCGGATGAGGAGCGTAAAGCCGTTGAAGGTAAATCGCTTGTAAATGCCGACCATCCTCAGGTTATTGAGATATGGAACAATGTATTTATGCAGTTTAACCGTTTAAAAGATGGTTCATTGCAACCGCTTCCTGCCCAGCATGTAGATACTGGAATGGGTTTTGAGCGTTTAGTTCGCGTATTGCAGGAGAAATCTTCAAACTATGATACCGATGTTTTTCAACCCTTAATTCAATTCATCGCTAAACATGCGGGGATTGATTATGGTGTAGATGAAAAAACGGATATCGCTATGCGCGTGATGGCTGATCATATCCGTGCCATTTCGTTTGTAATTGCCGATGGACAGTTGCCTTCTAATAATAAAGCAGGCTATGTGATCCGTCGTATTTTGCGTCGCGCGGTTAGGTATGCTTATACTTTCCTTAACCTTAAAGACCCGTTTTTAAATCAACTGGTGCCTGTATTGGCCGAGCAATTTAAAGGGGTATTTGATGAGCTTTCAATGCAGCAGGATTTTGTGCAAAAGGTAGTTTTAGAAGAGGAAATTTCTTTCTTAAGAACTTTAGCTACAGGTATCCAACGCTTTGATAATTACACTAAAAAGCAAGGCGAAGTATTAATGGCAGAGAATGCTATTGAGCTTGAAAAAAGATTTGATGATCCATGGGTTCACAGCATATTGAAAGACCAGATGGTGATTTCAGGTGAGTTTGCTTTTGAGCTGAATGATACCTATGGATTTCCGATAGATTTAACTGAATTGATGGCCAGAGAACAACGCTGGACGGTTGATATGGAAGAATATAACAAGGCGCTTTTAAAACAAAAAGAGCGTTCTCGTGCAGCTACTGCGGTTGATACCGGAGACTGGGTTGTGGTAAATCCTGATCTTGAGGTTGAATTTGTGGGATATGACGATTCTGAGGCTGAAACGGAGATTGTAAAGTACCGCAAGGTTAGCGCAAAGGGCAAAGACCAGTATCAGATTGTGTTGAGTAAAACCCCTTTTTATGCTGAAAGTGGTGGTCAGGTTGGTGATACAGGTCGTTTAGAAGATCATAGTCGTCTTTTCTTTGTTGAAATAACTGATACCAAGAAAGAAAACGGCGTAATTGTACATTATGCCGATACCTTACCTGAAGATGTTGATGGTCAGTTTTGGGCTGTTATTGATGAAGATAAACGTTTACTATCTCAGGATAACCATAGCGCCACACACTTGTTGCATGCTGCATTGAAAAAAGTATTAGGGTCGCACGTAAATCAAAAAGGTTCATTGGTAAACCCTGATTACCTGCGGTTCGACTTTTCGCATTTTGCAAAAGTTACTGATGAGGAATTGGCGCAGATTGAACATCTGGTTAATCAGAAAGTAAGAGAAAACATTCCTTTAAAGGAGCAAAGATATGTTCCATATGATCAGGCCATTTCGAGCGGCGTAACTGCTTTATTTGGTGAAAAGTATGGAGATTTAGTACGCATCATCACCTTTGATGATCATTATTCTAAAGAGCTTTGCGGTGGTACTCACGTACAGGCAACAGGTCAGATCGGTTATTTTAAAATCACATCTGAAAGTGCTGTTGCTGCTGGTGTAAGAAGAATAGAAGCAATTACAGCTGACAAGGCTGAAGCTTTTATTTTGGAACAAAACAAGGAGCTAAATGAGCTAAGATCGTTATTAAAGGGAAATAAGGACCTTAAAGCCGCTGTTGCTGCACTTATCGAAGAAAATGCAAAGCTTAAAAAGGACGCTGATAAGGCTGTTGGTGAACAAGCTGCAAATCTTAAGCATGAAATTGTACATCACCTTAAAACTATTAATGGCATTAATCTGATTGCAACCCACGTTGATCTCCCAAATGCAGAAGCTGTTAAAAACTTAGCGTTTTCAGTTAAGGATCTGGTTGATGATCTGTTCCTTGTGTTTACTACCTTAATTGATGATAAACCTGGAATTACAGTAATGTTATCAGAGAATCTAGTTAAAGATAAAGGCCTTAATGCTTCTAATATAGTTAGGGAACTAGCAAAAGATATACAAGGCGGGGGTGGCGGACAGCCTTTCTACGCTACAGCTGGCGGAAAAAATAAAGATGGTTTAGCTGCTGTTTTAACTAAAGCTGAATCATTGATCAGTTAGTTATACTATTTTAAAGCTATAGCCTTAATACAGTCGTCATCTCGACAATAGGAGGAGAGATCTCTCCTCCTATTGTCGAGATGACGAGGTGGCTATTTTAGAACGATAACTTAGTTTACTCGCTTTACTAAAAATTGACTTTCTGCGAAAAGGCCTAGGAAATTTTGCCCATTTAGCGAAGCGGGCAAAAGATTCCAGTCTTAGAGTAGAATGGCTATTTTACCGTTAATTTCTTAATCGGTTCCAATACCACTTTTCTAAACTCCACTTCAGAGCCCTCTGCCTGCAATGCAATATTGCCGCTACTTACCGTGCAATTGGTTCCATGGTTTACAAAAACGTCGTTAACCCATACTTTCACCTGATCACCCAAACATTCGATAACCATTTTATTCCATTCGCCTACAGGTTTCTCAACATCCTGAACCAATCTTTTTATTCTTCTAAGCTTATCGCCATTAACGCCCCAGTTTTCTTTGGGACCACGTCTTGTTTCCATATCAGGAACAGTAATGTCTTCCTGGATACACCAAAAATCACCGGCCATAGTATGCTGCATTTGTACTTCTATTGATTTTGGGAACATATCGTAAAGTGCCCTCGGTGTAGAAGCATGTACAAGTACACCACAATTGCCTGGTTTGGCGGCAAAACGATATTGTACTTCCAAACGGTAATTTTTATAAGTAGCATCGGTAATCAGGTGACCTCCTGGAGTTCCCAAACTTACCAATAAGCCGTTACGAATGATAAAAGGCATCCGGGCGTTTGAATCTTTATCCATTTCAGGAACATCTGCATGCCATCCGGTTAGGTCTTTGCCATTAAACAAGCTCTTTGATTGAGCAAATGAGGCAGCTGAGCTTAAAATTAAAGCCAGTGCCAGAAGTGATTTGGTTAGGTTTCTTTTCATCTTTATTGTAATACTAATATAGAAATACTTTTAGCAACTCGCTTTTTTTTCTATTTTGTGTTTTCCAAATAAAATAAGAAAGTATGACCATCCTAATCGTCCTATTGTGTATCCTATTTCTGATTGTTTTAGTTTCAGCATTTAAGGTCAATGCATTTGTTGCATTTCTAATTGTATCTATACTTGCCGGTATTTTACTGGGCATTCCACTTAATAAAGTTACGGCCTCCGTAGAAAAGGGAATTGGAGATGTTTTAGGCTCTTTGGTAGTAATCATTACTGTGGGGGCTATGTTGGGTAAACTTGTGGCCCAAAGTGGCGCAGCGCAAAGAATTGCATCCTCTATGATGAATTTTTGCGGAGAGAAATATATACAATGGGGAGTAGTTACTACGGGGTTCCTAATCGGTATTCCATTGTTTTACGGGATAGGTTTTGTGTTAATGGTTCCGTTGATTTTTTCTATTGTTTACAAGTATAAGTTGCCTGTTATTTACATCGGTTTGCCTATGCTTGCTGCTTTATCTGTTACTCACGGATTTTTACCACCGCATCCTTCGCCTTCTGCACTTGTTATTCAGTTTAAGGCCAATATGGGTTTAACGTTGTTGTACGGATTAATTGTAGCTGTACCTGCCATTATTATAGGTGGACCATTGTTTTCGAGAACGCTTAAAGCTATTCCATCAAAACCATTGGCATCTTTTGTTCCTGCCGATATGCCTGAAGAAGAATTGCCGGGCACATTTAATAGCTTTTTTACGGCCTTACTGCCTGTTTTACTTTTAATAGGCGCTACAGTATTCACATTTTCAGAAAATCAGAATCCAGCTGTGTCCAATTTCTTTGCTTTTGCGGGAAGTCCGACAATTGCCATGCTTATTGCATTGTTTGTTGCAACATTTTCGCTAGGTATTTTTCAGGGCAAGAAAATGGGGGATATCATGAATATCTATGGCGAAGCGATTAAAGATGTTGCCATGATATTGTTAATTATCGGTGGATCTGGCGCATTAAAGCAAGTTTTGGTAGATAGTGGGGTAAGCGGACAAATAGCAGTCCTTTTAAAGGATATGGATATGCAGCCTTTATTTTTAGGCTGGTTAATTGCCGCAATTATTCGTTTTTGTGTGGGTTCTGCAACAGTAGCAGGCTTGACAACTGCGGGGATTATTTTACCTTTGATGGTATCGTCTAATACAGATCCTAACTTAATGGTTTTGGCAGTTGGTGCAGGCAGTTTAATGTTTTCGCACGTAAACGATTCCGGATTCTGGATGTTTAAAGAGTACTTTAACTTAAGTATGAAGGATACCTTTAAATCGTGGGCCGTAATGGAATCAATAGTAGGTGTTGTTGGATTGGTTGGCGTACTTTTATTAAATCAAATTATTTAAATATAGATATGGGAACTTTTAATGCAGATGAACAGTTTGAAAAATTAGGATTAACATTGCCTCCGGCGCCAACACCTTTGGGTGTTTATAAACCTTTTTTGATTGATGGAAAGTATCTTTATTTATCAGGACATGGGCCTGTTAGAGATGATAAAAGTTTGATAATCGGACGTGTGGGTGTTGAATTTGATAAAGAAGAAGGTAAACTTGCTGCAAGACAAGTAGGGTTAACCATGTTATCAACCATAAAAACAAATTTAGGCAGCTTAAACCGTGTAAAAAGAGTAATCAAAGTTTTAGGGATGGTAAATTGCACGCCAGATTTCGAAAGGCATCCCTTTGTAATTAACGGTTGTAGCGAACTTTTTGCCCAGGTTTGGGGAGAAGAAAATGGCATTGGCACCAGAAGTGCGGTAGGTTTTGGGTCGTTGCCTGACAACATCCCTGTAGAGATTGAAGCTTTATTCGAACTTCATGAATAACCCTAAAAAACTAACAAACCGGTATTGGTTTGAGGTTGATAATGTGAGTGAACTTGATTCACCGGCATTGGTCTTTTACCCTGATCGTATTGCAGATAACATCACTCAGTTAAAAGCCAGCATTGATTCGGTTAGCAGATTGCGACCTCATGTAAAGACTCATAAATCCAGTGAGGTTACCTTGTTGATGATAAATGCCGGAATAGCTAAGTTTAAATGTGCTACAATTGCAGAGGCAGAGATGTTAGCCCTTTGCGGTGCTGAGGATGTTTTGCTGGCCTATCAGCCTGTTGGCCCAAAAGTTAAAAGATACGTATCGCTTATAAAAGCTTTTCCGCTAACACGATTTTCGTGTTTGGTCGATAATGAGCAATCATTAAATGAACTTTCGGAAGCTGCTGTTGAATCGGGTTTGGAAATAAATTTGTTTCTGGATCTGAACTTAGGGATGAACCGAACGGGCATTTTACCCAACGAAAAGGCGCTGGCACTTTACCAGAAAATGAATGTTTCCGGCGGAATAAATGCTATAGGTTTGCATGGTTATGATGGTCATATCCATGATGTTTCATTATCGCAAAGAAGGGAGAAGTGGCAGGTTGGCTGGAATTTACTTAAAAACTTAAAAGATAGCATTGTAGCTAAAGGTTTGCCTGTGCCGGTTATTGTAGGTGGTGGTACGCCTACTTATCCTTTTTACGCGGAACAACCCGAAGTAGAATGTAGTCCGGGTACATTTATTCTGTGGGATAAAGGATACCAAAACTCTTTTGAAGAGCAGGAGTATTTAATTGCAGCGGTTCTTATAAGTCGCGTAATTTCTTTGCCGGATGAAACCAAAATAAGTCTGGATTTAGGACATAAAGCTGTAGCTGCAGAAAATGAACTTACTAAAAGAGTTTCATTTTTGAATGCTCCGGATGCCAAAATAATAAGTCAGAGCGAAGAGCATTTGGTATTGGAAATGACTAAAGGACATGGTTTTAAAATAGGGGATGTTTTGTATGGTTTGCCAATCCATATTTGTCCAACTGTTGCCTTATATGACCATGCAGCGACGGTTATAGATTATAAAATTACCGGCGAATGGGCCATTGTTTCAAGAAATAGAAAGATTAATATATAACCTATGTTTACAATTGATGCGCATTTGGATTTAAGCATGAATGCTTTGGAGTGGAATCGTGATTTGACTTTGCCTGTTTCTTCGATCAATGCGAGGGAGGAGGGATTAACTGATAAGCCGGATAGGGCAAAAGCAGTTGTCTCGTTACCCGAACTTAGAAAAGGTAAAATCGGACTTGTTGTAGCCACCCAGATTGCCCGATATGTAGCACCAGGGAATAAGTTGCCCGGATGGCACTCCCCGGCACAGGCATGGGCGCAAACCCAAGGTCAGCTTGCATGGTATAAAGCAATGGAGGAGGCAGGGGAGATGGTGCAGATTACTGATCTGGCAGGTTTAGAAAAGCACCTTGCTTTATGGGCTGCTGATACCTTGGATGCTCAAAAACCAATTGGCTATATTTTAAGTCTCGAAGGTGCTGATTCNATAGTAACCATTGGGCATTTAGAAAAAGCGNATCAAAATGGTTTAAGAGCNGTTGGNCCAGCTCATTATGGTCCTGGAAGNTATGCTCAGGGTACTGATGCAACTGGATTTATGGGGCCTAANGGTCATGAGTTGCTTAAGGAAATGGAGCGGTTGAATATTATTTTAGATGCTACACACTTATGTGATGATAGTTTTTGGGAAGCCCTTGATCATTTTAACGGCCATGTTTGGGCTTCACATAACAACTGCCGGGCACTTGTGAACCATAACCGTCAGTTTAGTGATGATCAGATCAAGGCGCTAATAGAACGGGGTGCAGTTATTGGTGGTGCTTTAGATGCCTGGATGATGGTGCCTAACTGGGTGCGTGGTAAGTCTACCCCAAAGGATATGAATTGCAATCTGGATGTGATGATTGATCACATAGATCATATTTGTCAATTAGCAGGAAATACGCATCATGTTGGAATTGGTTCTGATCTTGATGGTGCATTTGGGAAGGAACAGTGTCCTTACGATCTGGAAACTATTGCTGATCTTCAAAAAGTACCTGCATTGTTTAAGGCCAGAGGATATTCGGACCTGGATATTGAAAATCTGATGAGTGGAAACTGGTTAAGGTTTTTGCGAAAAGCTTGGTAATTGAGGTCTATAATACCTTAGTCAATAGGTTAACATTTAAACCACTCTAAAAAGCCTTTTTAATGATAAAGGTCGGTCAGAGTCGTTTCAAAGTCGTTCAATAGTCGTCTGAAAGTCGTTTATTTATTTAAGCGCCCAATACCCTACGGCCAGCCAGATCAGGCCTTTTATCAGGAAAAACAAGAATCCCCAAACGCCGACTTTTTTCAGCCATTTTAGGATTGCAGCTTTTTTTTCTGAAGTGTTAGTAGTCATACTCTATAATTTATGTTTATCTATAATGAGATTTAGACTTAAACAAATCTAAAGATTTGCTTAATAATTATCAGGTTTTTATGATATATTATTGTAAAAATTTAAGTGGCTATTTTAACATCTTTAGGAATAAAGAAGTGTTTTAACGTTCGCGGATTGGTATAAACATCCGAGTCGATTTCAAATACTTCATAGATGTTTTTACTACTCAGTACCTCTGCGGGAGCACCGTCGTACCATTTCCGTCCATTTTTCAACAAAAGTATTCTGTCGCCATACTGAGCGGCCAGGTTAATGTCGTGTAAAATACTGATAACCATAAATCCACGTTTGGTGAGCATCTTGGCAATAGCCAGTGTTTGCTGCTGGTATTGAAGGTCGAGGCTAGCTACCGGTTCATCCATAAGCAGTAAGGCATTTGATACATCCCATATTTGGGCCAGCACCCGGGCCAACTGAACCCTTTGCTGTTCACCTCCGGATAGGGTTAGGTACGAACGTTCTGAAAAATCCTTTACCCCGGTAAGTTCCATCACCTGCTGAATAATTTCTGTATCATTTATAGAAGGGTTACTCTTATAATGAGGATATCTGCCCATCATCACAATTTCTGTAACGGTAAAGGCCATGTTAATCACATTTTGCTGGTTCATTACACCACGTTTTAATGCAAGCAGGGAGGGACTGTATTGCTGAATTTCTTTGTTATGTAGTTTTACAACACCCTTTGATGGTATTTTTTCTCCGCTCAGCATTTTTAGCAGCGTTGATTTACCGGCACCATTAGCACCTAATATCAATAATAGTTCACCCGGTCGGATGCTAAAGGAAACATCTTTGACTAAGGCTCTTCTGCCTGCTTCGAAAGTTAATGAATCTGCTATCAACATTTTATATAACCAGTTTTTTCTTGTCCTTAACTAAAATATACAGAAACAATGGAGTGCCCATTAATGCTGTTATTACACCAATAGGAAGTTCTATTGGGGCAATGATAATGCGGCAAATCATATCTGATATGGTAAGCATTAAAGCGCCAAATAAAGCTGATGCCGGTAAGACATGTTTGTTGTCGACTCCAATAACTAACCGTATGGTGTGCGGAACCAGCAACCCGATAAAGCCAATGATACCCGATACTGCAACGGCTGCACCTACGGCCATAGTTGCAAGTATGACAACATTTCTTTTTACTACATTAACTTTAAGGCCCAGCTGAGCAGCCTGTATTTCGCCAAGAGAGAAAGCATTTAATGCCTTTCCCATACCGGGAAGTAATACCAGAGGGATTAAAACAAAAGGAAGTAGAGAAATTACAGTTTCCCAGGTTGCTCCGGCCAGACTTCCGAGCATCCAGAAAGTGATGTTGCGTAATTGCTGATCATCAGCGGCATAGGTTATGAGTCCTGTTAATGCACCTGCAAGGGCATTAATTGCAATGCCGGCCAAAAGCATAGTGGCAACATTAGATTTGCCGTCGGTTCTGGAGATCTGATATACAATTAAAGCTGCTAAGCCCGCGCCTGCAAAAGCACCAAAGGCCATTATATAGTAGCCCGTGATGTTACTTAGGCCTACCAACAGTGTTGCCTCCAGTACAATAATGATCACTGCCATTAAAGAAGCGCCGGCAGAAATTCCAATTAATCCCGGTTCTGCCAAGGGGTTTCTGAAAATACCCTGTACAGCTGTACCAGAAATGCCTAAGGCGGCACCTACCAGTAGCCCGAGTATTACCCGTGGTATTCGTACAATGTTCAGTACTCCTTCATGTTGTGTGGATACGGGTAATTCGCTAAACAATCCGATTTTTTTGCCTAAAATTACGACAACCTCTTTCAAAGGAATCTGTACGGCACCAAGCCCCATGGAAAGTCCTGCGCTAATCAGCAATGCCACAATAAGCAATATGTATAGACCTGTTTTCTTATTCACTACTTACCAATTAGCATTTAATTGTGTGATTGCCTGAGCAAGACGGACCGAAAAGTTGACTAACAATTCGCCATCCATCTGCACTATCCTTTTGTTTTTGCCTGCATTTGTTAGGGAAACACCAGGCATTTTAAGAATACTGTTAATACCGCCAAGACTTTTATACCCGAAATCAAACATCAATATGAGATCTGGATTTGCATTTACTAAAGATTCTGTGGTATACGGTTTGAACTTCGAAAAACCCTGAGCGGCATTTTTACCGCCAGCAAGCTTGATAATTGCATCCAGATTTGTGTCCTTACCGGCCACCATCATGGTACCGGCACCTCTGGCATATAAAAAAAGCACTTTAGGAGATTTTGGGTTTTTCTTTACTACTTCGAGAGCCTTATTTACGCTTAATGTTGTTTGTTTAACCAATTCTTCTCCTTTTGGAATATTATTCAGAGCGCTTGCCACTTGTCTGATAAAGGTAACGGCACCCTTTGCGGAGTATTCTTGCTTTACTGTAACTACTTTGATCCCTGCAGATTTTAATTGAAATTCTATTGCATTTGACAATGCACCTTCAGGAGCGAGCACAAGATCGGGAGTGAAAGAAATGACACCTTCTGCAGATATACTTCGGTTTTGGCTTACCTTCTCAATTTTATTTACATAAGCGGGATAAGTACTTGTTACATCTACAGCAACAATCTGTGGGCCGTACCCCAATGCATCTACGGTTTCGGTAAGTGCGCCACTAAGAGTGATAATGCGTTTTGGTGCGACTGCAAATAAGGTATTGTAACCTAGAATAAGAAGAAGAGAAATATAGAAGAATCTGATCATTTTTATGTTTTTGTGGGTTGTTTTCTTTAACAAAGGACGACTTAATTAAAATCATTCCAAATAATTTAATTGGTGTTAACGGTATTGGTATATATTTTTTAGTGCAGCTTTTATTTTCATTTTATTGGATTGTTTTGCGCTGTATTTCGTTGTTTATTAGTGTTTTGTGTTTCTATTTGAAATTGCTTTTTAGCTATCTTTTTCCTCTTTTTTTTGCAAAAATCATCCTGAATCCGTAAAAACAATCCCGAAATGGTTAAAAATAATCCTCTTCGCGTTGCTTTATTTCTGACAAATGTAAGCATATTTGTGATCTTATTTAGACTGATTAAAAATAACAAATTACAATTCATGTGTGGCTTTCATTTCATTAAAAGGTGTTTGATTTTCTTGTTTACCTTATTCAGTCTGCCTGCTTTTAGTGCGGATAAACTGGGGAGTCTGGAGGGGATCATAACAGATGAGAACGGCAAGTTACTTCAGGGGATTGCTGTTACGCTTCAACCTGACCACAAAAAAGCACTTAGTGATTCGAAGGGAAGATTTAAGATTACCGGACTTTATGGAGGTACTTATAAATTAACAGTTTCGGCAGTAGGATTTGATGCGCAGACAAAGGAAATAGAAATAGAAATGGGGAAGATGAGCACGATTTTTATTCGGCTTAAGCCTGGAAATAAGGAGTTGAACGAGATTAATGTAACAGGAATACACAGTAATCCGGATAATTTTATTGACATGACCCGCACTGCGATGCCCAGTAAAGTGATTACACGGCAGGAGATTGAAATGATGGGTAGCAGGAGGCTCGATGAGGTATTGAAGGAGCAGACAGGGCTTGCAATTGTAAATGATATAGGATCTGGAAACCGAGCGGTTGGTCTGCAAATGCAGGGTTTCGACAGCGGATATACAATGATCATGATAGATGGTCAACCCATGGTGGGGCGGAACAACGGAAATTTTGACCTTTCCCGCATTACAGTCTCAAATATTGAGCGTATAGAAATCATTAAGGGCGCATCATCCTGCCTATTTGGTAGCGAGGCGCTGGCTGGTGTTGTAAACATTGTAACACGTAAAAATATAAGTCATCCACAGGGACTGGCTGCGCTGAGGTATGGAAGTTTTAATATGGTGGATGCAACTTTGGAAGGCGAAACTCCTTTTGCAGGTAAAAGGGGATCAGCTTATTTATCCGGAAATTATTACCGAACAGATGGGTTCAACTCAAACCCTTATTTATCAGACGGAAAAACTGCCCCGCCCTTTAATAGTTATGCTTTTCAGGGTAGGGGTAGATATTTGCTGAGCGACATTAGTACGCTAAGTTTTAATGGCAGGTTTGTTACCAGGCATTCTGAAAATAAGATCGCCTATCAGAACCTTAATCCTAGTATGGATGTGCTTGATGAATATGACCTTAACGGTTCTTTGGCCTTAAACGACAATTTCCGAAATGGCTTAAAACTAAAATCACAATACTACCTGACGAGGTACCAGAACGAACAGAATGTTACTGATTTAGAAAGTGGTTTTATTATGCCGGGTAGTGATTTTAAACAATACCTGCATCGAGCAGAAATGCAGGTTTCCAAAAATATGGGGCCTTTATTGGAACTAACAGGAGGGGCAGGAGGGGCTTATGAATTGCTGGATAATACTTCTTATAGAGGTAATAAAAGCATGGCTAATTACTTTCTATATGGTCAGTTTGATTTTCAGGCTGCTGAAAGGCTTTCATTTACCGGGGGTGCAAGATTCGACTATCATGATAAATACGATTCTAAATTAAATCCAAGTTTGGGGATGCGGTATAATGCACTAAAAAATTTAACATTTAGGGCTGCAGTCGGAACCGGATTTAAAACACCGAACTTTCAGCAACTGTATATGATTTTTACCAATGTGCAGACCGGCTACTCTGTATTTGGGGCAGAGGAATTCTGGCGCGAAATCCAGATCCTTCAGGAAGCGGGACAGATCATGAGTGTTTTTCCAAGTGCCAAACGTATTGGTAGTTTGAAACCGGAGCGCTCTGTTTCTTATAGCGGTGGGTTTGCCTATAAGCCCTTTGGCGCATTGGATGTGGATGTGAATGTGTTCTATAATGACATGAAGAATTTCATTAATTCTGAACAGGTTGCATTCAAAACAAGCGGTCAGCAGATTTATTCTTATATGAATATTGCCAAAGCATATACTGCCGGAGCAGAAATAGGTGTCAATTATAAAGCGTCCAAATCAATTCATCTTTCGGCCGGCTATCAATTGCTTTATGCGGTAGATAAAGGTGTTGTTGACTCTATAAAGAATGGCACTGGCTTGTATGAGCAAGTTTATGACACCGATGCCAACGAAACACGCCGCTCAAAACGTAGCGATTACCTGGGTATGAACAACAGATCGCGACATATGGCCAATGTAAAGATTAGTTATGCTCACGAGCCATCAGGATTAACAGGTTCATTTCGTGTGAATTATAGGAGTAAGTATGGTTTTATGGAAGATAACAGGGCTAATAACTTTCTTGATCCCTGGGATAAATTTGTGAAAAGCTTTTTTCTGCTGAATCTGGCAGTGCAAAAAACATTGTATAACAAGCATCTGCAGTTGCAGATCACTGCAGATAACCTGATGAATTATCGGGACCAGTTAATGCCCGGACAGCAGGGGCGTGCCATACTGTGTGGTATTAGCTGGAGATTTTTTAAAAATGAATAAACCTTTTAAATATAGTTAACCCCTTAAATAACACCAATATGTTAAGTACAAACATTAAAGAGGCTACTAAAGAAGCCCACCAGCAATTAGAAAAAAAAGTAATATTGAAATTGAAATCTATACGCAGTAATGCCGACTACGCAGATCTGCTAAAGCATTTCTACGTTTACTTCAATGCAGTAGAACAAGCTGTTGCTCCATATATTATCAACGAGTTATTACCAGATTATGCAGAAAGAAGAAATTCTGCCTATCTGAAAGCTGATATTGAGCAACTAGGCGGAGATCTTAATGATTTGCCTGCTGTACAAACCCCACAAATAGGTAATGTAGCTTCGGCATTAGGTGCATTATATGTGATGGAAGGCTCTATTATGGGGGGAAGCATCATTGTACAAATGCTTGCTAAATATGGAATTAATGAAGGGGTATCCTTCTTTTCTGGTTATGGAGAAGCTACCGGTCAGATGTGGGGTAAGTTTGTAGGCGTAATGAATACTCAGGTGCAAACTGAAGCGCAGGAAGGACAGGCCATTATTGCTGCCAACGAAACGTTTTCTCGATTTTCTGATGTTTTTGGAGAAGTTTCAGTTGCTTCATAAAAATAGCTTTCCTATATCGTCCCTATTAAAAAATACAAAACAAGCTGATGAAGATTAAATCAAAAATAGAAGGGTCGGACGACTGGCTGTTCATTGAAGAAATCCCCGAACTCTATTCTCCGAATACACCACTTTCAGAGAAGAATGTGAATATAAAGAGTTTGCCTGCACAGAAGCTGGTTAATTACCAGCTTAGCGCAGGTGGGCTTTTTTTGGTTCACTCAACAATGCAGTTCTCTGAACACGTAAAAGTGCTTTCTGAAATTGAGGGAGAGGCAATTACTTCACAGTTTATTTTTTATGGCACTAATCCATCAAATGAAAAATCAAGCGATATACCTGCGCAGAAAAGTAGTGAAGCAAAAAGTAAATCTTCTGACAAAGAAGGAAGGAGGACGGGTAGCAGGCACAATATCCGATACATACCCTCTATAAAAGGTAAGTATCCGATGATGTCTGGTATTGAGTATAAATACTTCTTGCTGGTACTTTCAAAACAATACTACTTTCACCTGATTGATCAGCATTCGTTGCTTCATAGCGACTTTGTAAGAGAGATATTAAAAGGAAGATATACCTCTTATGCTGCCAAAGATTTACCTGTGACTACTGAAATGAAACGGGTGATTAATGACATCTGTGAATGTAAAAGAAGCGGGGAACTTAAGAGACTTCATACCGAATCCAAGATCCTTGAGTTACTGATGCTTCAGCTGGAGCAAATGCAATCTGGCATGGCAGAGGTTGACAAGTATATGATTAAACAGGATGACCTTAAAAAAATTGAACATGCAAGGAACATACTTGATGCAGAGTATACCTATCCGCCAACAATTATTGAGCTGGCAAAACAGATTACGCTAAACGAGTTTAAACTTAAGCGTGGATTTAAGGAATACTTTGGTACTACCATTTATGGTTACGTAACGAGGTTAAGAATGGAGGAAGCCAGAAGATTGATTCTGGATGAGAAGAAAAGTATAGGCCAGGTAGCTGCGGCTGTAGGATTTAATCATCAAAGTCATCTTACCGACGCCTTTAAGCGCTACTTCGGTATTTTACCCAGCGAAATTAAATCTGATGAAGAGCATGCCCTGGCACTGAATAAATAACCCTCTGAACGTATTAATATAAAACCTATGAAAGCTATAAATTATAAACCAATAATGCTGTTTATTTCACTCGTCGCTTTTGCTTCATGCACAAAAGATGAGGTAAAACCAGATCTGTATGATGATAAAAGTACGGTAATTAAGGATCTTGCCGGTGATGTAGGCAATACAGTTGGCAGTGGAAAAGAGTTTGAAACTTTTTATTTCAGTCTGAATACCGGAACCAAGATCGATCCATCAAAAAAACTAACGACTGAATGGGATCTTGCATTTACAAAAGAATACAATTCGCTGATAGTTGCGAATAATGGACAGGTAACGGTAAGTCCAGGATATGGAGGTTCAGGTACAGGTCGTATTATTATTGTTGAAAAACCTTATGATCAAGTCACACAAGCACCTTCTGATAATGAGTTTACTTCAAATGGCATCCCTAATTTTGGATGGGACGCAGGAAATGGTGTGGGCTGGTTTTTTTACGACCTTAAAACACATATTGCCGTTCCTGTAAAGAACAGAACTTTTGTGGTTAGAACTGCTGAAGGTAAATATGCGAAGCTAGAGATGGTTAGTATGTATAAGGGTGCACCCGCAACGGTTAGTGATCTGAACTGGCCTGCACCATATTTTACTTTCAGGTACTATTTGCAGGCAGATGGCAGTAGAAATTTGAATACAAACTAAATCAAATCAGCTTTCTAACAGAAATCCCATTAACGTAATTTTTATCCCGAAATGGTAAGAGATTGTACGCTCTACTCTGGAAGATTGTTGTCATATTTGCTATTATTTAAAATCATTCTAAATAACCAATGTTAATGAAAAATTATCTCTCTTTCCTTTTTGTTCTGGTAATGGGTTTATCATCAGGGTGTTCAAAGAATAATGAAGTTGTTCCTGAAAAAGAACTGCCGCTTTTACCTGCAATTACCGTAACTGCCAGCGGAGAATACAATGTTATTCTTAAAGGAGATACCGAAGCCAAAATGACTACTGGCGATGGTAATTTTAAGCCTGTATTTTATAGTCTTGAGGATGGAAGGATTATACCTTCTGAGTATGCCAATACCGATAAATGGGACATTGCTTTTACCGGAATATACAACAGCAGCATTTGGGCTAATCATGGTGAAGTAGTGTTTGATAATGGTAATAAAGGGCCAGGTTATGGCAGTCCGGCACGTGGCGGATTATACCTGATTAGTGATCCTGCAGTAGAGACGAAATACTATGATTCAGAAAAGCAAAGGCCAAGGCAAGTGCCCATACCTAAATCTCTTCTAGATGAGGCTTATACGAATGTTGGGACTGTTACAATTAATGACAGTCAGCTACTTTCAAAAGGATTTCTGACCCTTGATTATTTTCTGGGAAGTGGGGCAGGCTATGCATTTTATGATTTCTATGGAGCTATGTTCCCGGGAGATAAAGAAAGAGCGCATATTGTATACAACCTGCCAAGACCCATAATTATCAAAACCGCTAAAGGAAACTATGCGAAAATTATCATTTACAGTTTTTATAAGGATAGTCCTTTAAGTCCTACACTTAAATCAGAAGCACCCTACATCACCTTTAAATATACCATCCTGAAAAACGGATCAAAAGATTTTACTAAAGCAATTAACTAAAAATGAAACAAATAAAACTAATAATGGCAGTTTTGTTGGGCGGTGTAGTAATTATGGGCTGCTCAAGAGATAAGCCTGAAACACCAGATGAACCTGCAGTAGCCGACACTGCTAAAGTAGCGGGAACCAATTGGGTTCCGGCACGTGCAGTAAAAATACAAGACACTACTTACAGCTATACCAAAGTGATTCCATACAAAGATGCAAGTGGAAAACTTATATACGATAAGGCTAATTCTGAAACGAAACAAGGTAAGGGTTATGTTTATTATGATGAGAAATTTAAAGTAGTTTATGTGGTAGACTGGCCAGGTATACAAGGTAATGCTGCAGAAGGTGCGGCAGGGTTTGAGCCCTTTTACTTTAATTTTGATAAGCGCCACAGTGTTAAAAAGGAAGCTGCTCAGGCTGGAACTGCTGCATGGCATATCAAATTCTACGATATCTACAGTGCGTATGTAGTTACCGATGGGGATGCCGGATCAGCTGGTGACCTTGGTAAATTAAGGGTATACCGAACCCCTTTTGATGAACTTGATGAGGCAGCAGATAAGGTGATGACCAGGACTTCAGTTGAGATAGAAATGGATGAGTTTCCGACAACAGATGGATGGGGCAGTTACCGACTTAGTGATCACATCCTTCGACCGTATAAAGACAGAAGTGTGGTATTCCGCCTTAAGGACGGTAGCTATGTGAAGTTTCAGCTCGTAAACCTTTATAGAAGTAATCCTCTAACTGTTACCGATAAGTATGAGTTCGAAGCACCGTATTATAATTTCAGATACTACGTACAACAAACACCAGATAACAGAAACGTAAAGACCAGGTAAGAAAACGGTCTGATATCCAACAACAATTATCAATTAATATTTAAATAACGATGAATCTTAAAAACACAATTTTAGTTCTGGCATTATCTGCCGCATGTTTAACTGCCTGTAAAAAGGATAATGGCGAAAAAGAGCCCGAACAGGCCCAATTTGAACAGGTTTCGAAATACATTAAGAAGTACACAACCGGGCTGGTAGAGGTTACACAGCTTCCATTGCCAGATACCATAAGCAGAAGAGCCAGGAGCTATTTCAGTTTTGATAAAATGGATTTTGTTGATGCTTCAAAAGTAATGACCCAGGAGTGGGACTTCCATATAAGGGGCTTAGAAGCCAGCGTGATCTGGCCAAATAACGGGGCTACTGTTGATGAGGAGCAGCCTTGGTATGAAAATACTGCAAGGGTAAACGTTAAATCAATATTCAAAAAATTTGATGAGGTAAATGAAGTGCCATCAGATATGGTTTTTGATAATGACAAGAATAATAATGTGATTAGTACAGCAGGCTATGACAGAGAACCTTATACCCTGAGTGCTTTTTACTGGGCATACGATGCCTATGATATTGACGGAGTACACACCCACTACATTCCATACACCAACAGAACACATATTTTTAAGCTTACAGACGGTCGTTATGTGAAGTTCCAGATGATCAATACTTATAACAATACGCCCGACAAAAATAGTGCAACTTCAAGGAAAGGATATCTAAGTTTTCGCTATATCATAAGTAAAGCGGGAAGTAAAGATTTAAAAACCAAATAAGAAATTTTAAACCAGGGCCCGGTTTAAGGTAGGCTTTGCATAAGCCGTAATGCCGTGCAGGCAGGGTAATCAATTTTCGCAGAATTAATTTTCCCCGCTACATGGCCTGTGATGTCAGAAAGGATTTGATATCGCTTTAATCAATAATTATTTAATCATAAAAATCATTCTTTTAAGATGAACAATTACCAATCAGGCGTAGTACGCCCAAGCACCCCTCTGCTAACAGGCAGTAAATTTAGTAAAAAAATAACCTTATTTGGTTTGATGGCAGCTATTGCTGTCGGTTCAGTGTTAACTTCTTGTAAAAAGGAAAGTGCGGATGCCGCTGCTCCGGGTTTAAAATTAAACACTGAAAAAGCACTGGCACCTGTAGCTGGTGGTCCTGCTCTAAACCTTACTGATGCTACCGGGACAGTAGAAAGAAGTTCAACAGGCAATATTTATACTGTTAAGAATTACTTTGTAGATCAGGGCATCTACTCAGGTACTGCCAACCACAGACCGAATGGTACCTATTATTTTGATTTCAGTGCAAACGACAACAAAAAGGGTGCTACCAGTACAACCGAACCGACTAGTAAAGTATGGGATATCTCTCTTTCAGGAACTGGAAATGCAGATATTAGAATCAACACTGATGCTACAGAAGGTTCAGCCATCAAATTCCTGAACCAATCATTTGCGACTGTGATCGGCACTTATACTGCCGCGGGGTCTGGTGCTACAGCCTGGGCAGCGGGCAGCACTTCTGCTACCACACCATTTGGTCATAACCGTACTGTAGCAACGCTAGATTATTCTGCTGATGCTCCGGCCTGGACAATTAAAGGATGGTACAACTACTATTTCGCTAATCATACTTTATTGGCTACGGATGACCTTACCATTCTTGTTGAGGATAGTAATGGCGATGTATATGCCTTACATATGATCAGTACTTATGAGAATGCAACACCGGTGGGTACGCCTCCAACCAACTATTCATGGTTAAAATTTGAGTACAAAAAATTACCATAGTATATGGGTAATTATCGCTATCTCAAGTATATACTGCTGATCATTTTGATCAGCAGTATTGCTGCTTGCAGGAAGTCCTCTTTTAATGATGATGAAAAAAATGAATCACCCACTGAAGGCACACGTGAACAACTAACACTGGATTCGATTTATCTTTATACTAAACACACTTATCTCTGGAATAATGTACTGCCAGATTACAAAACTTTCAACCCACGTAGATACAATACAGCAACATCAGATTTGCTGAATTTCAGGAAAGCTCTTTACGATATCAGTCAATATAAAATAAACACTTTAACATCTGAAGCTTATGAAAAGACCAATCTGCCGGGGTTGTCTAAATATAGCTACATAGAAGAAGGAATTCTTAACGCCGGATATCAGGCTGCTTTAAATACAAACACATCCGTTACAGTTTCTGCTTTATCATCAGGAAATATAGGGTATCTTAAACTTAGCGAGTTCGCACATTTAAGTGAGCTAATGGTACCTTTAAATGAGGCATTCACAGAATTTGCCTCTTCGGGGATTACTTCACTTGTTATAGATTTACGTAATAACCCAGGTGGTTATGTAGAGACAGCACAACATCTGGCCAACCTCATTGCTACACCATCTATGAATGATAAAGTAATGTATAGTGAGCATTTTAATGCTCAAATGCAGTCGGGCAAAGCAGCTATCTTAAAAAATCAGCTTTATCTGGATGAAAATAATCAACCTGTATTGGTTGATGGTCGCCGGGCAACTTATGCTGATGTGGATTTTTCTGTTGGTGGTAATACCTATTTATTTAAAAAAGAAGGGCAGTTGAAAACAATATCCAGCCTTTATTTTTTAGTGAATAATGGCACTGCATCTGCCAGTGAAATGCTGATAAATTCCCTTAAACCTTATTTTAATGTTAAATTGATAGGGGAGCAAACTTACGGAAAGCCAGTTGGTTCTTTCGGAATAAAAATAGATAGAATGGTCTTATCCGCAGTGAGTTTTCAAATTAAGAATGCAAAAGATGAGGGTGATTATTTTAGCGGGATGCCTGTAGAAATAGCAGCTACAGATGAACAATTGGGTAATGAATCGGAACTTATATTTGCTAATTCGCTTTCGTTGATAAATAAGCAACAAGCCAAAGTAGCTAAAACTGCTGTTGCTCGTGTAAAATCTATAGTAAACCTTTCTTCCAATAAGGTAGGATTTACTAAGCCTGAAATGATTAAAGAAAGGCTGAGATTAAAACGCTAGTTATAAAAATAATTGGGAGCATCTAAAAAATCGTCATCTCTACGTTAGGAGAGATGACGAAAGTTTTTACCCTCTTGGCCTTATTATTCTTTCAATACCCGGATCTCTTCTTTCCCTTTTGTTTTCGTAATGCCTGTTGTCGCGTCTTCTGTTATTACCTCTTTCTCTGTATTGTCTTCTGCCGTTATCATGGTGTCTATCTTCGCGATATCTTTCAGTGTAATGTCTTCTATTCCCTTTCCAGTTATCATGTCTGCCATATTTAACCCTATAAGCATTGTGGTTATGATATGGTCTTGGCGAATTAATTACGTATTTTCTTCCAGAGTATAAGTTGTAACCCCTGTATCTATGTGGCAGTGAACGAGAATGAACCCACCGGTTTCCGTTTAAGTAAATAAACTGTCTGGTTGGTACATAATAATAACTCTCAATGTCGGGCATGTAATAGTAGTCTACATAATCATAGCCTCTTGGTCCCCATTGCGGCTGTGAGCCTATGTTAACACTAATGTTTACTTGCGCCTTTGCAGGTGCTGTTGCAGCTATTATTGATGCAAATCCAAGCATCGCCAATAAAAATAGTTTTTTCATAGAATTGATTTATTATTTGTGTGTGATGTATTAAAACCAAAGTTTGTGCCATAAGTATAATTCTGGCTACAAATCTGTGTTAATAACGCATAAATGGTTATGTTTGTATCTTAAATACATGTTGAATAAAGTTAATTATTGCATATAAATGAGTACGAAAACTGCAGTTTCTCCATCAGAATTCGAATTGGTATCTGGTTTAGAAATCCACGTACAATTAAACACACAAACAAAAATATTCTCGTCGGATAGTGCTTCTTTTGGAGCAAAACCTAATGAGCATATCTCTGCTGTTTCGCTGGCATTACCAGGCGCTTTGCCTAAATTGAATAAAGAGGTGGTTGCTAAAGCCGTTAGAATGGGCCTGGCCTTAAATTGCACAATTAACCAGCTCAATTTTTTTGATAGAAAGAATTATTTCTATGCCGATTTGCCTAAAGGATATCAGATTACTCAGGATAACAAGCCCATCTGTCAGAATGGTTATCTGAATGTAACGCTAAGCAATGGTGAAGAAAAGCGCATTGGAATTAATAGAATACACCTGGAAGAGGATGCCGGTAAAAGTATGCATGATCAGAATGATCAATACTCTTATGTAGATTTAAACAGGGCAGGGGTTCCATTAATAGAGATTGTTACAGAACCTGATATCAGAAGTTCAGAAGAAGCATCTGCGCTGTTAACAGAGATGAGGAAATTGGTTCGTCATTTAAATGTGAGTGATGGCAATATGGAAGAAGGAAGTTTGCGTTGCGATGCAAATATCTCTATCCGTGAGGTTGGTGCAACAGAATTTGGAACGCGCTGTGAGGTAAAAAACCTAAACTCCATAAGAAACGTGCGCAGGGCAATGGATTTTGAGTTTAACAGACAAAAAGAGGTTGTAGCCAACGGAGGAAGGATTATACAGAGCACATTGAACTTTGATGCTGAAGAAGGTACAACATCGCCAATGCGGAGCAAGGAAGAAGCCAATGATTACAGGTATTTTCCGGATCCGGATTTGCCGCCCGTACATATTTCTGATGAGTGGCTGGAGCAGATAAAGGCCACAATGCCTGAACTGCCCTCGGAGATCTCTAAAAGACTGGTAAAAGATTATGGAGTTAACACATCTGAAGCTACATTACTTGCTGAAGATATTGACTTGCTTACCTATTTTAATTCGGCATTGCCTATAGTTAAAAATACAAAGAGCCTGGTGAATTGGCTTACCGGATCTATCAGAGCTTTGTTAAGTGAACAAGAGATCACAATATCAGGCTTTAAAGTTAGTCCTGTGCAACTTGCAGATGCAATTAACCTGGTAGATAATAAAAAGATCACCCAACAAATTGCATTGCAACAGCTATTGCCTTTAATTGTTAATAATGCGGGTGCCGATGTAAATAAACTGGCTACTGAACATAGCTTGCTAATTGAAGAAAATAGTGATGAACTGGCTGGTTTTGTGGATCAGGTTCTATCGAAATACGAAGCACAGGTACAAGCCTATAAAAAAGGAAAAAAAGGCGTGCTTGGGCTTTTCGTAGGTGAGGTAATGAAACTTGCCAGGGGAAAAGCAGATCCTCAAAAAATAAATGAATTGTTACAAGAGAAATTAAAATAGTAAATATTATGATGAAACGTATTGGGTATGTATTGGTGTTGTGTGTGGCTTTTGCAGCATGTAAGGACAAAAGTAAGTTTGTAATTAACGGGGAGTTTAAAAACGCTGCTCCAAAAAGCAAAGTTTACTTATTTGGCTTGCAAAAAGACAATGCTTTGCCATTAGATTCAACTGTGTTTTCTGAAAAAGGAGAATTTAAATTCACCCATTCAACCCCGGGGGCAGATTTCTTTAGGATTTCTGCGGGCAATAACGAGTATATGATTATTGCAAAGAATGGCGATGAAATTAAAATTACTGCTGATTTGGCCGACAAATCATTGGCTTATACTACATCTGGTGCTGCTGAGGCTGATAAGTTACAGGAATTGAACACCACCAAGCATGAGTATATGACTAAAATTGCTGCTATACAAACTCAGTTTGATGAAGCAGTATCGGCCCAGCCAGATAAGAGAGAAGCTATTATGGAGCAAATGAGACCTCAATATACTGCTGAAATTGAAGGGCTTAATAAAGCGGTGTTGAAATTTGCTGAGGAGAATACAGAATCGTTAGCAGGTTTTTATGCCATAAACTTGTTAAATCCTTCGGAATTTGAGAAAGAAATGGTGGCTTACTCTGATAAAATCAAAAGTAAGTTTAATGATAATGCCGCAGTAACTGAATTTTTAAAGAGAATGGCTAGCTTAAAGGCTGTTCAAATTGGTCAGGCTGCACCAGAATTTACCATAACCGGTATCGATGGAAAGCCAGTTAAGTTGTCTGATTTTAAAGGAAAATATGTATTGCTTGATTTCTGGGCATCGTGGTGTATGCCATGCAGACAGGAAAATCCGAATGTGGTTAAAGCCTACAATACTTATAAAGACAAGAATTTTACCATATTGGGTATTTCTTTAGATAAAGACCCGGCAGCATGGAAAAAAGCAATTGCTGATGATAAACTAACCTGGAACCATGCCAGCGAATTAAGCGATTTTGAAGGTTCTACAGTTAGATTGTATCAAATAGAGGCTATTCCAAGCTCATTTATCATAGATCCAAAGGGAACAATAGTTGCAAAGAATCTTCGCGGAGAGGAGCTTGATGCATTTTTAAATAAAACTTTACGCTAACCCTAAATTCATGTTAATATACATGATGGTATTAACAATTTGTTAACATGAGTTTAACGGTATATTATAATTGATTACCTAATTTCGTAACAAATAATTAAAGCTATGAGCACCGTAAAACAGAAGATACTTATTGTTGATGACGAACCAGATATTTTAGAGTTAATTGAGTATAACTTAAAGAAAGAGG
>Ga0065704_10070198_pt1 | contig 92147 bp, 54 predicted proteins | sample SwiRhicommuniRL2_FD_59091 | JGI IMG/M metagenome (GOLD analysis project Ga0065704, IMG submission 59091) | Switchgrass rhizosphere bacterial communities from Rose Lake, Michigan, USA - RL2 v2 (version 2) | ecosystem: Host-associated > Plants > Roots > Rhizosphere > Soil | place: East Lansing, MI | reverse complement strand
CGTAGTAAAAGATCATCACCGCCGTAGTAAAAGATCATCACCGCCGTAGTAAAAGATCATCACCGCCGTAGTAAAAGATCATCACCGCCGTAAATTAAATCATCCCATCTAATATAAATATATTAATATTAGGAATTAAAGGATCAGAATGACATGTGCAAATTCTTACAAATAGCTTTAGTATAGAAAGAAGCAGTAATTATATCCAAATAGCCACACTCTTGTCAATTTTTCCGAAATAGTAAGGATCACCTTTCTAGTTATATTTTTCATATTTCACCCAATTATTCAAAAATATTAAAGTTAGCCAATTTTTAAAATTTAATAAGAGCACAAACTAGGGCGTATATATTTCATATAGAGTATCTTACTTCTACAACGTACTCGTGAAATTGTGATACGCAGTTCATCTATTGGAAGTGTCTGATATTCTATTCGTAATTCAAATTTTGTTAAATCGCACAACCTCAAGATATGGTATACAGAATTCGAACCTACAAGGTCACAGCCCGGGTATTTTAAATGTCCTTTGTTCAATACTTCATCATAATGGCTTACCTATATTTCATCTTATTCATATACCTATAAGTGGAGTTGGTGAAGAGTAGTGGGTTGAAAACATGGATACAGTCAATTGGAACTTTGACGAAAAGGCGAGTTTGAGTGATTGTTTGATTTTATAAATATTCAGTACTAGCTTCTTGTTGAACCAAATACAAAGAAGATGTTATATGCTCAGAGTTCTTCAGCAGCATGTAAAATCCGGGTAATCTAGTCGGTAAGGTCTGGGAAACCACGATTTAAATAAAGGAGAAGCAAGGATTTCTTTGTGTGAATACCTCGTGTTCCTGGTTTCAGGATAGGGTGGGTTACTCAATGCCACTATTACTTTATCTGGTTACTGGAAACCTGTAAATTGTTGTTAGACCATGTAAACTGCGATATGAAGGTCCCAAAGATAGTTGATTAATGGTAACTATGTTTACTAAAATACAAAATTATATAAAGATTATAGTGAATAATGTAAACAGTATAATTACACATTTGGAGACCTTTTAGACCTTAAAGTAAAGTTAAAGATCTATATTTCTGAAAACGTCTTTGTAAATGTATTCATTCAGAAGGGACAAGAGAAGATTTATCGCTGGTAATGGACAGTTCCAAATATAAGAGATTTGAATAAAAATATTGAGTTGAGAGATTTAAAATATTGAATGAGAGATTCGAGCTAAAGTATTTGTGTTAAACTAGAGATATAATATTTGAATTGAAATATTTGAGTGTATACTTATTTCAAAGTATAGTAAGCATCCTTTTCATATTATTGATTTTACTCACCTATTATCTCTGGGCCCAAATATTGAGCTTATTGCACGACTTTGATGATAATTTTGGATATAGTCAATAACAGTCTTTGAATGAATTGTTTTCAAAATTGGTTCAATAGCTTGAAAGGGGAATTCGGGTCAACATAAATTAGATTTCTTATAAACAAATCAATTATATCAAGGTTTATATAGTTCTGACCATCCAAAAATACTAGATGAAGAAAATCGTTGAAAAATTACAATTTCAGCAATGAAACGAAGGACTTTATTAATCTCGACTCCTGCCAAATAAACTAACCGAATCTAATGACATGATCATTTTCATACAATCTACTTTTAACTCCCCTTTTCTATACAACTGCAGTATTTTCTCATTATTTAATCCAAAAATCACCTTATCTTTTCCTTGCATGTGTAGAAGCCTTAGTCTTAATCCGAGCCTAATATGGAAGGCTTCACCTTGGCTTCACCTTACATAAGAACTTACCAATTTATATAAAAATGAGGATGCCCCGAAAAATAGAGCGTGGAAGAACGGAGGGGAACAACTTAGTGGAGGCATCTAGTCAAAAGATCTAGCGTCAAACAATTTTGGGAGATTTTCTGATGAGAACAAAGCCAAATGATATCACCGTTTTCAGAACTTTCCGAGAATAGTCCAGAGACGTTATATATGTTGGAGTCGATTCTTAACACCTTGTGATCTCTCCCCCATTCTTTGCGAGTTTTTCCGAAGTCCCAACCTGCGAAAATAGGCGAAAAACCCAACCTGCAAACTTCTACAAACATGAAAAGAGTTCCCCACATTTCTCCATCTATCCTATATTACTCCCCAACACTAGCAGTTTCCAAGGGGCGACTTAAAACTTTCAAACGCAAATTGTCCCGAGACATAGTTACGTATCACGTCCACCCCATTCCCCCTCTTTCAATACCTTGGTTGCATCGCTAGTTATTGTCGTTAGTCTCTCGCTCAGTCTCGAGAAAATTTCTTTTTATCTTTTTTCTGCCTGAGGAGACTTTACCTCCATACTTTCTCTGCCCACCATCTCTTCTAAACCACTAAAACTTTTATTTACATTTTCATATCTAATTACTCACGTTAGATCTGACGTAACTTCCTCACAATAGCTCTTGATTTGAAGCCTCCACTTTCATGTCATATGTTGAGTTAGGAACGGCCTCCGCCGTAACCCCGGGGATTTTAGTGCCACCAGATGTTGCAACGACCACAAGTACTAACATATCAACGACCCCAAGTACTAACACCTCAACGTCATCTTCAATCAACTCGTCTCCTCCAGCCGATGGCGAGACAGATTCAGATGCATCTGCTCGCAAAAAGGATCCCTCGTCGCGGCCTTACAAGTGTCCTCTCTGTGACAAGGCGTTTCATCGTCTAGAACACCAAACAAGACATATCCGAACACACACGGGAGAGAAACCTCATGCGTGTACGTTTCCTGCTTGTTTCAAGCGGTTTAGCAGGAGTGATGAATTAACAAGACATTTGAGGATACACACCAACCCAAACTCACGGAGAAATAAGAAGGAAGGACCAGGAATACCGCAAGTGGCGTCTGCCATAGGTCCAAGCGATTCCGAAACTCCAGCACAATCCAAATCCCCAGCTACAAAACCAGTTCCAAAGACTCCATCGAATAAAAAAATATCCAAACCAGCCGATGGAACGTTCACTTCAACCAAGAGACCTGCGAGAGAGTTAGATCGCAAAGTATTCAAACTCGACAACTCGTCTGAAGAAGATAATATGAAACTCACACCTAGCGACGAAGAAAAACAATACGACGACCAAATCAAAATTGATCCTCCAGTTGATACCGACAACACTATCAAAACAACCAATGAATCTCCACAAAGAGTTGCCAGCACGATAAATTTCGATCTTCTTGCAAGTGCAGCATCAAATGAACTCAAAATCATGGAAAACAACCCTGCAAACTCAAAATCGCTTCCTTCTCTCACAGACTATTTTGCAAACTCGCGTGGGGGCTCCGCCAACCTCCAATATCTTTCCAGCATTGCTGCTCTTTCATCAGATTCAAACGGTCTCGCAGAATCCAAAAGTTACACGACTTTGACTTCAAACAAACCCTTGAATACGTTGTCTTCCTTACAGATGATGACTCCATTGGTGAAAAACCCCAAGTCCAAGGATTATTCTCCAACGCACAACCATACCAATATGCACCAACATATTCAACAACCACAACCCCGTACCGGGTCAAGACCCTCAGACCCAGCCAACAGATCACATATATTAGTAGATGAAGATTTAGATTACGTCAAACAACGTTTAAAGAAATCCAGACCCAACAGTCCCAACCCCAAATCGTTCACCTTACCGAACTCTCCAGTCCTTGGACTCTCAACCACAAATACACCAATAATCTCTGCCAATAACAGTTCCACAAATCTTTCCACATTCTTTATGACTCCAGCAATGAGATCAGTAAGCAACGATACAAAACTTGTCAAACAAAGACCAACGACTCCTCCATTAATGTCGTCTTCAGACAACCAGACCTCTCCAGAAACATCTCTTCCTCCTCTCCGAAGCTTGAAGCTAGACTTACCTACCAACCTCTCCATGCCCACATTATCAAGAGAGTTTTCCAGAGACTCTTCATCACTTTTCACGCAATCTCATTATTTTGGATCACCAAACATTTCGTCAGCAAGAACTTTCAGTTCAAGTTCAGGCAAAAGCGGTCAATTTAGAAAATTCTTCGAAGACTCTTGAGATGTCAGGAATTGGTGAATATAAGACTTTTATAGTTTATCGAGGATTAAGAAAACGTTTCGAGAATTCGGGAGGAGAAAGAATTGTTAATTAACAAACTCATTATTGTTGATTAACAGAGGATTAATTAGAGATGCTGCACATTTCGAGCTAATAGATCCGCAGTGATTCTCGTCAAGTGTGTAGCTCAGTCTCCAGTCTGTTGTCCCACCGATATCCGGACCATACGTTCGTAATTTGTATAACATCTGTATCATAATAAATATATATATTCTAATGAAGTCGAGCAAAGGGTGAATATGAGCCTATGAGGAGTCCTAGTGGTATAACTACGACAAAATAGAGCATATTATGATTCGAGTTATCTAGCTAGCGATAATAGCGATTATAGCGATGAATAGCAAGGAGTAGCGATAAATAGCAAAGAATAGCGATCAATAGCTTCAAGATAGCCATAAATAGCGATAAATAGAGTAAACTAATGATGAATAGCTTATAAGTAGCGACATCTAGCAACATCTAGTTATAATAAGTCATTTATAGGGATAAATAGCAACAACTAGCAACAACTAGTAACAACTAGCAACAACTAGCAAGGACTAGCAACAACTAGCAACAACTAGCAAGGACTAACTACAATTAGCTACCCAATTTGATACAAAAAAGTTCGTTCTATTGTAATATCTACTTACTGGCTATTTCAACACTTCCCACGGCCCATACTTCATCCTCATCCTCAAATCTATCACTAAACATAGTTTCTTCATCTCCACCAGCTTCGATTCTTTCACGTTCAACACCCGCTAATCTAACAGCAACTCTACGAGTATAATCACCAATAGATCTAGGAACAATCGTGGCACCAAGAACAGTGGTAATTTCTTCCTTTCCAGCGAACCACTCAGTAAACTTCTTCATTTCCACGTCCTCAACCAAGTTGAACAACGCAAGATACAGTTTTTCGGCCGCCAATTTCACAGGAATCAAACTGTCACGAAGACATGAAAAGACACTAGGCACCAAGATATCCAAGTGGTCCTCGATAACCTCGGAGAACTTGAAACGAGCCACCGTTCTCAAAACAACCAACGACAATCTTCTAACATCTGCCGAGTTTGACACTGGTTTGAGAGCAGTTGTGGCAATTTGCAAGACCAACTTTTCAAGACTTTCTTGAGAAATCTCGTATGGGGTTGGCGACGAAGCGGCGGATTTGGCGTTGTCCTTAATAACCGGACTCTTGACTTCACCAACAAGCAACATGATCTTCCCTATGGCAACAGTAGCGTTTTCACTGATGTAAGGAATTGGAGAGTCGGAACACGCAATCACGAAGGCCACGATGTCGTCCACCAATCCAGTATTGAAGATATGCGATGGTGAGTATCTCAAGAAGGAGTTTACCGACAAAATACAGAACTTGTCGTTGCTGTTGTCTGGTTTCTCCAAGATCTTGGCTCTAATGATATTGGTGGCTTCTTCGGCAGACATAATCTTTGCTAACGAACCAATAAGTCTGGCATACGAAACGGCAGATTTATCATCAACGAGAGTGATTTCGTCCTCGACTAAGGTCATGATGGAGGTCTTCGAAGCCTCGTTCATATTGTTACCTGCCTTGTCCACAACTTCCAACATACCCTTCAACATCGATGTTTTCACACCTTGATCATCAGAGTTTTTAGCTCCGGTGACCAATTCAGTGACCAACGAATCGACTCTAGGTTGGAATTCAATCAAAGTACCCAAAGCTACCACGGCTCTTGCTCTTAAAGTATCGTTGGAGACGTCAGATAACGATCTGACAAAAGTTCTTTGTAATTGAGGAATAAATGGTCTCAAGAACTGTGGAATCTTCACCAACAAGTTGTTCAAAGCAACCAAAATGGCGGCCTTGATATTACTAGAAACCTTTTCACCAATAACACGAATCAACGGACCAGTAATGGTAGTAGCAAACGGTTTCAAGTTTAAGGCTGGCGTTTTGCCTATAATGTCGGCAATTGCCAATGCTGATAATTCCTTTTGATCAGAACTTCCATACATCAAACCATGCAAGAAGATTGGTAAAATACAGTTTGGACCTCTTGGTAAAGCAAATGCAGCCAAGTCTTGTCCAGCAACCCCAGTAATATCCAAGGCTTGATATGCTGGCTTGACCAATCTATCCAAGGTCTCCTTAGGTTGTCTCTTGATCAAGGCAGTCAAAGCATCAAAGGTACTTTGAACAACCTCTGGAGTCTTATCATCCAATGACAAAATAAACTGCGAGAGCATATCTTGCAAGTACACCGAGTAATCGATACTTGTGTGAGTAAAGAAGTTACCCAATCTTTCGTACATAACAGCCCTCTTTTCGGAGTCCTCATGTTTGATCAACGACAAGATTTGTTGCATCAATGGGTGCACACCTTCGTCATCATCAATAGCCAATAAAATGGTATCGAAAGCAGAGTTGATCTCTTCGAGCTCTTCCTCTGGTTCTGATTTCACAGAAATAACAACATTAACCAAAGTATTGATAATTAAACCTAAACGTCTGTACAAAGCAGAACCTGCAACAGAAGCCAAACTCGAGAGAGCCTTAGCCTTGAACGAATCAATTGGTGGAGACAATAACGATGGAATCAAAATTGGGAAAATCACATCAGCCTTAGCAGCCATGATATCTTGTAATGCCAACAAGGCGTTTTCTGAATCGTCTGATTCTAACATGTTCAACAAGTATGGTAAGATTTCATCAATCACAACCTTACCCAATTCTTCTTGTAACGATTCAAAGGCTTGGGCAGCAGCTTCTCTAACCCCTCCAGAAGAATCGACAAGAGCATCACGGATAATTCTAATGAATACATCTTGGAACTCGGTAAGTGCAGAAACCTGAGAAGAGACAATCAACTCGTTCAATGCAATACAAATACCTTGCTTTGCACCGTCATCACTAGCATTGAGGTTGTCTTCCAAGGTTGGCAACAATTGCGACAAAGCATTCGAACCAACAAGACGAACCATATCACCAAGAGTTTGTGCAGCAATTGTTTTCTGAACATCATCATCAGAAGCCAATCTACGAATAATGATTGACGTCAACGAAGGAATAATCTCCTTAACAGTTCTTGGAGTATTGGCAACCAATGCCTTCCAAATATCAACTGCAGATGAACGGACCATACCGTTAACATCAGAACGACAAACAAACAAGGAGGCCAAAATACGATCACGACGTTCTTGTCCCAAGACTTCCACAAGACTCTTATTAACTTCTCCTGTGAAATCAGGTTGATCTTCGGAAAGTTCATTCTTACCTGAAATACCAGTGATTTGGAACAACAAATCTCCAGTAAGTTCAAGGGAAGAAAGTCGAATTCTGTATGAGGAGTCTGACAATCCGAGTTCTAACTCTGGTAACAACAAATCAACAGCCTTCTTGGCATAGTTCTTGACAATCAATCTACCTGCTCTCAAAGCTGTGTCTCTGATATCTTCATCAACGTCAGCCAACCCATTCAAAATTGGAGGAATGATACGGTTCAAGTATGGAGAAAATTGAGAACCAAAACATACTGGCAAGAACAACAATAATGGCATATAACCAGCACGAATGTGGTTACGTGTAGATACTGCAGAAGATAAGATAGATGGTAACAAGTCTTCCAACTTGTTGATACCAAGACCACAAATAACTTCAGCCAATGCCTGGGCAGAACCAAGACGGTCACCTGCCTTGCTCTCATCTTGCAAAGTATCCAAAAGACGAGGAATCAAATCTGGGAACAGTTCTTCTCCTAATTTCTCAACCAAAGATCCCAAAGCTCTGGCAGCAGTAGATCTTGTAGCTGGGACAGGATCTACCATGGCAACCTCTAATTCACTAACCAATTGTGATAAGTAAGGTCGCAAATCTTTAGCATCAACTAAAATAGCCATATTACCAACGATTTGACATGCCTTCTTCTTGGTAGCAGCAGATCTGTCTCTCATACCTCTATGAATGACATGAATAATCAAAGCCAAAGATGGCCCGTCAATATAATGCACGAATTGAGTCTTAATCAACTTATCTAATGATTCTTCAGTATATTTGGTTGGATCCCCAATGGCATTAAGCAAATCTGGAACAATGGCTTGAATTTCAGGATTACGAATAACTTCACCAAATCTTTTCAAAGCCTGGTCAGCAGCCTTTCTGACTTCCTTATGGGTATCATTCAATACACCAACAATTTCAGGGACAATAGAAGACAAAGAAGCAGACAACTGAGTTGGATCCAAGTAGGCCATGGAACCTAATAATTCCACAGAACCCTTCTTCGATCTCCAAGCAATTTCGTCCAAGTTGGAAATTGCTAAAGGAATCAATTTCTTGACACCAAAACTAGTAGTGTTTTTCATGATTTGCTTAGCAGCACCATCAGCAGCTTCACGTACTTCAGGAACAGGATCTCCCAAGGATTTCAAAAGAATTGGCAAGACTTCAATGACATAAGGTTCAAACATTTTACCAATACTAGATGATAAACATTCAAAAGCAAATGAAACCCCTTCCCTCCTATTTGGATCCTTTTTATCATCCGAAGCGTCAGTCAAATTTCTAATAATATCATACTTAGATAATGACTTGATACCTGCACCTTTGACTAAACCAGAGATACCGTAGGCAGCCCCTCTTCTCGAAGCAAATTTCTTTCCATCATACAATTTGTCAAGCAACAAATCAAAGTACTCTGGCAATTTACTTTCGAAAGATGACACCAAAGGAGCAATACATTCGGAAACAGCAAATTGAACATCTTCAGATGGAGTATCGAGGGTCTTGATCAATCTTTCAACGATGATTTCGAGCCTAGAGTCACTAGATTCCAAGTGACGGGCCAACGCACCATACAAGATAATCACACACTCTTTGATATTGTCTTGAATTCTAGAATGTTGATCCTTAGCTGCAAGATTTGCTTCAAAGATAGGAATCAAAGTTTCCACATTTTCGAAACCATGCAAGTTGATAATCTCAACACCAGCTTCCTGTAATTCTTGACGAACCAAATCTTCTTTGTCACCGAGAGCTTCTCCATCAACCAAAAATCTAAACATCTTTTCAATCGAAGAGTTTGTAAACAATGGGCCCAATAATTTCAAAGTAAGAGCGATTGTTGATCTTTCCTCCCATGTATCTCTTTGTTCAGTTGAGGATTTAACCACCAACCCGAATTTATCTAAAATTGCAGGAGGTGGGTTCTTCTTGACATTATAAAGATCAATGAGTTCACATAAAGTGTTTTCGAAAACGTTAGCATCACCTTGTTCTTGAAGATTTTTTACCGAGAACACAATTGCTTTCGCTATTGACAATCTCAATCCCGAATCTGGGTTTCCTGCTAATTTCAAAAGCTGCGAAGGAGCATCTGGAACAACCTTTAAGTTGTTATCTTCCCAAATGGTTAAAGCAATTTCGGCCGAATTTGTATCATTGTCATGAGCAGCTATCAATAACTCGTTAGAGTAATCTATCTCACCAACCAAGTCGAATTCAGAATCTATTCCTTCTAAAATGGCAGTTCTAACGAAAAGCACTGGAGTGATTATATTGTCCAATAAAATCTTCAAGTCCTTCTTTGTAAGACTGACAGCAATATGTTGACACATAGACAATAAGCATTCTTTTGATAATTTGGCCTTTGAAGGTAACTTCATTAACGAAATCAAGACTTCCAAGATATTAGTTCTTGGAATAGAATCGTCTTCAAAAGCTTCCGCGTGTGCAGAGATGATTTCAATCGATAATAGCAACTGTTCTTCTTCAGGGTCTTCTTCAACGAATTCAGAAGTGACTGCTTGTTTAGAAGAATTCTTGATGGCAACTTGTTTACCATTTTCCAAAACTTTAGTAAGCAAAGGTAAAATGTATGACAAAGAAATAGAGTCCAAAGGATTCTGATCAGCCAAGATCTTGATTCTAAACAAAATTCTGCCAATCAAGTTCAAAAGCGGTTCTTCCAAATAGTTTTCGGCCAAACCTTGGATGTTATGGACTCTAATAGTGGAAACACCAATAAATTTGCGTAACAAACCAAGTCTTGGTGATACTAACTTGGATAAGTTTAAAAAGGTTTCAAGAGGAACGTCGGTAAACAATTCAGTCAGAATCGAGCTTTTGGCTAATCCTAAGATTGAATTGATAGCAGCTGGGTACCAGTATTTTACACCATTTTCAACAAGAGTAGCGTTGTCGGCGAGTTCGTTGATAATGGCAATTGATCTGTTCACAGAATTGATACTATTTTGAATCTCACGACGGATTTCTGATTCCTTAGCAATTTGGTGGTTGATCAATGTTAATTCTTCCTTTGTTAATTTCTTTGAAGGTTTGGATTTATTTTTCAATTCTTTCTTAAGACTTTCTTCCCATTTTTTGATTTCATAGTCCTTTGAGTTCTTGTCTTCAGCCTTGGTAGAAGTGGCTTGATTTAATACGTCAATCACCAATTCTCCTTCAGTACCTCTCCAGATTTCCAAAGACTTGGAATCTTCGTTTTCAAAGTTTTCGGTATTAATATCCGAGGCAATAGTTGCAGCAACTATTGGACCAATGAGTTCTGGTTGAATGAATGCAAGAATACCAATCGCCTTTTGAGAGGCTCTGAACAACAAGCTACATGTGTTTGAACAGTGCAACAACTCAAAGATGAAATCAATAATCTGGGAATGATTTTGTTCAATCAAGACACCGGCATCAATGTTGTGACCACTTCTTTGAGCCAATCCGACCCAACCTGATTTAATTGCAATGAGGTCATGGTTGGCAATAACGAGAACTTGAGAGAGATTTTCTTTGATCAATTGTATATCAGAAGGAACTTGAGTTAATAATGAAAGCAATGGAGCAAATTGCTTGAAGATATATCCGACAACTTGATCTTCACCGTGGGAATCATAGTCTGTTAAGATTTTATAGATCCCTTTGATGATCAAAGGACTCAAAAGAGTTCCATAAGTAACAAAGACAGACTTGAGTAAGTCATGAGCTAACAATCTCAATTCATAGGGAACATTCTTTGAAGAAATAAGGTAGATCCAAGCAGAGGCATAGTTGAGTTTAGCAGTCTTATCTAATTCTGGTACAAAAGATACAGATGCTTCCAAAGCCTTCAAAGCCCATTTAAATTCAGAATATTGTGAGAGTTTGGTATAAACTCTTGGATCAGTTAAAATCGCTGGTCTTTCTCCGTTGCTTGATAAGGAGTTTATGAACAAAGAACTATCAGCGTCCTTTGATAAAGCGATGGTAACATATGCAGAAGCCATACCTTTATTGGCGATGGTAGGTAAAGGAGACTGTTGAGCTTCGTCAAGAGTTTTAATTAATGTTGGGCGTAATTCATTCAAAAAGGTGGAGACCGAGTCGGAATCTACGGTTCCAAGAGATTCAGCCAATTCAACAGACCAGATCTTTCTCAACAGTAATTTCTTGTCACTTAACCCAACTTTGAATTGAGCTACGGACTTTTTCACAATATCACTCTGGGAATTTGCCGACAAAAGTTGAAGGAAATAGGTCGTAAACACCTTCAACATACTGGCGAGAGACACTTCATTCTGATCCTTTGAAACCAATGGGAGCAATCCCGTGACCACATCAGAAGCAATATCGTGCTTGTATAATAATGACAAAGAGTTGATGAGAAGGGCCTTGATATCGGCACTTGAAGTGGATTTTAATGTCTTGAAAATTTCATTTACATATAATTCGACATTCTTTTGGTTTGCCTGATCAAAATGAGACAAAACAGCTTCCATAGTATTGAAAGAACCAATCCTCACATGTTCCTTTGTAGATTTTAAACCCGACAAAATGGACGCCAATAACTTTGAAGAAACCAAGATTTCATCCAAGGAAATCTCTGACGATAAGTTCTTGAAGAATGGAGGTAAAATGATAGTGAATGAGTTTTCTGAGGATCTCAAGATCGCCTTTTCTATGGAAGGAACAATTTCCGATAAATCTTGGGCAGTAATAAAGTCGTTAACAAAAGAACCAAAAATATCCATAGAATAGGTGGTAGGAGGAAGTTTAGAAAGCAAAACATTATTGATAAAAAAGTCTAATATTGGCCCTTTAAACTGGGACACAAATGCAGGAGATACTGAAGGAGTAGTTGGGGTCAAAGCATTCAAAGAAAGGTCAATGCATCCTAAGAAAGTAAGAATTTCAGTATTTGAGGCAGATTTAAGTAAGAATCCAAAGGAATCAAAAAAAAGATCTGTTCTACTTGACAAAGTATTAACAAGAGAAGATATTGTTGTGCTGATTATAGATTCATAGATTCTCCTTCGATGTTGATCAGGATGTCTGCTTTTACTATGACTGGACTCCACACAATGGCTAAGAAGAGTAGCTTGGGATGAAACAACGAGATTGCTAATTTCCGTCAATTCGGTGGAAGTGCCCTCGATTTTCGACATTTGAACGCTAAACGAATTGATCCACGCCAATAACGTCAAGTAGTCAGTGATGGCCATAGTTGGCTGGTTGGCCTGGTGGTGAACGAACTTTACAAAAACAAAGAGAAAATGTTGGTCCGAAGCAATGAATGCTTCGAGAGTCGCCAACACTTCATTTCTGGAATTGACATCCTGGTAGTAGTTGAACGTCTTCAATAATCTGGACACTACGCCATTTATATCGTCCTGGGGAATTGAATTTGAAGACACTAACGATTGAATCGTCTTCAAGGTCTTAATCCTTATGTTTGTAGAGGAACCATTGATTGTTTGGACAAAGTTGGGTTTCAACTGTTCCCAGTCAGTATTAGACATCTATGTGGTGTTATGATATCTGGACGTGACTCAAGTTAGAGGATATGAGATTTTTCAAAGTCCAACGTATGAACAATAGCTTGTACTATATCAATGACTATAATCCTAAAGTCAATGCTTGTTGACTGGCTAGATCTGTCAATACTACTAGAGTGATTTGGTTGCCAAATCTCATCATAGTGCGTGGACCGCGACAAAATGAAAAATTTTCAGATTTGGAAGTTACCCGGAAAATATAGAGTGAGATTTAGAGTGGATGCAAAAGATTGATAGTGGTTGCAAAAGAAGAAGCAGAGATGAAAAATATGGAGAATGCAAAAACTAACAACTAACAACTGGACTTGACAGCTCAGAGTTTTAAGCCAGATTCTGAAGACAACGGAATATTTATATTGGCTCGTCGAACAATAGTCTCATGAAAATCATTGAAAACAGACAGGTCGCTAAGAAGAGGCAGAATTGGCATCACAGAGCGTTAGAATGAAGTCATAGATCTATGAGCCTTCAAACAACGGTCGCCATTTCAAGCGATCAGTTCCCTGCACAATATCACACAAGTGATTGAACAAGGTCCCCAGAAGTGACGATATTATGAAGTATAAATATCAATGGAGAGATCTGCGTAAAAAGATAATCTAGAATACAATTCCTACATATGAAAGGGTTCGATGATAATCTAGATAACACAAATTATAAGTTTGTTATAAATGAACTTGGAGGGTTAAAATATGGCCCTGGGCATATCAGATATATTCCCAGAAAGAATATACTCCAGAATGATTAATAAGATAAATAATAACAAGATTATTGTGGAGCTCTTCGATATACTCTTAACAAGATGGACGTAAAGCGTCATTAGATACATTATTCACGCCTCCATTCTCTTACCCTAAATCAATTATTCTTATTCGATCGTGAAGGTACACAATTAATGACAAATGAAAGATATTAAAGATATGAAAGGTATGAAAGAAAGAAATATATGAAAGAAAGAAATATATGAAAGATAAGAAAGATATTAATATATGGCTATGAATTGTTGCACTTTATCAATATCAAAAACTACTTGTTAACTGGCTATTAATATTGTATCAGCATAGTCAACTCAAGAATAAACGTATAATACCCCAGGTGATGCTTAGGACAGCTCTATATTGTGGGGCTGGTTTCTTGATAGTGGGGGTAGTTTCTCAAGGCCCTGTTTAATGTTGGGGTGGTTTCTCTCATTTATGGCCAGTTTCTCAACCATGCGCATCGAGTCGTCCCCTTAGGATCGTAACTTCTCCTAAACACAGCCATGGATTTCATAACAGCCCTAACAGTATTGGACCATGGCCGTACGTCTCCATAAAGCCGATTGTACCTCCATAGCAATTGTATCCGTTTATTATCCAACTCCGCGGCACTTTCTTCTCTATCCCTCGAAACCTTCGATGGTGTGACAATTTAAAAATATAGCGTGGTTGGCTGGTGGGCCCACAATAAGTTCGATACCACGTATAGCATGTCGATGTTCAGAAAGGCATATTCCACGGAATCATGTAACTACAGCATAATCTAATACCCTGAACTAAGACCACTCCAGCTACCTTTTAATATGCTAAGTTTTTCTTGTCGGCTTTAAAACGGATTTATGAACGGAAAAAAATCATATACTCAAAACCTTGAACCACTTGAAATAAGCTAGCACTAGTAACAAGTTAGCACTAGTAATAAGTAAGCACTAATAGCAATATAGTAGCTGGTATCTATAGAATCATAGTAATAGTATCAAGTAATAGTATCATAGTAATAGTTCAAAGATCTTAGTAATAAAATCTTGATTAGTACAATTAATTCACACTAAATTTTTCTACCATTCTATAATAATATGCTTTATATTTCAATTAGGGATATAAGTTAAATAAGGTGAGCGTCTGGAAGTGTATCTAAAGGAAGTAAAGAAATAAATAGGAATCGTTAAAACAAAGTAAAAACTTTTGGGGACATTATTCATGTAATACAACAAACATTAAGGATGTAGAAACTTTTGATGGAATGGGTGGATAAGGGACAGAAATTAAGATAATTAATCCGATACTGAGCAGGTAAAATCACGTTTTAGCTAAAACTCAATAGTTGTACTCTTAATTATGCTTGAAGCAACATCTACTGCCATAACGACAGTTGCCAAACTTGGCCCAGTTTGCACAAGGCTTTGATCTCCATTTTGGAGGTCTATCGACAATTTTCAACTCATTTTCACCATGAGCAAATTGACACTTATTTCCATAAGGACAAATTCCCATCTTCATAAACGAAGCACAAAGCTCGGTCTTATATAATTGGGTGTTGACCTTGGAGTTGTCAATGATGGACGAGGGTTTCGAGGTTTCCAAAAACTCTTCTCTTTCGGAGTTTCTTCTTTCAACCCTGATTGGATCTTTAGGATGAGCTTCAAACTTGAAAAGTTCTTCTTCTCTGGTTGGTTCGACCTCCATATTATACATCAAGTTTTCTTCCGTTAATGCAGGGAAGTCTTGAGGATTCAAGTGTGGAAGTGGCTGTGCGAACTCGGTCGATGATATCGGCGAAAGATAAGGTTTCCAGAGTGCGGCAGAGTTACATTGGGTGGTACACTGTGCAGCTTGTACGGTATGGTATGCGTTCTGACACTGGAACTGTGGCTGTGGAGTTTGGAATGTTGGTTGGTATGGCGGTAATTGTTGATATCCATTTTGGTACGAGGATTGGTTCTGTTGTGGAAAGTTTGATTTGTAAGGATAAGCTGGCGCTGTAAATGGAGAGGATGCTTGTTGGTGATATTGAGAATAGGCTGGTTGATTGTATTGGTTCAGTTGCTTGCCATACGAAGAAGTTGTACTAGAAGTAGAGGATGTTTGCCATAAATCGGGCAACAAATCATTCTGTAAGTTGCTCAAATCGGACGTCGACGAGGTTGACGACGACGAAAACGACGTACCCAACGGCGATATGTTCCTAGGAGAGAACTTCGTAATCTCGATAGAATTTGTGATTTGGGAAATTTCAGTAGTCATCTTAGTATAATAAATTTTTACCTTGAAGAGTTGGAAAATTAAGATGTTATATATGAGAGGGAGGGGAAAATTGTTGGTGCGAAGAGAGGCGAGTGCGAGCGCGAGTCGAAGAGACAAGTGCGAGATCGAATTGTGCGATCGGAATGCGATACCAAAGTGCGATCGGGGTACGTGGGAGGTGGTGCGAAAACGAGGACGAAGGGGAGGACGAAGAAGAGGACGTAGAAGTGTGCTGGAGGAGCAAATTACGATACACATGGTGGTGCTGTGGCTTTTGGCTAATTAGTGCAAGAGGAGGAGTTTGGCGTGGAGGAATCAAACGATCATGGAAAATAACCGGTCCTAGATATGGGGGGAACGTTGCGGAACAATACAAAGTATTCCCAAGTATGCGTACGTGGTCTACAGGTATCCATTAATAATGTTAGCTCATCGTGGAGGTTTATGGTATTGATATTTGCTGTATGCGTTCTCAGGTCATAGTTTTCATTAGCTCAGACCACCAACAATCGCATGTTTTTCCGTTGTCCATTGACCGGAATATAAATTTGCGCTGCTATTTGTTGATTTTTTATAATTCCCCGACTTTAAATAATCATTACCGCAATATATAATTAGAATTGGAAAGTTCCCCGACTTTTTCGGAGAAAACTCTGTCTAAGGAATACTTTTTAAAATTTCCAATTCTCCTCTACCAAAAATCTCCTCCTCTATCTCCTATCTTTTATGGTCCTTTATGTCCGAACTGTTATTTCTTTTTTTGAATTTTTTTTGCGAGGGGATCGCTCGATGCAGATATCCAGTCATGGGATCAAAATCACCTGCAGCAAAAAGACATAACAATTCATTTACAAAGACATATTCCGAAATAATAACCCTCCAAATACTAATGTCGACGAATTATATGTAGGTTAATTACAAGAAATATTTTCTGGGTGTACTTAATAGTTATAGATGTAATTGGAAGCAATGTTGTCGCTATTAGAGAGTCAAAGTATGCAATAAAGGCAAAACTTGGTTAGTAAAAGTCAGATGTGAAACTAATTCTTTAGCTATCCAGGAAACATACTACTTTACAGTTTTTCTTTCTATATCAAAGTTAAACGAGTCTTCTAGTATTCTGCTTCATTCTAATAATAATACATAACTTAGTCTCTCTAGCAGCTATCATTTTGCAAGTCTAATCTTTACTCAGAAATTGTATTATGGAATACTTTGTAAAATTCTGCAGAAAAACAACAAAATTCATCAACTATGGCCAATTGTCACGAAAACATTAATTTTTAAGTTTGCACTACTATACCCCTCAATATTAGTGCACGAGTCTGTTACCCACTTTCTTACTATTTTTTTCTACATATAACTGCACTGCAGTAATTCATGTCAGAAAAATGGTTGCATTTTTTGCCTAATTTAAACAGGTAGTGCACTGGAGAAATATTTCATAAATTCTTGTTAGGAACGGATAAGTTGGACAGATTCTCATATAGAGGGAGAAGATTGGGGAACATACGTTATATCTTATTCATAGAGCCTCTAGATGCGAGAGAAATATAGTCTCGATTCCTACATAAACTATTCATATATTTATATCAACCAGAATTGGTTAGCTAGTAGTACACCCAGCTAGTCGTAGAAATACTACTTTGTACTATACTGCAATACTCACTAATAATTCATTGCAAACTGATTACTTTTAGTAGCGATATTCGAAATATGTTTAATAGAATTGTTTCTATTCAGTTCCAACCAGGAGAGATGAATTCAGATGGTATACGTTCCATAATTGAAAAAAATATATAAACATATAAACATATAAACATATATAACTGTTGCTTAGGTATACTGGAAATTATAAAATGAAAACTGAGCTTATTAAGTTTTTCTGATCTTTTGCCCACTAATAAGTCTTCAATATCACCGTTTCTTCGATTACATTGGTATCTCTTTATCACGTGATCACATCTACATTTATTGACTTTAAAATCTAACGCGTATGTTTACAGGAAGGAATTTGAACCATCCATGATTAGTTCAAATAACCTACCGGGGCATTTGGCGTGGCTAAAGCTGGAAAAGCCACAGGTCCCATCTATAGAGGTCCTAGGATCCGTACTAAAATCTTACCCAGAGGATAAACGACCTTTATTTGAGGGAGGTACCCAATCAAGTAAGGGCGTGTCATATAATCGATCCATACTGGAACCAAATCGGAACAATGAAGACCCAACTATAAATAATACAAATATAGGCGATAGTCGTTCTGAAAATTATAGTGGACATATAAGCACCAACGTTGCTACAAATAAGTCGCCCACTACTCTACTTGATCAAGCATCCGAGCCCCAGAGGCAAATGCAATCTGAGCCCAAGAGGCAAATGCAATCCGATAATCAAAGAACAACAAAGAAGTCACGAACATCAACACATTCACCAAATATACCGCCCAGCTATCCAGAAAACAACACCACAAAACAAAATTATCCTTCAGAAATATATCATACTCCACAAATAAGTTCACATCAAAAATTCAAAGAACAACCTCTAAATTCAATAAATCCACAACCTTCAACTGGATCTGAAAAACTCTTACGAAAACTTGTGGCTCTTCAAGATGCTCAACTTTTATTGTTCAAAGAAAGGTTCCATATCAGTGAATCTACATCTATTTCGGTTGATGCCAAACATCACTACTACAAGAACAAGTTCGAGCCTCGCTTGAAAGATATAGAAAATAAGGTGTCATCTACAAGACTTCTGCTACAACTTCCTCCACGCCCTCCAATGACCCAACCTTCACAATCGATTCCACAATCTACACCACTTCCACAGACATTTCCATTTGCAACTCCTAATATACTCGACGAGGAGGAATTCAATACTTTTGACTTCTCAGATTACGATAAAGATGCTGACGATGTGCAGATAATTCCACCCAATGCATTCAAGATTCCACATAATGTCGCAAAAGGCGTCCCGACAACGTTATCCACACCCAAGACGTCACTTTCAGAAGCTCGCAACAATTCAAATATCACACCCAGCACAATACCCAATAATACTACATCAAATTTTACCTCCAAAAACCTCAACGAACCCAGAAATACAGTCCTACAAACAAGGCGTGATCAGAATGTCTCTTCACCATATAATGAATTGGATGACATGGAGGACGACTTTGGTAATAACTCAATGGATGGATTGCTAACTCCCACTCAGGATAGAGACGAAAGCAATGATCTAGGCAGCTTCATTGTTGCCTCTAATGGGTCTCGTCTTGACGACGCGCTCTCTGCCGACGACTCGTACAACCTGGACGATGGGCTGGAAGTCGACAGCATACCTACTACAACCAATGATATTGAAGATATAAGACTTTCGCTGGACGTCGCTCAGAATTTGGGGATAAAATATAACGACATTCCTGAAATTGATCTAGTTGAAGACGAGGATACCCAAAACGATGATGAAGGCGACGATGATGACGTTGAAGAGATCGACGATTTCACAACTCAACTTAACGACGAACGTGAACTTAATAATGTCATTGAAGTGATTTCCGATGAGGAAGTTGATGGTATGGATTTATCTCCATTTATAAATAACACACAACCACATATTCTGAAACCAGTGCTTCTCAATATTGACGATAAACTGTCCATTCTCCAAAATATTGAGTCTGACTTGGATTTCAGCGACGACGATGACGAACTCATGAATATAATCAACGGCCAACAACCCATCCCAATAAATGAGACAACCAACAAACAGAAGATTCCTAGTGGGTCCGAAGAGTTTATTCGCGAAGTATATCAGGTTTTGAATAATGTCTTTAAGCTAAAATCTTTCCGGACTAATCAGCTTGAAGCCGTAATAGCGTCTCTTCAAAATAAAGATGTGTTTGTTCTTATGCCAACTGGTGGTGGTAAGTCCTTGTGCTATCAGTTACCAGCATTGATCAAAGGAGACTTTGCTATGAAAACGACTATTGTAATCTCACCATTGATTTCATTGATGCAAGATCAAGTACAACATTTATTGGAGAAAAACGTCAAAGCAGGCATGATAAGTTCCAAGGCATCGGCGGACGATAATAAGCAAACAATAAACTTATTTCGTGATGGGTTCCTTCAGCTCGTCTATTTGTCCCCTGAAAAAGCAAATAATTCTCCCCTTGTTCAGCGTATTATTTCGAAGTTGTACGATAATGACCAGTTAGCTCGAGTGGTTATCGACGAGGCGCATTGTCTTAGTTCTTGGGGCCATGATTTCCGTCCGGATTACCAGGCAATGAGCTTCTTCAAAGAAAAATATCCCAAGGTTCCTATCATGGCTCTTACGGCAACTGCAAACGAGAAGGTGCGTATGGATATCATACATCATCTTAAGATGAAAGATCCCGTAATGCTCAAACAAAGTTTCAATCGTAGTAATTTGTTCTACGAAATCAAATGGAAATCTGCTAACTACTTAGAGGGAATCAAAGATTATGTTTTGAGCAAATACAACGGTAAAACAGGAATTATTTATTGTCATTCGAAACTGTCTTGTGAACAAACTAGTGCCAAACTTAACCTGTATGGACTTAAGACGTCGTTTTATCACGCAGGAATGTCACCGGATGATAGATTTAATATTCAGAACATGTGGCAGACCAATAAACTCCAGTTGATCTGTGCTACCATTGCATTTGGAATGGGGATCGACAAACCTGATGTAAGGTTTGTTATCCATCTCTTCATTCCTCGAAGTCTTGAAGGATACTATCAAGAAACAGGAAGAGCTGGTAGAGATGGGGAGCCAGCCGAATGTGTCATGTTTTACTCATACAAAGATGCTCGACAGCTTCAAAACATGATTCATAGGGACGAGGAGTTGACTCACGAGGGGAAAGAAAACCATTTGGCGAAATTACGCCAAGTAGTACAATATTGTGAAAACACTACCGACTGTCGTAGAAAGCAGGTTCTTCATTATTTCAATGAATCGTTCAATCCCGCTGAGTGTCGCAAGCAATGCGATAACTGCAAAAACTGCAGCCACGCAACTACGATTGAAAAGAATTGCACCAAGCACGCTAAAGATATTATCCAATTGGTCCGATCTATTCAAGAAGAGAGAGTCACAGTCTTACATTGTCAAGATGTGTTCAAGGGAGCCAACCACAATAAGATCATCAAGATGGGACATAATAACAATCCGTTCCATGGAAAGGGAAAGAGCCTTGATAAGACTGATGTAGAGAGAATCTTCTTTTATTTGTTAAGCGAAGAATGTTTAGTGGAGTACCAGGTGATGAAGGCCGGATTTGCATCTAACTATGTGAAACTAGGCAAGTTAGCAGACCAAGTATTACGTGGACAGAAAGAAATTGTGATTGGATTCAGTAGCGAGCGTCGACTGCGTCCTTCTACTGGCGGAAATGGAGTTTCTTTACTGGCTAGTGTTAGCGGTACGAGTATGGCTCTGAATAACCTCAGCAATTTCAAATACCAAGACTCATTTGTCACGGCTCGCCAGATATCATCAGAATACACCCAAAGTCGAATCAACTTGGCTCCCAACAATTTCAGCAACGATATCGACAGTTCTAGCAAGGAACATATCGAGTACTCATATGCGCAGCTAAACAAAATCCGGATTGATACTCTGCTGCTGATATCATTACCAATTCAGCAGGTCGTTCGGGACTTGACGTTGAAGGATATGGCGATCAAACTTCCTACCAACAAAAGAGATTTTTCCAAGCTCATGGGGATCGCAAAAGAACAGCTTGATTATTTCAATTACTTCAAACGGACTCTAGGAATACTTGCAAGAGAACGCAAAAGGCAAGATGGAGGTTCATCTGCCAACACTTCAACGCAAAGTGCCACAAATAATGCTGTAGTATCGCCATACTTTCATCCATCACAACAGGACCAAGCAATCCTACAAGCGTTGAGAGGAAGTGTTTCGCAATCCCAACGACCCCTTCCAAAGCCGACTGTAACTAAAGGTGGAAAGAATTACAAAGGAAAGGGACGAAAACTGGGAGGACATTCCAGACCCAGAACCGGTACACAACGTACGAAAGCGAGAGCAATGCCATTATAGAATATACCTATAGAAATAGCAATATTTGGATATAATTCAGGTATACCCCCATACCCAGAAGTATATTTTACAACAATTTGAGACGAAACCTTCTCGTTGGTAAGTTAGATTTATATAGCTTAACAGAATTCTAAGAAGGAAAGGTGCAATAAGCTGGGGCGCTGATAAGTTAGCGATAAAATATACAGATATCATCAAGGTTCTCTGAGGGACCTGTTTGAGGGTGAGATTGCATAATTATTTGGGTGCAAAAAATATAGTATAGCAAAAAATAGGCACTCGTTTTGTTGGCCACACTGGAATATCACAGGCCCATCACAGGCCTATAACAGAGGAGCAAGTTATAATGAGATCGAGAAATAAAGATAATTGATATTTATAATCCGTAAGTGACCAAATGAAATTTATAGGATATAGGAGGTATCAAGAAGCTATAATCAATAAATATCTCACTATTAGCGAGAAAAAGGTGCGATATATCGCGAATTTCTGAAACTTACTGAGAATTTCATATTTTCCTCACTAACATTTTATGTTTTCCTCACTAACACTCAACACTCAATGTGTTCCTCACTACAACTGAGAATTTAGTGACAATCAAAAAATATCTCATTTCCTCTTCTAATCATTTTGGAGGCGCGATTAATTATCACAGGTCATTTTCATTCTACACCCAGATCCTCATTATGTCCCGCCACCCATTCCACAGAAGACTACTTAAAGAATATGCGTCGCTTTCCCAGGCCACACTACCGGGAATCTCCATGGTAGAAAATAGTGCAAATCTAAGCAAGTTCGTCTTCCGTATAACCATAGACAGCCAACTCTACAAGGACCAACAGTTTTTCATCAGCATAGAAATCTCGCCTGGGTATCCCGTCGACTCTCCACGAGTACAATTTATACTATACGAAGATGTCGAAGTGGTGGAAGATGTTGAAAATGCCAAAAATCCCCAGGAGGTGATTGTTGTGGATGACGAACCACCCAGATCAACAGTGATACCTCTCCATCCACATATATACTCGAACGGCCATATATGTCTAAACTTGCTTGGTGAAGACTGGACACCTGCGTGCTCGCTAGAAAGTATATTGTTAAGCATACAGTCGATGCTAAGCACCAATGAGAAAGAAGAACGTCCTCCTGATGATGTGGATTACGTGAAACGTGCTCCATTAAATCCAAAACAAACAAAATTTGTTTATCACGACGACGATGTGTGAGAGTAGTAGTAGTAGTCCAGGAAATTGAATAATATGAAGAAATACGAAAGAAATGAAGAGATAAATAAGAAATAGCAGAATTATTGAGATCAAGATTATCAAAATTATCAAATTATCAAATTACCAAAATCAATAAAACGCTAAGACTAATCGGATTCAAGTGTCTGGTTAATCAACACTGGAAACAACACTGGAAATAACAATTTATCAAAAATTTGATACATATCCATTGAATTTTCAGGTGAAATATCGGTAATTATCAGAACAGTAGCAGAGTTTGAAAAATTAAGATAAGCTTATATTGTAATGGTTGACTCTTTGTATCAAAAGATCATCACAAAGTCAATGGTGTATTGAGTATCGAGAAACTATAAATCTTCAATGATGATTAATGATGATGTTGAGAATAGACCATTTCGATGATAAAAGAGATTTCTTATAAATAAGGTTTGTTTTCTAGCTTGACAGGTTGTTATTTGTTTTGGCCAAGTGTAAAATTCTCAACTTTATTTAAATCAAGAAGATGAAAAACAAAGTATTAGGAACACAACTATCAAAAAACACAGCTATCAGAAACAATAGTAATAAAGCGGGTTCTGGATGTGAGATCGTTTATATTGTGACGTCTTACGATAGAAATTGAGTATTCTTGACTAAATACAAGTGAGATCCGCAGAATATATCGACGTGTGGTCAATTAGCTAATCCTAAGGACCAGTTTTATCCTTCTACACTCAGATCAGTATTTTCAGCTATAAATTTACTACTCACAATTGACGTTTATCAAAAATTGCAGCCACTCAACAGTTTTCGCAGAGTAGCCACGATTGTTTTTCTTCGTGCTGAATAGTTGCAGCATTCTCTATATAGTTATACTCTTATATATAGTAATATCAGACGCTATATATATACTGCCGCTAAACAGTAACATAAACACTCTAAAAATCCGTGCCGTTGAGATATTGCCGTTAGTATTGCCGTTGGTATTGCCGATGATATTGCCGATGATATTGCCGTGTTGACATCTCAGATCATGCGCGATTACATAACATATTACGTCACAAAGTTCAGCGATGAGCACCGTTTTGCAACTATTGATTAAACTGTTAATATAAGCAGCAAGACTCATTGAAGAATGTTCGTATAATAGTACCTAAAGAGTTAGTATAAAATAGTGACGAATTTTGGCCTACCCAGTGGCCACAGAACAACTTTTTAGCGAACTTTCTTACCCTAACTTCCTATCAATGATACTCAATTAATGCCGCATTATTCTTTGCAACCACCAGATGTAGAACCGAAATGTAGACGGCAAACACCGTGATTCACTAACTATGACATCATAGAAATCATAAATCCAAGTACTAACTTAAGCTACTAGAATTTATACTACTGGAATCAAACTAAAAGAAGAATGTATCAGGGCCACGATTCTAGAACCAGACTAGAACTATACTAAACGGGACTATTACTAGATTGGTCTTGTTCAATACGGAGCCACGCACACTCAACATTTTCGATGCCAATAACATAACTACCTAATAATTACATAAGCAGAATAATATCTTAATTCATAATAATAATAAAATCTTAATCATAACAACAATCTATAATACCATGGATATTAAAATGATGCCCAAACTCATCCTAGACAACTGCTACCCCAAAAACAATCTCAGCCAATAAGGGACCGGCAACAATAATGCCCTCATAATTTGATATCTTAAATTGGTGTTATTCAACCAAATGTGTCGTTCCAAGATTTGAGCGATCGCAATAAAAATTTTCCGGACTTTCCTTCCCCTCTTTTCCTCAAAACGCATATTCCCAATATATTCAAAGTTGTAGCTGAGGAGAATCGTTCATTTTAATTGCATAGAACAACCCACAATAGTTTATCGCCATATATACACACCGAGCCCCTATTGTCTCGACCCCTGTACCAAGAAATCACTTCCTGCACAGTCCTCCCTCAATTTGTTCTAAAGCAATTAAAACCACAATCCTGCACATAGCCACTTTGTCCGACACGGAGCTCCTCAATCTCGGAGCTCTCCAAACAATTAAAACCCAACACGCCCATCAGAAAAATTGACATCCGTACCGCCATAGATAAGGATAAGAAGAGGGGTTTGAAATTAAAGAGTGAAAAATTCAACGTGAACCTTCAACAACCAGTAATTAATCATATATATATTTTCAAGATCAAGCGTCCCAATTTTGGATTTATCACACGTAATTTTTAAAACAATTTAAAGCTTCAGAATGTGCAAGGGGATTAAACAGGAAATCGTTGAGGATGAAGAGACATTACAGTGTACAGACAATGCTCAGTTTAAACAAGAGACCTCCGACAGAATTAGCGACTTTTCCAGGGGTGAAATGTCCTTAGATAATGAATCGAATGACTCCACTGACTCTTCGACTACGTCCCACACTTCAACCATTGAGCAGGCTTGCGATTCGTGTCGTAAACGCAAACTCAAGTGTTCCAAGGAGTTTCCAAGATGTTCCAAATGTATTCAACATGGATGGTGTTGCTCGTATAGTCCTCGTACTGTCAGATCACCATTGACCCGTGCCCATCTTACCCAAGTAGAGATCAAGGCCAAATGCTTGCAAGATATCATTGAATTCTTGTTGCCCGAATATATCGATATTGACGACTTGGTCAAAGGTGGCAGATACAAGGACACCCTCGAAGGCTACAGGGCCAAGTTGGCCGAGGAATCCAGTGTCTCCGAACCGAAGCCGTCAAATTCAACGGCAAATAATTTGAAATTCAACCGTTTGCCGGCTATTTTCGACATACTGCTGGAAGGAGATGATTCCCCCTCCAAAACCTTATCAACATTGCTGTCTACGTTACCAACGGAAATACCGGATACTATTACAAATATTTCCTCTACAACCCCCACTTCACCATCACACACACATTCGCTCGCCCATTCCAACTCTCTCTCACACTCGCTTGCGAATTCCAACTCTCTCTCGCACTCCATCTCCAACTCGCTCTCTAACTCCATTTCTCACTCACCTTCGTCCTACTCGATTTTTTCCGAAGAAGAAGTCTCCTCATACCCGCTCACCCAATCCAGATCTCACCCTACTCATTACCATTACGAGAACTCTCACAACGTCAAGATCAAGCAAGAGATCATTGATGACTTTCTCTTGAACAATATTCCAACTGAGGATAAGAAATTCAAGTTTGTGACACCATCGGTTTTCAAAAACGCGACATCCTTTCAACGTGCAGAATTCCTGCAACCTGCAAACTCTCTGCTCACATCTCCGAGCTCTCTCTTGAGCTTGAGCTCGTATAACTATCCAGATGAGGATACGGTGGCTGATATAGATTCTGATGAAAGGTATGGTAGAAGCGAATTTTTGTTGAGTCAACCAAAGAGACACAAGGGAGACAAGAAGGATATGTGTGATGTCAATTATGATTTGATCTTTGATGATGTATTGGATGTATGACGTCACAACATACTGAGACGAGTTTATGAAACAAATAAGACTCTAGATGAAAAAATGACCATGACGGATGTTATGAATTATTGAATGTCGTATTTGATGAAATTCCACAGATCTAATAGAACTAGCGGAACTATTCGAGGACAACTTTCAAGGAAAAATTCACAGAACAGTATTTAGTGACTTTTCGATAAAGCATCTTTAATAATCATCAGTACTCCGATGATCCTTGAAGAATTCCACTCGTTTCAAGATGTTCTATTGTTCAAATCTATCCAAGACTCATTATTCCATGAGAATACGGGCCATATTTATCAGTATTGTCTCCTTCTAGTGAAAACCACAGTCGCTAATTATCACAATTACTTGATGTGTGACTCCTCAACATCATATCCTTCTATTGAGTCGATACCTCACGACTAAAGTCATGATCTAACAAACCAACGATTAGAAGTCAAACAAACCATGACTAACTCAACAACAAACCATAACGAAATCGTCCACTAGACGAATCCCCACAATGAACCACGCCGACTCGTCAGACTTTTGTCTGCATCTCTTCCAAATGTCATGATCCAACGAACTTTCCACTATCCATTTTCCACATTACTCTTTCCACATTCCTCTTTCCACTTTCCACTTTCCACTTTCCACTTTCCTTACCAAAATCCAATTTATGACAATCGCGGTCTCACTCTGTTCTTAAACAGCTCGTGTCGACCTGTGACTCTTCCACACCTCGTGACGCTTGATAACCTCTTAGCACACTATGACCCTCTATGACACTTTTCTAAAACTTCCTTCTTGTACATTATCATGTTTATCTCTTTAGTTTGTTATCTCTTCCATAGCCTTAATAGAATATACCCATTGGGTGCAAAAACGTATTTCCGATGCCGAATGTCGCAAAGAAAAGTCTAGAGCGTTTTACATAAGCGACAAAATGAACTCCTCAATTGTACTCCACACGACCAAAAGTCCCGCAAATTCTATTTTGACCCCCCTTGACTTGTTTTTATACTCCTAACTGACAGTATCTGGGACATCAGAGATCTGAGAAGTACCAGAAACTACAACTAACAAACATCAAGTGATAGAGAGAAGCGAGTACCACAGGAAAACCTCTCGTATCATAACTTGAAAGTATTTTAAAGTACTACTCATCAAACAACAGCATCACACTAAATATTGCAATGATTTACCAACGTTTGCGGAACTTATTAGCTATAAGGACTAAAAATATCTCCAAGCGGATTCAACGAGCCCTTCAAGAGCTTGCTGAGAATTTAGCGGAAGAAGGAGCACAACGTCAACCTATACCTATTCCCGTACGAAATGGAGGACGTAGACTAGGTCAAAACCAACTTGGTTTCAAACGTAATCATGACGCATTCCATGGCGGAATAGATTTCCTGGGATTCAAGCGTTGTTTTGGCACTTTCACTGGAAGATTCGCTGCAAGACGAGGTTTTGGCACCTTTAATGGATTTTATTGTCCTAGAGGAAACCACCACCAATTCAACCCTTGTCGCAACAACTTCAACATTTTCAAGACCCGTTGGTTCGCCAAATTTTATAACACGAAGAATGGTGGATCCAAAATCCTCAAAGCGTTCAACCAGGGGTTTATGTTTCACAACTTTTCTTCAGCATTTCAAAATGGTTATCGGTTAAATTTGTGCAAGCAAAACATCAACTTGACTTATAGAACCGTTCTCTATAACTTGACACAGCAACTGAGCTTTACCGCAGGTTCTACAAACCTTGGTATTCGCTCGGAATTGTTGAAACGTGATCTTGCAAAGAAGAATCCCAGCATCAGATTAAACCTCTCACTTTCACCAAAGCATCACACATTAACATTGAAGTTGGCCAGAACCGACTCTACAGCATCTCAACAAGAACGTCAACAATCAAACCAGGTCCACAATGGATCATATATCGAGTTCCCTGTGAATTTCAACCTTAATATCCCACAAGAAACAATTTTGTCGGAAGAAGTGTTGGACGAGATGTTGTACAATGTTCAAGCATTCGAAAAGCAATTACGTGAATTTAAAGGTGACTTACAAAACCTTTTTGAACTCGGCGAGTTGCCCATAAAGTATATCAAGGAGAAGAGTGCCTTGAGAGTGTACTTTCCAAACTGTGACCCCCAGAAGTTGGAAAGTTTATGCAGAGAGAAGAATATAGCGGGAGGAGTGATATATGAGGACTTCTCACTGGTTCAAGACGAACCAGAAGTGTTCCGTTCTCGTAAATCGAGCGTATCAGTTCCATATTCGTCTGATTCTATGTCACATGCAAGCTCATATGATGTCAACCATAATGATATTTTGAGCTCTTACTATAACACAAACGGCTCAGTGTCGTCTTATGACGATACCGAGGATATACTATCGGATTCTTTGGTGGAACCTTTATCCAACGAAGATATTGTCAGATTGGATGGGTTTTATCAAGAACAACAAGAACCAGTAATGTTATTTGGTTCTTATGATGAATCATATTGGGTATCGTCGAGTTAGTGTCGGCAATGCATATGAGAATTATCTCCTCATCACAAGTGTTGGTAGGCATGTATCATGATATTATCTCATCCGTACCATCCGTACTGCACACAAATTGGTGGGTTCTGTGCCAGTGGGTATTCAGTTCACTCAATAAGTCTGTTAATCAAGTAGCTACCGCTCTTGAAAATGTCCAGTACTTATTCCACGAAGTAATCTTCAATTATATTCAGAAGTCCAATCTTCAAATGTATCCTGAAGTCTAAGCTTTAATTATATTCAGAAGTCTAAACTTCAATTATATTCCACGTTAATAGTCCACGCTTCAGATCATGATATGGTCAGTTTAGTATGACATTGACGGTTCCTAGCACATTTTTGCTAGACTAGATATATATCCAAGCAAAGCCTTGGTTATATTAATGTGGGTTCCATGCTGATATAAGCATTTAGCTCCACCATTAGTTCAACAGCAACCAGGCCTTGTGGCTGACGTTCGCTGACTTCCAGACTCTCCTTCATTCGTTACTTATATATCATTATTTATCAACAAGTCGTGTACCGTACAATCCAACCTCCGAAAATCCCCCTCTGATTTGAGAAACAAAAGCTGGGGACAACAGAGACAAAAAGGCACAAACAGGCTGTCTAGATCATAAGTAGTAGGATCAATTAACGGAAATTGAGTTGCAACTTACATCAATAAACGTAATTGAATAAGCACCATATAAAACCCTGAAAGAATACTCGTGAAGTGTTGCCTTACCGACGTGTGTTAAATTGTCCTAGAGCCACAGAAAGTATAGTAAGTCAGACTCGTACCTCGTTAGACCATGTCAGCTAATGATCTGTTTGAAGACGCCAGTTCCAATAACTTGGGATTTGAAGGGGAAAACCAGAACATAGAGGAGAAGCAGAAGGACGAACAGGTGGATAAACAAATCCAAAACGATCAAGAAAAGAAGCAGGAGATAGAAGATAAATCTCTAGATAATAAAGATGATCACAAAGAAAATCCCGACACGTCAGATTCTCATGAAACAGTCCAAGATCATCCGGTTCTTCCATCACGAAAACCCATCCACGACAGTTTAAAACTTAACCAACAACAACTCGCGTCCCCATCGTCAACTTTGAACCAGATATCATATAAACCATCGGCAAATTACCTCTTGCAATCAAAGTACCAACAAATTAATAAGAAATACGAAGAAAAGGATCCAAAATCCAAAAGGTTGATTTCCTCAGGTACCGAGAACGCCAAAAAGACCTTCAACGATATCAAAAATACCGTGGGAGGGTTCAACGATATCTTTGAATATAAGATAGACTGGGAGTTCTGGACACAAATCGTAAATGACTATGACGCAGTGATTGCAAACGATGCAGAAAAGCTTCATCAGGTCATCAAATTGGGGATTCCCAAAGAATTTCGGGGCATTGTGTGGCAAGTGATTTCGAGATCGAAGAACTTTGACCTTGAAGAGCTCTACATGCAACTCAAAAACGAAAAATCGATACACGAAAAATCGATCAAACGAGACCTCACTAGAACCAGCTTTTTCACCAGCATCGAGAAGGACAACAAAAGCGAGGAGCTCTTCAACGTCATAAAAGCTTACTCATTATTCGATCCGGATGTTGGGTATACCCAGGGCATGATATTCATCATAATTCCATTAATCATGAACATGACAGACAGTGAATGTTTTTGTTTGTTGGTCACCTTGATGAAGGACTACAAACTTAGAGACTTGTTCTGTCCAGAAATGAAGGGATTGCACTTGTTCCTCTATGAGTTTGATAAGTTATTAGAAAGCTATTCTCCAATACTCTATAACCATTTGGTTCGACAAGGCATAAAATCATCGATGTATGCAAGCCAGTGGTTTCTCACGTTTTTTGCCTACAAGTTTCCCTTGAATATGGTTTTGAGGATCTACGACATTGTAATCACTCAAGGTATCGAATCGGTTTTGAAATTCGCCATCAACTTGATGATCAAGAATGAAACAAATTTGTTGGCATTGAAATTTGATGGTTTGCTTCAATTTCTCAAGGATAACTTGTTCAACATTTACATCAATGATGAGTTTGTAAAAGATGAGGGTAAGAAGAGGTTCTCAATATTAGGTGGGTTGAGAAAGAAGTCAACGAGGAGCGTGACTGAATTCAAAGAAGATTCCTTAGATACAACTACCCCAACAACTGGAAATTCACCTTCAAGTAGTAGTGTAACCGAAGAATCTTCCCCTGCTTCAGGAGTAGCGGCATCAGGATTAGACAACTTATCAAAAGATCCAAATTCTCCATCATACCTTCCATCCCCACAGTCATATTACAATCTCAACCGATTCGTAAATGACTCCATGGAGATCAACTTGAACCCAATTGATCTTATAAAGTACGAGCTTGAATTTGAAAACATTTCCGCGTCCGAGAAGGATAAGATCAACGACATTGAAGAATTGAAACTCACAAATGGCAAGCTTCGTAATGAAATAAAGCACGCCGAGCTTCTATATAATGAATTGAACTTCAACCACACCAATATTGTTCAAAAAATGATCGATATTAAAATCAAACTTCCCGAAATCTTAAATGAAAATGACGATTTGGAAAATGATATCAAGGGTTTAAGATTTGATCTCAAGAAATTCGAGGAAGGAGACGATGAAAGCACAAATAATGAGCTGGTTGAAAGAACGACGCCAACACACGACTCAAGCTCGATGAGTTCTGTGAGTATATCCAACTTGAAATCTCCCGCCTTACCGACATTTATTGAAAATGATATTCAGCAGCTTTTAATCGAAAACGCAAAGGAAACCGAGAAGTTTGCAAACTTGCAAGAGGAGCTTGATAACCTTATTCTTGAGGATGAGAGGTTGAATGAAGAATTGAAGAATCATAAGAATGGTAAATGGTTTAGTAGATGGGGTTGAGCAGTGGTATAATAAAACTGTGAGTAGCTAAGTATAAGAGTCAAGCAATAAAATAACTAGTCCCATTAGAAAACCTAACATTGTATTTAACAATCTAAGTTGACCATATAACCATGCAGCCCACGGTCGAAATATGTATCATTTTCCCACCTGATATTGTATCACGAATAAAGATCAAATACCGTTATGAAATTTGGTATCTTCTTATACTCTACACCTCAAATCATATAGTGGTGGCTCCAAGGACTTAAAATGACTAGTTTCAAATATCTGGGGAGTCCTAGTGCAAGTTCAATTTCATTAACTATGCTGGCCGCTCTAGTAACATTAAAAGAGATGAATTCACTAGAATCCAAAACCCTTTTAACTAGTAGATTCAGTAGTTATCCTTATTCATCTAAAACGTTGTATAATTTGCAGCCATCCAGAATCACGTGAAAGTTTATAGGGCTTCAGCCCCAAACCCACTTGTCAGAAAAAAAAGTATCTGCAGTACCACAAATTTTTACTACCTCGTGAAAAATTGATATACCAAAAAAACTCTCATACTACTTCTTATTCTCACTATAGTAATCACGCAAAATGGGTAGAGGTCCAAAGAAGCACTTGAAGAGATTAGCCGCTCCATCCCACTGGATGTTGGACAAATTGTCCGGAACTTACGCTCCAAGACCATCTGCTGGTCCACACAAGTTGAGAGAATCTTTACCATTGGTTATTTTCTTAAGAAACAGACTTAAGTATGCCTTAAACGGTAGAGAAGTCAAGGCTATCTTGATGCAAGAACACGTCAAGGTTGACGGTAAGGTCAGAACTGACTCTACTTTCCCAGCCGGTTTCATGGATGTCATCTCCTTGGAAGCCACCAACGAAAACTTCAGATTGGTTTACGATGTCAAGGGTAGATTCGCTGTCCACAGAATTACCGCTGAAGAAGCTACTTACAAATTGGGTAAAGTTAAGAAGGTCCAATTAGGTAAGAGAGGTATTCCATACATTGTTACCCACGATGGTAGAACCATCAGATACCCAGACCCATTAGTCAGAGCTAACGATACCGTTAAGATTGACTTGGCTACCGGTAAGATGACTGACTTCATCAAATTCGACACTGGTAGATTAGTTATGGTTACTGGTGGTCGTAACTTGGGTAGAGTCGGTGTTATTGTCCACAGAGAAAAGCATGAAGGTGGTTTCGATTTAGTCCACATCAAGGATTCTTTGGAAAACACTTTCGTCACCAGATTATCCAACGTTTTCGTTATTGGTGCCGAAGCTGGTAAGCCTCACGTATCTTTACCAAAGGGTAAGGGTATCAAGTTGTCTATTTCTGAAGAAAGAGACAGAAGAAGAGCTCAAGCTGGTTTATAAGTTATTTAAACTTCATGTAATATACGAGCTTCTACTCCAAGCAACGCGAGGAGTGGGACAAGTAAATTTTTTGGGAAGCAATTCCTCTTGTAATTCGATCAAGTAATTGTAATTTTAGCGGTCTTGGTTTTCTTGTACTATTTGCGTATATCATTAGTGTCAATGTTTTGTAATTCTTGTACGTCACTGAGATCTTGACTTCCAGCAGAGTCTAAGTACCTAACTTTATTCTTTTTCTGTTTGAATGATCTCGCAATTGGTTCTTGTGAACTTGTTCCAGGCCAGCTGGTAATGCGCAGCGAAGTGGATTCTTCGCAATTGGTACTAAATGTGCTAAGATTACTGAGGGAGCTGTTGTTGCGTATCCTTGAACCATTGAGGTCATTAATGGGGGAGGCGCTTGTTGTTGATGAATATGATGTGGGTTTGTCTATCGATTAAACAAGATGTATCCATTGTTCAAATTATGGTATTGACCCATATTACTCTCGAAGTCATGGAAGTCATATATAAGAATGATTAATATGATACGGGAACAGGGTTGATGTATGCTATAGGAGAATGAAGAGATATTCTCTGGATGCTAAAAATGATAAATTAATAAGATACGACTCTTTTATTCAATATAAAATAGCACGTACATACGTAAAATCGTAGGGCACAACGAATGGTTTCGTGATCTTGATATACTCGAGGAAAACCAAAGAGACTGACAATCGTAGAAGCTGTAAAAACATAGCAAGAAAAGAGTTGTGTTGTAAAATTGAGTGGCGTCCAAATGGATTATGCTGCAAATTTTAGTGTAGGGCGTCGTATAAAAGGAGTGTCGCGAAAATGCGACACCTCTAACCTTTTGCAGCCAGGAACAGACTGTTCGTCACAAAGGAATTCATTACTCCATATAAGACGTAAAAAGAACTAGATTTCAATCAGGACTATATGAGTATATATATCTGAAACGATTATACTGATCAAGGGATGGGAATAATAAGCCAGTCTCTGAAATTAGTTTCCATCAAGAGGTCTACATTTCACTCTGAATCGCCAACTCTCTTCTTTATCAACTTTTAATCCATACTAAACAATCGCCCGGACGCTTTATCACTCCCTTCAATTTCTAATTTAAATCATGTTATTTACATATGCTATTATTAATAGTTACAGTCTGTTCTATTTACGTTACGTTCTCTTTATGATTATTTAATCAAGAACAAACATTGGGACTCCTCATGCGAGTGTGTTCAGGGATATATCTGAGAAAACCAGCAGTCTAGTTAGCCGTTATAATGCTACCAATCTTCATCTCCTAAGTTCATGGTATTCCACCTAACCAACTTCTCTTATTTGTCAAATGATACCTAATACTATCTATCTGGAATACAACCTTACCCAAAGGTCTTTTTAAAAGCAAACCATCCTTCAAATTCTATCAAAACTTTATTATATTTTCAGATTATCAAACCTGTATTATTTCAAGACTTAAACCTGTATCACACTGTCCTCTGGTCTGTAGGTAAATCTATAATTGAAACTACTTATAACATCAACGTTATTATTACTCACAATAGATTCATCAACAACTAAGGTAACGTTGAATCCAAAATAAGATCCCCAGACTGGTCTTTTTTGAGTACTAGCATCTTCAATTAAGTCTGCAGACTCACCAAGACGATTTCTACCACTCTCATCAAACCTTACTTTTCCACCAAGGTTTACGATGTAGGTACCGGTACCCGGTATCAAATGACAATCAAAACTGTTAAGTTGATGAAACGACAATGGCACAGCTAACCATTTTTTTTGAAACTCTAATTTAGAATCGTTATTACTAGGGATCAATGGCTTACCATTGATGATAACTGCACAAGTTCGTTTGAGCTGAGTAGCGAATTGGGTTGCATATGATTCAACGTTGGGATATTGTGCTGTTGCTGAATGATATTGAATATCCAATGAGGAGAAGAGTGATTTGAGAAAGGGTTCTAACGCTTGTGCTAAAGGTTAGTAAACAATTATTTCTCAGATTGTAAGAATATGTTCGTTCCAATCTTCTGAGATGTGTTAACTGAAGGGAGTTGACGGTGAAATGTGAAATGGACCTGGTAGAAAAGAGACTATTGAAATTTAATCAGCTCTGTTTCTAGACTGAACTAGTCAATAAATACTAAGTCAATATGGGTAGACCAGACGAGATCAGTCTATTAGACTCTTTGCTGAATCTTGGGTTCAACAGATGAATCGGCATTACAACGAGACAGGGCTAAACTCAAACATCTAGTCATAATATAAGCATCTTCTGCCACCCGAAATATTAACAATTTAGCATTAGTCTAGTCTCTTCTTGCACTCGAGGTCTCGGTCTCAGACTTCACGTCATTTCAAGTAGATGAGCGATTCTATAGCTATGAAATAAGAGCGGTCGCTGATTTATTGATCACATCCTTTGCTGTCATACGGAAGAACTTGTGATACTTACTTGGATCCAGCTGTTGTGGTTGTGACATTTAGATATGAGTACACTTCGTTGTAGTCTCTGGAATCTGATTTTTGAAGTGAAATTTACCTACCCGGAAATACTTAATCACGTGAACAAAGAAACGTGCAACCAACCCGGAAATGAACAGACGCAACCTTGATCGAGAGCAATCTTAGCGATTGCAAAAAGTATTTAAGAGTTTCGATTTGTATAGATTCAGTTATTGTTGTGGAGAACAAGTGAAAAATGGGTGAAGATAATCATAAACATTTAAATGGTGCTAAAGACATTGCAACCAGTGTTGCAGGGGGAATTGGCGGCGGTTCTGTAGCGAATGCTCTAGGTCTAGGACAAGTTGGAGGAATCGCAGGTTCTGTGGCTGGTTCAATGGGAGCAAACAAAGCAGAACATAAGGCGGAAGAAGAAGCTAAGAAATAAACTTCTACATAGCTAATAAATATGAGATAGCAAGTACAATATAAAACTCTGGATTTGTTCCTCCTGTATATTTATATTTCTTTATCTTATCTCAGCCCACTGTAGATATACGTATCTATGTCTATTTAGTTTGCAATCTTTGCAACTGATTATTCACCGAGGATTCTTCAAATATCACATCCAAGGTGGTTGTAATACTAATGACCGTCTCCTGTATATACACATTGCTCCTGAAATAGCAATGTTTGAATGCTCAGAGGTGAAATTCTACTTGCCCATATAAAGGAATCAAACCCCAGAAGAACGATAATTATACAAGACATCAAAAATGGGTGGAGATAAAACAGAAATGGCTAAGAATATCGGAGTCTCAGTAGCAGGCTCAATTGTCGGAGGAAAAGTGGCTGACAAGTTGGGGTTAGGTTCAGTTGGACACATTGCAGCTGGTGTTGGTGGTAGTATGGCTGCAAATGATGCCGAACAGAAAGTTGAGGAGCATGAAAAGAAATAAGAGACAATTAAGGTTGTTGACATGTTGAGAAAGCTAGGAGATACGTCAATGAACAGTGAAATTAACAGTTAAATTAACTGCTAACCGTGTGCTACAACTCACGCTCTCACAATTATAATTTCTCATAGTATTCAGATTCTTAAATAGCAATTACAATTCTATTAATGTTATCTCAATTACTATATAAAGTATGTAAAGTAATCTACATGAAACAGTATTAGTAGCCATCAGTAACCTGTAATCTATGACATACTAATTATGCAGTAAACAGTAATCAATCAGAATCTCAAGATATTCATGTCACGCAGTTCTAGCCGTCATCAGCCAGCACTGTCGATCAGGACCAAAGATTGTGTATTGATTCAGACGTTGATACAGTAATTTATAATGATAATACCTAAATTGCTACAGTTGAATATTTAAATTCTCTATCTACGTTGCTACAGTTGAATAGACACTGGTTGCTATAGTTAGTTCTAATTCCGGAGATGTTTCTCGATGCGTTCTTCTGCATAATTGAGCCAGCACAGATCAAGGAAAATATCCGCCATATGATTCAAGAGGATGAGTCCGGTATATGAGTAAGGGCTAGTAGCTGTATAGTATCTAACCAGTAATCATTAGATATAGTCAGCAGGATATCTAATCAGTATATTTACTGACAATACTATTGTTATCGAACCAGTATTCTTTCTCTTATATTGCACTGATATTAGAAATTATGCTTAGTTGTAACTTTTATATAAGTGATAACGATAATTATAGAACACACACATTCTCGCAACCATTCTTTCCTTGTATAATGATAAACATGGCCGGTAAACCCCGCAGAATTACGTTTATTGACATCGTGACATGTTCGTCAAACAGCCAGCTACGAAAGATGTAAATAACTAAAAGTGTGGAAGGATTTGAGATCACTAGGTGATGATATGTGTTGTTTCTGATCTGTATATGTGTCTAGAGTTTCAGAGTCACGATATTTGTTAGAACCAGCATAGATAGAGAAGTTTAATCTACAAAAATAGAGAAAAGAGAGGACTAAGTATAGAGAAAAAGAGAGGACTAAGTAAAGAGAAAAGAGAGGACAAACAGAAAAAGAGACTACTAATATGAAGAGTAGCATATAAAGACATATAAAGACATAAAAGACCACTATATTAACAATACCCGATACTAATCTAGTATAGTTCTCTTCTCTAAGTATATGACGTCTATTTGGAAAATGCTCATTGATGCGAATTTTAACCAGCCTCCATCAGAACACAGATCCCTTTTTTTGCTGGTCAGAATGCTGGTTATTTTTTTCTGATTTGCTGGATCAGATCAGGTGGCTGATCTGGCTGATCTTCTCTCATCTGTTATAAATACAAAGAACATGTACCTGAGTTACTTTATTGAAACCTTCTTTTTGATTTCTATTCTGTATTCTAACTGGCCTGCATATATAGGAAACAGAAGTCACCTCATACTACTCATAACTACGACGTAATTCGGTACATCAATAAGTCCTTGTACCAATAAACCTCGTACCAATTCACACAATCTATCATTCTACTAATCCATCCATATCAATCCACCTCCTTCACCCTTCCGGTTCTTTTCAGATCTGACTGTTAGATTCGTATTGTGTTGATTATCTGCACTCCCCCCTGAATCGGTTCACTTCGAAACGACTTCGTTACCAGATTGTGTCATACATCAATTTGCAGCAAAAGCATTTGCAACCGAATTAAAAACCATTAGAAACATCTCGTATAGATACTAGTACTACGAGAGAAATCGATTAGAGTAGACAATCTAGATCTAACCTTCTAATCAGGAATAATAAGATCCATCAGACTTCTAATCTAGATACCGGGTATCTATAGTCAACATTACAATTCTGTTAATATGAGTTTGTTACAACAACCAACTATGTTCAATAATCAACTAAATTCATTCAGTCCGGGTCATATAAGATCTCGGTCTTATAATGAACTTTTGAATCAATTCAAAGCGTCTATATCAAAGCAGAATTTCAAGTATCATAAAAAGAGATCGCACAGTGATTTGGTAAACGAATCCAGTGATCCAAGTTTTACCAATGTTCCAAATAAGAGATCAAGAACCGCTCCTCCATCGCCACCTATTTCGGTGCCGAAACTATCCTCTCGACCATTGGTATCGAAATATAGTTCATCATTAAGAGCAAGATCGTTATCTCCAAATAAGAGGTTTCTGAGAACATCCGATTCAGTCAACTCTTCGCCTATAACATCTCCAATTCAGACTGCAAACCAGATGAATTTGAAGCAAGAATCTCATAATCAACTTGCATCGCTGCCTCAACAATTCTTAGACCCACCATATTCTGAGTTGACCAACTTTCAAGGTTCCTCAGAAACAGACAAACCGTCATATTCTCGGAAACTTTCGTCAGAAAACATCCCGTCATATCCTCGGAAACATTCATACTCACAGAAACAAGATTACACTCAAGTGCGATCCACACAGACAGATTACTCGCAAGTGCGATCCACCCAGACTTCTGACTACTCACAGGTACGATCCACACAGACAGACTATTCTCAACTGCCAATAAGTTCAAATTACTCACAGGCACACAATACAGATTATTCGCAAGTACAAACATCCTCAGATTACTCGCAAGTACAAACACCCTCAGATTACTCACAAGCACCAACTCCAACAGATTACAACTCACCACTACCAATTAAACTCCCAAGCATCGCATCAGCCCTAAACTCAGCAAATATAGAAGCTCCTATCAAACTTAAACCAATAATACCAACCGTCTCTCTTGATTATCCAGACACCTATAAACCAAATGATGAAAACTGGCGTTATGAATTATTGGATTCCATAAACAAGGGATCGAAGAATTTCAACCTCTCCCAATACAATTATCTCAACTCACACCTGACCTCGCAGAAGTCAAATGTGCCGTCAACGTCTCCACAAAGATATAAACCAAGTTTTGATTCTCGCATTAGTTCGAAAATCACCAAACCCACCATGATTCCCAACATTAACCAGAATTATCCCCTTGAACGTAAGATTAACTTTCCCTACGAATCAAACTATACGTACTTGAACAAGACGTATTTGAATGATGTTGCAAAGTACCCGGAGTACTTGGAACTAGCCCAATCTTTAATTCAACTTTCTCAACCTCGTGCCGACCACAAAATTAACGACCATACAGACCGTAAAAGTGAAACAGAACATACTGCTCAACCAAATTCTCCATTGAACATTTCGTCCCAAACTACCAATGGTCATTTAACAGCAGTTGCTCCAAGTGTACCATTCTATTCCCGCCCTTTATCTACAAGTGGTGTGGCTTCTGCGTACAAGCATTCTGTTTTGCCTCCATCTTCTTCTACTTATCACAACTATAGCACACCAACTTCATACGTGGTTCGTGAACCCGAAACCCAACAATTTCCTGCCATGTCCACCATTCCTATCCAACGTACCCATCACCGTAAAACACCACCACCTCCTACACCACCAGCCCAAAACCATAAATTCATTCCAATTTCACCTCCATCTTCGAAATCAAAATCAAGATCAGAACTTTTGAAATCTCCTCCAAAGCACCATCACTCGACCCATAACCCAAGAGTGTGTATTTCTTGTGGATCGGACCAATCTCCATGCTGGAGACCTTCATGGTCGATCAAAGAGGGCCAATTGTGTAATTCATGTGGACTTCGTTATAAGAAGACTTCAGCAAGATGCCTCAACAAGGAATGCAAAAAGATCCCTGCTAAGGGTGAATGGTCTCTTATGCAAAGTAAAGGGAAGCATTCTTTTGAGGATGGCGTCGAAGGATATAGCTGTTTGGAGTGTGGCTGGAGAGTTGAGGTTAAGAAACATTAAACATCGTCTTGATCTAGAAGTGCGATGTCTGTTTTGTTGTGGTTAAAAGGAACATTTAGAGGTTTCAATAAGTTGTCCGCTAACATTGGTTGATAATATTTCTTTGAACTGAGTAGGAGACTCATTTTTCCTTCATATTTGACTATGGATTTCGATAATATCGAGGTACAAGATGATGGCCTGGTGCCTATTTCCCGTGGGTTCTTTAATTCTGCCTAATTCTTTTATACATATTTTTCTTCATTTCTTCAAACACAACTATTTCGTCCGTGACACCTTACATCGTTGAAATATTCCACTTTATAGTCATTTTTTACTTGTTACAACTTCCTTAAATATCTATAGCTTCATCAATATTTACTAATGCTCATTTATATGTTTACTATTGCGGTACAGATTAATTTCTAATCGTTGAAATCACGTGCATAATTACCTAGCGCACGGACGCCACCGATAAAAGAACAACCAAAGTCGTCGTAATCACTATCTATCCAACCACCTACAATAATTATATGTCTGACTCCATCACTATCGCCATAAAATCATCAGGGGACAACAAGTATGAAGTTACTGTGTCTCCCAGTATCACTATTTTAGAGTTGAAACAAGAAATCGCCACGAAATCGGAGATCCCAGCAGACTCCCAGCGGTTGATCTACTCCGGAAAGGTATTGAAAGATACCGAGACCGTTGCTTCATATAAAGTGCAAGGAGGACACACGATCCATCTTGTTAAGAGTGCAAAGAAAGCAGATCCATCGAGTGCTGCACCAACCTCTACAGCCGCATCGACCTCGGGTACTGCCACAGGTGCTCCCTCCAGCATTGCCAGTGGCCAAGGTTCATTCAACCCATTAGCCGATTTAACTGGTGCTAGATATGCTGGTTATGCCCAGCTTCCTTCAGCATCAATGTTTGGACCAGACGGTGGAATGAACAATGCTGCTCCAGATCCAGAAGAAATATCACGAATGATGACCAGCCCTCACTTCCAAGAAAGCATGAACGCCATGTTATCCAACCCACAAATGTTGGACTTTATGATCAACCAGAATCCCCAGTTAAGAGCTATGGGACCTCAAGTCAGAGAAATGTTGCAAAGTCCACAAATGAGACAATATTTATCCAACCCAGAAATGATGAGATCGATGATGGAAATGAGTAGAGCAAGTGGAGGCATGCCAGGAATGGGAGGTTTTGGTGCTGCAAATGCAGCCAGTTCATTCCCAGCGCCGGGAGCTAATCCTACCCTCGGATCAGACGCTGCCCCTCCTTCGACAGACTCTGCTGCCGCACCAGCAAACCCATTTGCCTCTATGTTCCCTAATGGAGCACCACCAATGGATCCATTCTCGATGTTTGGTGCAGGAGGTGCACCAGCAGCCGCAGCTCCGGTTGATAACCGTCCTCCAGAAGAAAGATACGAAAGTCAATTAAGACAATTGAATGACATGGGATTTTTTGACTTTGATAGAAACGTACAAGCCTTGAGAAGAACCGGTGGCAGTGTCCAAGGTGCAATCGAGTACTTGTTGAGTAATTAGTGGATAGGTAACTAGTATTATATGACTTAAGTAGAAGTAGCACTTTGCAAGTGATTCTTCTATGAATTCTGATTGATAAGTAGAATAATTTGAGAAGGTCTGAGAGAGTTGGTTAGAGGACTGAAAATTTTAGATCCTCTCAACTAGAAATATACAATTAGTATGTGTTAGTGAGTTTTAGTAAGCTTTAGTATGTTAAGACTACTTCTAGACCTTTCTAGTCCATATCTTCGGGCTATATACCTTCGGACTATTTGTCTATTTGTCATGGATAATCTCACCCTTTTTGTGTAACAATATCAGGCTCACCAAAATTGATTTTCAAAACATTCTTTATATAGCGCTAGAACATACTAGGTCATCATTAGACCACAGTTCATTGAAAGAACAGCTAAAATGAGCAATGACGACAAGAATACGGGCGGAATTGGGTTTCTTGACCAAAAACAACGAAATGAATTGAACAAATCTACGCTGAGTTCGTCAGAACTAATGAACAACAGTATACCGAGAACTTTGGAGCTAGGCAACGAAATAAAGAGTGAAAATGAATCTACTAATGAAACCGAAGAATCACAAGAACCCATAGACGAAATTGGCCAACGAAAGGCGATACATTTAGCACCTATTGAATTTCAGTTAAGCAAGGTTGTCCGAATATTGTTGAGGGCCAAAGGAATAGATTGTTCCAACGAGTTTTTAGACCAGCTAACTGAGCTTAGTCTCGTCTATTTCAAAGAAGTTGTAGATTCTTTAAGGAAATATACCGAAATGCAGAGAAGGAGGTTGCCTTCATTGACCGATACCAAAATATGTTTACGGATGAAGGGCGTACACCCCACCGCATTATATCAAGAAGCTGAATATTGCAAAAAGATTGGAAGTAAAAACCGATCACGAATCGAAGCAGTCGAAAGACAGACGTTGGAAATCATATCGAAAATGGAGGCTTCAGAACATGAATACTCAGAAGAAGATCCGTCATTACCATTTATTGTCAACGAACATTATGAGATTGCCGAGCTCGTACCGAAGCAAAGAGAACGTCCCAATTATATTCCGTCATTTTTACCCGACCTACCTCCCGACTACACCTACCAGAACACACCCAAATATATGGATCGAATGTCTGACTTGAAGGAATTGAGAATTAAATTGGTACAAGAATCAAGAATGACAGAAAAGTCGCTTTATGATCTTGTAGAGGACGATGAAAAACTCTGGAGAAAGAATTTCGAACAAGAATTGTTGGAGATGAATGAGAAAGAGGAAGAGAAACAGGAAGAGAAAGAGAAAGAGGAGAAAGATAGAGACATAGATGCAGAGAAAGAGAAAGAGAATGTGGAGACAATCGTGGAGACAATCGTGGAGGCAAAAATCCCGGAACTAGAAACTTCTCCAGCTGTAAATACTTCTCCAGAGATATCGGAAATACCTCCAAGTATACCTCAGAATCAAACAGAGGAAATTAAGGACCCTATAGGAGCAATGACGGAAGTTAAAGACACTATAGGAGAAACTACGGAAGCTAACAACAATATAGGGGCAATACCGGAAGTTAATACAACCATTCTTCCACCCACGTTACCACCTACAGATACCAAACCCAAGGAAATCAAAAAATTCGACTTTGTTGAATATGCACAAAAACGAAAACAAAAGTTGGAACGAATAGAAAAGGAAATCGAGGACAAAATAAAGAAACGTGAAGCCAACATTTTCATGAAGGCAGAGAAATACTACTCCCCATACGCTACAGTGCCTATCAGCACCGAAGTCAATACATACTTCAAGAATATTCTTCATGAAGAATTCAAATCGGTGGTTAAATCAGTGAGGAAGGCGGAAGCTCATAAAAAGAGAAAGATCGAAGAACTCTTGGTCGAAAAAGCCCGCAAGGATAAGTTAAGAGAACAAGAACGGAGCAAGAACGAGTTTGGATTCAATTTTAACCACATGAACCATTCACTGGATGAAGACGATAGCGACAGTGAAGATAAGAATGTTCCAAACTTTGATTTTGGAGCTCCCGACATTGCGTTGAATATAATTGACCAGGAATTCGAAAATCATGAACAAATTAACCAACACGACGTGGATATGAACGACTTACATCTAGATATGGATGAAAGTAGTCATGATAAAAGTCATGATAAATCTGCAGACTACCCACAGATTCAAAACTCTGTACTTCCTCAAGATGATGATGACCTCGAGGCAGATATTGAATCTGCTCTAGAGTCAAAACTCTTTGATCCCGAAGACCACAATCAAGAACTCACTAATGAATATGACAATCGCGGGTTAGAAATCCCACAGTTGACTCTCCACAACCTACAAGAACACCAAATAAACCCTTCACAAGACATTGACTCAGACGAAGACGAATTTGATGATGTATAACTAATAAAACCATATCGAGATAACAGAAACCTTAAAATCTTATGGCAAACGTGCTCCACCGATAAGAAATAGTACACGTTTGTCACGATTGACAAGATTGTCAATTTTGCTTACATTTATCCAGAAATGCTATAGAAAACTATATTATAAACTCTACAACTTTCTCTAACGTTCTATAATATAAATTCTCTAGCCTTCTCTAACATTACTACCAGTGGTACGACTTGTAGCAACGAGCCAGTGACGCTTGCGTATAGCAAGTATCTGAGTCCTGTATATAAACACCCGTCCCTTTAAACGAAAAAGCAAGTTGCTGTAAAAAAGAGACGTCTCCTTACCACGTATTTTCAAGATACCACGCTAAAGCATCAAATTCTCTAGTTATTACCAAAATGACTGTGATTATAGGATCATTGTAAGTATTCGGTCTAAGGAGAAAATTCCTGGAGTTTTTTCACTGCAATTTGCATCATTTTGGCCTATTTACTAACGCGGCGTCTAGGTTTTTACCCTACACTGTACAATTTGAGGTACCTAACGAGAATAACTTCGATTTGAATGAAAGAATAGGCACTGGAAAAGTTGACAATTCGATGTCGACCTTTGGATCGGCTACTCCTGTTCCAATTGGTTCCCACGGACAAAGTGGATCACTGGCGACCCCCATTGGAAAGCTCGATAGTTCGAATGTTCCCTCTAGTTCAATTCTCCCATCACTCTACAAGGCCAATTCTAAGCAACAAACGCCAGTCTCTGGTTCTCCTCGGGGATACGAATCAAATGGCAATAATTCCGTCGAGGGGTTCTTCTATAACCACCACAAATTTAGACGTACATCTACAGAACAGGGTGCGCTTACAGACAATCTCAATGAAAAGTTGGGTCCACAATACATCCAACCACGGTCCAGATATAGCAATCTCAGCTTATCTAGTTTACTCGTAGATCCAAAAAGAACAGATGAAGACTTGGGCCTTCCCTCGCTTAAAATGAATCGTCTGTCGAATACCTTGTCGGCATTATCCAGCAGTTCTTCTAATTTGCTGGCACTTAACAATGCAGCCAATCCTGGTGCAGTAAGAAAATCTGCATTGAACAGACCTTTCCAAGGACTCATGCATAGTAATAGCAGTACAAGTTCACTTGTTATTGCAGAGGAAAATGAAGTTGAACCCCCACCGGAGCCCGAACATTCCCACGGGCCTCGCGCTGTTATAGATGACTGGCAGAATAACTTCAATGAAATGTGTTCAGGAAGGAGTGAACGCCAATTGGCTCCTTTTGGAGGGTTTTCAAATCCCGATATTAAGGGAACATTGTTCAATAATGAATCCATCTTTGAAACTGCTCCTTGGGATGTAGTATTTACCACGAAAGGGAATGTATCATTAACGAAAGCAGTCAAGCTTTCTGTACAATCCGGTATTATTCAGAATCGAAAGTGGGTTGGTACTCTTGCCATGCCCAGCGATGAAGTTCCCAAACATGTCATAAACGATATTGCAAAGAGATTGAGCGACGATTACAATTCCAATGCAATCTTTCCTAACGATATTACTTTCCAAGGTCACTACAATTCATTCTGTAAACAAATTTTATGGCCAACATTGCATTACCAAATCCCCGATGATCCAAAATCCAAGGCATTTGAAGATCACTCATGGGGACATTACCAACTACTCAACCAAATGGTTGCTGACAAGATCGTCGAAGTTTACAAGAAGGAAAATGGCCATTTGGATCCCGATGATCCTGAAAATATGATTTGGATCCATGATTATCATTTACTTCTTGTTCCTCTCATGGTGAGAGAAAAATTACCCAATGCCAAAATAGGGTTGTTCTTGCATGTATCATTTCCATCGTCCGAAGTATTTCGTTGTTTTGCTCAAAGAAATGAGCTTCTTAAGGGGATGTTGGGAGCAAATTCCATATCATTCCAATCGGAAGAATACGTCAGACACTTTTTACAAACTTGTAATGGATTATTGTTGGCAGACACCAATGAATTTGGTATTACATACGAAGGAAACTTTACTACAATCAGTACTATTCCGGTAGGTATTGATGCTAATTCAGTGACAGAATTGCTCTCTATGGAAGGTGTATTGGAATGGAGGCAATTGATCCGTGAACGTTGGGGAGACCAGAAACTTATTGTCAGCAGAGATAAGTTGGATCGGTTGAGGGGTATAAAACAAAAGTTGCTAGCATATGAGATGCTCTTACAAAGGAATCCAGAATATATTGATACCGCCGTGTTGATTCAAATTTGTATTGGGGAATCTCAAGATCCAAATTATGAAAGTGAAGTAATGCAAATTGTCGCCAGAATCAATGCACTTGCTGAGAATATTTCAGTGTCACAACCGGTGGTTTTGTTACAAAAAGACATTGATTTTGACCAATATTTGGCGTTGCAGTGTGAGGCAGAAGTTTTTGTAGTTTCTTCAATGAGAGAAGGGTTGAATTTGACATGTCATGAGTTTATCGCAGCCACCAGTGAAAAGAAATCTCCTTTAATGCTATCAGAATTCACTGGCTCTTCTCAATTACTTGAATGTAACGGGGAAGGTGCTTTGCTTATCAATCCGTGGGATATCCGAGCATTCTCCAGAACCTTTGAGAAGCTGTTGACAATGGACCCTAAGGAAAAGTTGATCAGGTGGAAGAACTGTTTCGACATTGTTGTTACTCGTGATTCTAACCATTGGGTTGCAAACTGTTTGAAAGCTATCAATGATTCCTGGGAACGTAACCAACGTCAAAGTTCCAATAACTTGATCCCTATTACTATTGATCAGTTTGAAAAGTTCAACAAGGAACACAGCAATAATGAAGGAAAGCGCTTATATTTCTTCAACTTTGAAACTCCTACAGCCACATTTAGTGTGCTTGACAATAAGTCAAGGATCTCAGCAGCTATAACGTCTGCCGCTTCTGCGGCAGGAAAGAGCGCATACTCTGAACCAGCTAGGCTCGCATCGTTACTTTCGGATCTTTTGGAAAACCCTCAAAACCAAGTGTATTTAATAAGTTTCTTGAAAAGAAGTGTTTTGGACAGATTATACAGAAGATATCCAAACTTTGGTTTGATCGCAGAGAATGGAGGATACATCAAGTTGATTGGATCTAGCAAATGGATCTCGATCGTCGAAGAAGACGAGTTAAAATCATGGATGCCACAAGTAACTCAATTGATTCAATCCAAGGTTGAACGGTTACCAGGATCGTTCTGTGAAGTTGAAGATTGTACGATCAAATTCTTAGCGGGAAATTCGTTCGTGGATGACCGTGAAAGAAGTCTCGGTGCGATGGGTGAATGTATCCAACATATCAACGAATTATTCCAAGACCAAGAAAGTGGAGTGCATGCTACTTTGATTAAGAATTTCGTCATTGTTCAACAAAACCAACTTGCGTTGAAGGCCATGAAATTCATCTTTTCATACTACAAGCAAAAGCAGGATGAAATCGAGCAATCGACGTTGATATCCGAGTTCCAAGTGAAGCCGGTACCAAAATCACATCCAACTACGCCGATCACCGAGAAATCAAGATATGACATTTCATCCCCCATCTTCAAAAACAGCGACAAACTCCACGGAGTCTCTAGTATATTTGTTGGTGGAGGCTCTACCCCAATCGACGAGCCCAACTACGAGTTTGCAAACGCATTATTCAACGAAGGAGATATCGAAGATGTTTTGACCGTCGCTATTTTGGGATCCGATCCTGAAATAAGGACATCTGCCAACTATGGTGTAAACGGTAAAAATGAGCTTTTAAGCATCATCTCCAAATCAAATTTAACCAACTACAGATAGGTAGCTGGAGATGTATATAGAAACCTAATAATTCAAGGAATTGTTAAAAATAAATGTGTTTACGAAGTGATGGTGGAAAAAGTAAAAGAACTGGTACTAGCTGAATTGGTGGTAGTAAACCAGCTAAGATGGCAGGGGATCATAGAAACTCCCAGAAATATGGATTATTCACACTTCAATCTAAAGGAGATGAATCTGGCGACTTTTCTGTCGATTATGTTCATCTAGCAGCATTTCAGCATCACTTTCTAGCAGAATTTAACTTGCCAGTGGTCTCTAATTTCTTAGCCTCTGTAAATTCTGCAATTTCCGCTAGGGTCCTGTGATAAAAAGCTGTGGATGGTGAATAAAACAAAAGAGATGTCTATTCTATCTTCAACCTCTTATGTTTATTCTGTCATCGACGTTTTATATTATCAACATCTTGAACAGATAGCGAGGAATCCCATAAATATTGTCTAAGAATCCCATTTCTTCACTAACATAATCAATTCTAATACATCTTTGCAATATTGTATTCTCTCATTTTTTATCTCATTTTATTATCTCATCTTTCTCTATCCTAATATTGTTTATCCTTATAACTGAGCTCCACCAATTTGTTCAACTCATCTAGAGTGTCCAAGAACTCGTTTTCCTCGGCTTCTCCCAACTTATTACATTTTTCCCAATAGTTTGTTAAAAACTCCTCCTCTGACAAGTACAATATATCTTTAGGACGATTCACTACCCAGAGGATTTCCTTCGACCGTTTATGAGACTCTCTGTCGTCCTCCATTCTGGAAATGATTTGACGTTTTGATAATAAATCTTTCTTGGAATCGGTCTTGTCCCTTAAACTAAAGAGATTATCCTCTTCCACCTCAGTGGTGGCCACGGCCGAGTTCTCCACCAATCTCGCTCTTTCATACTGACTCTGTTTTTTCTTTTGGATCAAGAGATCCCACGCCACGAGCAAAGGGTCCTTGTCCACCATGGCATCCGGAGCCTCTTCCACGCTGACTTCCTCGGGAAACGGTATATCCAACTTGATGTTGGAAATATCTTCCTCGTCCAATAAGTTGGAGTGGAATTTAGCGATATATTCATCACAATTCAATTTGAAATGTGCCGAGATACTCTTCAAGCTCGTGAAGACATTGAAGATACTGGAGTTGTTGAATTTAGGAAGAATCGCTAGGATGATTTTGGGCAAAGCGACCTTTAAGTTTTGGACGTATGGATAGTTGACTTTGGAGTTCTTGGAGTAATAGAATGATTCGTTGAATAAGATTTCTATGAATTGGAAGATGGTTGCTTTAGTATTCAAATCGACATCGTCGCTGTAGACGATTTCTAAGATGGTTGGAAATAGGTAGTCTTCACTTTCACAGTGTTTTAGGGCGAAATGGGCTGCTCGTGTTAGGTTTTGGATGGATGGAGTTAAATTCCGAAGGATCTGTGCAAATTGTGTTGCAGCTTCAAACGAATCCATTATATGGATGTGGTGGTGGTGCCGTTATTTATGTGATAATAATATGAATTCAATGTGAATTTGATGTAAATATAATGTGAGATGGTTAGTGAAAAAGCGAATTTAGTGGGAAGAAAGAGAACTTGGAGGGCAGAAAGAGAATAATTAGCGAGATGTGAGAGCATTTAGTGAGAAGAGAGAGAATTTAGTGGGAACGCAGATTAATATTAGTGAGAAAAAGACAATATAGACTGATTGCATTATATGCAGTATACGAATATCGGTAGAATCAGCAGGTGAAATATTGGCCAAAATTACCTCTATTGAATAACTTAACATCCTGAGTAGCCTGATATTGCTCTCAGTAGATCATATACCAATTCCCAGTTAGTTTAATCAGGAATTGCCTACCATATTCAACATGGAGTCAGATGACATAATCTTGAGCGTTTTCAATACTGAGCACAACAAACTAATAATTAGTTAATCGTAGCAAATATTAGTGGAGATTTAGGCATATTAGTGAATAATAGTGAGATTTAATGGAGTATTTGTGAATTTTTGAATACTTGCTACGCTATTCATACTATTACAGACCATTCAATAATTACTGAGTACCAGCAATCTATTATCTCTCCTGAGAGAACTAATCGCTTTGCTCATAGTTTCCTCTATATGCAGTACACATACATCAGTAGATTCAGCTAGTGACATATCGGCCACAATTGGCTCCAGTCACTAAGATGACATATACACCAACCTTATATAACCCCCACTACTTCACATACAAGCTCTCACTAATTCTAACCACTAATTACCCCCAATATTCCAACTTATTGCTACGCTCCTCCAACCCCGATTACATAATCTTTTACGCTCATTGAGAATGAAAAATTTTAACCAACCAGTCCTAACATAATCTTCATTACAACACTACAAAATGGGAAAATCCGGTAAAGGTAAAGGAGGAAAGAACAGAAGAAGAGGTAAGAATGATAACGGTGGCCAAAAGAGAGAATTAATCCTCAAAGAAGAAGGCCAAGAATACGCCCAAATCACCAAGATGTTAGGTAACGGAAGAATTGAAGTCAGTTGTTTCGACGCCAACAAGAGAATGGGACACATCAGAGGTAAATTGAGAAAAAAGGTCTGGATGGGCCAAGGTGACATTATTTTGGTGAGTTTGAGAGATTTCCAAGACGACCAATGTGACGTTATTCATAAATACAACTCGGATGAGGCCAGGACGTTGAAGAACATTGGCGAATTACCTGAAAGTGCAAAGATTAACGAAACCGATACTTTCGGTGCTGACGAAGATGAAGATGTCAATTTCGAGTTCGGTGCTGAGGACGACAGCGAAGATGATGATTTGGATATTGATGATTTGTAGGTGAATGAACTTCTCAAAGAATGGGTAAAGTTCGTGGTGTGAGCTGAATAATAGTGTTACCATCTGTGGAATAACTAGCGGAATAAGTAGCTACTACTGATATTATACTACTATTATCATAGGGAATTATAACTATGATATCAATGTGACTGGTCCGCTAGTCTCATTACTCTCCAGTAGCTTTTGCTACGATTTCTTACTGAGTAACTCAGTCTAGTCTCAATCTGGCTCCGCTCTCATTCAACTGTGTATTTTATAGTCTTCATAGAGCTTATTAGGTTTCTTATATATGTTGAAACTAGTGTTGTTGTCGTAGGAAGTAGGTATAAGACTCACGTGAAGTTTGTCAAATATTCTCCTGCATATATTATATTTATAAACCCGTTTTTATAGTTGCAAATTATTATAATACACAGCCCACCAATACAAGAATATCTTGAGTTACTTAGTATAGACTTGAATACAAACACCTCGTAAACCTTTAAACTGAATATAGAAGTGTCCTTAATTGAGTTTACTTTTGCTGAACTATTCCCTAGTCCTGGGCCATAATAATATACAAACGATGGAACCATAAATAACAAATGCTGAAGAAGTTCTTCAAGAAATGAAATAATGAATAATGTGATCAAATGAGATTACAAGAGTCAGAAGATTGCAAAGTTCAACAAACTGATCCAGTAGACATTGAAACTTGTGATTCAGGAGCATCTCCTTCTTAATGACATTTGAATCGGTCTGAAACTCCTTCAAATTCTCATAATATACGTCGCCATCGATTTTTAAATCTTCTTCACATTCACTGGTGACTTTTACATCTGGTTAGATAAGTCAGCTGAAATTAGACGATATTCTCGAATAACCACAGAGAAGTTACCATCTCATTATCTCTGGAGGCTCTCGTTACCTTATCTCACATATTAACGTCTTCTTGATTCATCTTCCTCGTCAGATCCTAATTCAAAACTATCGAATCTTCTCAAACCAACAGTTTCTTCAGTATCATACTCAGTTCTTTGTACTTGCATAGATCGCCTCATGGATGAAAAGCCACCAACTCCATTATCCAAAGGTGCCATGTCCTTACCATTGTGTACCCCGAAAATCTCTCTGGTCTTGCCTTCATTGTCCTTTCTGGAGATATTCAACAAATAAACACCGCTAAATATAATCAAGAATCCAATCAATAACGAGATAATATCTATGGCAGAAGTTGTGTTGAAACCTCTGAATAAAATGAACGAAGCAGCTAACGTGAAGGTGGTAAAAGTCACGTAGTAGAGTGGATTGACAATGGATGTATCAAACTGATCAAGAGCTTTGTTGAAATAGTTCATCTGAGTCACAATACACAATGCCACAACAATCAAGAATAAGTATGTGGACACATGGGTGAATTGATTATTTCCTCCCAAGGTTAACTTAAGAGCAATTCCAAATGCTTTGATGGACATGACGGAAATCGAACCTACTGAAGAACAGATGGAGAGATAGATCATAGGGTTGGTGTGGCCATACTTGGGAACGATCTTGTAGATCATGAATAACGAATATGCCGTGACAAGAGCACAGTAGAATAAGAAGCCGGGTTTGACGGCATAGGCCAAGATCTCGTCCACGGTCTCAATCTCCTTGTCAGGAGGAGCATGAAGGACAATGATGACAGATCCCATTAAACAAATGGCACATCCCATTTTCCCCAACGTTCCCAATTCTTCCTTTAAGAAGATGGCTGCCAACACAGCTCCTATAAGCACCGATAACGCACCCAATGGAGTGACCAAGATGGCAGGTGCAAAAGTGTATGCAGCAAAATTTGCTATTTCTCCGATGGCCATTGTAACCATACCTGCCCACCATATAGGACTCTGCAAATATTCGTGTCCTTGGACTTGACTATTCCCATTTCTTGCAGATGCATCCATAAGACCCTTTTTAGTGATAATGAACGACGTACCAATCGCGAGAGAGGACGACATGGCAAGAGCCAATCCGATATATTTGTCGTCAACCATTGATTAATTACTATGGATTAGATAATCTATATTGCTGAGAATATCTAGAGTTAAGATCTCTAATATGATCGAATTAGTTGAGATCTGAAGATAATGAGGATTAAATTATCCTTAATTCTGAGACGTGTTTCGTTAATTCCAAGTAGATTCGATGAAAATCCAACTTCTCAATATAAACTTCTTCAACCACGATTCCACAATAGTCCTTTTGACGTCAGGTTTAAAGTGATAAGATTTGGAGAGAAGAGTAGGCGTTGTTATTTTGTTGTTGATCGATATGAATTTGGTCGAGGCACGAAAGGGCCTCGGTGGTCTGTAGATTCATAGTTTTTAGATATAATGGCTGAGGTTAGTCTAATGACACTAAAAGTATTAAGACGGGATAATTCTAGAGAGTCAATAGAAGATATTTCCAGAGCTACCTTAAAATAAGGATATTTCAGAGTTATCTTTATACGAGAATTACGTAGTAAATTTGGGCATCTATACGAGATTATATTATATTAGTTCAAGAAATGGTGATATCATGCTTCAACGGTTACGGTATTAAACTCAGCAATGTGTTTTATTCTGGCTTACTCGATAACTTACTCCAATATAATGTTGATGTAATGTAATTAAGTGTCCCAGATGGTGGAATCTGTTCTCACTAAATTATTGATCATTGCTGATTGCTGATTGCTGATTGCTGATTGCTGATTGCTGATTGCTGATCACGGCTGATCACAATTGACTCCACTGGACCAGAAGGTTCAACTGAATTACTGACACGGGCATCAATTGGTTCTGAACCCACGTCACTGACAATGCATCCAACTTATAGGGAGTGCCATACTCAAGGTCAATCTCGAATCTGAGATTTTTTTCGGGCGCATGACCAGAATGGTGAGCAACCGTTTTTCTATATAACTCCGAGAGAAGCACTTAATTCGCATAGACTACAAAAATAATAGGCCAATTCTTTTCTTTACATATTCACTATTTTTGTTGAATGTCTTTACCGGCTTATGAGGCGCCTCCAGTTCCTAGAAGAGAAGAATCTTCCACGGTGTTCGCATTCATGAAGACCCTCAATGGCTGCAAAATCGAGGATTTCACCTCTTTCAAATATTGTGATCCGCTATTACAACCGACGGATGGCGAACATGCTCCTAGCGCTGTTGATGTGATTGCACACATGAAATTGTTTCAAGCCTTCAAAGTACTCAAGTCCAAAATCGTGACTGACGACAAAAGTGATTATTCCATTAAGAACTGGCAGGTATTTGTGACAAGCGCAGTCAAGAGGTTTATAATATACGTCACAGCATGTCAAGCACAACTTAATAGGCATTCAACCAAACTTATGGAAGAACAGGTACTCTACGACCAAGCTCGGGATCCTCGTTGTGTCGACTTCTTTGCCGGAATCATGCCCCCTCTCGACGTGATTTTGGTATGGCACAGTTTCTTGCTCAACCCCAAGGCATGCTATGATACATTTATGAGGAACCAGTTTTTAGAGTTTGCTTTCTACGCATTTCCTTTGCATAGACTCAACCTGGCCATAGACAACCATCTGTTCGAGTATGTGCCAGAAGAAAAGGCAAAGTTGGCCTACTTGGAAGTTGTCAAGCCGTATTCGGACGATTTAACATACGATTTTGTAGGGTTCTCCATGTGGGAACAATTGACAGACATATACTGTCCAATCTGTCAAGAGATGCTTTTACAAAGTGTGCCTGTGACCAATACCGAAGAAACTGGATTCGCCGACCCGAACTTCAAAATGGCTGCTAATTGTTTCGATTGTCCCTGCGAATTCAGTTTGGACATCACTCACCAAGAGCTCTGCAAACGACAATTGTATGCCGACGTCAAGGGCTTCAAGATGCTTCCTGGGACATATAAGTACTTGTCAGGAGTGATTGGCGAGCGCAAGTTTCGTGAGCGCAAGGCCATATTTGTCAAGTCGGAGATCAAACATATGGTGCACAAGGAATTGTTAAAGATCGATAAAACGAATCTGTTGGAATATATTGTGGAAGAATCTACCAAAACAGAGATTGGCCAAATCACAAGGAAAACGATACTTCGACACTACCTCAAAATGAACTTGGTCCATCTACTGGTGGTACAAGGATTTGAGATCCATGAGGATTTGGTGGGCTGTGTCATGAGACAAGAACGTTTTGTCGTGAAAATGAACGAGATGGACTGGCTCCACTCTCCAACCATTAATGAGAGTTTAGTCGAGTCTCGCCTAAGATATTCTCGGTTTTTTAAGCTAGCCAGCGATCTCTATGGCGGGATGCTCACGCCAACATTGGATATTGATTTGATTTGGCACACCCATCAACTTTCCATGGCATATTACTTCCAAGACTGTTTGGAATCGCCTAGAAATTGTGTGGTAGATCATGACGACAAGGTTGACCAAGTTCGTCTAAATAACAACTTCGAAAACACCTCGAGAGTGTACCGGGACAAGTTTGGCGAGGAATACTCGATTTGTTATTGTTCCTACTGTGTCCAGACACGTAGCAACAGTCGTAACAAGTTGAAGAAATTGTTTTCCAGCCTGGTTCCGACAAAATGGAAATCGAGCCCGTTGTTCGCTCAATCATTGACTCATATTAGTGTCCATAATGCAGTTTCAAAACCAAGCCTCAAGGCAGAGACGGGCCGTCAGATTATTGAACGAAGCTATGGGTCTTCTAAAGATATTCCTTGGAATGAATTCAACTATGCTGCGTACCCGTGGCTTTTTGTCGTTCCCCCATTGGCTCCTGTGGGCCATTCTGAATGTATCTACTACACCAGCCAGCTTTGTATGAGTGCACAGGATTATCGTTCAGCTTGTTCTGGTTGGGGTGAAATACCTGATATTAAATACTACTGTGCGTTTATCGGACTGGCTTCTGCATAATTAATACTGAGCGTAGCGAGGTATTTAATATTAGTGAATTTTAGTGACACTGGAGCCATAGCTAGACTAACTATGTATAATTAGTTGTAAAGATACCAGACAGATGACAAGTAACAATATTCAAATTCGTACCGACACAACTCAATATCTTGTGATCATATGTCATGAAAGTTACTGACGATCTCTAGCAAACGACATATCGCTGTCGCTTTATATGAGTCTTTCTAAAAGTCGTTTTACGAGTATTTCTAAGAGTGTTTCCGAGAGTTTTTCTAAGAGTCTCTATTCCATGTTGTTCTCAATCAAAAACTAACACCCAGACTTCTAGTGATATAATACCTAGGATTCGAATTATTTACAACTTCATAGTTTATGATTAATAGAGAGTAGCAGACAGAGATTAACATACACGAGTCACTAAACAGATCGAGAGAAGCATTTTGAAAGTCACTAAACAGAAGAAGACTCACTAAAAAGATGAAGACTCTCTAAGTAGATCGTTTACTTGGAAATTTATCAATACTCTATATCAGCCTCGTCTAATATTTTCCGCTCGAAACAGCATTTGTTCTCCAATTTTCCCTAGCCTTTCTTATATCTATCCTCTATATATTTTATCTAACTTGTAATATTTTTTTGCACCCAAATTTTGGAACCTTTAGATTTTCATTTTTCTTCATAGTTTTTGCACCCATTAATATGACAAGAGTTAAACCAGTTACTCCAGCACAAGTATTAAAAGCAGCAGTTTACACAGTCCCAGAATTAGAATACCTCGCTAATATTCCTGATTTCTCTATAATGACAAAAGTCGTCAATCCATGTTTGACAAATTTAGCGCCAGTTATGGGCAATGTTCGAGCTCGAGGGTCTGAGTTGGCCAAAGCTGTCAAGGGAAAGGTCCTCAACTCAATACGTGCTATGCCTCCAATTGGATCTATGCTTCAATCAGCCTGGATCGCTACTCATTTTCTGACATTGTTGGGCGGTCTTGGATATATATGGTTCAGAATGAAGCTCGACAGCGCCTACGATTACAGTGCTCTTCAGTGCTACAATTTGATGGCAATCAGTATAACTAGCGTGTATCTTCTAGTAACATATCGACACATATTCCTCCTCCTTTCAACCAACAAACAAAGCAAGATCGAAGAGATTCCATTCAGTATTATCATGAAATCTGAGAATACCCAGCTCTTGATCATGTCGCTCCTTGTGCTAGTTTCTCCTTGTAATGTGTGGAAGATATTGTCGTCATGTATCTATTCGTTTCTAAACCTTTCAACTTATATCATGTTAGACGTATTTCCTGAGACTAGTTTGACTGAAGCAGTATTACCGTTATTAACGTATCTTGAAGACTCGTTATTGGTCAGTGGAGCGATTATTGACTTCTTTGCAGTTTTCGTATACCTCTACGAATTCTTGACGACCAATACTTCTTATTATGTGATCATTTACTTTATGATACTTTGCACCAGGTTGGAAAACTCAGAAAGTTGTCGTCAAGCTATGAAATGGATGTTTTCGACCAGTTATTATTTGATGGAACGAAACCCATGGTTGATAAGATTCGTGGCCATACCGAAAGCAATTGAAGTGTTTCTAATACCCAAAGAAGAACAACCTCCTCAAAGTGCAATGGCCATAGATACAGCAGAAACTCCTCAAACTGGAATAAGTGTGATGAAAAAGAGAGACAGAATTGCATCCATAAGATTCGATTCATTTTATGTAGTGAATGATTTGAATATGATTTGAAAGAATGGGGTTGATACTATTGAGATCCATTATAAGTAGTCCCTGTAAGTAGTCTCTATAAGTTGTTTATATGTTGTCTCTCTAAGATGTAGCTCTAGTCTCTCTATATATAGTTTTCGATAAGTTATCTTCTCTGTGTTCTCTTATCTGTCTATTAGTCTACTAGATCTCGTTATGTTAGAGATCTCATCACCTCTCCCTTTTTATAGATCTATTTACCTCTCCCATTCTATGAATCTCTTTACCTCTCTATCTTATTTATCTTTACCTCTCACTTTTATAGATCCTTTACCTCTCCCTTTTATACACCTTACAAGTCTTCCTTCATTTGTTGTAATCTATTCCAACCTTCGGAATCTTCCCACATCATCTTTCCCTTCGACATCAATGAACGGATAGTGGTTCTGGATTTATATTTCCAATCCTTACAAACAACATCTCCAGCACCGTGCTTCCCTGAAAGTTCACCCAAAGATTCATAGGCTCCGACCAAATCAGAAAGCGAATCGACAGCATCGTTCCATGCATCTTCACTTGTCTCCAACTCAGGCTTGTGTACTAAGGCTCTGTATGCCTTTTCATGACATTCAAGAGCAACCCACGGCTTCTTTCTCCATAACTCAACTCTTGCCACGACTCTCCAACACCTTGCTGAAGAAGTGATCACGCTAGGCAACACGTTACAAACAAGATCTATACATGAAGATTGATAATGCGAGAGTCTTTGATCTTGTGGAAACTCAGTGGCAGTCAAGATTTCAACCAACTTTTCAATCACTGGGATATCAATGGCAACATCACCCTCCGATTTTCTAATTTCCACCACCAGCTTAATTCCAATCAAGACATCATTCCATTCATTCAACTTTGCAGCTACAAGCAAGTAATTTTCATAGATTCTCCATGATTTTTTCGAGTTTTCTCCAGCACTTCTAATCGCTTTCTTTAAAGCATTGAATGCTTGTCTGGTCTTGTCTGTTCTCAATAATGCAGTTCCTAAATTAGACCATGCATGAGAGTTGGAGTCGTCCAACGAAACACATCTTGTAAAGGCTTCTGCGGCCAATCCATACTGCTGGGCTTCCAATCCACAACATCCATAAAAGAACCAGTTTTCATAACTCAATGGACTCATCTTCAAACAGTCAAACATATGTGAGATGGCCAATTCGAGATTACAGGAAAGTCCAGAACTTCTCGGTGGATTATAGTAATAACGAGCCAAAGCAGCCTTGGATTTGGCGTACCTACCAATCTCCCACGCTTTCTCCCAGTATGAAGGATCTTGTTTGATATCTCCTAGAATCGAAATAGCCCTAGCATCTTCAGGATGTGATTTTATTCTTGCTTCCAAGATATCTACAGCCTGTTTCTCTTCATCAACAGCTGCGTAACATAATGCAGCTTCACAGGACATTTGCAATCTCTCAAAGATTTCAACGGCAGAACGCAAAACTCCCAAAGACATATACTTTTCGGCCAATTTGGCATCCAAAGACCATTGTGGCATCAAAGGTAATTGATGGATAAATCTCAATCTTGAAGAAGAAGGAGAGAAGTCGTCAGTGTCGTTGGCTTGAGGCATAATTCTCGTTTTTATCTTAATGCCGATTTCTTCTACCAATGAAGTCATTTGTAAAATCCCTCTTTCCACTGTTCTGGCCTTACTAGTTTCCAAAACCGATCTCTCCCATAAAGCTCGAGAGAAGATTGTCCAATTCAGTTTGGTCGAAGAAGTGTACAAGACTCTACTAACGAGAGCCATCAATTGTTCTTCAACCAAAGCATCACTTGATGGAGAGGTTTGTTTTAAAGTAGTGAGTCTCAATAACAACTGTACATTATCCAAATCATTCAATACAGGTTGGTTATTCGGATCCAATTCTTTCAAATCTTGAGGAATATCGTCCTGTCTGAAAGCAATGGGTAATAATTTCTCGCCATCATCGTCTTGGGGAGCAAACTCGTCAAATTTGATTCTTTTTAAATTTGGTTCTTCTTCCATTTGAAGATCATCGAGAGATTCGAACTGAGGTTTTTCCAACAAAAGATCGGAATCAAGAGTCAAGTTCTCGGGGTTTTCACCACCGTCTTCGGTATATAAACTAGAAGGCATACTCTTTGCCAAAACGATTAATGCCGAAGTATGGAACTTTTGAAACTTAGTTCTCTTTGCTTTTGCTCCAGACATGATGAAATTCAAATCAGAAAGTTTTCTGGCTTTTCCAAGCAATGGCACAGATAAATGTTCTGTTTGTCCATGGACTCCACTTCTAGCACATTCCAAATAGTAAACCAATTGGATATGTTTCTGGATTTCGGCATTGTTGTCTGAAGCAGGACAAATAGCGTTAGGCACAGACGAGTTCAAGAGGATCGATGTAAGTGTGGATGTAAGACTAGCAGGTTCTGAAAGAATAGAGAGATGGACCTGTAATGCTCTAGATCTCCACCAGAATAACGAAGCATTAATTGGATCCAATGGAGAATTCAAAACCTCTACGATTTTCATCGTCACATCATTCACCTCTTCAACAGACACCGCTGGATCCAAGTTGACCAACGAATACTTTGATTCTACGCCCATCAACTTCTCAAACACCAAACTGGCTAAGATCAAAATTATGGGGTCCTGTATCAAGTCGTATGCTTGTTGGCCTTCGAGGTTCAAGAGTTTGACTGTTTCAAGCTGGGCCACAATCTCGTCAGCTTCGGGGAAGAAGACTTGTTTGGAACTGTAAGAAACACTAGGTCCAGTATAGTTGAGTTGTATAAATGTCTGTAAGAAAGCTATGGCCAATAATTGTAAGTGTAACTTGGAGGCATCACCAAACTTAGCTTCAAAGTTGCCGAATACCTGTTCAAGATATTGGTTTAAAACAGAAAACAAATCTGTCTCAGGAAACTGCCCAAGAACACCCTTTAAAGTATCGGAAAATAACAACTCTTCATAGTCTTGGTGAATTAAGAGGTCAGATGAGTTACCTTTGAGTATATATTCTATAGGGGCTTGAATCGACTTAAATTCGTCTGAAACTTCTTCAGGAGCCTCGAAATTCTCATAAGGCACCGCCAACAAGAGCTGACTTAAGTACTGTCTCAAGGATTTGTTTGACGACATCTATGGTGAGTAGTTGGTGGAATATTAGTAAGGCTGAAATTTCGCGATGAGAAATGATTGTAGAGTGAGATTTGAGAACAACCAAAAAGTAACTGAGCGAAGCGAAGTTAATTGTGTGAGGGATTGATGGGAAAGAGTCGGGGTGAGCCTATACTCCCTATTTACAGTTCTAATCAGTAATCATTCCAGTAAAATCTCAGTCTCAATCACTAATTATCTAATTACTTCAGTAACTTTTCTGTCTCAGTCACTAATTACTTCCACTTCAAGTTGAATGTTGTGGTAATTCTACTTAAAACTACTGAAAACGTGTACATGTTATAATGTAAGCTATATCAAGTGATCCAGACCTTAACTTAGTTAGTAGAGACAATTTTGGTCAATATCCTTCTAGCTTAATCTTCTGATGTTAGTGTACTGCATATAGTGAATTGTCTGTTCGTTTTTTGCAGCTTAAAAACCGACAGAACTATTCGCTTAGTTACCTCGTATCTTTCTATTAGGGGATAACTAAACGGTTACCTGTAGTTATTATCCTCATTCATGGTTATCACTAAATAGATTCTGAGCGAGTGAAATATTTATAGAGTGATTTATTATATAAGTCACTAAATGTTTCTAGTCCAAAATACTGAGCGCACCAAAGAATTCAATAATCTTTTTAGAAGGTTACGTAATCTACAATCCATGTAGAATATTGTGGGTAATTAATAGTTAAAATTACCGGGAGTTTGTATTTGTTGTAGTGGGGACTACTTCAAGCTGATCTTGATGTCAAATTTGTTTGTAGATGCAATGTTGGTCAATATTTCAGTAGCTTAATCAACTGATGTTCGTGTCCTGCATATAATGATATAATCAAAGCTTAAGAACCTTTAATTACATTATTTGCAGCATTAAATACTGAGAGAACTCTCCGCTTCGCTGATGATTCTCAGTATCCTACGCTTTTACTCTACACTCTTATTCCATGCAATATTCTAATTTACTAACTCTCTCAAACATTATTTCCTCCAAAGAAAGAGATTCTTTTCTTTCCTTCACTATTGGCACTATCAGATCGTTTATGTTCCGAGGATTTTCTAGATTTAGGTTTCTTCAACGAGTTTCTGATCGATAGTCTATTCATCCGCGAATCGTTTGCGGGATTCTCATCGTCCGACGCCCAGTCAATCACTTCTTCTTGGAAACTAAATCTGGATGTGTTTTGAAGCGACGAGATTCGCTTCTTAAATTTGGGTTCGCCCTTGGCCACTTTCTCTTCGTCGGAATCGAGATCTATCAACGAGGTTTCCGATTCCATTCCAAATTTGCTTAGTTCATGTCTCAGTGAAGGTGGTGCCAGTGAGTTACTAGACGATTCCAATCCTACTTCCAAATCAATCAAGTTGGATTCAACATCTTCAATCGATGCTTTGCGGATTTCTCCCAACGACATGGAATTGAGCTTTTCGTCCAATTCTGGTTCTTTGCCCTGTGAAGTGGTCACATTTGACGTTGGCATGCGATATTCGCCCCACGGGTTGGCATTTTTGCGTTCGTTGGTTGGTTGGGTGGAGAGTTCTTCATTTGGTAAATGGGCGAATTTCTCAACTGGAAATGGATTGTTTCCATTCACAGGATTGGAAAATATGGCGTCGGTTGGGTATGGCGGGTCTGGTTGTTGTTTCGTGTCAATAATGTCTAATTCAGGTGGATTCTGAACGTTCAAAAAGTCGGGCACTTTCTTCAATTGTGAGTCTCTTTCAGGAACGTCTTCACGAGTGTCTCCCATGGGCCTTGTACGAGGATTATTTTCAATTCCAATATTGCTAATACCACTTTTTGGTGGAGATTTAGCAAAAATATCGTCTGCTAACATCGCACTCTTATCGATTTGTGATCTGCGCTTTTCCCACGCCTCCTTACTTTCATATCCTCTAGACTCTTTAGTCTTTACTTGTTCAGGAGAGTGTTGTTGGGACTGCGGCATACTGGCAACATTAAGGGGCATGTTCTGACTTTGCTCATTTGGAATTGGTTGTCCCAGACTCGATTGAATTCTTGGTGATACCATAATAGGCTGAACTTGTTGTGGTTGTCCAATGGCAAATTGTGGTTGCTGAAAGTTTTGCTTTGCTAATTGAGATTGATAAAATTGATGCTCATAATTGTATTGTTTCAATTGGTCTCTGGATAACTTTCGAATTTCTTCCGACCCCAAGACGACTGGCTTAACCAAGAACTGAGGATGATTAACTAAATTACCAACATTGCTATCCAAAGGTCTAGGGTTAACATTGCCATCCAATGGTCTAGGGTTAACATTTCCTTCCAATGGTCTAGGATTAACATTTCCTTCCAAATATCTGTCAGATATACCTCCATCCTCATTTTGTATACCACGTTCTTCAGTATCAGTATTGATTTTCAGCACCTTCTTCAAATTCACGTCTTCTGAAGCATTATAAGTATTTGATGTCTTTGGCTTGTTGTCCAAGAGATCATCCAAAGAAGGAAACCTTTCTTCAGCGTTGTCTAAGTTATCTAAATCGTTCAATTCTCCAAAACTGAAGTCGTCACTCAGATCATCACTATTTTCTACCTGTGAAATTCCTTCTGTCTTTTCTATCTTTTCATCTCCACTTCCACCAGTTTTATTCGATGAGTTTTGTGAAGGACGGCTATTCAGAGAATTCTGTGCACTAATATGAGGTTGAGATGTTTGAAGACTTAAAGATTGGCCCTGTGTGTGTTCAACACTCAAGTGCGAATTGGCTTGGGAAGGGTCTAGATACCCTTGTCCTTGAAAAAATTGCTTTGGTTGATATTCTTGACCCTGAGATTTTTGGTCTTGGAGTTGTCCCTGTAATTGTTCTTCTTGTCCTCTTCCTCTAACTTGTAGATGCTTTGAAGGAGTTTTTGCTGGTTCACCAAGACTTACGGCACTTGGATTTCTGGATATCGATTTCTTTGGTACTGAGTTGTTTGATACTGAGTGGTGTTGTTGGTAGTATAATTGTTGATTCTTTAAGATTTCGTTATGTTTTTGGCGTTGAAATTCATGAAGAGCGTGGAAATTATAAGGACCCACGCCTACAAAGTCGTCAAGCTTCAATTCTTTAAATTCCAAATTCATCATTTTTGATAACAACATGATAACTTGAACAATATTGGGTCTTAACAATGGACTCTCTTGTAGCATTATAATGATAAGGTTTTTCAAGTCGCCCGAAAACGATGGCGCAGGTAAGAATTGAAAAGATGCATGCAAAATAGCTATATCACCATTGGTTTCAAAAGGAGTAGTATAATAGCAAAGCTTGTACAAGAAACATCCAAATGCCCAAATATCCGATTTATCATCAATTGGAAATCCACGATACAAATCGATCATTTCAGGAGAACGATATTGCGGAGTAGTTTGGTATAGAATATCATGACTAAGAAGTTGGAATTGTTGTTGATCCTTAGGAGGCATGATAGGACTCGCCGTAGATCCGAAATCACAGAGCTTGAAGTTATGTTTGGCGTCAATAAGCACATTCTCGATCTTGATATCTCTGTGGATCATATTCAACCGATGCATTTCGTAGATCCCAATACTTATATCAAGCATGATCTTTAAAATCTCGCTTTCCGTCAACTTCGTCTTGATCTTAGCATTCATATAGTCGAGTAACGATTTGTTGGGGCACAACTCCATAAGTACTAGTACCTGATAAGTGCCATTGTCCAAACGTTCGGCATGGGAATCGTAATACTTAACGATGTTTCTTCCGTATCTAAGAGTCTTCATTACATCGACTTCCTTTCTTAGCAAGTTCAATCCATTTTTATCCGGCACAATGACTCGCTTTAAACATGCTATCTCAGAATCCTCTTCAGGAGGGTCAATTTGCACTTTATAGATATGTGCAAATCCTCCTTCCGATAGATATTTGAGAACGGTAACTTGATGACTCCCCACGGGCAATTGAGTTCCCTCAGGAAGTTTAGGAAAGTTCCCCATGTTGGTAGTGATTGAGTTGGTTAGTTTGGATAATGATGGCAAACGGTTGAATTGGGTTTGGTTAGGCTGAGTGTTGTTGGTAGGGACACGTCCAATTTATCATCAACCGTTTCGGAGAGACTTAGACTGGTTTGGAGTGTGGAGGATAAGGTTGAAAAGTTATAAATAGTGATACATAGAGAAGTCTTTATTATTAGTACTGCGCATTGACTTGTTTGTTAGTTTGTCTAGTCGCTACTTGGCGAAATCAATTCTATCTGGAGTGAAATGACAGAGTAGTACGGTGATTTATGTAATGTTAAATTCAAATAGAGACACAAGATGTCGTAGTCTACGTCTTAGTGGCAGGCTGTATGGTGACTTTATGGTATTTCTTATCACTAACTACATCTCTATAAGCGAATAGTGATGTAGAATCAAGAAAATTACATAGAAAACAGCTCTGTTGTGAAGTTCTTTCTTTTCTATATATACTTTAAGTGGGATATCTTAAGTTAGGTAAAAGGAAATATCATTAAAGGTAACCTTAATCTTCTACCGCTGCCCCTGCACCTTTTTGGCCTTATGCTAATAAATAATTAAAGACTTTAAGCTGGATGTGGTGTCAAGTCTGGATATTTCAGCACCTCTCCCCAACCTAATATATATTGAGATATGCTTTGGTGCTGAAAGACGGGTTATTTGAACACTTTGAAGTCAAATATTCTTGATGCAAGATCTTGAAATAGACATATAGTTATGTAGTACCCGTGATATAAGTGCTATGAGTAACAAACAAAACATGTAGAGCCTCTTGATGAGCCTTAGAATTAAAACATCATATTAGTGAAAACCACCATACACTTACTAACAAGATTGACTCAAATTTACTGCCTTAGCAGTCTCCTCTAGTCTCCTCTAATCTCAATTATGAAACTCTTCTTCTAATAACTTCTCCATTTCGTCAAAATTAAATGGAACAAACACCATTTCGACACCGGCGTCATCCTTGGTTAACTTACACATCTTATGCTCCACAAACTCTCCAAGGACTGTACGGAACGAAATCTCATTGGATGTGATGAATTCTTCAAGACAACTGTTGTAGAAGGTTTTGAAGTCTATACCATTTTTGATGGAACCCTTGAGTCCATTTCTTGCTGCCTTGGTTAGGACAATCGATTTCATTACTTCGATTTGTTTCTCCAACAAAACTCTGTAGAGTTTTCTTGCGTTTGAAGTCAAAGAACTCAAAACGTACTTTGCACCCTTGTCACCCACGAATTTCTTGGATCTACCCATATTCAACACATCTTTGAAGGACATTTCCACTGAATAAGATTTGTACATTGTCAAGTCGTGCCAGAGGAAGTTGAAGTTCTTCATTTTGAACAGATCCCACAACAATGGTGCATTTATGTTATCAGTAGACGAGATCAACCAAATCTCAGGTAACGAACAGAGTTGCGATAAGTAGTTCTGAGTCTTTTCGTCACGAAATGCCTCTCCGTCGATGTTGTGAATCAATATGATTAATTGTGGTTTTATGAATCCATCGTTGTATTTTCTTCTGGATTCGACATAGTTGATTATAAATGGCACCGTCTCAGAAACATGTTTGGGAAATTTAATGTTATTCGCTCGTTTGGTTTCCTGTGAGATAAATGACGACACTATATCTTGAAGCACTCTCTTGAACTTGACTGTTGGATTATATCCGTTCACCACGAGAATGTTGGGGACGATTTCTTCGGGCAAAGACGTCTCAAACCACGTAGGAATGTAATTCAGAACAAAGTCCATAAGCAAGCTCAACTTTGATCCCACTCCATAGAAATTTAGATTGTATTCTTGGGTTAGTTCAAAACACCATTGATGGTATAAGGATTTGTGAAGTTTGAAGAGACGATCCCTTCGGTCGGCTGAAATCTTTTCCCCATCATCTACAAATGGGATATATGTACTGTAGTCAAGTTTGGGTGCCAACTGAGCAAGGGAATTGTTACTTGTTCTGGGTCTACAACTATGTTGCTCAAAGTAACCTTCTGAACCCTCAAGAAAGAATGCCTTTTCATCCAAAAATCGGCCTTTCAAACTACTTTCGATTCTATTCCCCGAAAAATGTTCCTTAAGAAACTCAGTATCGCAGATATTACCCAGCTCATCCACCCTAGGGATTTTCAATGGAGTGAATTCCTTCTTGGGGTCATGGACACCTGTGTCCTTGTTTAGCTCTGGGCTGGGTATTCCCGATATCACGGGAATAGTGGTGGTTTCTGTGGTATTAAATATGGCTGACATTATGGAGTTGGACTCAGATTCGGTATCCAACGAATTTTCTGACACCTTCTTTATATCTCTAGCCTTGTTTTCTTTGAAAAACTTTTCATCATCCATTTGGAATATACTTTTGACGTTTCCAATGACATTTTCTGATTTGCTTGGTCTTCCGACTCTTCTTTTTACCAGATCTCCTTTCGTCAGCTCCGTTTTTACGAGATCTCCTTTGGTGAGCTCCGCTTTTACGAGGTCTACCTTCGCTAACTTGGTTGGCGAAAGCAGCGACTTCCTAGTATTTATAATTTTGCTAGCACCCCTTCGTCTAGTGGTTCTCTTTGGAGTATCGTTTAGTTTTAGAACCTCCTCCACGTCTGAAAGCACGTCGTCAGAATGGACTTCATCTGAGCTTAAATCGTCTACGCTTATATCAGAAAGTTCCTTGATATCCACATCAGAAACGAGATCTTCCTCTTCCTCCATTTTTATCTTCTTCATACTTGCCTTGCGTCTCTTTGGACGTGGCTTGTCCTCCAAATCTTCTTCTTCAAATTCGACATCACTGCCGTATGCTGGGCCTCTAGGTTCGTTCCTAGAGTTCCTAAGAATCGATTCGGCCAAATTTCTGTCCTGTCTATTGAGATGGTCGTTTTCGTCCTCGTCGTCATATTCGTCCATAAGTCTGGAGTAGATGGTGGATTTTACGGCCCTTTTCCTAGCGGAATTGTTCAATTCCATCAAGGACCTCTTCTTTGGCGAAAGCAATCCTGCTCTACCGTTAGGCGTCCTTATTGGTGAAAGAGTGACGGAATCCAGCATTCTCCCGAGTCTTATAATCCCCCGTTTACCTGGGGACTTTATGGGTGAAATGAATGGAGAGTTGCGACGTATAGGCGAAATCGATTCGTTCCTACTCAGTGCCGGAGTATAGAAGATTTCGGCATCGCTCTCTATCCCTTCTGTAGATACTTTTCGTGGCGTCGTACTCATGGCGCTGACAATTCCAGATCAGTGCTGTAAACAACCTCATTTTCGGTATACCTCCAAATCATGAAAGTCGTGCGCGGGCTGGAAATCTCATCGCTAACCTAAACAAGTATAGGACGTCAGTAATCAGTGATCTCTACACAACTGAAGACTGCACCGAGGACTCAACTAAACTTATAAGGACACACAACCGACGTCTACGAGATATGTTGTCTTTCTGTCCTAATTGTTCCAACATGTTATTGATCTCACCAGCGGATGATGGGTGCAATCTGTTCCACTGTCCTACATGTCCTTACGAATTCAAGATCAATGGATTCCAAATGTTTGATAGAAAGGTGTTGGCAAGAAAAGAGGTGGATGACGTATTAGGTGGTGAAGGGTTCTGGGACAACGTCGACCAGACTGCTGCACAATGTCCTGTTGATTCTTGTGGAGCGAATAAAGCATATTTCTATCAATTGCAAATTAGATCTGCTGATGAACCCATGACTACGTTTTACAAATGTGTTCAGTGTGGTAACAAATGGAGAGAAAATTGAGAGAGTTCCAGCATAGTTTTCATAGTCTCATGGGACTACCTTGTACATTAGTCATTAATAATACGCGTATGGTTAAGTTGTTGTGTAGATCAAGTGGTCCTGAAAAGGGAGCACTTGTAGATCAGGAAGCGAAGTCTTGTATATCAGGAGAATGAGGGGGTCCGGGAAATTTGGGCAGATTTTACATTCATGCTAAACCACGAGGAGGGATCTTTCTTGAGGAATTTTGAGATCGACTCTATATATTTGTGATCGATGGTTGTGCATGAGTCTCTTGATATTTTCGACAAACTAGTTTTTTGCCAGTGGGGGTTTTTAAACTGTTTCTCGCTAGTTAGAGAACTGTCTCGCAGTCTTGTAAAAGAAACCTCTTGTGAATCAAAGCTGGATCTGATTCGTAGAATTTTGTGGCTATTTTGCAATTGTCCAAGGGATTTTCTCTTTAAGGTCGGCCGAGATCTCGCAGAAAATACACTCTTAGGTTTCTTACAAGGGCCGTTGGTGAGTGACTTGTCTGAGTCGCTGATAATTTGTGACTTGTCTGAGTTATGCTTAGCATTTGACGAAACTGCTGAGTCGCTGATAACTTCTGACTTGTCTGGGTTACTCTTAGCATCTGAGTTATCTGCTGAATCACTTTCAACCTGCTTGAAACTAACTGTATGGTGAATTTTACAATATTTATCAATTTGCGAATTGATGTTAAATTCTCTATTCTGTTCTGATATGAGTTGGTCCTCTGGTAAAGTCTTGACTATTTTTCCTTCTAGATTGTCGTTCTCATCATTTCCTCGACTTTGACTAGACTTTTCTGAATGACTCTCAATATCGTAGCTGAATTCTTCAGACTCCTCGAAGTCACTATCATCTTCGTATCCTTTTGGACACTTGGTTGGAAAGTAGCGGGACTGTTCTGAGTATTGACTTTGATGGTTTTCGATAACTCTTCTGTATTTAGCCTCACCTCTGCCAGCGATTATATTTTGTAGCAGCATATCTTTGTCTCTTCCGATTTGTAAATTCCTTTCATCTGCCGAGTGGAACTTCTTGAATGCAGACACCTGATGTTGACCTCTAAACTTGAACGTTTCGAGTCCTTCAGAATATCTGTTTACTCTCTGTACTTCTTTGACAAACTCTAGTTCGTTCTGGCACTCCTTCAAATCCCAACGATTGATCGTCTTCACTGGACGATCGATCAAAAAGGACGAAGGATGGCCCCACTGCTTAAACATCATTAAATCAAAGTCAAATTGGCCATCCCCGTCGTTTTTGCAAACATCCCCAAACATTCTAGACATGGTGAACCCATTGAACCATGCCTCTTTTGAACTGACACATGGGTATACTTGAATGGGATTGAACAACGACACAAATTGTCTACTCTCTGAATAAGACGAGTGCCTAGAGAATACAAGTTTTATTTCTCCAGGCAACAATTCGTTGGAATTCGCTGGAAGTATCCACCGTCTACCTCTAAATTCATATATGGTATTGCCCTGTCTGGTACGTCCAATTTCTCTCAACAGGAGAAGTTCCTCTGGCAGTATATTATCCAAAGACATTGGAAGGAATACTCCTGAAAAATCCACCACATTGAAATCAATACATTGTTTTATCTTTACTGGAAAGAGTGGTGGTTTGTGAGTTCTTACTAAGGAGTAAAACCTAGGATTTCCCGATCTTTTCATGCTTGTATCTAGGATTCTAGAGTAAGAAACCTCGTTGCTACTACATAGTGATAACAATCGTTTCTTCAAGTCCTTTCCTACAGTAAGGGATCCACTGAAAAAGTCTGTAATATGAGCCCAAGCTTCTTCAAACCCCAAGACTGTGTCAATAAAATGAAATTCAATGTCTTCATCCTCCAAAGGATACGCTCCTAATAATTGTATAGCAACTTCAATTCCTTCTGAGTTTTTCAACATCTCAATAAAAGGTTCTCCCCGGTAGCCAAAGGTGGTATCGAGATAAATATTATCTAGCGTCTTCAACCCAGTAGTATAGGGAAACAACCACTGGTTTTTTCGTAAGCTCTCGACCCACCAGTGTTCAGCTCTTATATCCCCAGTGACCAATACTGCACAACTATTATCTTGAATAAGAAACATTGACGCTCCGGGACAGTGGTAGGCAGGAATTATAGCAACTTTAATCTCGCGTCCTTTCAACTTTATCATCACCAGATCGATAATAGGTGTTAGATACGGCACAATCGATTTATATTCGGGTTTCAACCGGATCATATCTCTCGTGGTTGAGCTGCAAAAGATTCTTGAGGAAAAGGACTGACTCTTCAAACCAACGAGATGATCCTCGTGGCAGTGTGTTAATAAATAAACATCACAGTTCGTATTGAACTTGTCTACCCCTAGGCCCAGAAACTCTTTGATACTCCCATCAAAGGAGTTTCCTGAGGAACTTCGGGTTGTCATAGTTGAAGAACAGACGCATTTAGAAGTTGAATTTAATATCTGGACCGCGTAGCGCGATCGATCAAGAACGCGGGGCCATTAATATACGATGAGAGAACTATTCTGGAGATGAAGATTTCGGTAGTCGAAGGGTGAAGCGATGATTAATTGACGCTAGAAAATAGTGGTTTCTAGGGTCTACAATTTTCTAGATCCTACAATTTTTTAGGACAATATTCCTCCTACTCTATGTACAAATACTGACGCTACAAATGGATTCTTTTAGTTAGTCTTGTATTTCTATCACTAACAACCTGTACAAATGAGAGTACCCTCTTCCTTTATAACCACAATTTTCCTAGATCTTCTATAACCAAGTCTAGACTTTATCCTCAGTATACTCTGAGACGATATTCTTAGTATACTCTCCATATTCACATACTCTTTCAAAATTTTACCACGTCTATATCAATATCCCATAATATTCTGCTCTCTTGTACTTATAATACAACTGGGCCCACTGTACAATAAACCTATCAGATATTGGTAATAAAAGTATTCCACTCAAACTCAACTCTTGAACTCTGGCAAGACTCTCTATATAGATGATTCTGGTATTGCAGAGGCCAAAGAACTTCATCAAAAATAACAAATAAGCCAATGGAACACTTGTTCCTGGACCATTCAATAAAAGTACCGATGGAAGTTCCGACAATGTCCACAAACTCTTGAGGGTACAGCAAAATGAGGTTAATGTGTTTTTGACTGAAGATAACAAGGGTTCTCCGACAGAACGTGCTCTGTGTAATGACAAATATTGCGACAGATAATCGCTTTTCATCGATTCTTCGTATGCCTTTGCTTTCTCGAGCGACGATGTATCGTTAGATGAGACCACCCAGGTTCTGGAAAATTTACTAACATCGACTTTGCCTAATATTCTCATCATTTCTCCGGTATGGCCCCCTGATCCAAGTAAGATCATAACATTTGAGCCGTTGAGTGCCAATGGAACTTCTGACAACAGTTTGGCGTTCATGGGCGTCCGCACAGATGGGAGAACCGCTATTAATCTGATGGCAGCAGCAAAGAACGGGAACAAGATAAATCCCACTTTAAAGCATAGTTTAGTTTCGTAATTCATCACAACGTGGGAGCTGGTTCTAAGAGATGGCTAGTGATACTCAAGAAGTGGATGCTTAATTCTGTGTTGGGCTGTCATTATTATATACAGGTGCGATTAAAGGAGAAGAGGACCACTGATAGAGATGGAGCCGGGGGAAGAGGAGAGATAGCACCGGAGCCACTAGACTGATATAGATCCATCGACTTAACAACATCAAGAAAATGGTCTGTTAGGCGGTGAGTCAAAAGTTGGGACGTTTGTTTCTTGATATTAAAACTTTGGCATAAATAATAATCCAGAACGCTATCAATTATATTAATACAAGATTTATTCTCTAAACTATCTAGTGGCTACTGGAATATTCTCCGAATAACCATGCATTATTCTCCATAACTAGCTGTTATTCATGATTGCTCTTTATTAGAATCTATAACTCGAAATCTGGTTTCGCAGCCAAGTAGCTGGGTTGAGATGTCTGAACTGGTGTGTTTTTAGGTGCTGTTTTGGATTTTTTAGTGGTCTTGGTGCTTTTGGTAGTAATACTTGTACTTGCTGGTATGCTTGTACTTTTTTTTGAACTCTTGTTCTGTTTTAATTTGTTGTCGTCTACTTCTCTGTCCTTTTCTGCCAATTGTTTCATTACTTTGGCAACCACCAAATTCAATTTATGATGTTCGTCATTTGTAGTGCCCAATGATTTAGGGATCCCCCAAGATACACGCACGGGATATTTCTTATCAAAAATCACTAGACCAGCTGTGGATTTGTTGTGGTTTAAACCATTGTTTAGTATAGATTCAGCGAGGGCCACGGCTCCTTCTCTAGTGACAAATGTAACAAAAGCACACCTTGCTTTGTGGACGAGAGTGAATGTCTTGACTTTCCCAAAGGTATTTAAATAATCAACAATCACATACTGGGGCAATTCTAGCGCTATACCAAACATAAATAATGTTGTCATATTAGGGTGCAGTTGTGGATCCAACAGACCTCCGAACGGAAGCTTGCTGAGAATCTTCGATATGTCAGTAGATTTCATATCTGAATTCTTTAGATTGTTGTCTGAATTCTTGGGGTTTTTGCTGGCTTTCTTGAAGGAAATAGTGTTGGCAGAGTCGTTCAACTTGGCTGAAAGTTTCGATAAGATTTCTCTGGCCAATTCTTGTTGATCGTGTGGCGTGTCTTGAGTTTTAAACGATTCCTCTTGTTTGTCGGCCATTATTGCCTTGACTTCTCTAGTTTTTGAAATGGTTAGAGGAGCACGCTGGATTCCAGCCATCCTCAACGCTGTGTCTCGAATCTCTATTGGAATATTATAATGGATATCCATCATGCAAGTCTGACAACAGTTCTTTGAACGAGCACACGTCATGCAGATGATAGTTTTCTTTGATTTGTTGGATGCTTTGTCAGAGTTCCACCTATAGACAGTGAAGGGTCTGGTGCAAGATTTACATTCCGATCCATTGGACTGTTTGATCATCTTAACATATTTATTTGACCCTAAGCACGAGTCACATATGGAAAACTCCTCTATTTTTTTAGTTCCGTCGTTCTCCATGCTTTGATGTGTAAGATGAAGAGGATGATCATCGGATCGAAATTGTGTCGTGAGATTTGTAATGTCGCAAAACAAGAATATAATACGACACCATAAAATTAGTCAAGATCTACAAGCCTAACAAACTACAAGAACGCTACCGTTTAAGCTAGCGCAGAGGTAATTAATGGGTGTCATGACACGTACTTATAGTTTCCTCCCATCCTCTCTTCGCACATAAGCATTTCGTCGTTGTCTACTTTCTTCTTTCGTCGTGGTTTACTTCCCTCTTAGTCTTCTTCCGTAATTCTACAGTATCTACAATGTTTGTTCATTAATCATTAATCATATATTATTATTATTCTAATAACACTTTTAATTGTTAGTACTTGACTGGAATGTCAAAACTAGAATGTCAGGATTAGTTAATCAGGGTTAAAAAGCTCTGATATATTGTAATCTACACGGTTTGTTCAGGTGAAGAAATTCGTTGTATAATATAAGTGTTCATCATTATAACTTGATCCTTTACATTCTAGTAACTCTGTAGTGAAACATACTCTTAATTAATGACTTTCATCCACGTTCATTAAGATAATTCTGTTGGTTAAAAATTTTCAGTCACATTTGTTCCTTATATAGTTTTGAAAAGGTTACCCGGCCACTCGAAGTGAGGGCTTTTGCAGCATTTAATCAGTAGATTTCATATACTTCATTTATTATACGGAGAATTAGTAGAAATTAGTGTATATTAGCAGATATTAGGTAACTGTTAGCATCTAATCAAAGTTTAATGAGAGTATATCTTGATTTCCGATTATACTTGAGTTATACAACGAGAATTATTGTGCTAATTAACAAACTGGTTTAATTACTAGGGGTTTGCGATCCCGATGATTATAGTATTAAGTTGTGATTTGCAGCTATTCTATTAACTATTAGCAACAAATCTTGTGACTATTGAGGTATCAACATTTAAAGCATCAAGATTTTGAGATAATTCCTCTATATCTTGCTGTAAGCTGGAATCTTCTTCAATTGAAGAAACGGCTTTAGCACACATGATTGATTTAATTAAAAGAAGGGACATAAAGTCATCTGTCGCCCACCCTGAAATTCCGTTCCCTTTAGTGGCACTAATAAACTTGTTGATTTCAGTGATGGATTTATGGATTGGCTCTATCACTTCTGATATGTGTGGATGTGATTGTTGATATAATTGACATATAATCGCTGTCAATTCAATTTGGTTTTTGTACAAGTTTGTGCTCTCAACATCAAATAATAATGATCCAGTAGAAATATCCTTCCTGCTTTCCATTAATCTGTGAATAGCCTCCATATCTAAACAATCTGTGAACGTCTCTGTCAAGACTGAATTTGACAAGGTGAATTTCTCACTCAACTTGTCAGAGAACTCTTTACTGACAAATGTTGGATTAGCATCGAATCCATAGGCAAAGATCTGGGACAAGCATTCGCTACTCATGGTTCTAATTGAGCCCTCATCATCATTTAAGCCGTTACAAAAGATAATAAGTAAACTCCGAACACTAAGGTCGTTGTCCTCCTCCTTGAGAACGTACAGAATGATTGCTCTGATTGCAGAATATCTGAATTTATATGAGTTTGATTCCTCGGAAAATTCTCTGCACTTGTTGATAAATTCTAACTTCAAGTTGGAATTTACGATTAGATGTCCCAAACATTCCAACGCCATTAACTGAATATTCTCGTTTGTGTCTGAAGTCACATATGAGTGAAGTAAAACTATAGCCTGGTCTATATCTTGCTTGGACATTCTATGATGCGAAACTAATTTAGAAAACACTTTCAATCCATCTGCTTTGACGTAATTCCAACACTTTTCGTCTTGAATTAAATTCCAAACAAGCCTGCCAACTTCACCACCTTTCAAAAGCGAAGAGTTTCGGTCAATAAGCTTCAACACTGATAATTGTACTTTAAAGTACTCGTTTGAACACAAACATAATTCTGACAAGTCGAGAAAACTTGTCATGTCACCATTCTTCAAATATTGATTTAATAATAAGTTCACAGAAGCCGATAAGCATAATTGCCTTCCACCATCAAGATTCGAATCTGTTGAATTGATTATTCCAATAGTAAAATTAGCAATGGAATTCAAATACTTGGTTGGTAATATTCCATCACTTAACTCTGAGATCAATTTGAGGAATACTTGACTTACAAGGTACGATTTGCAATTCAAGTAGTCATGATTTTCCAACAATGCCTCTTTCAAAGCAATTCTTTCGCTGGGTGAGTCTTTGAATTTAGAGACACTTTCCAAGATGGTAAGTAAACTACCATGGATCGTATTGACATCAGTAGTCTTTCTACCCAAGAAACCCAAAGAAAAGTCCAAGATTTCTGGCTTAGTGAATATTGACGATACGCATCTTGCAACCATTTCTCTGATTTTCCAGTATCTATTACTCAAAAACTGTAAAAGAATACTTTTGAATTTGTTCAAAATAGGTTCTTCCGATGAACTTGTGTTTAACTTGGATAAAATGATCAATATTGGAAACAAGATTTGATTATCGGTATGAGTAATTGCTTTACTCGTTTGATGCTCCAAGCTGACCTCTAAATGTTGAAATAAAATTCTATCAATAGTAGAAAACTTGTTGAAGAACAACTTGGAAGGATAGAATGAAACCTTTTTGTTACCAAATATTCTCTGCTGGATCGACCCAAACAACATCACGGCACAATTTCTTATGGACCAATTCTCGCAAGTGAAATTGCTCAAAGATAAGTCCAATGCAATTTCAACATAGTTCAAACTTTCATTTGCCAATTGACTCTCGATAAAGATTTGTTTTATACAGTTGAAAGCATGCACTTGTGGAATATCGACTTTTTCATCAGCAATATGAACATATGGCTTATTTGCAATGGAAATCAACCTTGGCAAGGTTTGTTCTATAAGATCACCACTCAACTTGCCTCCATTACTAACTTCTTTTGCAGCAATTAAAATACCAGAAGTCAAAAATGGAATCCCGCCTGATCTTCTGGATATGAATTGGTTTTTAGACTCAATCAAGTCTATATTGTTCAATAACCAGATCGTTGGATATTGGCAAAGGTCTTTTGACTCGAAACACAACTGACAGATTGATATAAATGAAGGATAAATGGACGAAAATGCACCACGATGCTTAATGGACCCAAGTTGCTCGATAATAAGGTTGCAACTGTTTAAAAACTCATGATTAGACACAAAATTGTTGAAAATACCTACTGTCAATAACTTATTCAACAATACATTAGAATCCTTGATGACTTTCCAGCTATAATTTAACTTGATCTTTGAAGTATCCTCTTCATCAAGTTCCTCATCTAAGGAATTTGATAGTATTCCTTTGGTGACGTCCCAGATCTCATGGATTGCAGATATCATTTCGTGGAATATCTTATCAAAGTATTCTCTTTTTTCAGAATAATGCTTTTTGGAGTAAAATAACGAGTCAAATCTGCAAATTATCAAAAATAATGCTTTGAAATATCCGTGGATAAACTTTTCATTCTTGTTGGAATCATTTTTAAACAATTTAATTCCAGATCTGATTTTTTCAATACAAAAATCAATTAATTTATAGGCTTCTTCCGATTCATACGAAATATGAAAAGAAAACAAAAAATCGATACACTTTGCTCCTCCGTCACTTTTCCTACCTGTCAAACTATGCAAAACGGAGCAAGCTTCATTTAACAACTTTGATTCCCTATCATTTTCACCAAGATATTTCACCAAAAGGTCACTTGGTCTACATTTCAATAACATATCCAAGCTTAGTTCCCTTATGTTTTCATAGTTACTGAAAAGATTTCTTACGAGCAAATGCACAAGTGAAGCGTTGTCAAAGATGTTGAATTCAAAGGACTCGATCTTTTCGGTTATTAACTGCAACAACCTCATGGAAGTACTCAATTCTGAATAGTTTGAACCCACATTCATTCGGTCTACGAGGTTCTCGACCAACCAGGTGAAGAAATGTTTCCCGTTGGATATGTAAGTTTCGATTTCATGTTGTCTCTGTGTGTTAAAGTCATTGGATTTCAATTTTGAAAGTTCTTTTTGAAGGGAATTCATTGATTCTTTGAACCTGGTCCCCATAAATTGAGTCATGGCCGAAGTAAATTGGTTTCTGATTTCGATGTCTTCAAAATCGTTCATAAACATATCGATGATGTGCTCATTCTTGATTATTGAATAGATTTCATTCGATATAGGTAAAGATTTTGTGCTTTTAGTATTCCCACCTAAAACCAACGATAATGAGTTAAGTCTGAATTTTGGATTGATATGTACAAGGTATTTTTTCAATGTGGTTTTGGATACTGAGTTCAAAGGGTCAATCAATGACAAATCTTGACCGATTTTCAACAAACTGATAAAGAAATCCACCTCGTTGTCAGAAGTTTTATCTTTATATTCTTCGAGCAAGAAGGTGAGTGATTGAGGACAGATTTGAAAGAGTCCAGGCAACAAGTAGACTTGTAAATTTTGTCTTGAATTTAATTTTCCACTTTCCAACTTGCTCAACACTATAGGATGCCAGTTTTCATACCATTCACTAATTTTGGAAGAATCATAAACTCTGAAATAAACTGCAAGTAATGTTTTACTAGCACAATTGGCCAATGCATCCGAAGATATTGCTTCTATGCAAGCCTCTGGGAATTGTGGATATGTATCCAGCACAAAATTGATGTCCTCTATTTGTTTTACAAGGATTTCTAGGATATTGTACAAGTTTTTGGAAAGACCATCCAAGGCCAATAATGAGCCTATCCAGTGATGAAATAATGATTCGTGTTGGTCGAAATTGATCTTGACGAAGTTGATAAGCTTGTTGAAGACCGAGTTCAACGAATTAATCAAAGGATTGTAAGTATGATTCAAGTAATGGAAAATATAGTTGAAAATCAAATGGATTTGATCAGGAGAAATCTCTATAAACTTCATTTGTGAACTTTTAACCAATTGAAACATTCGAAGTAAACAGACCGATATTGTATCGTTGAGAGTGATTAAGAACTTGTCGTTGGGAGATCCATTTTTGTAACATGATTCTAAGATTTGATATAATGTTTGGAAATGGCAGTTCAATTTGGTGATATCTGACGATTTTGAAGTGATGAGTTCCTTTTTTATGGTTTCTATAGTCGTAGAGTCGTGAGATAAGTCTCCACTTCGTATATTGACCGACATATTGTGTGATATTATCGTCTTGAGAGATTGAATATCGATCCAAAATCTTTTCATGTCTTCGAGTTTACTGCATATAAAGAATACTAACAATTAGAAACAGCCAGCTCTGGAGACTCAACAATTATCATCAAAACCCTTAAAAGAACTCTCTAGCCCTTAATAGGGCTCTCTAACCGTATATCATAATATGGAATATGTTTAACACCCCATAATTTGGCTTACACAATATGATTGAATATGATTTAGCTCGATATATCCACACTGACTTGAGTTACTTAATCATTTTGGAGCTTACAAACACTCTCCGAAAGTAGATTATCTCCTATATGTTCCTAAACGTCTAGCTACTCGATATCTTTCACTAAACTGCACCACTATCAATTAATACCTTCAATTAATACCGTCCTACATATATTCTCACCAGAACATCTGTGCCGCAATAGTTAGTAAACATATCAAAATTTGAACGAGGTTTTTTCCAGAATCAACCACTTTCTTTAAAGAGGATCCAACGACAACATGATTTACTCAGTCAAACAAGCATATCGAGCGTATTACCATCATTTTCCCCACTGGATGTTGACCAAGCCAGAAAGTCTCGTATTACATTTATGTGTCCTTTTGTTTGCTTCCCTTATCGGCTACACTGTGCTTGTTTACTTACCAGCCAATATTATGTTTTCAATTTCAAGAGCATACTATTATTTGTTTGGTAATGATTACGGGAATATTAGAGCTGAGACTTCCAGTAACTATTAGGAATTAATAATTCATCACAATCATTCCAAATGGATCGGAATAACATCACTAGTCATATTGGCACATACATCTCAGGGTACATCAAAGGTAATATTCCAAGTAGAAGGTATTATCAAAATTTGGGCACCCTCCACAAGGTATTACACCATAGATATATCACCCAAGTCCTAATACGAGACACTTAAACTGCCTAGTCATGGTACTACTCCACCATATACGGTTTAGAAGAATCAGTTTAAATCACTTTATATCACTCTAAATCACTCTAAATCGGTCTAAATCACTCTAAATCACCATAATCTCATGAATCCTCCTACTTTGCATTAGTAGACTTTACTTCCTTGTCTAATCGACTTTAATTTATTCTATATTAAATATACACATCGCATGTTAATACACAAAAATCTTGAACCTGGCCAATGAACAAGACATTTGGAAATGATCCACCAATGCTACGCTAGTCCACTGTACTAAGTTTGATGACGTAAGGTAGATTTATGGCGTAGGGAAGATTTATGAACTGGTAACATTTGGATGCAACAATCAACGCGCGTTGTTTTTATTTGAAATCCACCACGAAGAGATCACTTCTCTTATATAGGGACATCCAGAGAACTTGAAATACGAGCAAGGAGACTCGCTAATAGACTAATAACTAGATGTATAAATCTCGTCCAAGTGCACCATTTAAACCACCGCGTTTGGTCGCCCCCAGTCAAGTTGCAACACCAGAAACAACAAATAACAAAGTCAAGAAACGGTCATCAAATCCACCTGAAGATAGTAATAACTTACCAGAGTCAAAAGTACATAGGCGGGATGTCTTTTCAGTGAAGCGGACTAAAATAAAACACGTTCCACAAGTTTCCACACCGGAACCCGTTCCCACACTGGAGCCCGTTCCCTCCACGTCAAAGGTCGAAAAGTACATGGTTCAATGGAGAAAACGAACCACTAAAAAGAACAAGACCTGGGATGGCGACGGGTTTATCAATGTACAATATTTCGACAACAATACTGCTTGTCACATCGTTTTTAAGGACGAAGATGGTAAACAAATGGGCAAAAAGTCACTCACTAATTTGAAACCTGACGTGTTGGAAAAGACACTTGCAATTGGACAATATGAATTAGAAGTGGATTGTAAGGTCGATTCATTTACAGATAATTCGAGAGATTTGCCGTCCACGGAGATCATAGAGACATTTCCTGAAATTTCATCATTCAAGAAAGTAGCTCCTGCTAACAGACCAGTTATAGTAAAACCTACACCAAACAAATCTATTTTATTACCCCTGCCACCACAAACTACCAAAGAAGTTGTTCCTGTACATATAGATCCCATTCTAGGAGCCAAGTTACGACCCCATCAAGTGGAAGGTGTGACGTTTCTCTATGAATGTCTCATGGGATTCCGAGATTATGAAGGAAATGGATGTTTATTAGCAGACGAAATGGGTTTGGGCAAGACTTTGATGACTATTACATTGATCTGGACCCTCTACAAACAGAATCCCTTTGTCGGCCATCCGAAAGTTAACAAAATCTTAATCTGTTGTCCAGTTACTTTGATCAACAACTGGAAACTGGAATTCAAGAAATGGCTAGGAATGAACAAGATCAATATTTTAACCTTAAACAGCAACTCTTCTATCTCTGAGAAACAAAACCTTATCAGTTTTGGTAGACTCAATATCTATCAAGTACTTATCATAAATTATGAAAAGGTATCTACGTATTTCAACGAATTAGCAGACATTAAATTTGATTTGCTAGTGTGTGATGAGGGCCACAGGTTAAAGTCAAGTTCCAACAAGGTAATGAATCACTTGACTAACCTTGCAATTCCCAAAAAGATCATGTTGACTGGTACTCCGATACAAAATGATTTGGTGGAATTTTATACAATAATTAATTTCATCAACCCCGGAGTCTTGGGGGACTTCAAACTGTTTCAAAAAATGTACATAGCCCCGATCTTGAAGTCTAGGGACGTCAATTGCTACGACCCTACCATCAAGAAGAATGGCGAGTTGATATCCAATATGTTAATCAATTTGACCAAAAAATTCATGCTTCGAAGAACCCAATCTATTCTATTGAATTATCTAACTACAAAGACAGATATTATATTGTTTGTTCCTCCCACAGAACCTCAAATAAAGTTGTTTAATCATTTGACGAATTTGAAGTCGTTCAACCAGTTATTCTCAGATTCTTCTAACCAAGCTTTTGCGATGATCAATTTGTTCAAAAAGATCTGCAACTCTCCTTCGTTACTAGTACAAGATGAACTCTTTAAATCGTTGATTGAAGATGAAAATTTGAGTACCTCTTTGGCTACATCATCAGGCAAAATCAATGTTCTTATACCTCTTCTCTTGGAGATATCAAGCTTCCATGAAAAGACAGTTATCGTGTCCAACTATACTAAAACTCTTGATTTGTTAGAAGTAGTACTCAAAAAATTGAACCTATCGTTTTTGAGATTGGATGGATCTACCCCAAAGAATGTTAGGAATAAATTGGTGGGCGAATTCAACAAATCTTCGCCAACATCTCTTCAAGTATTCTTGTTATCTTCAAAATCAGGTGGAATGGGAATCAATTTGGTGGGAGCTTCGAGGTTGATTTTGTTTGACAATGATTGGAACCCTGCAGTTGATTTGCAGTCGATGTCGAGGATCCATCGTGACGGACAACAGAAACCTTGCTTTATCTATAGACTACTCACCACCGGATGTATTGATGAAAAGATCTTCCAAAGACAGTTGATGAAAAACAATCTAAGTTCAAAGTTCTTGGACGACAACTCCAGTTCAAAGTCAGATGTGTTTGACTATAGTGATTTAAAGAATTTGTTTGAAATCGAGACTTCAACGATTTCAAATACCCACGATTTGCTCGAATGTGATTGTGCTGGGATAGGTGATAACAAATTGGAAAAACAAACAGATGATGATTCAGATAATGAGACAGATGATGATAATCCTCTCAAACAGAACTCGTGGATGTCAGCGTTGGATCTTCAAGACAAACTTGAGAGCCAGAGTCCTAACTCCTCAATCAAGAGTGCTTTGACCAACTATAAACACTTTAATCCGAATGCTACCGACAAAGAGACTATCCAAACCCAAATACGCGACCAAGCACTTGTTAATATCATTCTTAATAAAGCCTTTGAAAACTCAAAAGTTCCAATAAGTTACATAATGATGAATACGTTTGAAAAGGATTTCGAAGGAGATCAGCCTTGAGAGTGTCTATATTATAAATATCTGATAAGTCTATATAAAATCAGGCTAGTATCGATATCTATTATCGATGTCTATTATCAATATCTATTATCTCATCTATTGATCTTCTTTTTTGAACCTAGCTTCTGCAGCCCGTGCTCTTTGCTCCCTCATTAATCTCATCTTTTGTTGATCGGAAAGTCCACTCAATTCATTCACACTAGGGACTCCACCTCCCAAGGTACCACCCGAAGAATATCTAGGAGTTTTCAATTCCAATTCTGTTTTCTTGGCTAATTCTTCTTTAATGAGTCTTTGTTTTTCAGTATTAATCCGTTTGGTTTCCAACTCATCTTCCTTATCGAAAACCTCTTTGGATTTGGGTGGCCCTATATTAGTTCTGTCCCAATCACAATATCCTTCTCCCAACTTGAATCTTGCAATCTGGAACGCTCTTTTGGTTGCTTTATCGGCATATATTTCAGCAGCCGTCTTATCAAAATCGTTGACAGTCGTTGGATCAGCTTTCAAATTGGTTAATAATAATTGAACCATAAATCCCAAGCCGTTTGCTGATGAAAAATGTAACAATGTGGGATAGTTGATATACTTTGATTGGGGAGTCAACCTGAACGTATTGACATCGATTTTATTAGACTTCATATAACTGAGAAGCTTTGGAGCCTTTTGTTTCTTCAAGAGACCTACCAATTCAACAGAATGTTTTTCGTTTTCAATTTGTTCAGGAGTCTTGTCGGAAACGATTTCTTGTTGCTCAAGAATCTTTTCTTTCTCCTCCAACTTCTTTTTGATTTTATCGTTCACTTTTGGTAATGCGGCGATGGTCAAGAACGATAATTCGACCCATGCTCGTTTCAATTCAGATGTGGTTGCTCTCTTGGTGGTGAAGGGGAAATTTTTGATCCTTCGGTCGTCATTCTTCAATACTGCACCCTCGTATCCTATCAAAGTCTTTCTGTTGGTGGCACCACTGGCTCTTATATAGATGGAAGTACAATCCTTCAAATGCAGTGACCATTGAGATAACAACTCTCGCACTTCCTTAATCAATGCCTGTTCATTATGTCTTCTTATACTGGAACCAGCAGAATTGGCCTTTCCTCTAGCATTATCACTTGCACTTTGCGAACCACCCTGCTTTCTTCTCGTCGTGTATCTATGAAACGTCTTGGATGCAATAATATTCACTGATTGCTCGAGTACAGACTGTTTTGAGTTCGTAGCGTTCCCCTTTGTATTCTTGGGTACATGGGACACAATTGCACCCGCAAAATGGCCACCTCCAATCATAAACAACGCCGATTTCTTGTTCTTGAGAGAACTGAATCCCTTCAATGTTTCCAACGGTTTCAAAAGCTCCTCTTCCGAAAACAAAGACTTATATACACCAAAAGCTCTGTCTTGTGGCAATAACGACGACTTGAACAAGATCAATGGAGACTTGGTGTTCAAGTAACTAACGGAATTCTGAGGCACCTCTTCTTCATCCTCATGAATCGTCATATTCATTAACGACTGTAACTTCAACTCCAGACTGTCCTTCTCGTCAATTTCACTCCCTGACTCAGACCCTGACAAACTCTCGATCGAGTGTTCTTCCAACATCGTCTCAAACTCTTCTTCTGTCAATGGAGGCAACTTCTTCAACGATCTTTTGAGATTGAATTTGTATAAGTCTGACCTGTAGTATGCAACATCTTCTTCTGTCCGTATACTTTGGACTATGCTGGGTTCGGCTGGATGTTCTGGATCGCCATCTAGTTGTCTCAAGTTCTCCTCAGTCAATGGGAGATCCTGTGCTTCCAGGGTTAACGAGTCAAAGTAGAGTAATTCTAGTGACGCAGTTACCTTCTCTGGTAGGTTATAGATGTACAGATCTTCTCTATTTACGTTGGTTTTACTCATAATAGTAAATAGTTAGAAATAAGAGTCACAGTGAAATCGTAAATAGTGAAATCTAGAAATCTAGAAATCTTGAAATTTTGAGGGTGGCAACCCGCAAAATTCAAAATTTCTGTCATAAGAAGCTAAACTGTTAGATTCGTGTGACATTCGAAACTGTTGAATCTAAACTGTAACAATCTGAATATATAATCTATGAAACATAAACTCTGTAAAGCTTTGTAAAACTCTTTTTATAATTCAGTAATATTAACAACAAGAATAATCTCCACTAATGTCCACTAATATTCACTTTTAAATAATCGCAAATACTGAGGGTAGGGAAGTATTTTGAAAGATCTAGTCGCTAGATCTATGAAATACCACTAATTAGTGGTGAAGATGAAGATCTAGTTAATTTTCTTGAGCTCACACTATATTGACCATCTGAAGCTGCGTCAACTCTAAGTGACTATTAGTGATAATAAGCGACTTTGAATGGCTCTCGACGTCTTTTAGTGACTTTTGACTGTAAATTAATGAAGCTAATACAGCACTAACTAGTAATAAAGTTGAAGATCTCATTTACCTCTTGGTGACTAATTGTGAGTTTTAGCAACTATTTTTATACCATTTGTGACTATTAGCGACTTTTATCGACTAGTAAGGACTTTTAACGATTATTAACTACTATTGATGAAACTCCCATTAATTTAGCGCACAATACTATTCATATATGGACTCAGTCTAGGTAACTATGCATTACTATATACATTCGAGATCGTTACATTCTTTTAATCTATTGGGAGCCAAATTTATGACATTCGTTCAAGAAATGATCGATTTTCTCAGGCTTCATGAATGGATGGGTACCATGGCCAAAATTGATAATATAGTTTTGTTTTCCGCCACCAAAGCCTTTAATCATGGCCTCAACTTTTTGAGAAATGACCTCATCGGATCCATACATAATACCCGGGTCTAAGTTTCCTTGCAAAGTAATTCTTCTGCCGTTGACAACCTTGACAGCGTCTTCTGGTTTGTATAACCAGTCCAATGATACAGTGTCGTAACCAGATTCACACAAATCATCCAAGGCAAACCATGCACCCTTAGCAAAGACGGTTAATGGAATGTTTTCCGTGACTCCTAATTCCAGTAATCTAGCAGGCAACTTTTGGGCAATTTGTCTCAAGTATGGCAAACAGAACTCATTAAATTCAGCAGGTCCCAATTCACCAGCCCAAGATTCGAAAACTTGCAACATTTGAGCTCCTGCAACAACTTGTTGTGCTAAGAATTCAATACAAGCATCAGTAGTTGCTTGCAACAATTGGTGTGCTTCTTTGGTGTAGTTATAGATCCATTCTTTGGCGTATCTAAACATCTTGGACCCTTGCCCTTCAGTCATATACACCAACAAAGTCCATGGAGCACCGACGAATCCCAATAAAGGAACTCTACCGTTCAACTTGACTCTGGTCAAGGTGATAGACTTGAACGCCCAATCCAAGCTTTTCAAAATATCAGGCTTGAAATTGATTCTTTTGAAATCTTCTGGGCTTCTGATTGGATCCACAAACACAGGACCCTTGCCGTCGATCATTTCAATTTCGAATCCCATGGCTTGAGGAATAACTAAAATGTCACTAAAGATAATGGCGGCATCGATCTTGCCGTCAAAATGGTCTATAGGTTGGATTGTGATTTCAGAAGCTATTTCAGCATCACGACATGTCTCGAAGAAATCACGTCCTCCTTTGACTACATGATATTCAGGCAAATAACGGCCTGCTTGTCTCTAGGTTGTTAGTAGTGAATATTTTTCATCCCATGAATTTACATACCATGATCCAAATAGGAGGTCTTTCAACCTTCTCACCTCTGGCGGCTCTAAGAATCAAGTCATTTTTCAAGGGGGCAAATTCTGGCATCCTTGTGTATAGTTTGTATTGTCCAGGTGAACTGATCAATGGGGTCTCGATATAGGTTAGATATATTTGCTCGTGAGATTGCTTTTGGTGGTGCGCGCACTACTTGAATAGAGTTTGGCCCGGCCAAATCAGAGGACAATACTATAGGAACGAAATTACGTGTGAAATATGAGATAAGTTAAGTTACATGCTTTAGATGAGAAGAGGCAGTAAGATTTATCATATTGTTGATAATTGAAATTATAAGACTCCATGAAACTATAGTACGCCATGAAATTAAAGGACTCAGGATTCAGTGAATTAATAGGACCATAAAGTCAATAGGAGCCAGTGGCCTGTTATTTAGTGGTGCCAGAGGACTGCCCTTTACTGGAGCCGAGGAAGAGGTATGGTTATCAGTGAATCTAGACCCCAGAGTTTTATTGATCTCTCATTCTATGAGGACTCTCAATTAAGTATAAGACCAATTGATTGTGGCCATCATGTTTTTCTTGAATCTTTAAATATTACCATACTAGCTAGTTTATTTATGGGAAATTTAATACTTTGCTGATTTCTTTAGATGTTAAGAGGTATGTTCTCTATAGAGGAAGAGTTTAGACTCTCTGGTATTCTTCAATATATGACAATTATCTGCAGGACGGGCCGTTTTCGCAGCCAAATTCAATAAATGCATTTTAGGGAGCAGTCAGAAGTTGATATAAAATAGAAGACAGTACCATCAGATATTGGTACGAAATGGCGAGATATAACCTGAAATTCACTAAGTAAGTTTCTACATTAGAATTATGACATACTCCTAATTAGAGCTACTTTTATAGCACCAGTTTCTTCAACTCATACAAAGCATTTAAAATATCAACTCATACAAAATGGCTGAAATATATAAAATCAACTTAATACTCTTTTCCAAAGTATTGTTCGAGTCATATTTGGTAATGCTGAAAACTATTAAGTTCAATTGATTTAGTATCCATTTCTTAAATCAGTTGTGTCTGGTGATAGTGTTGCTAAATCCAGTTTTCATGACATATTTGGAAGTCAATCCGTACTAATTGAAAAGGCCTATATTTATATAAAGAATCACTAATCATTATAATTAAGAAAGTATCGAAATCACCACCTAGCTATTTAATCGTATCAATAGTCTAAGGCAGAATTGACATTTCTGCAATTTTTATGTCACTTGTTTTTAGAGATACATTTGTCTGATTCTCAACTAGCCTCTATTGTTAGGACGATCCTTTATGGCCTAGAAGATATACATGTGGGTATTTCTTCCCTATAAGTCATTCTCTCACTATCATCCATTATTTCACTATTAGCCATTCTTCGCATATTGGTACCTCGGAACAAGCTGAGACTTCACTCACCAGTCTAGCTAAAATTCCTCAGCTAATAGGTTTCCATTGTGATAATCAACAATGAGAACAAATATCACTCTGTTAATTAATACTTCACATTATACTAATACATCTCTAGAACTACAGGAAGTCTTGTAATCATTTCAAGAACTTGATGGTCCACTAATCGGGACGGCACGTGATTTCCTAATCGGGCTAATTCCAGCCAGATTTAATCAGCTAAATTAAAAGATGGGATGGAGATCTTTAGCAACATCAATCACTCCTTACAACAAATCAATCAATGGCCGAAAATAATAACCAGGACCATTCAAGTGAGCCAGTTGGGGTACCAAGTGATAGCTCAACTGTGTCCGCAACAAGACAACCAAAGCCTCAATCAGGGACCAATATTTTTGTCAAGATTTTTAGAAACGTGTTTGGTTACAGAAAGACGTCCTTGACGTTCTTTGTGATATTGACCGTATTTGCGGGTATATTTTTGTCCCACCTTGATAATAGCTTGGATTTTACCATCGAATTGCCCTCGGATAAACTTGAAGAAGATATTTTGCTCCAATCTTGGTTGGATTTACAAAAAATCGCCAAATATGAACATACTTATGGCTCCATTGGAAACGACTTTGTTCATGACTACGTTGAGAAGGCGATTTTTAATGCTATTGGCGCCAAGTCGTATATTGAGTATGATAACGACTTGAATTACACTAACAACATCATTTACAACTCCGCTTCTGGAGATTACAATTCTGTTTCCTATTTTGAAAGTAACAACTTGAACGTAAGAATCAATGGGACCAATAAGAAGTTGCCTGCACTCTTACTTAGTGCACATTATGACTCGGTACCTTCGAGTTTTGGTGTCACTGACGACGGAATGGGAGTTGCTAGTATGTTGGGAGTTTTATACTACTATTCCCACAAAGATACATCACAACCAATCCGTACTATCATTTTCAATTTCAACAACGACGAAGAATTCGGTTTGCGTGGAGCTACATCCTTTTTGTCCCATCCTTGGTTCAAGCAAATCAAATACTTTTTAAACTTAGAAGGTACGGGTGCAGGTGGCAAAGCAGTGTTATTCAGAGGTACGGATTATGGTATTGTTAACCATTTCAAGAATGTAAGATACCCATACGGCACTTCCTTGTTCCAACAAGGTTTTAACAACCGTTTGATTCACAGTGAGACGGACTACAAAGTTTACAAAGAACAAGGTGGATTAAGAGGACTCGATTTAGCCTTTTACAAACCAAGAGACTTGTACCACACCGCTGGTGACAACATCAAAAACATTGATATCAAATCATTATGGCACATGTTGTCGAATTCTTTAGATTTCGTTGCTAGTCTCGCAAAGACGATTGATTTAGATGACGAATATTTAAGTGGAGAATTCAATTCTGAAAGCCTTGAGTTTGCTGCCTTCGCCAGTTTCTTCAACTTCTTCTTTTCCATTCCAATTTCAAAACTTGTCATTGCAAACATAATATTATCGGTAGTTATTCCAATTGTTTCCATCCCATTTTTATTTATCATTTTCCAATACAAACAAAACTGGGATATCAGTTTTGTTAATGTGATGAAGCTTCCAATTTCGTTAGCGGTTTCGATTCCAGCCATCAATTTCATCAACGGCACGGTGATTGTTCCTCTTAACGAATTCTTACCAAATTCCAACTATATTTTGATAGTTGCTACATTATTTGCTTTGTTCATTTTGTTGAATTATTTGTTGTTAAACGGTATCAATCTCATCTTCAGCAGCTACAAAGTCATTAACCATGATGAAAAGTTGATTGTGCTTATTGAAATTTCCTTTGCCTACTGGATTATCTTGGTTCTTTCCACTGTAAAACTTGCAAACAATAAGATTGGTGATGACCATACTGGAGAATTCAGTTTGGTCTTGTTATTTGGACTTCAATCTTTCGCCTGTTTGCTTGGATTGATCGGATGGAGTTTCAAAGAATCAAAGAGAAATATTCGTTACCTTAACGATTCTGAAGATTACGAACCTTTGTTGAGAAGCGAGCAACTCGGATATGGAACCCATGTTATTGAAGGGAGAGATAATTCTCTGCAATCGTCTTCTATCTCAGAACGCTACTTGAATGATAACAGATTTGTCAATATTGTTAAATCTTTCGGATACGATTGGTCGATCCAATTCTTGGTTGTTGTTCCATTATCGTTCTTGACCATTTACAATTCGGGATTTTTGGTTTTGGACGGTTTAAACCAGTCAATCCAAGAGTCGTTGGCTGCAGAGGGACGTATCTACAAATTCATCCAAGTGTTTGCCATTGCGTTATCGGTCCCATTCCTTCCGTTCGTTTTCAAACTCAACAGATTTCTCGTTACATCTTTATTAATCATTGTATTGCTGGGATTTGCTTTAATTTCAACAAAAGATGCATTCAATGAATCCAATCCTTTGAAATTGAGATTCATTCAAACCATCGACTTGAACGTTTCTGCAAAGGACAGTTATGTTTCTGTCATAGGCAGAGAATTCTCCCCAATCAAAGATGTCTTGAGTGACATGCCATCGTTGAAGGAATCGTCTGAAACTCTTTTCTGTAACTCTTTGAATGATGGCATGCAAGAATGTACTTACAAGAGTAGTTTGGGTCCTGAATTGCTTCCTAACTTCAAAAATTATGATGACTTTATCACTGTGGATGTACTCAAAAACTCGTCTGACGTTGACTATCCGTTTGGCTTGTTATCTAGTGAAATCAAAATCACATCTCCAAAGAATAGAATGTGTGTGTTGAACTTCAATATCAGCAAGACCAAGTCTGAATTATGGAGCAACAACAAAAGAGAAAGTCCTGTCAAGACGGTGATTATCTATGCTGACAAACCAAGCAATGTTACCACTGTCCAAAACGCTTATTCCAAGAATACGGAAGAAACCTCCGCTGATGCTAAGAGTATTCCAGAAGGCTTTTCCAGAGACAAGGCTGGAAACTACGTGTACAAGAATTTGGGAGGTATCAACCAGCTTCAATTGTACAAATTGGACTGGGACAAAGATTACCATATTCTGTTCCAATGGGTTCCAGAGTTGGTTGACATTAATTCTCAAGATGTAGAAGGTCAAAGAGCAAAGGTTTCGTTCAACAAGTTGGGTGTCAACATCAACTGTTTCTGGGCGGACTTAAGTCCGTTGGCTAACAAGGATATGGAAGTCAAGTCTTCTATTCCTGCCTATGCCGAACTCTTACACTACAGTCCAAATTATGTTTCCTGGGCTAACAGAGACCGAGGCTTGGTCCAAGTCTCCAAATATGTAGAAATCTAATCCAACTGTAGCATACCATAACTAGTATTAGTTTTTAATTCAATAATTTAATTTTAATAAGTGAAAGCAAGTGAAAATACCGTCAAAGAGTAGGCAAATATTCAAAAAAATGTATATCCTGAATTCAAAAAAATATGCAGCTTGTGTGGATCGAACACACGACCTTCAGATTAACTGTGACCGAATCTCTTCAGTCTGACGCTCTCCCAACTGAGCTAAAGCTGC